>Ga0208824_1000156_pt1 | contig 78842 bp, 67 predicted proteins | sample AD_JPNTR3_MetaG_FD_184447 | JGI IMG/M metagenome (GOLD analysis project Ga0208824, IMG submission 184447) | Active sludge microbial communities of municipal wastewater-treating anaerobic digesters from Japan - AD_JPNTR3_MetaG (SPAdes) (version 2) | ecosystem: Engineered > Bioreactor > Anaerobic...
CCTTTCGTTTTGTTTTTCACATAAAAAACATTCTATATGGAGTTGAGTCCCTTTTCTTTTGCCTTATTTCTTTCTTCGCCTATTTATTGGATACGGTCGCCCAAAGATACACAAGTTCCATTTTGTAGGAATATTTTTACTTGTCCGGAAGTTTATAATGAGGGGGATTTCACACCTATTCCTATCGATGCTTTTCACATTTTCTACAGGTGTTTTTCTTGTTTTACTGTTGATGTCGACATGAGATCCCGTATAAGAGTCCTGAATTTGATCCCTGAATAAGATCATTCCAGGGCAGGCTCTTCAGGACAGGCTCCACGGGATGACAGTCCCCTAACTTCATCCTGACGTGCTCCTGGTCAGGATCCCGGTCTTCGCGAAGAACGAGATCCCGTATAGGATCATTACGGGATGACAATATAGAGGCACTACGGGATGATAGTCCTTCCTCCTTCACGTCATGCCGGACCTGATCCAGCATCTCCGTCCTTCGAAAGAGTGAGAAGAGCGGGATCCCGTATAGGAGCACTACGGGATGACAGTACGGGGACACTACGGGATGACAGTCCTTCTTCCTTCACGTCATGCCGGACACTGATCCGGCATCTAGCTCTTGCCGGCTCGCGACCTACTACTCACAACGTCTCTCACCACTCCGTGTTGACCTCATCAAAGACCTTCTGAACTTTCTTCAGCCATTCCTTAGCGCCCTTGAGCTTAAACCAGTCCTCTCTGAACTCTTCGGCGAGAAACAGTGCGTCAATCTTTCTCTGGTGTTTATAGTCAAACTCTTCTTCTTTATCGAAGTCTTCATTGGTTGGTTCTTCATTCCTGAGCAGAAACTGGATGAAGTGGGGAAACTGCTCCAGAATATTCAGAATAATTCTTTCCGCGTCGTCTATCTCTTTATTGACATAATTCATCAGAGCCATAACCATCAGGGCTTTCGGGTCGCTTTCGTCATCGACCTCTTCAAACAATTCAGGCAACCTCTTATAGTCCTTCATCCTCCAGTGAGCGATCAAAGAGTTCGCGAGAAGTGATTTTGAGTCTTCCAAATTTAAAAGTGGAAGGGCGGTGTCTGCAACCTTCAGCACCCTTCTATAATCCTTTTTCGTGACCAGTTGGTCCACATAGTTATCGATCAGATTCACGAACTCCTTATTGGACGGGCTCTCTTCACTACCCTTGAGATATATATCCCCGTCTTTGTCAACAACGATCCTCGATAGAATCCCATAAGCCCTTTCCGCGGCATCGAACAAAAGCTTAATCACATTATCGACCTCAAATGCAGACACAAGCATTAGGGCATTTACAAATTCAAAGTTGTAGGGATACTTCTTACAATAAGCCACGATAGCATTGAAAACCTCGTCGGCATCGTCGAGCTCCATCACAGAGTTTATAAGCGTGTACATCGGCGCTCTCGAGTATTCGATCTCTTCATCTTCGCATGAAAGAAAGGAGGGTACCAGCATCGCTTCAACATTGGTAATAATATATTCCGGCCTGTATCTATTCTCATAACCCAGTACCATCTGCTCGTAGAGCTCATCGAGAAAGCTGAAAGTGTGGCGCGCAATTTTCTTTAAGAATGAATAATCGAATCCACCGTATATATTGCCATTCACACCCTTCTTGAAGAACTCCTCATGCTCAAACCCGTACTTTCTACTGAGCAAAATCCCGGAAACCTCGACTCCCGAAGAAAGCTCAAGCGTCATGAGATACTCTATGAACTTTTCAACGCTATCTCTAGGCTCCTCCTTCTCATCAAGGGCGCTCGCAATAGCCGCAAGCGCACTGGATAAATTATCCTTACTAAGACCTTCCAGGAGAATCTTCAGCCTGTCAAAGAGATTAGCGAAATCGTTAGACATCACTAGCTCGTACAGAAAGCCATTTCTAGCCACACCGCTGGAAAGGCTTAATACCAAACCAAGCATCGAATCGTCCATCAAAGTGTAGATCCAGTTGATAATCTCAATGCTCTTGGCCCTCTCTTCATCACTTCCCCCGGCAACCATTGCCACCGGGACAAGCAAAACATCGATCGTTGTAAAATGGGCAATGCTCATTATAAACTCCGACAGCTGTCGCGAAGTCAACTTCTCATTACCCAAAAGCACCAGCATTGGGAACAGCGAACTTGTAATGCTTTCGGCCCTCGGAAGATTTATATCCACACTATAGCCAGCAAATTTGACTATCGAATAATAGGCCAGGGTCGGAGGCAAAATCTTTCTCAGCTTCTCTCCCAACTCACCTTCAAACTTCTCCTTATCTGCGATCTCACAAAGAAACGAGGCCAGTTCATTACCCCAGAGGATTATAGGGATGTAATATTCTCTATTCTTGAAACACCAGTACATCAGTAAGTTATCTCTAAAATCCATCTTCGCCCGCTCGCGATAATTATCCTTATAAAACGGAAAGAAAAGCTTCTCGAAACGCTTCGCAGAATCGAAAAACTCTTCCATACCCGGCAACACATCATCCGCTTTCTTCAAATCAACGAGAAACCTCTCCATAAGAATTCTCGCCATCTCTTCTTTCTTCTCATAAGAAAGGCTGTCACTCGAGAGCATAAGCCCCGCGAAATAACCTCTGAAGAAACCATTCTCCATTATCGCTTCCAAAGGCTGATCCAACAAAAACCCGCGCTTCAAAGCCCCGGCGAATTCAAATGCTTTCTTTCTATCGAAAAAAGCGTCCAGCTCATCGAATGCGTAATATTCAATACGGTCTTTCCGGCTCAGCTCCAGCGCTTCGGCCAGAAGTGTCAGTCTTACCGCCTCTCTATCCATATCCCACCTCGAATATCCGTAATGATATCAATATTATCATCCCGAGCTCAACATAAAAAGACAAAACGCACGAGCCCACTGACCCGAAAAGTTTATAGAGATTGTGAAGGTCGTGAGCGTGTTGATGGGGACCATACTCGTATAAAAAAAGCAACTGTTTTATATAAGGCTTATAATTAGCTGCTTACCGCCTTCAATCACGAAAAGTGTAATTATAACTCTGGAGGTGATGAATATGGTGACTTTTGAGAACCCTCTTCTCGACTTCGGCATTAAGTTTCTCTATTATCTTGCACCAGTTGAAAACCTCAGATCAATTTTTAAAAGAGGAATCATGAACAAGAGAAGGGTTGAAAACCTCAATCTGAACTATGCCGATTACTCCGATAGAGATGTGCAGACTATCCGCGAAGAAAAATCTCTTCATAGCTTTGTACCTCTATTTCTAAATACGAGAAATGCTATGACTTATCGTTACCAGAAGAGTGGAGTCGACTTTGTAATCTTGAGACTGATGAGCGATCTAGTTACTCAATATGATTGCAAGGTTTCAGACAGAATAGCTGCCTGTCGATTTGCAAAAATACTAGATCTTACTGCACAGTCACTGAAGCTTATCGGAGTAAAAGATATCATCAAAGCGAAGAGCTTCTACGGAGATCAAGAGCTTAAACAGAGAATGGGAGCCGAGATTCTTGTACATACTGATATAATTGATTCGAAATGGATTGAAAGCATTTTTCTCGTACCAGGGCGATCCCGTATCAAAGATCTACCGGTCAAACAACTTTATGACAATGCCTTGAATCTGTACTTCTATGTATAGTTGCGAGGAGTCAGCAGTGAATATCTATCAGAAAAGCGTATTCGCAGCACTTGAAGAGGAAGGTATAAAGACAATCGCGAATACCGTGAACACCATGGGTGTCATGGGAGCTGGCTTAGCCCTTGAATTTAGATTACGATACCCGGAATACTTCGACGATTATCACAAGAGATGCGCGAGCGATCTTCCCGGCGCAGGCGATGTCTGGCTTTACCGTGGTTCTAGAGGGACTCCGGACATAGTGAGTCTATTTGTGAAGGAAGATTGGAAAAAACCATCTAAGCCAGAGTGGATAAGGAAGACACTCGAAAGGCTTTCGGAAATCATTCTCTCAGAAGGCATAGAAAGAATCGCACTGCCGCTTGCCGGGGCCGGAAAGGGCGGCGTCAATCCAAAGATCTCCCTTTCCATTACCGAAGAGGTATTGAGAGATGTTCCGTCCGAAGTATATATCTGCCTTGACAAGCTGCCTTCCGAGACTGAGAAACGTATGCTGTCAAGACTTTATTCTCTAGATATTTCCGCCCTTCAGAAACTTGGGCTCACCCGTGCCGTTTCAAGCAGGGTCATCGAAGCCCTGACAAAAGTAACGAGATTCAGAGAAATCCTCTCATATCCAGGAGTGGGAATTAAGAGCTACGAGACACTGTTTCTAGCCTTGCTAGTTCATTCAGAATCCTCATCCAATCAGCTTTATCTCTTCTAGAAATCTCAAGAGACATTTAAAGTGTATTTATATAACTTGAAGGCCTTACACAGGCCTCCTAAGGAGTGATCGTTCTGGAGCTCTCGTATTATTTCAAAGGCAAGGCGTCGGATGTTGCCGTAAATTACTTCAAAGAAAGGCTGTGGGAAGCTCTCGACGTAGGGAAATTCGAGGTTGAAGCAAAACTGAAGATTGGCAGATGGACTAATGGTGGCTTTAGCCTCACAGTGCTATTCATGAATTGCGGGATCGACGGAGACTCTATGGAAGAAGCTGAAAATCTTCTCGGTTTCATAAGGCAACTACTGGAAAGATTGAATATCAGGATTGACGTTGAAAAGCTTGCGAAGCTCGATGGGTCGCGAATTGAGATGAATTGAAAAGTTGTAGATCAAGAAAGTGTATATATATCAGTGGCACCAGAGGAGGTGAAGGCTTGAGGAATGTACTTACCGGTTTCCTAATTATCATGATTGTCTTTGCCGTTCCGCTTATGACAGCCTGTAAGAAGGAGACGGAGATCGCGCCAGAAGATCAGAAATCCTGGAATGACGTGTTTGTGAGAATGAAGGAGTTCAAAGAACAGATCGCCAGAGTCGCTTCTCCTTCGGATTCTCAAGAGACACAGGTTGCAACGGGCTTGAATCTAGAAATACCTTTCCATCTACTATCCCCTGATTCTCAAGAAAGACAATAGACAACTTGCAAGAGGAGGTGATCGGGTGAAAAAGACCCTGTTTCTTGTGCTGATAGTTATCGTGTCTGTCTCTCTTTTCGCTGGCAGTCTCCAGATAGACGAGATAGGTGAAAGAGTCGAGGAAACGGTTGATCGAATAATGTACAAAGACATTACCGATGTGTACAACTTCATCGACAGCGCGCTGGATAAAGTCGTTGCGCTAAAAGGTTATACCGATCGGCTGGGCTCAGCTGAGCAAACTTCGGAACTGCTGGAAAAACAGGTCGAGCTTATGGACAGCATCTACGAGGACTTCAAAAGACTTTCCGGTATGCGTCCGAAAATCGAGAAAAACTTTGAGGCAAGCTTCAGAGATCTTGAAAGAATCGTTGGCGCTGTGGAAAGTAAAATTACGACTGAAAGACTTGAAAAGGAAAAGCTTACCGGTGAATTGAAAGAACTCAAGGAAACGAAGACAAAAATCTACGAGATAAAAAGAGACAGTCTGACTGCACAGATCTCGTTCATAGACAAGCGTATCGAAATACTGATTACGCTCAAAGAGCTGATCGAAGAGCCGAGGGAATTTACCGAGCTGCTGGCCGATGAAGTTGATACCTTCCTGGTAACAATAGAAGAGACCACCAAAGTAATCGAACAGGCCAGCAGAACATTCAGGACATTCAAAGAAGTCTACTGCGTAATCGAGACTATAAACAGCGTGAGCAGAATAGTCGATCTGACAGAAAGTATGATTAGTTCCTGGAAAATACTTCTCGACTCCGTTGAGAATCTCAACAACTTCATCACCAGCGGGCTCAAATCTCAGAATTACAATTTCTGAACCTTCGCATTAGTCAAAAGAAACCCGAAGGAAGGAGGTGATAATTTGCCCGAATTCGATTTCGACGATGAAGAGCTAGCGTTCGATGACAACTACGATTGCGACCTTCCAGGCGATCCGTGCGCTACATGCTGGTGCAAGGGAGCCTTTTGCGATTGCGGTGGTTGCTTCATTCAGAACGGAAGAAACGTATGCAGCAACTGTGAAGACAACGACTAGCCACAGAGGTGAAATCATGAAAATTCTCACCCGGAACTTCTGGCAACAGGCCGGAGCAATAGCCATACGTAAGTTCGCCCCTGATATTCAAATCAGGGGCGATACCTTGGAAACCTCCTGCTCAAAAAAGGAAATACTCGCCAGAGCCCTTCCCGAACTCCTCAATAAAAACGGGAAGCCCTGGGCTCCAAACGTCAGGCCATTCTTGAAGCAGTACAACCAGATTGAAAAACTGGAAAAATTTCTGGAAGAGAAAAAGCCTGGCGGCAAAGTCTGCAGCTTTTGCACTTCACGCGTCTCGACTCTCGAGAAACTCTCCCTTCTCGCCGACCCCCTTGCCGTGAAGGTAGAAAACTTCCAGAGCTTTTTCAGTCACGGTTCGGCAAGCGGTGAAATATGTCTCGACTGCCTGTTTCTGGGAATCATGTCCGGATTGGCGCTGTTCTATACATCATACAGAGAAGGTCAGGAGTACGTCATAACCTACCTGTTCCCTCAGGGAAAAGATCTTGAAGAGACTGACAAAACCTACAGATGGATGAAGGATATCTCCGAAGCCGGTGGCTGGAGCAACATGAAAGTCAGGGCAAAATTCTTCCCGGTAAAACCCTTCGAGTCTCTTATACTCATGTTCAATACGCTGTTTGAAAAGACCCGGTTCATTCCCCGGGCGACTTACAGAACAATGCAGGTCTCAAGCAACGGGAACACGAACACTTTTCTGAGCTTCGATTCCTTCGAGAATGTCGATGAACTCATGGAACTCCTGAAAACCAACGAGTCCCTTGGAGGTGATTTCTCGGCCTTCATGGATTCCTTCGTTGTGATAAAACAACCACTCGTAGACACTTCTATGCGTGAAGAGATGGCCAGAATGATACTGACCTTCAAACCGGTCGAAGAGAGGCTCCAGTTCATGATATTCGAACTGGAGAGATCCATAAGATATTTGTATGAAATGATCGTCGCAACAAATACAGTGAAAGGAGTGAATGGCTTGGATCAGGAAACGATAGATCTCTGCAAGAAAGCCGGAGAGATCGTCGGGAACGCCGTTTTCGAAGCCGATAGTTTTGGAGACCTCTACTCTCTGCGCAACAGCCGGTCTCTCGAAGATCTTCTACTTACGCTTTCGGATCTGGAATTCAAGTACGCCAAAGAAGACTGGAAGATCACCATTCCCGAAGAGTTCATAAGAATCCTGAGCGAGGACAGCTGGAAAAAACCCAAAGCTCTTCTAGTAATCTTCGCGGTTAACAAGTACCTTGCAAGAAAATATGCATCCTCGAAAAATGGAGGTGAAAAAGTTGCAGGTTAAGTGCCTGACATGGGGTTCACTCAGCAAAATCTCGATGGGCAATCCCAACGCGGGCTTCACAGAAGGAAACATTCAAACGGCCAAGAAAATCATCACTCCCGAAGGCAGCGCGCTGAACTACATCTCCGGTCAGTGTCAGCGCCACGGTATAAGAGAGAGACTTGCAGAGATGGGGGAGCCTCTCTCGACACCGGTCGATGGAGAAGTCGAGACAACACTTGGAGATCCAGCCAACTACATCGACGATGACCTCTTCGGCTACATGATAGCCGTTACCGGAGACAACCGCAAAAGAACATCGCCTGTAAGAATCGCCCCGCTCGTATCGCTCTTTCCATACCGCGGAGACCGCGATCTGCTGACTAAGACAAGGAAGGCCAGCGACAAGGGTGGAAACATGGTTGAAACCGAAATATACTCCACTTTCATGAGGGGCGGAGGTCTTATCGAGCTCGACAGAGTCGGTAAATTCAACTCCTCTGAGATCAAAGACAAAGCCACAGAAATCCCCACCTCCGAACGCAATAGAAGGCTCAATCTTCTTCTTGATTCCCTAATGACTCTTTGGACCGGTGGGAAGCAGACCAATATCCTCTCGGATATCTCTCCAAAATTCATAGTCTTCTCCTTTCAAACGATCAAACTCCCCTTCCTTCTTGAAGCGGTCAGTTGCGATGTGAAAGGAAAAGTCGATGCCGCAAAACTCCTGGATAGCCTCAGCAATTACTCGACGGTGACGGCGCAAGTCATAATCGGTACGACCGGTGTCATAGATTCCAGCGAGATCAAAGCTATAACAAGGGATGATATTCAAGTACTGCCCATTGCCGAGGCCTTCGCCAGAGTCAAGAATTACCTCTCCAAACTTTAAATTGAAGCCCCTCATCGAGGGGCTTTTCTCTATGGAGGTGAATATGTGAAAGTCCTGCGAGTGACCCTCGAAGCTCTCTCGGCTTCCTTCAGAAACCCGAACTCCATGAACTACCAGGACTCGCTTCCCTTCCCGCCTCCCACAACCATCACGGGACTGATAGGAGCCGCGCTGGGAAAGGAATATATGAAGGCTCAAGAATACTGTCGCGAGCTATCTTATGGCGTGGTCGTCGGAAGCAATTGTGGAATGGCGAAAGATCAGTGGGCCATCAGAAAGATCAAAAACGGTGGCAGAGAGATAGGCAAAGCCGTCGTGACTAGGGAAGTTATATACAAACCATCGTTCAAAATAATCGTCTGTGGACCCGAAGACAAACTGATAGAAATCGAGAAAGCCCTTCAAAACCCCGTATATCCACTGAGCCTCGGGAGAGACGATGAATTCATAACTTCCATAGGATATGAAATGGTAGATGCTCAACCTATAAAAGGCGGAATCGTTTCCGATACCGTTTTGAAAGGAGATCTAACCGGAAAAATCCACAACTGCGATATCCATTCCGGAGAAATCAAGGCTTTCAAAACTTACTGGCTTAGCTCCAGTTTCGAGAGAGATTCGAAGAACCCCGGCCTCAGACGTCCGTCAAACAGGGCCCCATTCACTTTTGTAAACGCCCGGGTCGATTATACCGGCGAACTCCTATCAGTAAACGGTCTTAACTTCCCGATCTGGAGGTGAAATAATTGTCGCTTGCAAAACCTGATGTAAGTCTGGTAGATCACACCAGAGAAGTATTGCTCCATGCAGCGGACTACCTGTGGAAGGTCGGAGCGAAAATCTCCGGCTCGCCGTTCTCCGTCAGAGAGATCAAAGATGCCGTGCTAATCGCCTGCGCCTTTCACGATCTGGGAAAGGGTTGTGAAGGCTTTTCCTTTGAAGAGAAAAGAATTTCGCACGCGCTTGCGTCTGCACAGATAGCGCTAGCATCCCTGAAAGAAACACCGTTGAAGCCCTACATAGTTCAGGCCGTACTCGGTCACCACGGATCCAGATCGAAAGACTCCTTCACCTCGTGTAAATACTTGAAACAGTCAACAGTGCCAAACCCCGAACTTGCACGGGAATACGGAGAGATCAGATCGTTTGTGGAAAGCGTCTACGAAGTTGCGTTGCCGGATATCGAGCTGAAAGTCCCCGATCCCTCTCAATTGATGAGATATCTCAACAACAGATTCTTCAACGATGCGGGCGATCGTGAGGTTTACGCTTACATACAGGGAGTGCTTAATCTGGCTGACTGGACCGCTTCCGGCCACAAAGAATCTTTCGACGACTTCCCGGAGATCGATGCGAAAAACCTCAGACCCTTTCAGAAAGAGGCCGCTTCGGACGGCGACACAATAATCATCGCGCCAACAGGCAGGGGCAAAACACTTGCCGCGCTGAACTGGGCGAAATCGACGGGTAGAAGAAAGCTCTCCGTCTTTCTGCCGACAGTGACCACCGTCGAGGCTATGTACGAAAGATACAAAGACGAACTGACAGATGACTCCGCCCTTGTACACGGAAACCTTGCCTATTACTTATATTCGAACGAAGGTATCTCCGAGGAAACGAGCGAAAAAATCTTCTGGATGAAGGCCTTCGAGAACCCGGTGACCGTCGCGACGCTCGATCAACTCCTACTGATGTCGCTCAACTGGGGAAGATGGGAGCCCAAGACCGTAAATCTGGCGCAGTCAGCGATAATCTTCGACGAAATACACGCGAGTCAGCCTTATACTTTCGGAATACTCCTGAAGGCCGTAGAGTCGCTCAAAAGATATGGGATCCCTGTTTGCGTCATGAGCGCAACGCTTCCCTCTTACATGATAGAAAAACTCGAGGCGGTCATGAACGATCCCAAAGTCATACGTGACGAAGAGGGCGAAAACCTCAAAAGAGTCACCGTGAAACTCCTAGAAAACGTTGATCCCTCTACTATAACACTGGATAATTACCGGAAAGGAAAAAGCGTTGTCCATTGCTGCAATACCGTCGGAGCCGCCGTAAAGACTTATCAGACACTCTCACAAAAGGTCGATTCAAAAGATATTGTGTTGTACCACGGGCGTTTCAATCTCGAAGATAGAGGCAAAATACTCTCACGTATAACCTCCAATAACAGGCCGAAGATCATAGTCGCCACCCAGACTATCGAGATCAGCCTGGATATAGACTACGATGTACTGGTAACCGAGGCTGCCCCGATCGATTCGCTGGCGCAGCGGTTCGGCAGGATCAACAGGCAGGGAACGAATCCCGACGGTAAGGTCTTTGTTTATCCACAGGAAGAGAACTCCGCTTCTATCTATCCCCCGCGTATCGTCAACAAGGCGCTTGAACTTCTAGAAAACAATCCCGTGCCGGGCGGGCTGGATCTCCAAAGAATGATGGAGAAATCGCTGGATGAACCTGAAACTATAGACAGCGAAATAGAAGCCGGAAAGGCCGCCTGGCAGTTTCTTAGAGACATAAACTTCGGGATCTACTCAATGACGATAGAAGAAAGACTGGCAGATGATCTTGTACGCCGGATGCCCTATAAAACCCTTCAGGTAATTCCTCAAGAGTACAAAGACTCGAAAATGAACGTGATCGAAAAAATCGGAAAAATGGTCAAAGTTCCCTTGAGGGATGTACTCGGAAAAATCGAAAAAGATGAAAAACGTCTCCTGTACGCCCCGGTGAATTACGACTCAATCCTAGGGTATATCGGCCCTATTGAAGACAACAACATAATCGAGGAAAACTGGTAGTGGAACTTATCGACAGACAGCCGAGGATCGGCGGAAACGCGGTCAACTATCTACACCACTGCAAGACTCAACTCTGGTTCTTCCTTCATAACATCTCCATGGAATCGACTTCGGAGACTGTCCAGCTCGGCAAACTTCTGCACGAACAATACAGCCAGGGCGAAGATAAAGACATAATAATCGACGAAATCTCCCTGGACATCCTCAGGCCGACCAGAGAAATAGTCGAGATCAAATACAGCAGAGAAGTAAAAGAGGGCCACATCTTTCAGGTCAAATACTACCTCTACTACCTCAAGCACAAACTTGGACTCACAGACTACACTGCCCGTCTCACATACCCCAGGGCAAAGAAAACGATTGTATTTTCCCTTCTTCCTGACGACGAAGAACTTATAGTGAAAGACATCGCCGAAATAACCTCGATCTTCAATATGGACAACGCCCCTGCGCCGCTCTTCAAGAGCGGTTGCAAGGGGTGTTCTTACTTCGATCTCTGTTTCTCGTAGGAGGCATACATGAAGAAAAATTACTATCTCTTCGCCAGCGGCAAACTCGGCAGGCAGGATAACACCCTGGTTCTCGAAAGAGAGGGAAAGAAGAAGTTCATACCCGTGGAGAAAATCGAATCCATTTCTTCCTTCGGCGAACTGGACCTCAACACCCGGGCTCTATCGTTTCTATCACAAAAGGAAATCGCTCTTCATGTATTCAATCACAATGGCTGGTATGGAGGCAGCTTTGTCCCGAGAAGACAAAAAGTCTCCGGAAAACTGCTTACCGAACAGGTGAAAACCCTTCTCGACCCTGTTAATCGCCTGCAAATAGCCCGTGAATTCATAGACGGTGCCATGCACAATATGCTTCGAATACTGCAAAGACAGTCGCAAAAAATCAATGGATACAAAGAGAGAATAGAAGGGCTAATAGAAATTCGCAGACGTCTCTCCGATGCAACGACTATAAATGGAGTAATGGCAGTCGAAGGAGCCTTCAGACAGAACTACTATCCACTGCTCGCACAACTTACAGGTCAGGAATTCATCACCAGAGTCAAACAACCTCCCCTCGGAATCCTCAACTGTATGATCTCGTTTGGAAACACCCTTCTATACACAAGAACACTAAACAAAATCTACCAGACCCAGCTGGACCCTACCGTAAGTTACCTTCACGAACCCTGCGAAATGCGATTCTCATTATCACTCGATATAAGCGAGGTATTCAAGCCGGTTATAATCGACAGATTGATCGTATCGCTTCTCAATAAAAACATGATCGCTGAAAACGATTTTGATCAAGATCTGAACTCGACGCTTCTCACAACCGAAGGGATGAAAAAATACGTACAAAACTTCGACGACTTCATGGAAGAGACAGTATTTCACCCTACCCTCAAAAGAAAGGTGTCATACAACACACTGCTTCTCACGGAATGCTATAAGCTGATAAGAAGCCTTATGGCTGATGAAAAATACAAAGCTCTTCACATGTGGTGGTAATCTCGTAATCGATACAACTTGTCTTATCGCTGTTATGCCGATCTCCGATCCTGTCATCCATGGTTTTCCCGGGCAGACTCTCCATCTTTCTCGCCGTTATCTCAATCTCCGACTCTGTAATCCCGTGTCATCCCGTAGTGCTCTCATACGGGATCTCGCTCTTTCGAACATCGAATGGCTCCGGCGAAAATGGCGAAAATGGGGACTGACCGGCTCCTAGGGTCTGTACCCGATTTTCGCAGCATCATCGTTTTCTCGCTCTTGCCATACCATGGTCCCAGTGGCTCTTACTGGCTCTTCCAAAGGACGCCATCTCGCTAATGCCCCTGCACTGCCATCCCGTAGTGCTCCTACTAAGAACCGTTGTTGGTTGTACGTTGTGGATCGTTGGTAAGAGCCGAGAAAGAGCATCGAGAGTTCGCTTCGCTCACGAGAAGGCGAGAATTCTCACATATCTCTCTTCTCTCTCTCTCTTCCTCTCTTACTCTCTACTCTTCTCGCTCTTCCGCTCTGAAACTAGTCCCCACTTGAACGGGGTGGCGGTATGCTCTTAAGTACGGTTGTAGCAAGAACGGAAAAACCGTTAACACCTTAAAATAACCCTTATTCATGCTTTGCTTATAACCTGGTTTTTTTCATATTTCACTCACCCGACTTAATGTTTGACCCTCTCTCGCAAGTATTCTCAAAAAAACGATCTCAGAGCTTCGTACGCTATGCTTATTGTCGCATCGCTTTTCGTTTCTTCGAAAGGGGTTAACTTCGTTTATTCGAGTAATTTGATCAGAATTAGCGATTTCGGTTATCATCCCCCGTGAATAACGCAGATACGCATTAACATCAACGTAATTTCACCTCGTCGGATCGATTGTATACCATCTTCGCCGCTTTCTCCTTCCTGTTCTATCTTTTAGACTTATTTTGAATAACTCTAATACAGTTTACAGAAACACGACTTACGGAAGGTCAACCGACTTGCAGAAAACCGCGGCGGCGAAAATGGGGACTGACCAGCTCCTGGGGTCTGTACCCGATTTTCGCAAAAGAGCCGTACTTCGTAAGGGCAGGCGAAAATGTGGACTGACCGGCTCTTGAAATCTGTATCCGATTCTCGCAAGAAGATTTGACTTTGCCCCCTGTAATCCTGTATAATTCTTGTAATAAAGGCTGTTGAGCGAGAACCAATGTGGGATGGAAACAATTACCTGGATTGGTTGCTTCTTTCTCATGTTCTCCGTTGAGCGAGAACCAATGTGGGATGGAAACTTTTGGTGGCGGTAGGCGGCTTCAGCGATGGCAAGGGTTGAGCGAGAACCAATGTGGGATGGAAACGCAACATAACGTTATTAGCGCTTATCTGGGGGAGGATGCCTGATGCTGGATGTAAAGAACATAAACGTTTCATATGGAAGAATTCAGGTTATCAGGGACTTTTCCTTCCACGTTGGAGCGGAAGCCGTAGGACTTTTCGGTCCAAACGGAGCAGGAAAGACTACCCTTATTAACTCAGTAATAGGTCTCGTTAAACCGACGAGCGGCAGTATAACTTTCCAGGGACAGTCATTGCTGCCGTTCGAAACTCACAAGATTATCAGAATGGGAATCGCCGTAGTCCCGCAGGACGGCGAACTATTCCCGATTATGACAGTTCTCGAGAATCTGAAAATCGGAGCCGCTTATATCAAGGAAGCCCGGGAAAGAATACCAGAAAGACTTGAGTTTGTCTTCAAGATATTTCCCATACTTAAAGAACGTCTCTATCAATTAGCTGGAACATTTAGTGGTGGTCAGCAGAGGATGCTTGCCGTTGCAAGAGCCTTGATGTCGATACCCAAGCTTCTGATACTTGATGAACCATCGGTTGGATTACAACCTTCGCTTGTCTCAGAGCTGTTCGAAAAGCTTTCAATGATCAAGAACGAAGGAGTATCGATATTGCTCTCGGAACAAAATGTCAGACAGGGACTTAAGGTTATCGATCGGGGCTATGTAATTGAAAACGGAACTCTCGCGATTGAAAGTATCGCAGATGATTTGATGCATAATGAACATGTGAAGAAATCCTATCTCGGTCTTTGAAAGGCGGTTACATCTACTGCTTTGGCCGGGAATCGCTTAATTATCTGAGGATTGGAACCATCCGCTTATTTGTTAGTGTCTAAGTTATCGAACTCAATGGGAGGTGAAGCAAATGAAAAAAATACTTTTGATCTTAGCGATGTTCATGGTATTGCTTTCTGCCAATATGGTGGCGAGCGACGGGGTCTATCCCGATAAGGTCGTTATTGGAACGTTCCAGGCCCTTACCGGACCGGTTGCTCCAATTGGAGTCTCGATGAAGAAGGGAATCGATGCGTATTTCAACTGGGTAAACAACAACGGAGGTATCTACGGCAGGAAGATCGAACTTATCGGGGCCGACGACCAGTTCAACCCCTCAAAAACAGTAGTTGAAGTCAAAAGAATGGTCGAGCAGGACAAGGTCTTCTCCATTGTCGGCGGTCTTGGGACACCTGGCGTGCTGGCGGTTATGGATTATCTGAACAGTGGTGGAGTGCCTTTTGTTTATCAGGGAAGCGGTTCGAGCATTCTGGCGATTCCTCCAAAAGAGTATGTCTTTACGGTTCAACCTAACTACATTACTGAAGGCGCCATAGCCGCCAAGTATCTCATGGAAACAGTAAAGGCAAAGCGAGTTGGTATAATCTACCGTGCGGACGACGCGGGCAAGGAAGCACTGAGCAACTTCAGCGCATGGTTGAAGGACAACGGCTATCCCAACGCGCTCGTGCAGTCTCTGGCTGTCGATCCCACAAAAGTCGTATTTGACAACGAAATCCTTAAACTGATCGACGCCAAGGTCGATGCGCTGTACATGGTGATGTGGACTCCACAGAGTCCAAGTTTCCTGAAGCAGGCAGCAGATTACGAGTTCAAGGCTACTATGGTTGGATCTTACGCCAACCCCGATATAACCCTTATTCAGCTTGCAGGAGAGGCCTCTGAAGGCTTTCAGGCTCTGGCATGGGTAAGTGCCGATGCGGAAGCTCCCGGTTTCCTGAAGTATGTGGAGATCTATCAGGAGACCTTCCCCGGAGAGATTCCAAATGCCTATGCGGCAGCCGGATTCATCGCGGCTGAAGTCTTTACGGAGGGTCTCAGAAGGGCTGGAGAGGAACCAACCCGAGAGAAACTGGTTAAGGCTCTGGAAACTATGAGCGGCTGGACCGGTTTGATAGCTCCGGAAATTACTTACCGTCCCTTTGATTTGGAAGATACTTATTGCAGAACAGGGGTGCAGCAGATGTACGTAATGGTAGTCAAAGACCAGGTATGGACCACTCTGCACGACTGGATAAGTCTGGCTGACTGATAGCTTGTCGAAGGTGGCACTAGAGTATGGTGCCGCCTTCTTTTTTGTTTTTTGAAGGGTGGTGAGTTATGATCCAGCTTGAAGTTAAGAACCTTACCGTAAGGTTTGGAGGGGTTTTGGCAGTAAACAATCTCAGCATGGATGTCGAGAAGGGCTCTATACACGCTCTCATAGGACCCAATGGAGCTGGGAAGACCACGGTCTTCAATGCTATAACGCGCGTGGTAAGACCATCCGGCGGCCAACTGATCTTCGAAGGCGAGTCTCTAGAAAGTTTGAAGCCGTATGAGGTCATTGAAAAAGGCCTCTCTCGGACCTTTCAGAATCTTGAGCTTTTCAAGTTTATGACCGTTGGCGAGAACTTTCTGGTTGGACATCACAGGGAGTTCAAACAGGGTATTTGGTCTCAGGCATTTCGAAGCGGTAAAGTTGTTGAGGAGGAAAAAGCTACCTGGGCGAGAGTTTATGAAATCGCCGAAATACTGAATCTAAAGAACAGACTCTTTACCCTCGCCGGAATGCTACCTTATGGACTTCAGAAGATGGTCGAAATAGGTCGAGCGCTGATGTGTGATCCCAAGTTTCTGATGCTGGACGAACCAGCGGCCGGTCTTAACCCCGTTGAGACTTCCGAGATTAAAGAGCTGATTAGAAATTTCAGCAGGAAGATGGGAATCACTGTTTTCCTCGTAGAACACGATATGCAACTGGTAATGGATATTTCCGACAAAATAACGGTCATGAATTTCGGACAGAAGATAGCCGAGGGCAGTCGCGATGAAGTTAAGAACGATCCAAAGGTCATTGAGGCATATCTGGGGGAGAGCAAATATGCTTAGTATAAAGAATCTGGAAGTGTATTACGGTTATGTATGCGCTCTCAAGGGAATATCGGTTGAAGTGGAAGAGGGGGAGATCACCTGTCTTCTCGGATCGAATGGCGCAGGAAAGAGCACGACGCTCCAGACGATTTCCGGACTGGTGAAGCCGCGCTCCGGCTCGATAAAGTTCAGAGATAAGGAGATATCCAGAGAGGACTCTTCCAGGATAGTGAGTCTTGGAATCGTTCAGTGTCCCGAAGGCAGGCAGCTGTTCCACGCAATGACAGTACATGAAAACCTGATGGCCGGCGCCTACAAAGTCAGAAGTAAGTCAGAGACACTTGAAAACAGAAGTATGGTCTACGAACTTTTTCCGATACTTGCCGAGAGAAGGCGCCAGGCAGCGGGAACGCTATCCGGTGGAGAACAGCAGATGCTCGCTATTGGTCGAGCATTAATGGCTAGCCCCTCGCTTCTAATGCTTGACGAACCATCTCTTGGACTGGCACCAAAGATTGTGGAACAGATCTTTGATCTTCTGGTCAGGCTGAACAAGGAGAAGAATCTCACGATACTCCTGGTTGAACAGAACGCGAATGCAGCACTGAAGATATCGAGTTTCGCATACATCCTTGAGACCGGTTCGATTGGATTGCAGGGGCCTTCTGCCGAACTTGCCAGCAACGATCTCGTTCGGGCAAAGTATCTCGGAGCCTAGGAGGTGATTCCGTGACAACATTTATACAACAGATTCTACTCGGACTACGAGACGGAAGTCTCTTCTCGCTTGTGGCTCTGGGTATAGTTCTAGTATTTAAAACAACCGGAGTTGTGAACTTTGCTTACGGTAATATGGGCATGTTCAGCGTTTACATCGCCTACTCGCTGCTCACCTACGGCGGAGCACCTCTCTGGCTGGCAGTAACTGTGGCTCTTGTCTTTGCCTTCTTTTTGGGAGTTGCGGCCGAAAGGGGTCTTCTCAGACTCGTAAGGCACATGTCTCACTCCGCCATGTTGATACTCACTCTTGGAATACTCATGATACTCGAAGGCCTGTCGCTCCAGATTTGGAAGCAGGATTACAGGAGTTTCCCAAATCTAGTCAGCGGAGTCAAGATAATAAAGTTTCTCGATGGCAGGATAATCCTGAGAAATCAGGATATTCTCATATTCATTGTCGCCGCTGTGATAATGATAGGGCTCTTCATGTACTTCAAATTCACGAAGACAGGTCTCGCAATAAGGGCGACCGCCTCGAACGAGAGGTCGGCCAAGCTGATGGGGATAAGAGTTGGACTGATCTTTGCCGCTGCCTGGGGTATAAGCACTTCTTTGAGCGCGGTCGCCGCCACACTCGCTGCCCCGAGAACGCTCATCTATCCAAACATGATGCTCGCGCTTCAGATACAGGGATTAACCGCAGCCGTTCTAGGTGGATTTGACAGCCTTCCCGGAACTGTGGTCGGTGGTCTGCTGCTGGGTGTGATTCAGCAACTGGTTGGAAACTACATATCCGACGAACTCAGAATGGCCTTTGCTCTCGTGATTATTCTGGTTCTTCTGATGGTAAAGCCGTCCGGCTTGCTGGGAAGCAAGTCTGTGGAGAGGGTGTAATGTATGAGACAATTAATCTATAAGAATCGAAACTGGATCTTGCTCTCTATTGTCTTTGCGATCTTTCCTCTCTTCTTTGCAGGCCAGAACTTTCTACTGACGATCTTCAGCCTCGTATTGATTTATAGCATCGCAGCGTTGGGATTGAATCTGGTAATTGGCTATGCCGGACAGATCTCTATTGGGCACGCCGCTTTTCTTGCTATTGGAGCTTACTTCTCTGCGGTAATGGTAATGAAGTATAACGTGCCGTTCCTGATCGCCTTTCTGGGCGCCGGTGCAGTCGCAGGTTTCTTTGGTTTGCTGCTGGGAATACCTTCACTCAGGCTGAGAGGTTTCTACCTTGCGATAGCGACAATGGCTTTTGGTGTAGTTATTGAACAGACTCTAAACGCCTGGGAATTTGTCGGCGCATCCGTAGGGATGAGGGAGATCAAACCGGCAGATCTCTTTGGAATATCTCTTTCCTCAGATCTGGCGAACCTGTACTTCGTGATCTTTGTCAGTATAGTTCTGTTCATAATAACCGACAATATTATCAAATCGAAGACCGGCAGAGCGCTTAAGGCTATCCGCGAAAGCTCTTTTGCAGCACAATCGCTAGGTATAAACGTGGCAAGGTACAAGTTGATCGCTTTCATTATAAGCGCAGTTTTCGCAGGTTTTGCAGGAAGCCTATACGCTCATACCGTTGGATATATCTCCCCGCTGGACTTCGGACTCGGGACCTCTATTAATCTTCTTGCGATGATCGTTATCGGCGGTCTCGCTTCACTATCTGGAGGCTTCATAGGATCTATAATTATCATTGCTTTGCCCTTTATCTTCAGCAGAACCCAGCTGCCAATGTCCGTGATATTTGGTGTTTTGCTTATTCTGGTAGTTCTCTTCTTCCCCAGAGGGATAGCATACGGACTGCAAATTCTCTCCCTTAAGCATCTGTGGAAGCCTTACACTGCCCTTAGGCGCTTCCTGCACTCTCTCAAAAAGGAACATGGAGAATACGCAGAAGTATCCGGCAAAAAGATTTTCTATCGGAAGACCGGCGACGGAAAAGGCATACCGATAGTCTTTGTGCACGGAAACTTCGCGTCTGGGAAGTGGTTTGAACCGGTTATGAGTCTTCTGCCCAAAGAGTACAGAGCCTTCGCAATTGACCTCCCGAACTTCGGAAGGTCCGAAAGAGTTGAAGAGGTAAGTATAGATAACTACGGAAAGTTCGTTATCGACTTCATAAGGCAAAAGGAACTCGAGGGTGTGATCCTTGTGGGGCATTCTCTTGGGGGAGCCGTAGTGCAGAGCGTAATGGTTCAAAGGCCCGATCTGATAGACAAAGTAGTCCTCATCGATCCGGGGCCACCTGACGGGTTGATTACGACGCCTGAAGTCTACGCTGTTCTCAATCTTTACATTAATAACAGAGATCTTCTGAAAAAATCTCTCATCGGTGCCATGCCGACTCGCAAAATAGACAGGTTCACCGAACAGCTTGTCGATGAAGCTCTCTTGATGGATAAGAGATGCTTCATAGAAAACGCAAAGGCTCTCGAAAAATACGATTACTCCAAATCGCTTGCTGGCTGTGAGATACCGACGCTTGTGTTAGTCGGGAAGAAAGATCTTTTAATAACCGAAGCGATGGCCAGAAGGTTCGAAAAGATAATGCCTAACGCCCGAGTCGAAGTGCTCGCCGATTACGGCCACAGCGTAAATGTCGAAAACCCAGAGCTCTTCTGCAAAATCCTTCTGAATTTCGTAAAGGGTTGATCGACTTCCGATAAAAGGGGCCCTGACGGGTCCCTTTTTGCTATCAAACTATCTTAGTTTTTGAGAACATTCGGATTATAGTCTATACTAGCCTGTATCACATTCTAATTGCTGAGTTCAAACCTTTATAAAGAAAACGAGATAGATCACGAAGAGAAGAGGCGAAGTCTTCACTGCTGCCATTTCCATGTACCACTAGATCTTCGGTAAGGTAGTGACCGATTCCCATAAGAAATAGAGAGAGGCGGGAAGGATCAAAGGGCCTCATCTGGTTGTCCTGAAATGCCTTCTTAATCGCTCTTATCCACGAGTTCTGAATCCTGTCATAGTAATCCTTCCATATCTCCGGATAGATGAACTCCGTTTCGTTGACTATATTACACATGTTCTTATGAACCCTGAAGTACTCGAGGTTAGCCTTGAAACCTGCGATTTCCGCATCTCTTCGATCCGAGAAATTAGCTATCACGGTGGCCACCGTATGTCTAAGACCTCTACTTGTAGCCGCTATAAGCTCTTCCAGGATAGCTCTCTTATCTTTAAAGTGCACATAGAAAGTTCCTGATGCTACCCCGGCATTACGCGTTATATCGGAGATGTAAGTATCGTGAAAGCCCTGAGTGCCAAACAAAGATTCCGCGGCTTCCATAAGTGCAGCCCTTGTGGACTTCATTTCGAGTATCATTGGCTGAAAAGACACTTCAAAAGCCTCGTTGGACGGTCTGTGCGAGCCTGGATCGAAGCCATGTAGCGCAAAATCTAGCAGATCGTTAACCAGAGCTAATTTGTCGAATCTGTAATCCGGTCTCAACGACTTGTGCGTTCCTATCCACCTAACGGGAGAAATTATGAACAGCTCAAGAATCTTTGAGTTCATTTCCTCTACTCCCGGAATAGGTAATCTGTCGAGTATGGAATGAATCAGCTTGTTAACGCTTTCGAGTATCGATTCACTGAAGTGGCAAGCCTCTTTCAGTATTCTGAAATCCTCAGGAAAATCAAGCATGAATCCTAAATAATTGTCCATAAATGATCTCAGAAAGCCTTCAAGATCTTGCGGCAGCGGTCTTTCGATATAGTTCCTGAAGTCCTCAAGTGCATGTTCGACTATTTCTTTGTAAAGAGAGATTTTGTCAGAGAAGTAGTGATAAAAAGATGGAGTCCTGATTCCAGCAAGGCGCGCGACCATTGGAATGGAAACACCTCGAAAACCATTTGCAGCAAACAATCTCTTGGCATTGTCCAGTATTCTATTGAGTGTCTCTTTTCCATCGGTTCTTACGGGAAGTTTGGCCATTCTCAAAACCTTCTTCAATACTAAGCTAATGCAAAACAATTATACATTAATTTCTTCGACCATATCGGGCAAGATTATGAAGAGAGATCTTAAGTAGTGAAAAGGGCGTGCAGAATACACGCCCTTTCGTCACAGCTATTCGAGGCTTATCCAGTCTGTCAGAATCGTCCAGACCTGTTCTATAACTTCCATAACGTACATTCTGTTAACACCAATCCTGCAGTTGTAATCGTTGCAGTTGTACTGGCGGTAGGTGAGTTGTGGAGTAATGAGGCCGCTCCAGCCTCCCATACTCTCAAGAGCTCTGACAAGCTTCTCTCGGGTGGGTTCAGAACCGGCTCTCGCGAGCCCTTCCGTAAAGATCTCTGCTGCAATGAAACCTGCAGCCGCATAGGCATTTGGAATCTCGCCGGGGAAGCTCTCCTGATATATGGCAATGTACTTCTGGAAATTCTCGTCATTCACATCACCCATTACCCAGGCAGTCGCCCTAAGACCCTCTGCTGCGCCTTCAGAAAGCGTTATAGTCGTCGGATCAGGATTTGCGTAGTTTGCCAGAAGCAGGGCATCCATTCCGTAATCCTTAACTTGTTTCAAAAATGCAGGTGTCTGTGGAACAAAGATGTACATTATAACTGCGTCAACATTGAGTTGCATCATATTCAGGATCTCGTTGTCGAAGGCAAAACGATCAGTAGCGACGGGAAATCTTCCGACAAGCTTCTTCTCCTGACCATTATCCTTAAGCCACTTTTCGACTCCGGCAAGTCCATCGTAGCCAATGTCATCCGTCCGATAGATAATGGCGATTCTCTTCTTTCCAAGGTCTTCAATGAGGTACTTAGCCATAATTTGGCCTTCGGTGAGGTAATTGGGCTGAACTGCGAACCGGTATTCTTTCGGAGGAATCGCGAAACTGGTATGGCCTCCACCCTGATAAACGAAGGGCACTTTGTTTGTTTCGAGATACTCCATAACCGCCAGTATGCCGGGCGTTCCAAGACCGGCCACGATAGAAAATACCTTATCCTGTTCAACCAGACGTTTTACTTCTACGACAGTTTTTGAAGGGTTCAGCTGATCATCGGCTACAAGGAGTTCGATTTTGCGACCGTGAACACCACCATTGTTATTTACCCAGTTAAAGTATGAATTCAGACCCTTTGCAACAGATGTTCCGATAATCGCTGCGGGTCCGGACATCGCTTGGAACGTACCAATCAGGACTTTATCCGTGAAGATGCCCGGCTCAGCAAACAAATGACAAGAAAGCAAGACAGCTAAAGAGAGTAGTACAGTTAACAGTCTTTTCACCTTACACACCTCCTGTGAAGTTTAGTGATTCATTTGTGCTTTAGAACAAACCCGGTAACTGCGGTAACGAACTCTTCCGGTTTCTCGATTATTGACGCGTGACCTGAATCTTTGATTATAAGGAACTCTGCTTGAGGGATCTCCTTCTTTATGAGTTCCATTTCGTCCAGTGGGGTGATCATATCCTTGTCTGAACCCACTAGAAGAACCGGACACTTTATCTCAGATAGCTTTCCTATTACTGAGAAATCTTCATTAGTGGAAGCTAGGCGAATGAAACCGTCGAACCACTCGCGAGTTAGGAGCTGCTTAAACATTTTCTGTCTTTCCTTCAGCCACGGAAGACTCTTATTATAGAAGGAATATGAGTATGCATATGGGATGCCAAGAGTGAAGAACTTCTCTCCATCATAAGATTTTGCTGCCTCCTTCCAGGCCTCACCAACTTGTGCAATGTATGGCGTAGTTCTTGGTGGAGCATTGAAGAGAAGCAAAGATTTGACTCTCGCAGGATACTCGATGGTATAGAGCATAGCTACCTGAGCTCCATAAGATATGCCATATAGATGAAATTTGTCAAATTTAAGCGAATTAAAGAGATGCTCCAGATCTTTGACATGAAGCGATATGTCGTACTGCTCACTTTCATAACTGGATTTGCCCTGATCCCTGAGATCGATGAGCACAACCCGAAGATTACGGGTCAACTTATCCAGAAAGATGTACCATGACGTGCAGGACATCATTATTCCGCTAAGCATAACTATGGTCGGGTTTTCGCTGGAACCGTGAACCTCATAGTAAAGTCTCTTTCCATCGGGAAGGGTTTCAAAGGGCATAAAACGCACCTCCAATTCTCATAGTTTATCTATATATGATTCAGTATTAGTATATAGATTCTACACCTTGGCCACCTTTATTCCTTTTTCTGATTTCCGATTATTTAGGCGAGTCACATTCGATTTTCTCTATTTGCCGTCATTTATGTTGTTTAACCTCATTATTACATCCCATAACTACCTCAGATTCAATTTCACTCTACGACTAAAAAGGGATTATAATTCTACATATGATTCAGTATTAATGTTTAGGATTAGGAGGGATCTATGAGACATCATGCTGGAATAATCAGTATAGCTACTTATCATCCCGAAACTTTCATGTCTGCTGAGGAAATGTCTAAAGCTTCGGGGTTGCCTTTGGATGTTGTTACCGAAAAGATCGGTGTTTTAAGGAAGCCGATTCCCGGACCAGACGATACAACAAGCAATATGGGTATATTTGCAGCAAAAAAGGCTATCGAAAAGGCCGAAATATCTCCAGAGGAGATCGACGTTGTTATCTGGGATGGAGCGCAGCATAAGGACTACATGAACTGGCTTGCCTTCACCAAAGTTTGTCATGAGATCGGAGCCATAAACGCGTGGGGGTTCGATATGGAATCTATGTGCGGCTCCATGATAGTCGGTTTAGAACTCGGAAAGAGCCTTATCCTTTCGCGTGAGGACGTGAAAACCGTTCTGCTTGTCAGCGGCTATCGTAACTGCGACATGATAAATCTTCAATACAAGCCAGGCGCATTTCTTTTCGATATTGGTGCTGGAGGATCGGCCGTTTTACTAAGAAAGGACGCAGGTATTAACGAGGTTCTCGGCAGTGCTGCGATCGCTGACGGTTCCTTCGCGGAGGATTTTGTGGTTCCAGTAGGTGGAAGCAAGAGGTGGCCCATGAAACCGGAGGATGTTGAAGAGGCCTGGTTCCACATAACCTGTAATCCCGAAGACTTCAAGAAGAGACTCTCCGCGGTAACTCTAAAGAACTGGTACAGTGTGATAGACATGGCTTTGGAGCGAAGCGGTCTGAAAAGAGAGGATATAGACTACTTCTCAATGGTCAAAATTAAACGAAGCGCCCACTATGAAATGCTTAAAGAGCTTGGCCTAAGGGAAGATCAGTCTGTCTTCCTTGAGAACTATGGTCATGTCGGTCAAAATGATGTCATCTTTTCACTCGAAGAAGGCTTGAACCTAAACAGAATCAAAGACGGAGACGTCGTTCTAATGGTTTCTGCCGGTGGAGGCTGGACATGGAACGCTGTTGTCGTACGATGGGGAAAGGTTAGACAATAACTCAGGAGGTCCCGCATGAATTACGAAAGCATTTACAGAGAAAAGTTATGCACTATCGAGAGTCTGATCGAGGGAATACAGTCGGGAGAGACATTCGCTACCTCGGTTATTCCAATGACACCACAGTCATTTTTCAACAATTTGCACATGATACGTGAAGATGTAAAGGGGATTGAGGTCTTCACAATTCTCAATCCAGTACCCTACGACTTCTTCAGCAAAAAGGAGTTTGAAGGTAGAATCCTTAACAACTGCTGGTTCTATGGACCTGGAGACAGAGCGGCAGTAGATAAGGGATTAAATACAGTTACCTATATTCCAAACAATGCTCATCAAGCCATAGCGGATCTCGTTTCTTCAAGAAGAATAGATTACTTTGTGGGCTCTGCGTCGACGATGGATGAGCACGGTTTTCTAACTCTCTCCTGCTCTGCCTTTATCGAAAAAGATCTGATTAAGGCGGCTCGAAAAGTTGTGCTTGAAGTAAATCCAAATGCTCCGAGAACTTTTGGTGATTCACCCATTCACATTTCTGAGGTGGACCACATAATCGAAGTGAATAACAAACTTCCCGAAGAAACATTGATAACTCCTACCGAAACTGAAGAACGAATAGGCGAATTCATAGCCGACTTAATTGAGGACGGCTCGACAATTCAGATGGGTATAGGTGGAGTTCCATATGCAGTATCCAAGCTTTTGTACGATAAGAAGGATCTTGGCGTACATACGGAAATGCTCACAGAAGCCATGATGGAGCTTTTCAATGCTGGAGTGATTACGAACAGCAAGAAGACTCTCTATCAAGGGAAATTTGTCTGTGCCTTCGTTTTCGGAACCCAGAAACTCTACGATTTTGTCAACAATAATCCATCTGTATTTGTTATGAGTGGGAGCTTTACGAATGATCCATATGTGCTTGGCAAGAATTACAGAATGACAAGTATAAACGCTGCTCTCATGGTTGATCTTACCGGGCAGGTATGTTCCGAAGCGATTGGAACTCGTCATTACAGCGGCACCGGAGGACAGCTTGACACGCACAGGGGAGCTGTGCAGAGTGCATTGAATGGACTGGGCGGCAAAGGGATAATTGCACTCCGCTCGACTGCCAAGAACGGAGAAGTCTCAAAGATCGTTCCTTTTCTTCCTCTGGGATCACCCGTAACTGTTCCAAGGCAGGATATTGACTACATAGTCACCGAATTCGGTGTGGCCCATCTCAGAGGTAAGACTGCTTATGAAAGAGCGAAAGCTATGATTTCGATCGCTCATCCCGATCATAGAAGCACTCTCGAATCGGAAGCCAGAAAGATCGGATTGTTGTTCTGAGAAAATAAGAGTCCACCACTGCCCGTGGTGTCGATCGGAGGTATCAAGATGCTTCTATCGCTTCTTGTCAATTCATTCTTGAACGGTAGCATATATATGCTCCTAGCCGTGGGTTTCTCTCTGGTCTTTGGGGTCGCCGGAGTAGTAAATCTGTATCATGGCGCATACTATATGCTTGCCGGGTACTTAGCTTATACGATGTTTTCGATATGGTCGTTTCCTTTGTGGCTGTCCTGCGTAGTCGCCGTTTTTCTTGTGGGTATGCTTGGAGTATTTATCATGAGAGTTCCGTTAACCTATTTGAAGAACACAAAAAAGGAATCCAGTCTACTCATCTTCACTCTTGGAGCGAGCTACTTTACCGAGTATTTGCTAAGGCTAATCTTCGGCGCGCGCCATTACAGTTTGCCCTCATTCATGTGGGAGAGCGTGAATTTGCTAGGAGAGACTATTCCTGGAGCAAGAGTCTTTGCTACAATCACCTCCATAGTCTGCATAGTGTTGACTGTTCTCTTCCTCAAAACTTCAAGAACCGGGAGAGAGATTGTCGCGACTTCTCAGGACAGGCTCGGGGCCGAAGCAATTGGAATAGACACGACCAGGGTATTTGCAATAACCGCGTTCATCTCTGCCGCGCTCGCCGGAATTGCAGGAGTGGCGGTATCCCCGTTTCTTGCTATTAGTCCCGTAATGTGGCTTCCAGCACTTATCAAACCATTTTCGATAGTGATTCTCGGAGGACTCGGGAGTATCTGGGGGACTATTATCGCTTCCTTCTTGATGGGCTTTGGCGAGACACTGGTTGCGACTTATTGGACTCCCAACTTGAGGGAAATCGTATTCTTAATAGCCGTAATAATCGTGCTGATAATCAGACCTAAGGGGCTTCTTGGAGGAGTGAAAGGAGCATGAAGATGAAGATAACGGCCTCATTCATAATCGGATTGACCGCTTTACTCTTTCTCCTTCCAGTACTGAGGGATGATTTGTATCTTCTTACTATCCTTTCGATAGCTCTTTCATACGCGGTCCTGGCAGCGAGCTGGGACTTCTTCTCGGGCTTCACGGGAAGAGAGAACTTCGGCATTTCGGCCTTTATGGCTGTCGGTGGTTACCTTGTCGGTCTGGTAACTGTGACCGCAAACATCCCTCCCCTTCTGGCGATAATTCTAGCCTTCTTAGCTGCGGGAGTCGTCGGTTTTCTGATAGGAATACCGACTCTGAGACTTCACGGTCCTTACTTCGCGCTTGCCACACTTGCTCTGGTTGTAATTGCGCAAAACCTTGTGCTCGCCTTTGCGAGAGTCACAGGAGGAGAGGATGGGCTCTACGGGCTGCCTTATCTTTCCGAAAGCATAGAAGGCTCCTACTATTATGTGCTGATCTTCTCGGTCATCTCTATTGCAATACTTTACTTTTTGGGAAGATCGAACATGGGTCTGATACTCAAGGCAATACAATCGGACGAAAGCGCAACCAGGAGTTCAGGCATAAACGTGACGAAGTATAAGCTGCTTTCCATATCGATCAGCGCGGCCTTCGCAGGTGCAACCGGAGCTCTGCTCGCCCATTTTTACGGTTACATAGGAAGAGATGTCATTTTCCATGCCAATCTCATGGTGATAATCATGGCTACCGTCGGAGGTGTGGGGTATGTTATACCGGCAGCTCTGGGAGGGCTTGCCATATCCCTGATCACAGAAGTTATAAGAGCTTTCGGAGATTTCAAGAACCTGAGCTACACGGTGGTCCTGATAGTAATGGTTCTCTTTGTACCCGGTGGCCTTTTCAGTTTCATGTTTTCCGGCAGACACTCCAAAGGAAGGAGGGAAGGCCATGAACGAAGTTATTCTAAGAACTGAAAGGGTATCGAAACGTTTTGGAGGACTGGTTGCCGTAAGTGACTTTTCCTTGGAAGTCTATGAGGGAGAAATACTGGGCATACTCGGACCAAACGGCGCAGGAAAGACGACTCTCTTCAACATGCTTGCCGGCTTCTTCAGACCGACCGAAGGCAAGGTCTTCTATCGCGACAGGGAAATAACAAATCTGACCTCCGACAGAGTCGCTACATTGGGCATTGTTCGGACCTATCAAATCGTCAGACTCTTCGATAAACTTACAGTCTATGAAAACCTATTGATCCCATGTCTATCTCCCCGAATCTCCACGAAGCTTCCTTCAAAAAACAGGCGCGATGAGCACATATTTGCGGTAGCTTCTGAGATTGGAATTGAATCTTATCTCGATGAGCTTACAGTCAATCTCTCGCACGGAGTGAGAAAGCTTGTTGAATTCGCACGTGCTCTTGTGAGCGATCCCGAGGTGCTTCTTCTGGATGAACCCTTTTCCGGTTTGAACCCGCTTGAAGTAGTGCCTCTCGCCGAAGTTATTACTCGTTTTCACGATAAGGGAAAGACCATCGTGATCATAGAGCACAAATTGAGAGAGTTTATGAAACTGGTCCAGAGAGTTGTTGCTATGGATAGAGGTAAGTTGATAGCACAGGGATCGGTTAAGGAGATTTCCGAGAACCCGCTTGTCATAGAGGCATATCTGGGAAAGGGGGCGAGCAGATTTGTCAATCCTTGAGATAAAAGACGTTAGATCCGGTTACGGCAAATCAACGATTCTGCATAATGTGTCTCTGCATGTCCTTGAAGGCGAATGTGTTGCCGTACTTGGACCCAATGGAGCTGGAAAGACGACTCTGTTGAGGACCATAACAAATATCGTCTCCCCAAGTAGCGGTGAGATAGTATTCAAGGGAAATTCCATTGTAAAGACCAGGTTCTTCAGGCTATCAAGAATGGGAATCTGCCATGTACTAGAGAACAGACACAATTTTCCCGATATGTCTGTTGAAGAAAACCTTATACTGGCAGCCTCGCGTACAACTTCAAAAAAGAGAGAAGCTGAGTTATTTGAGTACTGCATGAATCTCTTTCCGAGATTGGCTGAGCGAAGAAAGCAGAGAGCCGGAACAATGAGCGGTGGAGAGCAACAGATGCTTGCACTTGCCAAGGGATTAATGACCGACCCGGAAATACTGCTTCTTGATGAACCTTCAACAGGTCTGGCTCATATTTTGAAGGAGCAGATATTCGAAGCAATAAAAGAGATCGTGAATTCCGGAAAGACCGTTCTCGTGGTTGAACAAGACGCTGTCGCGGCTCTGGATATTGCGGACAGAGTTTATGTGATGGAACAGGGAGAGATCGTAACCGAGGGAACGCCTGACATGCTAGCAAAAGACTCTCAACTGGTGAGAGCATATTTCGGTATTTCCTAGAAAACGGAGGTGGATCTAATGAAAAAGGCACTCGTTACTGTATGTGTTTTGCTCACTGTAAGTCTTGTGTTTTTCGCAGCCAATCCCATAAAGATTGGTGTTGTCGGACCGTTCGAACAAGAGGCCGGGGCATGGATACGTTACGGCTCTCTTTACGCTGCCGAAGCTATAAACGAGGCTGGAGGAATACTTGGAAGAAAGATCGAGCTGTTGTTTGAGGATGACGGAGTTTCGGCCGAAAAGCTTAAGTCGGCAATCTCAAAGCTGGTGTTGAGAGACAGAGTAGATTTCATCATGGGAGGTTATTCAAGCGGTTCAGTCCTTGGAGCCATGAATGATCTGCCAAGATACAAAATCATATGGCTTGGAACTGGAGCGGCTTCGCCGCAAGTTATAACATTGATTGAGAGCGACTATGACAAGTACAAATACTACTTCAGAGTCGGAACCCTAGATTCCACAAAACAGGCAGTTTCGATAGGCAAATTCATAGCCGAAGACCTTGCGCCAAGATACAACCTGACAAAGGTTGGAATAATAACCTTGGACTGGACTTATTCAAGAGACATAGCAGAAACGGCGGTTTCTATCTGTGAGGAAGCCGGTCTTGAAGTTGTTTTCAGAAGCTATTTTTCAGAAGGTACAACCGACTTTGCGCCGATTTTCAAGCGAGCGGAACAGGCTGGAGCACAGATAATAATAGATGCGATCGTCACTGATGATGGGATTCAATTTGTCAAACAGTGGTACGATATTAAGCCCAATTTCGCGATAGTTGGAGCCGTTGGCCCTGCTCTGAAGCCGGAATTTTACGATCAGACAAATGGGAAATGCGTATATGAGACCTCGGCATATCCGAACGGCGGTCCGGCAAATCTTACTGCGAAAACCCTTGAATTCTACGAAACGTTCAAAACGAGATATGGCATAGCCCCGGGCTTTGCCGCTTTCAGTTCGCATGACTCTCTCTATGTCTTGAAAACAGCTCTGGAAAAGGTTGGAAACACAAAAGACACTGAAGCTATCATAAAAGCTCTGGAGGATACAGACTTCCCCGGTGGCAAGGACAATACAACAACAGTTGCACCTGTGAAGTTCACGAAATATCACGATCTTGAGTTTGGTGGGAATTATGCACAGGGAATTCTCTTCCAGTGGCAGCTAAATAATGGAGTCCCCGAGTGGGTCGCCGTTTATCCTCAACAGTTCAAAACAGGAGACTGGCAGAAACCTGATTGGGTGCAATTCTAGACATAATATAGGGGTGACGCAATGAAACTCAAAGAAAAAGTATGTGTTATTACTGGCGCAGCGAGCGGAATTGGAAAAGCAGCTGCACTTCTCTTCGCCGCCGAAGGAGCCTTAGTGGCGGCCTGCGATGTCTCGAAAGAGGGCCTTGACAATCTTGTAAGAGAAGCAGAGGGACTTACAGGGTCAGTGGAAGCATATCCTCTCGATGTCTCGGACAGACCGGCTGTCTTCGCAACCGTTAATGAGATAGGAAAGAGACATGGCAGAATAGACGTGCTTGTAAACAACGCCGGGATTATAAGAGATGCACTTCTCTCAAAGATGACCGAGGAGCAATGGGATGCCGTTATCAATGTTAATCTCAAGGGAGTCTTCAATATGACTCAGGCAGTAGCTCCCTTTATGAGAGAAAAAGGTACAGGATCAATTATTAATACATCATCAGTAGTTGGACTGTGGGGTAATACGGGACAAAGTAATTACTCTGCATCCAAAGCGGGAGTCATAGCCATGTCAAAGACCTGGGCCAAAGAGCTTTCTCATAAGGGCGCTCAAATCCGTGTTAACTCGGTCTGTCCGGGTTTCATAATGACCCCGATACTCGAGACAGTTCCGGAAAAAGTGCTTGAAATGATGAAAGCGAAGACGCTTCTCGGGAGAATAGGTAGTCCCGAAGAAATAGCTAAAGTCTACCTCTTCCTCGCCAGCGATGATTCTTCATACATTACCGGCCAGACGATAGTTGTAGACGGCGGACTGGTAATGTGAGGAGCGTGACCGAAATGAGAAAAGTCGCTGTACTGGGAGTGGGTGAGACAAAGTTTGGAAACCTCCCCGAGAGAAGTCTGCGCAGTCTGATAAATGAAGCCGGCAACAAAGCAATAGAGGACTCGGGAGTTTCCCCAGAGAAGATACAGGCGTTATACTTAGGGAACTTCAACAGTTCCTTTCTCTGCGGGCAGAGCCATTTAGGCGCCTTAACGGCCGAAGAGCTCGGAATGAAGACGATACCTACCCTCAGGGTCGAAAATGCCTGTGCTTCTGGCGGACTTGCCTTCAGGATGGGAATGCTTATGGTAGCCACTGGAGTATATGATATGGTGCTGGTCGGCGGTGTCGAAAAGATGACTCACAGAGAAACGGAAGTGGTGACATCGGCACTGGCAAGTGCTGCCGATAGCGAATTCGAGACTTCTCTGGGAGCCACTTTTCCATCTCTGTTCGCAATGATAGCCAACCGCTATATGCACGAGTTCAAGACCCCGAGAGAACACATGGCTATGGTAGCAGTTCAAAATCACGATAACGCGCTTCTCAATCCCGATGCACAGATGCACAAGAAGATAACCGTCGAAAAGGCTATGTCGGGATTTCCGGTAGCTTCTCCTTTCACTCTGTACGATTGCTCTCTGATAACCGACGGAGCAGTCTTTATGGTTCTGACGACTGCCGAGATAGCCAGAGCTCTTAAGCCTCAAAGGCCACTAATAGAGGTTATCGGTTCGGGACACTCGGGCGACTCAATACGGCTGGCACTCAAGAAGACACTCACTACATTCTCCGCAACGATTGAGGCCGCAAGAGAAGCATATGAAATGGCTGGAACCACACCAGAAGACATTGATTTCGCCGAAGTCCATGACTGTTTCACGATCACCCAGATTATCAATACCGAGGACCTGGGTTTCTTCCCAAAAGGCAGGGGCGGATTCGCAGTTGAAAACGGCGAAACTTCTCTGAAGGGCGTGAAACCAATCAATCCTAGCGGTGGGCTCAAGGCAAAAGGCCATCCAATTGGAGCAACCGGGCTGAGCCAGCTATACGAAGTAGTCCTTCAACTCAGAGGAGAGGCAGGAGAAAGACAACTGGCAAAGGCAGATATTGGCTTGGCACACAACATAGGCGGAACCGCTGCAAGCTGCACAGTCCACATTCTCAGGAGGCGGTAGCGATGGTTGAGGGAAGGATATACACATACTCGATAATTGACGTTCCAACCGCCGAGTTTGTAGGCAAGACACCGTATGCTGTTCTGGTGGTTGAGCTGGAAGACGGACAGAGAATGCTCTCGAGACTTGAGAACTTCACTTCAGAAATGAAGCTCGAGATCGGTATGAGAGTAGTCGAATCGGGAAGAGACGACTCCGGAAATATCCTATTCAGCGTCGTCTGATTTTTAAGGAGTACATACGGGGGCGAAAGCCCCCTTTTTTTCAGGTGTCCTCGAGCTTATGGCTATTGATTACCACTCAGCATTATTCTGAAAAGAGACGATGTAGAGAGTGGGGTCAGGATTTCCTTCCCCAAAACGTCGCTAATACTTCGAGAACGGGTAGAGGTAGGGGGTCTTGCCAAAGGGACAGTTCTTTATACAGAGACCGCAATCTGTGCCGGCCTTCATCCAGTACGAGTAACACCTTTCCTGATCGATCATCCATCTTCTTGTGCCTTCGAACTCCTCTTTTTTATCAGCGGGAATCGCTGATCCGGGACAGCCGCTTGCACACTTGCCGCAGTCGTTGCAGAATTCTTCGAGATCGATCTCTAGCTTTGAGTCTGCGTCCAGGGGCAGGTTTGTTGTTCCAAGTTTTATTCTCGGGCCGAATTCTGCCGAGATTATCAGTCCATGCCTTCCGAAAACGCCCAACCTTGCCGCTTCTGCAACCAAGGGAAGAATACAGAGATAGTTGCCGTCCATGTGATTTCTCGCATCATATCCAAGGTTTCTTATGAAATATGATAGCTGCATGCCGATCACGGCGGCTTTTATGTACTTTCTCGAGCTCTCGACAATCTCCGGACTTGTCGGAGAGCTGTCCATCATTTCTCTTTCCATCTCAACCGCGAAGACGACTCCATATGGCTGGAACTCCGTTATTCGCTCGCCATAGTATTTGGGGATCCTTCCCCGAAAGCTGTAATAGAAGTCCGGACGCATGGCAGCAACACCAACGATATCCGCTCCGACGTCAATTGCGAGATCCTTGAGAAGCACAGTCGCTTCACAGCTTTTCAGATGCGCTTTCCTATCTCTTCTTTCTCCTTCGCTGAATGACTTGATATCCGCAAGAAACTGAAAGTTCGCAGCAGCAATCTAAGATTGAACCGGATCATAAAAGAGAGAAGTCGGTGAGCAAAGCCCGTTACTGCTTCGAAGACGATCATCGAGTTCCTGTCTCTCCGGGTGCCTTTTATAGTATTCTTCGTATTGCGGAGACCCTTTTTTATAGGCCATCCTGGAGAACATTGCATCTCTCTCGTCGTATCTTCCCATAATCATCCCCGAATAATCCCGAATCCATATCAGTTCCCTGTACCGGCAGATCCCGCACAAAGAAATGATGTCGTTCGTGACAGTAATCCTTACGGTAATTGAGTTTTCGGTTTCGATAAGATGCATCGGTTTTGATTATATCATTCGCGGTATTCCGGTCAGCTCAAGACACTTTCAAAAAGTGACAATGGCTGTGATCTATACACTCTGTCCTGTACCATAATACTCTTCACAGTCGCTGACTCAGTAGAATCGCTGAGTTGTCCAGACTTTGCTGGAAGAGAGAATCGCTGTATAATAGTAACCCAACCCGTTGTGAAAGGGTTTAATGCCCGGGATCAACGAAATCAGGGAGAAAGGGAGTGGAAAGATGTTCCAGAAGAGAAAGGTCTTTATCCTTGTCCTCGTTATTGTTATGGCGATCTCTACGCTGGTCTTCTCCAGCGTCGGCAGGACAGACCACACACTCGTTATTATGGGTACGACGGATATCCACCAGTACATCATGCCTTACGATTACATGGGCGATCGACCAAGTTCAAATATCGGACTCTCCAAGATCTTTACCCTTGTGGAGAAGATACGCGGCGATTTTCCCAACACGCTGCTATTCGATACGGGAGACTTGATTCAGGGAAGCCTTGTGGGCGACTTTGAAGCCGATGTGAGACCGCTAGAGGGCTTCGATTTTCAGACGATCATACGCGCTTACAACTTCATGGGGTACGACGCGGTTACCGTGGGAAATCACGAGACTACGGACTTCGGTCTCGAATTCTTCGACAGGGCAAGAAGAAACTCTGTATTCCCCTGGATCTCTGCCAACATAAGACTTGCCGACGATCCAAAAGCCTTCCTTGTAGAGCCTTATGTAATTCTTGACAGGCAGATTGACGGAATACCTATCAAGGTTGGCGTAATTGGCTTCACTCCGCCGCAGATTATGAACTGGGGAAGAAGGCATCTCGAAGGTAAGGTATTCACTCAGGGAATTCTCGAACAGGCAAAGATCTATATACCACTGCTCAGAGACCAGGCGGATATTGTCGTGGTGGTGGCTCATACCGGAATATCTACCAATCCGGTCGATAGCTACGATGCTCAGGAGAACGCAGCGTATTATCTCTCCCAAATCGAGGGAATAGACGCGATTTTGCTTGGTCATCAGCACTCGAAGTTTCCCGGCGACTTTGCCAACGTTCCGGGTATAGATAACGAACTGGGTCTCCTCCACGGTGTTCCGGCCGTTCTTCCGGGGTCCTGGGGTTCCTTCCTCGGGGCCATCTATCTTGATCTCTCCTATGACTGGGAGACAGGTAAGTGGGAGGTCAATGATGGTTATTCGAAACTCATACCCGTCACCGCCGAAGTTGAGTCTCATCCGCTTATAGAAGCGATAGTCTCCCAGAAGCACCAGCAGACAATAGAGTATGTAAGAACTCCCATAGGCTGGACCGACACCGAGATCACTTCCTACTTCTCTAGAATAATGGATAACCCGGTAACGCAGATAGTCAATGAAGCCCAGATCTGGTGGGCGAAGAGGGAGTTTGCCGGTTCGGAGTATGAATGGCTGCCCGTACTGAGCGCAGCGGCTCCTTTCATCGCGGGAAGACAGGGACCGGGCTACTTCACCCACGTTCTCGGCGACATCTCGATAGGCTCAATTACGGACATTTACATCTATCCAAACACTATCTACGTCGCGAAACTCAACGGTGATCAGATTAAGGACTGGCTCGAGGTCGCTGCGAAAAATTTCAACACAGTAGATCCAAACTCGGATAAACCACAGCACATTGTAAACTACGATTTCAGGGAGTATAACTTCGACGTAATAGAGGGAATTGAGTACATTTACGACATAACAAAGCCCGCCGGACATCGTCTCGTTTCGGCGACCTTTGAAGGCAAGCCACTTGACGCCAGTATGGAATTCCTAGTAGTAACAAACAATTACCGTGGCAGCGGAGGAGGAAACTTCCCTCACGTAGCAGACAACATCATACTTCAAACCACCGAGATAAGCCGAGAAGCCATAATAAAGTACATTCAGAGTATGGGATCGGTTGATCCCGCTCCAACATACAACTGGCATATCCTTCCGGTGGAAACTGCCGCTCCATTGCTTTTCAGGTCTTCTCCCAATGGACAGGGATATATCGAACGAAGTGGAATACGTGGTCTGGAGTTTGTCGGTGTCGACGATGCAGGCTGGGGAATATACAACGTAGATCTCTTCGAACTGGCCCAGTACATTGAGGAAACTATTCTGTTGGAGGTAAACTGATTCTTGTTGTCTGAAAAGGCCCCTGAAAGGGGCCTTTTCTATATATGCCCAATACAGGTTGCAAAGTCAATTCCTTATCTTTGACATTATCGAAGCGATGAATTCGGCTTTTCCTCTCGAATAGGCTTCTCGATTGTTTTGGTGCTCTTTTGAAAGACTCTTCTTCAAGGCGGAGTATTGCTCAACGGCTTCAGGGTCTTCTCTTAGATAATCTCGAAAGAACACGTGTTCAGTCCAGAAAGCTCCCCCGAAAACAACCATGTGAATGTGAAAATCAATCTCTCCAGCGTCCCGCTCAAAGTATCTTCGGTCGGGAATCATCGACTCATATTCTTGGATGTAGGTATAGCCGAGTTTCTGAATGGAAACGACTAGAGAGTCGGCGTGATCTAACGAGTCAACTCCAATCAGTATGTCTATAACCGGTTTTGCCGAGAGACCTGGAACGGCAGTGCTTCCGATGTGCTCAATTGCGACGTTCGGATCGGAAAGCCCTTTCTTCAATCGATCGGCTTCCTCTCTGAAGAACTCCGGCCATCTACTGCAATACTCCGTAACAATTACTGGCTTACCTCTCAAAACTCTCCTCCAGACGCTTACCAGGCAATTAGCGATAGTCCGGGATTGCTTGAAGATCCAATGGGTTTATTATACTTCACAGATGCTATACTTTTATACAATCCCGGATCGGGAGGGGATTTTCTTGTTAGAAGAAAGGATCGAATCTCTCTTCAATGTTCTGGAAGACAAAAGTGTGGGTATTGCGGTCGGTGTGTTGAAGGATGGAGACGTTATCTTAGAAAAGACGCTCGGCTTTTCGAACCTCGAGCATGATGTCCCAGTTAAGCGAGAGAGCGTCTTTCATGTCGCCTCAGTGAGTAAGCAATTCACAGCGATGTGCATCGCCCTTCTTGAAGAGAGATCTCTGGATACTTCTCGCCGAATTCTCGACTTCTTCCCGGATTTGGGAGAACATGCCCGGAAAATAAGAGTCTCTGACCTTATTTATATGACAAACGGACTCCCCGATTTCTATGCCGTCTCCCAGTATATTATGGGACTGAGGGAGAGCGATTTTCTCACCTCGAATGAGGCCTATGCGTTACTTAAGAGACTCCGATGGCTGCAGTTTGAACCCGGCGAGAGCTGGAGCTACGGAAACTCCGGCTACTTCCTTCTCGGGAGACTGGTAGAGATAGTGACGGGACTTTCGCTGGCTGAGTTTGCGGCAAGAGAGATCTTCGAACCGCTGAAGATGGAAGACACTTTCTTCAGAGACGACAATAGCAGACTCACAAAGGATATAGTGTCCGGCTACTGCAACTTCAATTATCTGCACCCAGAGTCTTTCAAAGTACCCGTGGAAGATACAGAAATGATCTGCAACGCTCTGGACCTTATGGAATGCGTTGGCGCCGGCCAGCTGTGGAGCAGCATCGACGATCTTCTGCGCTGGGAGAGGAATTTCCATCGAAACGCGCTCGGGGTAGATCCTCAGGCAATCTCAAGAAAGATTATCTCCCCGGGTATCCTTAGCAACGGCAAGAAATGCAATTACGGTTACGGCCTCTTTCTGGCGAATCGAAAAGGGAAGTCGATCGTCATGCACGAGGGAGGGTGTCTTGGATTCAACTCGGTTATTTACAGGGTACTAGATGAATCGCTGTCGGTCGTGATACTCGCAAACCGAAATGACTTCCTCTGTAAAATGCTCGACAGGCTCGGAGTTGAAATATACGAAGCCATAGTGGACGAACTCCTCGAAGGCAGCTCAATATCGGCGGGACAAAAAAGCAAACCACAGACTGAAGAAGGGCTTACAGAAGACTGGTCAGAGCTTATGAAGAGCGGCGATAAGTGGTTCGCTGAAAGAAAGAATGCTAACATCTGCAAACTCTTTGTCGACGAAGGTCTGCTGAAGCTGGATATGAACGGAGAAGGGATCTTCACGCTCACACCTTCTCGAGGACTCCGCTTCGAAGAAAGAAACCGAATGTTTAGAGGAGAGATCAAACGGGATTTCCGGCAAGAGACACTTTCAATAATCGGCGACCGAGAACCGAGACTATTTCAGCCTTTTCTTGAGCCGCTTTCCAAAAGCGAGCTTTCGGAATACTCGGGGAGCTACTTCTGCGAGGATGTTCAAACAGGTTTCGATCTGACCGTATCCGAGAGAGGCCTGCTCTTCTCAAACACCAATCCACACCATGACGCAATGGATTTCGAATACAGACCGGCGATCAAAGATGTCTTTTACACCTTCGCGCCACCTTATATACCCTGTTACTTCAGTGTGGAGTTTTTGAGAGACAAAGACCACGCCGTAGAGGCCTTTATCTTTAGAGACTACGATAACGACGGCAGGGAGTTCCTGAGGTTCTCTAGAGTCTAGCCCTCTGGAGAGCTTCTAGCAGTCAGGCTCACAAAAACAGTCAATTACCGGAGACTTGAAAAACCCTGAGCGGCATGATAAGAGCTGCGAACGAGCGGCCCGGCGGCCACAAACGCAAAGCCCTTTTCGATTGCGTTCTTTCTGTAAACCTCGAACTCATCGGGAGTGACATATCTGGCAACGGCCAGATGAGCATGTGAAGGCTGGAGATACTGACCAATGGTCAACATGCTGCAACCGACGGCCAGTAGATCGTCCATTGTCGAGTACAACTCATCGACACTCTCTCCAAGTCCCACCATGATCCCCGATTTGGTTATTACGGACGCATCTATCTCCTTAACTCTCTTCAATAGCTCAAGCGAGCGTTTATATATTGCCCCCGGACGGACACGTTCGTAAAGTGACGGTACAGTCTCAATATTGTGATTGAGCACATCCGGTCGTGCCGCAACGATCTCTTCGAGAGCTTCCCAATTGCCTTCAAGATCGGGAATGAGAAGCTCTACGGTAGTATCCGGGCATCGCTCCTTCAGGACGCTAACGACTCTTGCGAAGTGGGCCGCACCTCCGTCGACGAGGTCGTCTCGTGAAACTGAAGTTATCACGACATGCTTCAGACCGAGCTTTGAAACGGCTTCTGCGATATGTAGGGGTTCATCTTCATCGATAGTTGACGGAGTGCCCTTCTTGACCGCGCAAAAACGGCAGCCTCTGGTACATGTATCGCCCAGTATCATAAAAGTCGCCGTCTTCGAAGCGAAACACTCTCCAATATTTGGACACTTAGCACCTTCGCAGACCGAGTGCAGTGCAAGACTACGCAAAACGGTTTTCACTTCCCCAAGGTGACTTCTGTCTATTATGAGCTTTTCCTTTAGCCATTCAGGCTTTGGCACGGATATCTTGATCACCTCTCAAGCCACTCTTTGGAGACTTCAACAAGATCAGTCTCAAAGACAGTGGCAAATCTCTCTTTCACTCTATCTACTACCTCATCAAAGACTATGTGATCGACAAAATCGTTAATCGACGAGATCGAAAACTCGCTTATCCCGCACGGAGTTATGAGCTCAAAGTGCTCCTTGTTCACCGTCACATTGAGGGCAAAACCATGCATAGTCAGCCACCTTTTGACGGCGATTCCGACGGCGGCGATCTTCGTATCTCCTACCCAAACTCCTCTATAACTCGGCTTTCTACCGGCCTCTATTCCATAATCTTTCAGAACCATAATGATAAGCTCTTCAAGACAGCTTACATACCATGGCAGATTCTTCCTCCACCTGGAAAGATCGAGAACGGGATAGCCCACAATCTGGCCAGGTCCGTGATAAGTTATGTTGCCCCCTCTGCTGGACTGATAGAGCTCAATATTAAGTCTTCTAAGCTCGTTCTCGCTTACCAGAAGATTCTCTATTCCACTCGATCTACCGGTAGTGATAACGGGTCTGTGTTCGAGAAGAATGAACACTCCGTCTATTTCGCAAGACTTAACCCTCTCAAGAGCCCTCTCTTGAAGAATCAATCCTTCGCTATAACTCGCCACACCTTCAAGCCTGAAAACCGCACACTTTCTTTTGGTCATTTCTCCTCCCCCATTCGATTGTAACATCAACAGCTATTAGGAACAGCGGTGGGTTGTGCGTGGTGAAGAACCGCCAGTCGCCGGGTGAATCAGAGGTAAGGGGTGTGTGGTAGAGGTAAGAAAACCAAGATCTCTTCGCTCTTCACCGGCCAGATCCTTTCTCTTATCATTGTTCCGTTTTCGGGGTCGAGTTTTACTTCGTCGGCGCCTGTTTAAGAAGTACTAGTATCCTCAACGCTTCTCCCCCTTCAAAATTAGGTTATATATCTATTAATACAGCTTCAGGGGCGATTCACCTCCACAGCCACCTCCCTCGCCCTGAGAAGTAGCTCCTTCCCACCGAAAAGCGGCTCTTCTTCGAAGCAAAGCCCCACGCGCCTTTCGAAATTATCTTCGTTGAAGACGCAAACAAGCCTCTCTCCACGATCGCCGATGCTCACGACTGGAAAGACCCCGAAAGAATCGCCAGTCATGGAGATCTTCGGCTTCAATCCGTAGCCCTCGAGAATTCGGCCAAAGAAGTCGGTGTTGCAGTTGAAATGGGCCGTTATGATCGTCGTCCTTCCCAGTTTGGCGGCACAAGTTTCACCCTTCTGCGCTATTACAGCGAGTTCTTCGCCACCCTCTATCTTGAAGGCCCGGGCAAAATGCGTGGCCAGTTCAGGCAGGCCCGAAGGTTTAACCGAGAGAAAATGCCTGTGAGAGGAGCGGTAAACCTCTCCAGGAGTTATACCCAGAGCTTCAATCAGTTTCCGGCAGGATCTACCAGTTATATCGAAGAGAGGCAACTCCCCGTAAATCAGCAGCCTTTCGGGGTCGATCTCTCCGTCCTGTATATTCTTCACGTCGTAACGGTACCCCAGCAGCAGGAGCGCCTTGAGGAAGCTGTCCCAGTAGTTGCCTGCCCGGTGAGTCTGGAGATCGGAAACCATCTCTCGCGACCTCGCCCCGTAATGGTACTCGCTCATGAAATAGTCCGGAATGAAGGCTACCGTGAGAGGATCGTGGATTACCGAGAGATTGCCCGTGCCTTTTGCCAGAGGTTTGAGGGAGAGCGTCGCCTCTTTCAGGAAGCGGTAGGTGTAGTTTTCCGTGCCAGCAGGAGAGATCGGGGCCGCAAAGTCGTGGTGCTCGCCGGTGAAGGCTATCCTCCCGTTGCCGTCGAGCGGCTCGGGATCAAGGATGTAGTTTCTCCCTCCCGTGAAGAGGTAGTGGTTGATCAACCTGTTTCCCTGGGCAATGCAGAGCTTCAGCTTGTGCTCAAGCGTGTAGGGGTCGATCCTCTGCCCGTAGTTGTCACCGCAATTGCCGTCTCCGCACTCGAATTCCATGGAACCGTAAACATTCCTGAAGGAGGCCGCGAGCATTTCGTTTATCGTGTACAAGTCCTGGAAGTTTCTCAACGAAAGATCTCCCAGATAGATATCGCTCGCGGGAAAGACCTCTTCGTCGTCGCAGGCCCTGTAAAGCTGGCTGATACCTACCGGGAAGGTGAAGCCCCTCCCTTCGGACGTACCGTGAATGTTGACTACATAGGGCACGCCTTCGATACCGGCCCTCATGGCCAGCCGTTTAAGGTTCTGAACGTATTCTCTGTAATCCTCGCGTGTAAACTGGCCGAAGTCGCATATGAACTCTAGCGAGAAATCTTCTCCCGGGCTGCGGAGGAGACTGTAAGTTACATCGCGCTTTTCGAGGGGAAAACCGTAGGGTTCGCTACCGCGCTTCTTTGTGACCCAGTCTATGAACCTGGCGAGTGTGAAGTCCGAGAGATCGGGCGTGTTGTTTATCCACTGGAGCATGCCTATCTCGTTATCCAGCTGGACGGCGATAACGTTTCCTCCCCTGCCGACCAGCAACGGCCCGAGGATTTCACCCACCCTGTCGTACCATTTTCCAACCTCCGCGAGAAAGTCACGATGGTTGTATGTGACCATGGCACTCTCGACTTTCCTTCCCTCCCAGCTGACGGGTCTGAGATGGGGGTACTTATCGTAAAGCCAGTGAGGGATCCCTTCGTTTTTCAGCTCGGCCATGACGAAGGGGCCGGTCCTGGCCGAATTGTCCGACAAAGGCGCGATGACCTTCGAGGGACTCACGAAACTCGATTTTCTCGTAAACCTCCAGACTACCCTGCCGCCGTCGATCGCCAGGCTGCTGGCCTTCGCCGTAGGCTCTTTCATCGTGATCCTCTGGTTCTCGGGCGTGCAGATTCTCATCTACCTGGCCTCGCTCCAGAAGATCGACAGATCCATGTACGAAGCGGCCAGGATCGACGGCGCATCGGGCTAGCAGATCCTCTGGAAGCTGACGATCCCCTCTCTCATCCCTAGAACATTCATAAACATCGTATATACGATAGTGACAGTCTCCACCTTCTCCACCAACGCCGTTATCCAGAAGATACAGACGGACATGTACAGACCGGAAAGGGGACTAGGCTACGCCTCGGCCCTTTCGTGGATCTACTTTCTGGTTATGCTCGCGATTATCGGGTTATTTGTTCTGATCAACGCAATATACAGAAAGAAAGGGGGTGAAAGGTCTTGAACGTCCCACGACTGAATAGGAAGGTGAAAACGGCAGTCGGCATGGCCTCGGTCTATTTCGCACTGCTGCTGATCGGCTTCGTCTTCATATATCCTGTGATATACATAATATCTTACAGCTTCATGGACACCGAGGATCTCGTCAACCCGCTGGTGAGATGGCTGCCAACGAAGCTCTACATCGGGAATTTCAGCGAGGCCGCCAACGTGCTCGATTTCGTGGCTACCCTGATCAAGACGCTCATCGTGACCGTCCTGCCCTCGATCCTCCAGACCATCTCGGCTTCGATCGTTGGGTACGGCTTCTCGCGCTTCCGCTTTCCCGGAAAGAAGATAATGCTCGCGGCGTTATTGGCGACCTTCATAATCCCCCCGCAGGTCACCATGATCCCCCAGTTCCTCATGTTCTGCGATCTTAAACTCCTCGAGACGATCTGGGCCTTCATACTCCCGGCGACCTTCACGCAGGGGATCAGGAGCGCCATATTCGTGCTGATCTTCTACCTGTTTTTCAACATGCTCCCGCGCTCGCTCGAGGAGGCGGCCAAAATAGACGGAGCCTCGACTTTCAAGATCTTCTACCGGATCGCCGTGCCTTCGGCTACCCCTGCGTACATAATAGCCTTTCTCTTCTCGCTCGTCTGGTACTGGAACGAAACGACGCTCACAGCCCTCTATCTCTGAGAGAAATGAGCCACGCTGCCGCTGAAGCTCCAGAATTTCGCCGTCACTTTCAGGAGGCTCTACCCGGCCGATCCCTACTCGGTGGTGGGTAAGAATCTCGACGAAGCGATAGTGATGGCCGGAACCTTCTTGACCCTGATTCCGCTACTCATGATATATTTCTTCACGCAGAGCTGGTTCGTCGAAAGCATAGACAGAACCGGCATAACCGGGGAATGATCGAATGAAAAACCTGAAAAACTGCTTCACCGCCCTTATAATCATACTGTGCGTCTTCGTCGCAGGTTCTCAGAACCTCGAGAGGGAGTACTAAGCTTCTTTCCTTTATTTCTGGGAGCAGACAAACACTCTCGACGATTCTCCCGGCTACGGACTGATTCGAGACAGGTTTCCCGGCAATCCGTCGATAGCCAGCATCGCGGCCGTGGGTTTCGGGCTGACCGCGATACCAATCGGTGTCGAGGAGGGCTGGATCGGTTACGAGGACGGCTTTGAAAGGGCTTCGAGAACTCTGGACACCTTCCTGAAGCTGGAGAATTTCCACGGTTTCTTCTTTCACTTTCTCGACTTCAATACAGGTGAGAGGGCCTGGAACTGCGAAATATCGACGATCGACACGGCTATTTTCCTCTGCGGCGCCCTTACGGCCGGGGAGTACTTCGGCGGAGAGGTCGCCGTAAAGGCCTCGACCCTGTACGAAAGGGTCAACTGGAACAGTATGATCGATTACCGCAACAACTACTTCTACATGGCCTACTACCCGGAGAAGGGCTTTCAGGGATTTTGGGACTTCTACGCCGAGCAGCTCATTCTCTATGTTCTGGCGGCCGGAGCCCCCAATCCGAAATACAGGATCGATCCGGTCGTTTACTACTCTTTCAAAAGGTACCAGGGCACTTACAAAGGTGAGCGCTTCATACACTCCTGGTTCGGCTCGCTCTTCACCTACCAGTTCAGCCACACCTGGATAGATTTCAGAGATCTCACCGACGAAAGAGGCGTCAACTGGTTCGAAAACTCCGTAAGAGCCTCTCTGGCCAGCTACAACTACTGCAAAGACAACGCCGATCGATTCGCCGGCTTCACTATCGGCTGGGGAGTCACGGCCTGCGACGGGCCGGGCGGATATGACGGGCTCCTCGGAACGCCGCCCTCGGGAAACAACGGCACCGCCCACAGAGTCGATGGCACTCTCGCCCCGGCCGGCGCGCTGGGATCGATAGTCTTTTTACCTGACAGGGCCATAGAAGCCCTCGAAGCCTATTACGAGCTGCCGGAGCTGGTGGGCAGGTACGGCCTGAAGGACTCGTTCAACCTCGACCTCGACTGTTTCGCCTCCGATTACATAGGCATAGACAAGGGGATAACACTGCTCATGATATCCAATTACAGAAACGATCTGGTCTGGAATATACTTATGGGGAGCGAATACATAATCGACGGGCTCGACAGACTGGGTTTCGAGGTGAGGCGAAGGTGAAGTTTGAAGAGATACTGGATCTTGAGGAGAGATCGTCATTCGACTTTTTCTGGAAGGAGGTCTCTCTTTCCGATAGGGGTTACGGCCTGATAAGGGACAACACAAAAGACAGGAGCGTGGCGAGCATCGTCTCGGTAGGCTTCGGCCTCTCGGCTTTGCCGGTCGGTGTCGAAAGGGGCTGGATAACCAGAAAGAGTGGCGAAGAGAGAGCTGTAAAGACACTGAAAAGCTTCCTGAACAACGTTGAATCGAAGGAAGGCTTCTTCGTGCATTTCATAGATTTGATCGAAGGCAGGAGGGCTTACAGATCGGAAGTCTCGGTGATCGACACCGCGCTCTTTCTCATGGGCGGGCTCGTCGCGGCCGAATACTTCGGTGGCGAGACATCGGAGCTTTTCCATGCCATATACGGGCGCGTGAACTTCCCCTGGTACGTGAACGGAGAGAGAAACTGCTTCTATATGGGCTACAACTACGAACGCGGCTTCTGGGGAGGGTGGGACCGCTACGCCGAGCAGATAATCATGTACGTGCTGGGCGCCGCCTCTCCAACCTGCCCGACCGATCCGTCGCTCTACTACTCCTTCGCCAGAGATGCGGGAACCTACGAAGATCTGGTGTTGATCCACACATACACAGGCTCGCTCTTCACCTACCAATTCAGCCACGCCTGGATAGATTTCCGCAAAATACGCGACAGGGACGGCATAGACTGGTTCGAAAACTCCGTAAGGGCCTCTCTGGCCAACTGGAAGTACTGCTCGAGCGAGGGGAAAAACTACAAAACCCTGCATGAAAGATCGTGGGGACTCACCGTCAGCGACTCTCCGGACGGTTACAGGGGGGATTTCGGAGCGCCGCCTTCGGCCAAATCAAACACGGCGCACAGAACCGACGGAACCGTACCGCCCTGTGGCGCGCTCGGCTCGATCGTCTTTGTCCCAGAGATAGTCGAAGAGACGGTGAAACACTACTTCGAAAACGTGCCGGAACTCTGGAGCGAGTACGGATTTCTAGATGCCTACAACCTCGACAAAAACTGGGTCTCTGACAGGGTCATCGGCATAGACAAGGGAATAACGCTGCTCATGATCGAAAACTACAGAAGCGGAATGATCTGGGAACTGACCATGGATAGCCAATACATAAAAACCGGTCTCGAAAGACTGGGCTTCTCGCGGCGGTAAGAACCATCCAGCATCCGGCAGCCCGGAGCAGATCCTCACAGGTTCAGAAGTTCGAAAAGGTGTCTTTCGAGAGCCTTAAGCGACAGGTGTTCTGAGCCTATTTCGAAGTTTTCGTTGAGCTTGCGCTTCACAAAATCTCTCATAACTATCTCTTTCGAGAATCTGCTTGCCTCCTGTTCAATTCTCTCTTGTGGAACTTGTAGCAGTCCATCTCGTTCCGAGTATCGATCGCCCAGCGAAAATGTCCAGAAACCAAGCGGTGCTATGTCGCTCTTGAAGACAGGATATTCAAAGACGATGACGGGCAGTCTGGCAAATATCGCCTCTATGAACTGGTTGCCCCAGCCCTCTATTACGCTCGTGTATGTGAAGAAGTCGGCTATTGTGTAAGCGTCCCAAAGACTGTATGTTTTTTCAGGATTAAATGAACGTGTTGCTCCAACTATCTTATAAGCATCTACAAGTTTTACACCCTTCGAGGTCGCATATCGATGTATACTGTCATTATAATTAATACTGTCTTTTTCAGGCGAGCCGACCAGACAGATAAGTGCACTGGAATGAGAATTGACGGGTCTACCGTTGTATAGTATCTTTTCTCTGATATCGTCCAAATGTTTTTTCGAGAAGTGCGATACGAAATCTATTGCCATCTCTATGGCTTTACGTTCGACGATCCTTGTCGCCTGAAGGAATACTAGGTCTGTCTCCCCGATACCCAGTCTTGAACGCATGTCCATGTTGAACGAGTCTCTTTCCCATGGTTTCTGATCGAAATAGAATACGTTCGGAATAGTTCTTGAATCAAGTCCTTTTCGCTTTTGCAACTCTCTCTGCGCGATCGAGTTAATTGTTACGTGTCTTATGCTCTCGTGAGAGGGTGGGCAATTTTCGTTCAAGAGCCGCACCACGAGATCACAGGTCGGTCTTGAGAATCTCTCTCGTTCCCAGTAGAAGTCATGATGTACGCCGAGCGCCTTTATTTGCGACTTCTCCACAAATCTTCTGAGAGCGGCGGCGGCAGCGAGATTGTGCCCCAGAGACCAGATGTTGTTCACTATCAGGAGTTCAGGCTGCCACCGGTCGAGGTTTCTGTGTAGGCTTTCTTCTATTGATCCGCAATACTCTTCGATTCTCTTTTCTAGTTCGTGTTCCGTTATCTTCAGTTCACAAAAGCACTGTTCATGGAGTTCTTTATTCGTCTGAACTTCATAATTCATTTCGGGGATCTCGTAACCTGTCTTTCCTCCCAGAGAGCCACTGACATACTTTACATCGTTGCCGAGTCTTCTCAAGACCGTTTCCCACTTCTCCATCTCAAGAGAGACACCGTCCTTTTCGCCCGACCTGAAGTGAACGAGTCCGATTCTCATGTCAAAACCTCTTGGGCTTCAAAGCTTCGCTCAAGCTTTCCAAATGAGGTTTTATTTCGGGGCCGGTCTTAATCATAAGTAACTTGTAGAGGATATCGACAACTACAAGTTCACCTATTCTGTTTGTCACAAGGTAGCTTGGACCCTTTGTCGTTGTTCCACAGTAAAGAACAGCGTCCGCGGACTTTGCCATCGGAGAATCGATTCCCGAAGTTATGGCAACGATCTTTGCGCCAGAATCCCTGGCAACTTCCATCGATTTGACAAGATCGCGTATCATACCGCTATGACTGACTCCTATCACCAAATCTGTCTCCTTCAGTCCCGATGCGACCATTACCTGAGCGTGCGGATCGGTGTACGCTGCCGAAGGTATTCCCAGCAACGAGAATCTCAAAGATCCGTCTATCGCTATGGGAGAAGATCTCCCGACCGCAAAGAAGAGGACAAAAGTGGCTTCTAGAATCATTTCTATGACTTTTTCAACGGTCTCGGACTCGAGAACTTCCCTGGTCCTTCCAATAAGGCCGATATTCTCTGAAAATATCGTGTTGATTACGTCTCTGGTGGTTTCTTTCCCAGTAGCCGGAACGACAGCTTCAGCGGGAAAGCTAACCTCGCGGGCAAGCGCTATCTTGAATTGCTGGTAACCTTCGAAGCCGAGCTTCTTGCACATTCTGTATATTGTTGCCTCACTTGAACCGCTGTATCTTGCCAATTCAGTTATACTGTAATGAATAACATCGTCGGGCCTCTCAATTATGTAGCCGGCCGCGAGCTTTTCGGATTCACTCAGACCTTCAAAGACACCCTGTATTCTCGAAAGGATCACCTTCTCCACCTCTCTCTGAGGTATTCGAGAGAATCCTTGAACAATTCAAGCTGTTTCTCGATGACTGCTTCAGCCTCTTCGTCGGAGAAGCAAGTCGTTTCCGAGACGAATGCGGCAACTCTGGCAAAGTAAAGCGGAATGAGCGATTTTATGAGATGCTTCCTGAGATCTCTGTTCCTGTATAAGCAGGCGTAAGAGAAGACAATCTTTGTCCAGATGGTTGTTTGGATCTCTCCGCTCTCTCTCGACGATTTCAGCTCTTCACACAGTTCGTCATCGAGAACATTTTCGATAAAGCTCCAGTTTTCACTTATGCCGGCTCTTGCAACGTTTTTGAGGTTTTCGATGTCAACGTTAACCGGTTCGGGCCTCATATCGGGAAGGGTACCGTATATGGGTGCGGTCTCGATAGTATGATCGAGTTCGAGCCATCTCTCCTGATATTTTTCCATAAGGGCAAAGAGTGTCCCGACGACCTGACTGAACATCGGTCCTAGCTCCTTGCCCGGATCTTTGACGTCGTGTATTTTTGCGCCCAACGCTGCCTGATAGACGTCCCCGCTCCCTTCGCACAAGGCCAGTGTCGTAAACCAAATGTCTATACCAAAGCGTGCCACATCGCTTTGCCAGGTCTCTTCAGATTCGATTAGGTAGCGCTCTACCATGTCTCGACTTATACCGAAGTCACCACCGATAGGCTGTCGAATTTTCTTTCCGTACAGAGTGGAGGTCAATGGATAGCATATATGGTTAGTGATCGTCCCGTCATATTTATGCCTCAGATAGTAAGGTGTCACGTAGCTCGCACCCTGTTCCAGTATCGGAGATGCCAAACGTTGCAGCCACCATGGAGCAACGCTTCTCAAATCCGAATCGAGAAGGACTACTGCCTTTGCGTCTAACTCTCTGGCGGCTTCGAGTATCGCTCTGAGCGCGCTCCCCTTCCCGGGTACTCCACGATAAGCGAAGCTTATCTTTTCGACCTGTCCAGTGTTCACACCCATAAACCGTTCCTGAGTGCCGTCTGAACTGCCGCCGTCGGAGTTTAGTATCATCCCGTTTCCGCCGAAGTACTCCTTCAATCCCTCAGCGGAGACTCTTACCACATGTTCGATTGTAGTTGCGTTGTTGTAACTCGGTATGCCGACCACAAGGTCAAATCCCTTTCCCTTTTCAGAGAGTTCACTCAAAGTTATATTATCAAGCGCTTTCGGCATACTCTCACCTCCTGTTTTTATCTATCTTAGTGTAGCGAGAAGGAACTCGACTGTTCTTCGCTTTATTCTCAGTGAGTTTAATTCTATAAAGAGCTCTCTTTGGTCCTGAGACTCATTCCTTTCAGTTAATTGCAAGAACGAAAGCCTCAACTCGAGAGCTCTGCGCCTTTTGCTATACACATCCAGAAGAACCTCATACTTCTCTCTCCCATCGGAAAGCAGCGCTATTTGCTCTAATCTTCTCGCCTCTTCTTTTAGTTTCTTCGCACTCGCTTTCATTTCCTTCAAAGTCACTTCATCTGCAACGGCCGTATCTTCGGACACACTCCATCCCATTTGAGGATAGACCATCTCAACAAAACCATCAAGGGGAGCATCTACTGACGGCCTATCAAAAATCGCAGACTTCTTCTTCAGTGTTACTATTTCTCCCGGCTTCAACAGGCCGCTGAAGTTGCCTTTCTCCTTGCCGTCAGGGTGCACTTCTATCCAGTCGTTGCACACATCGAGAGCTGCTTGCGAGTTCGAAGGATTGAACACCCTCAGAAAGATATCTCGGCTACCGGGTAAAACCTGAAGCGATGAGATCTCTACTCCCGAACCCCTATAAATAGATACCCCGGTGGAGCTGTTCTCGAACCCGTTGTGAAATACAATGGGTGGATTGAAAAACGATGATTTGTACACAGTAAAATCCTCAGGAGCTCCGAAGTAAAGACCTATTGTCCAGCTAACTTTACGCTTGCAAGCGGCCTTTGGAGTAAACATTGCAGGCCCGGCGTCGCCAACTCTCCCTGAGATGTCGTCTTTAGCGAGCCAAGTAACCGATCTGGAAACGATAAGCGAAGTTTCTGGAATTACCGCGTTATCCGAAAATCTCCTCGTAGTGTAAGAATAAATACCTCCGGCCATTAGCGCAGCCAAGGACAAGACGCTCTCTCTACAAACGAAGTCCTTCATTGGGAAGACATCGCATACGCCTACCTCTCTAGCCGCTACAAGAAAGGGTTGAAGAAGACCGGCAGGATCCTGTAAAGCCACATATTCGTTACGTTCGACCCTGTCGAACGGCATACCGGCGACGAGCTTACCGGACTTTCTCACTGTCAGGAGAATCGCATATCCCTGCGAAATACCGTTCACAGAGAACTCTATCGAAACGGTTGGCAGGTCAGAGAAGGTAACGAACATTGAGATGTCGGCCATGTTCGAGGCGAAGATCAGTTCAATCTCCGACGATATATCGCTTCGCCTGACCACTTTCGCAGATGTCAGCGAAAGATCGACGGCTTCCTTGAGATCGCAGGAGTATTCATCGCCGCCGTCGGTAACGACCTGAGGGAAAAGCTCGAGTAGTTCACCTTTGCGTTTCATTGTTATTCTGCCGTTCTGAACGACAGCAAAATAGTGGTCGTTCTGCCAGATGTATCCTTCCGCGTCCTCCTGAACGGATCTCAGCGGATAGCTCTTTGCATCTAGAGTCGCAATAGTTCCCGGTTCACACGACGCTCTCAAATAGCTTCCACAATACTCGAAAGCCACTTCCGATCTGTCGGCATTGGTATTGAAGTAAGAAAGCCCGTATGGAAGCAATCTAGCAGCTCCTTTGAGCGCTTCGCTGACTATCTTGCGACAGGAAACGAGCACTCTCTCGTACCTTGCTTCCATCTCTTCGTGAACCCGATCGACGCCTACACCGCAGATACTGTCGTGCACGAGGTTCTGGAGTACTAATTTCCATGACCTCTCCAGCAAATTAGCCGCTTCAGCGGGCTGATAGATACTCATCAGAGGGCCTACTACTTTCGAGAGCAACTGTTCGCATTTCCAGTTCATCAGCTTCAAATAAGACCGGGTAGAGAGCGTACCGGGAAATGTTGAAACTATCCGGCCAGAAATGAGCTCTCCGGAAACTTCTCTCAGAGTATCATAGGCATTCCGTCGGACCACATCGGCGTACTCTTGCGGACTTATCGTACTTACTCCGGGCATTATGGAGGGGTCTTCCGGTTCGGGATCGAGATCATATCCGTCGAGCAACGGAACGAGCTCCATAGATGAGTATGGGCGAAGTTTCGCTATCTCATTTTTCAGTCGTGTTCCCGCTATTTCCGGGTTTTCGCAGATCCTCATAAGGTTTCTATAACTGTCGAGAAGATATACCATGAGTACTTCGCTTCCGTCCGGAGAAGACCATTTTGCCTCGGTACAGGGAACCTCTCCTGGGTCGAAACCTCTCCAGAGAAAGAGCGAATCGATGGAAAAGAGCTTGTGGATTTGAGGAACCTGAGAAGAGAATCCGAAGTTGTCGACAAGCCACCCCGTACTGGCCGCTGAGCCCGTCAACTCTCTAGCCGACTTCATGCCAAAGTAGATATTCATCAACGCCGCTTCTTCAGAGATACGCCAGTCTATCTGTCCATAATAGGGACCAACGAAGAGGTTTCTACTGTACCTGTGAAGCCTCGTAACAAACTCGCTTCTCTCCAACTGGGGAAGCGTGTTCAGATAGTCTTCCAGCATGAGTGTCTGTCCATCTAGAGTAAAGACATAATCGGCATTCTGCTCTATGAGATTGAACAGCTTATCGTAAAACCGACCGAGCAGGTGTGTAGTCTGCTTTTCGGTGACGAACCATTCTCTATCCCAGTGTGTGTGAACAATAATCTTCATTTATAGATCCCTTCAATCTAAAATTGACCTCTCGCTTTCCGGATCGAAGAGGCGGATCTTCGTAGTGTCTACGTACATATTCATCGTTTTCTCCTCTTCAAAGATCTCGTCGCCTGCGATCTTCGATATAATTCGCATGTCGCCGACCTTGAGGTGAACTATCGTCTCTGCACCAAGTCTCTCTGTGAAGTAGACCTTCCCCTCTATCGTGGTCGACTCCTTTCCGGCGATATGATGGATATTCTCCGGCCTTATTCCCATTATGAGCCTGTCGTGTTTCCCACTCTCGATCTTCTTTGCGATTTCTGGTGTACATTCAACTTCAACGCCCGGAGCTACCAGACACATTTTTCCTTCCTTTCTCTTGATCTGGACATCTATAAAATTCATCTGCGGAGAGCCAATGAAACCGGCGATGAACTTGTTTGCGGGCTTGTGATATATGTCTTCTGGCTTCCCGTACTGCTGGATAACTCCTTCTCTCATAACGGCGATCAGATCTCCCATAGTCATTGCCTCGACCTGATCATGCGTAACGTAAACGGTAGTTGTTCCCAGCCTTTCTTGCAGTTTCTTCAGTTCACTCCTCATCAGAACCCTGAGAAGAGCGTCGAGGTTGCTTAGCGGCTCGTCCATCATCAGCACGGCAGGCTCGAGAACTATCGCCCTCGCCACTGCGACTCTCTGGCGCTGACCCCCAGATAACTGAACGGGATATCTGTCGAGCAGTTCGGATATACCCAACAACTTCGCGGTATCCAGCGTTCTTTTCTCTATCTCTTGCCTGTCGAACTTCTTTATCTTCATCGGATAGGCTATATTGTCATAAACTTTCATGTGGGGCCACACTGCATAACTCTGAAAGACCATGGAGACATTTCTGTCCTTTGGAGCGTAGTTCGTCACATCCTTTTCGCCAAACAGTATCTTCCCCTCGGTCACCTTCTCGAGACCCGACATACATCTCAACAATGTCGTCTTGCCACATCCCGATGGTCCCAACAGCACAACGAACTTGCCGTCTTCTATCTTAAGATCTATTCCGTTCAGTGCCTTGACATTACCGAAATACTTCTTTACTTCCTGAATTGAGACTTCAGCCATTCGCACCACCTTCTCCTTTGCTACTTGAGTGAAATACCCCATAGACTCATGAGGTACTTTCTGGTGAAGAATATGAATATCATCGCCGGGACGGCCATGATTGTTCCTGCCGCAAACTTGAAATAGTCGGGTGCATTCATGGCGGCATTTAGAATATGCGCAGGCAGCGTTCGATTTCCGACCGTCAGGATTGCCGCTACAAAGACCTCATTCCACGACATGATGAAGGCGAATATAGCCGATGCGGCAAGTCCCGGAAGCACCAACGGCATCGTTATTCTCATGAATGAGGCAAAGCGAGAGAGACCGAATATCATTCCCGCTTCTTCATATTCTACGGAAACACCGCCAATGATACTCGATGAGATCAGCACCACAAAGGGCAAAACCATTGAAGTATGAGCGAGCGCTACACCGAGCAGAGTATCGCTCAGATTGACTCTCATGTAGAGTATCAGAAGAGGGATCCCGATTATTAGCACCGGAAAGGACCTTGTCAGGAGTATTCCAAGCCTTATCGCATTCTTTCCCCGAAAGACGAATCTGGTCAAGGCATATGCCGCTGGCAGCCCGAAGAGAAAGCTTATTCCAATTGACATACCCGCAACCTGTACACTATTGAGAGTCGCTCTCCAGCCTCCGAGTGTCACGAAAAGACTCCTAAGATGATCCAGCGTCAAAGATCTGGGCAGGATTCTACTGGGATTGTAGTACTCCCCCGAAGGAGTGAGAGACGATATCACGATCAAAACTACGGGCGAAAGGAACCAGATGGCTATAACAACCGACACAAGAAGTATCAGAACCTTCTTCATCATGCTCTCGCCCCCTCGACTTCCTTAGATCTCAACACCACTAGATAAATCCAGCTAATGATAATCGACACTATTGCTATCACCAGACCGTACGATGCTGCTACGTTTGAGTTAAACCGTATCGACTGCCAATAGTAGGCCTCTCCTGCAAGTACGGGAATGTCCCTTCCCGTAAGCAACCAGGTGACTCCGAATATCTGAAAGGCAAAAAGAGTTCGAATAAGCAAAGCCGAAAGCATCGCGGGTTTGAGTATTGGAAGTATTATCTTGCGAAGTTTTGTCCACCTCGAAAAGCCAAAGACGTCGGCAGCTTCGAGATACTCCTTGTTAACGGACTGGAGACCCGCCAGAATAATCACGAAAACCAGAGGCGTAGCTCGCCAGATTTCTGTGATTACGATCACCCAAAAGGCCCTCGATTCGAAACCCCTTCCGAAGAAATAGATGGGAGTATCTGTCAAACCGAGGTTCAGCAGAATCTTATTTATGTAACCTGAAGGGCTGAATATCGAATAACTCATGAGCGCGGCAGACACATCGCTTAGAGCAAGCGGTATCGAGATAATATATAGAAGGAAGAGGTAACCCTTGAATCTCATGTTTATAAACAGAGCAAGTGCCAGAGCCAGAACCAGCTGTGCGGGAACAACGATAGCCGAAATCGCGAGAGTATATTTAAGCGCCTTCCATATCTCTCCAGTGCGCGTAACTCGCAGGAAGTTTCCCAGAGGTTCTGTGGAATGCGTAAATGCCAATCTAAAGGTTTCGATAAGCGGATAACCCAGAAATACTATCAGAAACGCTATTACAGGTATGAAATACAGATACGGAGTAACACCCTTCTTGTAAGTCATGAACGTCACGTCCTTCTACATAAATCGTGAAAGAAAAAAGGGCTGGGGTTTAATCCAGCCCCTTGTAAACTAATTTACAGTCCGATATCGGGCAGTGGTAACGGTGCGCCCTGATCTTCGAAAAGCTTCATTATCTCTGGACCAACTTCGTTAATAACCTTTCGGATATCTTCGCCGCGAATCACTATTCTCGTGAAGGCGTCTCTGTACATCGAACTGTACTCGCCGCCCAGCGGACCAAGACCGGGAATGAAAGCGGCAACGGCGTCCGAGGCACCACTCTGACTAACGACTCCCGCAGCGATAACTCTCATCGGGCCTTCAGGTATAAAGTCTGCCGCTTCCACAACGATCGGGAAGAAGCCGACTTTCTCGACAATCTGCACCTGTACGTCGGGATGAGTTAAATAATCTATCAGGGCAACTGCCTCTTCAACGTTTGGTGCATTCTTGGGAATCGCAAGACCGGCAAGCACTGTTATAGAGCCTCTTCCCTTAGGACCGGCCGGACTGGGTACGGCAACGAAATCATCCGGTCTTATCTTTGGAGCCTCACCAAGACGCGCGGTGTGATCCCAGGCAATCCATACCTCATCCCTAAGAAGAGGTTCCTGCATGCTAGACCAGGCAGAACTTGCAGGATTGACGTACTTGTTGAGTTCGATCATGTACTTCCACATTTCAACAGCATCGTCGCTGTTGAAGTTCACAACCTGAGCACCAGTGTATGAAGGATAAATATGACCGTGCAGGAATCTGTGCCAGAGACCGCCGGGTCCTTGCGGGAAGCCGAGCAACTTTTTACCAGTTGCCTCGTTCAAACCCTTTGCCCACTTTAGAAGAGCCTCGTAAGTCCAGTTGGGCGCAGCGCTCTCGACATCCTCCCTCGTTAGACCGTCAGGCAAATAGTCAAAAGCGCGCTTATTAACCATCATCACATATGTCGCCTGCATGAGGGGTACGAACTGTTTGATCCCGTAGTTAAAGCCATACTGTTCGAGAGCGGCAATAAAGGTCCTGTCCTCAAAGGTATATCCGCTCAGGTCGGTCAGCATGCCTGCCGCACCCAGCATGTCGATACCTGCCTGAAGGTCTGCAAAGAGATCGATGACAACCTTCCCGGCCTCCTGCTCGGCGCGAATTCTCGTACTCGCCTGTTCATAGGTCAGATCGAGAAATTTAACCTTTATTCCTGTTGCGCTCTCAAATCCCGGGAGCAGAGTTCCCTTTATAAACTCCTGCTCCGCGGCAGGGTGGAACTGAGTGCTTACCCACAAAACTTCAGCGAGAGCAAAAACACTTACAAACAAAACTACCAGTAGTACTAACAGCTTCTTCATGTAATCCCTCCTTCTAAGAGACAGTGGTAAAAGCTATTGGCAAAATCTTTCTTCTAGAGTGCCTTGATGAAAAATATTTTCACCACTCACAGTATATCGTTTTCCTCTACGGCCAGTCAACGAATCCCGATAGTAGCGAAATCCAGCGAGCTCTAAATAAGTCCAAAGAAATGGCATCAGGGTGAAAAAAGTCACTGTAACGCTTGAAAGCTAAACCTTTCACCCAATTACACTGGCAACTAATTGATGAACCGTAGTAGGTTGCTCATAAAAGCCAAAGAGCGATGTTTCAGTCCCTTTTCGGAAGGTGGCGAGGAAGGATACTTTCGAGCCATGCTTAATCGAAGATGAGGGAGGGCCCCTCGAAGACGCCATGCAGGTGGAGTCTTCAAACCGCCGTAAGCTGCTGTGGTAAAGAGCCATGGTAGTGAGCATTACGGAGGAAGGCGAGGCGAAGAGCCACGGCAGGTGAGTAGCAGAGGAGACGAATACAAGTGAACCACCGTAAACGTGTCGAAAGAACTCAATGTCATCAAAACCGGGGGGTCTTTCTGCCCCGGGATAAGTTTGGAGGAAACCTGCTTACTGTCCAAGCGGTGACCGGCATACAGGTGGCATGAACCTTGTACAGCCTTTGATTAGGAACTTGGGAACCTGGATCTGGATGTAAAGGGAAAAGCCACAAGTGGAAGACCCACAAGGGCGAAAGTACCGATGCCAGGTACAGGGGCGGAACAGTTCGTAGTAGTGCGGGTCTGAGCCCCAATAGTTGGACACGAAGTAAGAGAATCACGGTTTTACTATCTGAATCGGAGTTTCGTCGTTAAGTTCTTTAAATGCTTTAGGAGTTAAGTAATTCAAAGACGCATGTGGTCTAAGGTTGTGATAGAAATCCATATAGACCTTGTATTTCTTTAGAACATCCCGGGAGTCTTCGAAATGGTTCAGGAATACGAACTCTCTCTGCACATTTGAATGCTGAGACTCAATATGAGCTTGAGAATCTGGATTGTGCCTGTAACCGAACTCCTGGATTATATTGAGCTTTTCAAAGAACATTCTGACTGCTTTGGCTTTGAACTGTGTTCCATTATCCGTTCTAACCACTTGTGGAAGTGTTTCCTGGTAAAGAATCGCTTCTCTAAATAGAGCAATGACATCTCCACTCTTGCAGCTGCTGCCAATGAACGAGCCTACGATTTCCCTTGAATGGACGTCTATTATGTCCAGTAAAGCGATGTTTCCTTCAGTGATGGTGGATATGACCTTAATGTCTGCTTCCCATAGTATTCCGGGTCTATTCAATCTATGCACTGTGGAGCGTCTTACTGGATGTGTATGTCTGGTGTAGTACTTCCTTACGATCCCCAGTTTCTTTCTCAGTCTGTGTAGCTTCTTGTGGTTGACTATTATCCCCAGCTCGTTCCGTAGATACTTGCTTAACTTCTTGCTGCCAAGCACTTTCAAGTAATACCTAGGATCGTATGGATCGTCGAAATAGAAAATCTTCAGGAGTATCTCTTCAAGTTCAATGTCGGTAATTATTGTTCCGTCTGTTTTGTTGCAAAAACCCCGAGTTCTCTTAGGCGGCTTGCCGGCCAGGATAAACTTCAATTTCTTCTGGTTGTAGTAGCTGCTCTTTGGAAAAGAAAGAGCTTCTAGAACGAATGAGATTGCAAAGCCCTGTCCTATATATTCCTCAGCCAAGAATCTGTCTGTTATTCGGCTTCTCTCTTTTTTTTTAACGCTTCTTTCAGTATCTTCACCTGTAATTTGTATTCCGCTATTTCTAGAAGAAGCTTCTCTTTCTCTGTGAAAGGACCTTTGAGTTCACTTGGATTCTCTCTTATCTTGTCAAGCCCTAGTTCCTTGTATAGAACAGGTGGAATCTTATTTGGATCTCTTATGAAACTTCCTGCCCTTGATCCCTTAAAGAACGCTCCTTCTCCTTCCTCTCTGTATTTCACTGTCCAATTGTTCAATGTCTTCGAACTTATCCCATTCTCTTGTGCTACCTCTTCAAGCGTCTTGTCTGTCTCTAAATACTCTTTTGCTAGTCTCAACTTGAACTCAGGTTCATAATACTTCCCTTTCTCTCTCTTCACTCTTATTCACCCCTTCTTCTTAGTTTACTATCCGCTACTTCCTTGTCCAACTCCCCTGGGGGGTGAATACGCGTTAACGCCCCTTATCATGGGAGTCTGATTGCATACGACCGCGCCGGCATTTCTCAGAATGTTCAATCCTTCCAAGGCGACGTCCGTAAGTTCTCTGGGATGATTGAAGTGCGCCATGATATAAATCCTCTTCTCGCATGTGCTGTACTTTCTGATCATCTCAGGTAGCGCGGGATCGTTGATTATCCTGTAAGGGTTGAAGGCCACCATCTTGCTCCCAAACCTTATGATTCCCACATGTTCGATCTCGCGAAGCCGCCCGACTATGTCGGAAAGTTTGTCGGTTGAGAGGATCAGGGAATCTCCACCGGTGAGGAGTACGTTGGTTATCTCTCTGTGCTTTCTTATGTACTCGATCCCGGGGCCGACGTCGCTGGCGACTTCTCTGTTTTCCGTCGAGAAGAGCCTCTTCCTGAAGCAAAATCTACAGAAGCTGCCACAAACCTTTGAAACCAGCAGCAGGGCGGTGTCTTCGTATTTGTGTTCCAGACCCGGAACGACACTGTATAGATGCTCGTTTGAGGCGTCCATCTCCCCCCACTCGTCGAGCTCTTCGATATCCGGCATTATGATCCTTCTTACGGGATCGTTCGGGTCGTCCCAGTCTATGAGGCTCAGGTAATAGTCGTTGGCCCTGAAAGGGAACCGCTCTGTCACTTCCTTCATCTGCTCGATCTGATCTTCGCTCAGCCCCTCGATCAAATCTACCTTTGTAAGGTATTTTGGTTTCTGCAAATCACTACCTCCTTCGTGTTGATTCGATTAGTCGAGCGTGAAAAACTCAGTGTATCTCTGCACTCGATCGATATAACTGTTCAATTGTTCGAACAGCCAGTTCTATAAGATGACTAAGAAAGAATTACGATACGAAATTTTCAACACCGTTCAATATATATTATATCCCATGAGCTTTCTGGATGTGTACCCGGCACAGGTATAGGAACTGTACAAAAAACGGCGTTTCGAGGCGCTTCCGGATGTATAAGTTACACGCGGTTAATCGCCAGACCGGTTGACTTTAAAGAATATCCGTGATAAAATACAAAAAGAGACGTCGAAAAGGACGTCTCTTTTGCTATTTTCTATCGGCCGTTTTCGCTTTCCGCCGCTTTCGCTTTCAGAGGAACACGATGAGCGCTATCACTCCCGCCGTGAGGATCCCGAGTCCGGCGAGGCCGTAAATCTCCCATCTGGCCAGTCCCTTCATATAGTGGAACTCCCTTATCTGTCTTATCCACTCAGGCAGCATCAGGATCTGTTTGAACGTGAAGCTTTCCCTCAAGCCGAAGGTTATCCACGCCCTTCCAGCCTCTCTCGAGGAGATCTCGATCCTGTAAGTTCCCTCCGCTTCCATTAGGCTGTCGTAGCCGAGATACTTGTAAGAATTGGTGTCTCCGAAGAATTCGTACATGAGCTCCGGCTCGGTCTGCGTGAAATCAAAGCCGTCTTTCAGCTGGCCGTCAGGCCTGTATATGGCCAGTCGCGGTCTGAAGGAGTAGGTGGTCTCCATTACGGGAACTCCCACCGGCACGCCGAAAAGTATGTGCAAGTTCTTGCCGGGCAGACCTTCGAACGAGAAGACGATCGTCTCCTCTCCGGAGAACTCGTAATAAAAGATCTGCGAGAGATCGATATCTTCCACGAAATAAGAGCCTCCTGAGAAATCCTCGGCTTTCAGGAAAGAGGGAATGTGAGCGAAGACCAACGTGCATGACAGTACAAAGAAAGCCATAGCCACAGAATATCGCTTCATATCTTCCTCCTTATTTAGAACAACTATAATTTATTTTATCAGATCGGAGATTGGAATCAGAAAGCCGTCCCTGGAAAGAGCGGGAAGAACGGGATCCCGTATATAAAGAGCGGGGTCCCGTATAGAACCATTACGGGATGACAGTCCTTCTTCCTTCCCGTCATTCTGGCATGTTCCTAGCCAGAATCACGTTCTTCCTCCCTCACGTCATGCCCGGTCTTCGTGAAAAACATGACAGACGTCAGGAGAATCGTCAGTCCCCATTTTCGCGGTCTTTCCTCCTTCACGTTATGCCGAACCTGATCCGGCATCTCCGTCCTTCGAAAGAGTGAGAAGAACGAGATCCCGTATAAGAGCACTACGGGATGACAACTCCCTTCCCGTCATGCCGGACCTGATCCGGCATCTTGGTCCTTCGTAAGAGCGAGAAGAACGAGATCCCGTATAAGAGCACTACGGGATGACAGTCTTACTCCCTTCCCGTCATTCTGAGCTTGACTCAGAATCACGGTTTTCTAAGGAGTGGATCCCCGGGTCGGAGCCCGGGATGACAGCCCTCTAACGTCATTCTGGCATGTTCCTAGCCAGAATCACGTTCTTCTTCCCTCACGTCATGCCCGTTCTTCGCGAAAAACGGGGACAGACGTCAGGAGAATCGTCAGTCCCTATTTTCGCTCACTTTCGCGCTCTTGCGCCCCCCACAACTCGCCACGGCTTCTAACGCTCAATACAGATTCAAAGCGCCAGTCTGTAAATCTTCTCCACGTCTTCTTTTTTGAGTCTTACGAAATTCCCCAGCGGTCCTTTTTCGGTGGCCTTTCGCGCCATTTCTTCGAACCTGTCCGACGGAATACCCGCGCCGGTGAGCGTTACTGGAATGCCAAGGCTCAAGAAGAAGCCTTTCAGGCTCTCTATGCCCTCGAGGGCCGTCTTTTCGGGGTTCCTGAAATCCGGCTCCACATTCCAGACTCTGCAGGCGAACTGCGCGAACCTTTCTATATCGTGCTTATAGACATACTTCATCCACGCGGGCCACATTATCGCCAGTCCCCCGCCATGGGCTATGTCGTAGATGGCGCTCAACTCGTGTTCTATGCCGTGCGTCGCCCAGTCGCCGATCCTTCCGGTCCCGAGAAGATCGTTGTGGGCTATCGTCGAGGCCCACATTATCTCGGCCCTGGCCTCGTAATTGTCGGGTTCTTTCAGGACGATCGGCGTGTTGACTATCATCGTTTTCAACGTTGCCTCGCACAATCTATCGGTGAAGTCAACGTTTTTGACGTTGGTGAAGTACCTTTCCATTACGTGCGACATTATGTCAACAGCGCCGACTGCCGTCTGGTAAGGCGGCAGGGTGAAGGTCAGTTCGGGGTTCATGATCGCGAATTTCGGTCGCATGTTGACACTGTTTGCGGAGCGCTTGTAAAGGCCGTCTTCGTTGGTAATTACCGAACCGCCGCTCGATTCGCTGCCGGCCGCCGGTATCGTCAGAACGACTCCCAGCGGAAGCATCTCCTCGACCTTCCTGCCGGTAGAATAGAAATCCCAGACGTCTCCCGTGTAGGGAACGCCTATGCCTATCGCTTTGGCCGAATCGATGACGCTTCCGCCACCCACCGCAAGAATGGAGCCGATCCCGTGTTTTCTGCACAGTTCTATTCCTTCCCTGACGAGTGAAAGCCTCGGGTTGGGCATCACCCCGCCAAGCTCTATCGCCTCGACACCGGCTTTGCGAAGGCTCTCGACTATTCTGTCGTACAGACCGGATTTCTTTATGCTCCCGCCGCCGTAATGAAGCAAAACCTTCTTGCCGTAGCGCGATATCTCCTGGCCGGTTTTCATTTCCGTTCCTCTCCCGAAGATTATTTTGGTTGCGTTGCTGAATACGAAATCAAGCATCTCTTCACTCCTTTTTATTTTCAATAAATCCATTGTTACAGAGCGACATCCCCCTGTTCCGCAGGTCTATGAGTTCGACTATCCTGTCCAACGAGCTCTCGATTATCCGCGCCGTCGCCCCCCAGACTATGAAGCCGGGGAACCTGTACCTGATCGTCACCTTTCCGCTCGGCATGACGATAGGTTCGGACGATACGTACTTCAGCGCCGGTATGGACAGAAAGACAAGATCTTCAACCTCCGATCTGTTCAATCTGAAGAAGGGGCGATCGATGAATCCGATGAAGGGAACGATCACCTTGCCGGACGTGACCGTCGTTGTAACGCCCAGCGGACAGACCTCTTCGAGACGTGACGGAGAGGCGCCTATCTCTTCTTCCATCTCCCTCACCGCACATTCGAGCAGCGTTTCGCCGTCCTCGCGGTGACCGCCGGGGAAGCTTATCTGGCCGGGATGGCTTATCTTTCGCGATCTTCTGGTGAGGACAAGATGGTCATCGCCGCAAATTTTGAAAACCGGTACGAGAACCGCCGTGGTGCTTTCCAAAGACTCTCCCCCTAAGTCCGATCTCTTTTGTTCAATTATAATACTAACGGGAGGTGAGAACTTGAAGGAGCTCACATTCGGGGCGCTCAGAGGACACGGAGGGAAGACGCTGGTGGTTTTTTTCAGCAACGGCTGTGGTGTCTGTGCCGCCGTGAAAAGAAAGCTCGAGAGTTTGGAGGTTGACTTCCCGCAGTGGGAGTTCGTGAGTATCGATACGGAGAAGTACCCCGAAACGGCCGGGGAGTATTCTGTTTTCACCGTTCCTACGGTGTTGATCCTTCTGGAAGGCCGGGAATGTAACAGGTGGAGCAGGTATTTTTCGATCGAAGAGATCGTGAGATACCTCGAGAGGATAGACAGTCTGACGTGAACACACCTCCAGCGAACGTTTGGTTTCAAAGAGGGGGGTGTTATAATTTACCGGGATTTACCCTGTACTTGGTCTTTGAATCGTTGTTTTTCTATCATGCTGAATTAGTTGAGAGGGAGTCGAATATATCCGGCTGCGGGAAATAACACGTTTACGGGCGAGGTTTTTTACAAATTCCCTCTCCCCTTGATTTAATAGTTTTCTCAAAGGGCGTTGCAGAAGCGAAACCCGGTGATGGTTCACAAAATGTGAAAGTGGTTCTTGACTCTCAAAAAGAGCGCAGGGAAGATCACTAATGTGGGTAAATGGAACCCAGGGGGGAACCGAGAATGAAACGTTTTGCAACGCTTCTACTGCTATTTCTTGCTGCCTCATTGTTTTCGCTGGACCCTTACTTCACTGAAGAGAATGTTAACAGCTTCATCTCAGAGCTCGAGGAAGACGGTTTTATCGTTCAACAGGGTGTGGTTTACACTTGGGATCTGCTAGAACTCTTTTCTAATTACCTTATCCCGAGCTGTTATGGAAACAACGCTTCAAATCCTTACTTGGCATACTTCTTGCCGCCGGCACCCGGGCAGACAGTTCCAAACACCTTGCCATTCACCTTCAGGTTGAGGGAAGACGAGGCGATTATCTTCATTGGCTGGACTCCACCCGAGGTCACTTACTTCAGCTATGTCACGTTTGTTATGTCCAAGTATCTGCCCGGTCAAAGCAGCCGGCAACGCGTCCTGGCAAGTGTAGGCGACACGATCAATTTGACAAGGATCAAAACGGGCGAATCGATCCTACCCGAGACAAAGGGAACGGTCTTCAACGCTCCAACGATGATCATATCCACTCCCGATAAGAATACAGACGCGATCGTGAGAGCCGCAGCGGCAAAAGTGGGCTTCACTCAGAGCCTGATCAACACCGAACCTATTCCTTCAAGCATGCTGAAACTGGGGCTTGAGCAGAACTGCGATGAGTTACTAACTGTGATTCGCCTGGCGTTGTTCAAGAATCCCCAAGACAAGACCTACGTGCAGGATCCTCCCATTATAGTGGATGGCAAACTAGTCGTGAAACCCCCTTACAGTCATAATTATCGAGGTTGGGTCTTGCGTGTCACACCCACCAGACCGATCGAACCCGATCCATTCCCGACGCCGAGCATGATTCCAAGAGACACGGGTGATTATTCTGAACTCGATCTAAAGCCAACTATGGACAAACTGGAGGCAGCGATACTTGAAGAGTACTCGAATCTCAAAGCCGATGCTCTTCGCACTCAAAGGGCCGTGGAGATCAGTTACATGGCTATTCAGAACGTCACTGACGTTCTTGGAGACAGCAGGGACACTGTGTATATCTGGACCGATCCCTTCTCGCTGGGAGATGATCCCGATGACTTCGCCATAGTCTTTGGTCCGGTACACTCGCTCACGGGAAAATCAACTTACTCGAATTTCACTATTTATACAAACGATCTCGTAGAGGATCTTCTGCCGGTCGAGTCAAGGATTCTCTACGGATTCGCGAGTGTTCATAGCGAGCATAGTGCCGAGAGCAAACTAGGCCTTGTTGGAAGCGCGGAGAGATTTCTGCCCGACGATCCCAACGCGAAGTATTTCTATGTCTGGAAAGTCGCCAGGTCAAACCCGGATGATGAGGATTACTGTCTGGTGATTCCAGAACCTACTTCTGAGAGGGTTACCTACAATAGCCTGAGAATAGCGTTCAGAGCTTATGTGAATCCTGAGACCGGTGTAGGGCCGTCATATGAAGAGATACTTATGGACAAGGTGATCCACTTCAGTCCAGATAAATAACAGCGATAAGAGCATGCAGGGCAGTCTAGAAAACCAACCCCACCGGCGGGAAGAGATGTTCAGCGAAAATCGAGACGGAAAGAGAATTGTCTGCATTATTTTCGGCTCGAGGCGCTCTTCGATAAAGAGTCGTCAATTTGGTTATGTGATCTTGCGCCTGGGGAGTGTATTTAGATTTTGGTCACTGGTCGGGAATTAAATATCTTTCAAACCAAGCGAGGTGAATGACTTGAAAGCTCGTACAGTATGCGCCGTGATTCTTCTTCTTATGGCTGCAACTTCTTTTGCATGTACCACGTTAATTGTGACAAAGGGCGCGAGCGCCGATGGATCGATGATTGTTGCCCATTCGGACGATAATGATCTTTCCGATCAAAGAATCATCTATGTGCCTGCACAGGATCATGAACCGGGCTCGTTAAGGCCGGTGTACTGCACGGCAGTCGCCGTGGGTGAGTTCCCCCAGTACAACAGCTTCATCTATCCGAGAATCGTGTCTTCAAGGGCTCCGGCCTACAACACCAAAGAATACCTTCCGTCGATACCTATCGGCATGATTCCACAGGTTCCACATACTTACGCGTACTTCGACGGATCGTACGGAATCATGAACGAGCATCAGTTGATGTTTGGCGAATGTACCGATGGAGCAAAGATTCAGATCGGACCCGAGCCGGGTAGAAGGATATTCTATTCCTCCGAGTTATCGCGTGTCGCCCTGGAGCGTTGCAAGACCGCCCGCGAGGCGGTTGAGCTCATTGGTTTCCTGATCGAGGAATATGGATATTACGGTACGGGCGAGACGCTCCCGGTTGCCGATCCCAACGAAGCGTGGATAATTGAGATGGCTCCGTCTCCGGAAGGCACGGGGGGATTATGGGTGGCAAAAAGAGTACCGGACGGAGAGGTATTTGTAGCCGCCAACCAGTTCCGAATAAGGGAGATCGATCCCGAGGACCCCGACATTCTCTTCGGAAAGACGCTTCACGAAGTCGCAGAGAAGTACGGCTGGTGGAAGCCGGAAGATGGCCTCCTCGACTGGCTAAGGACCGTCAGCCTCGGCGAGTACAACCATCCCTATTACTCCCTGCGAAGAGTGTGGCGCCTGTTTTCTCTTATCGCCCCGGGGATGGACCTCTCTCCATGGGTAGAAGATGGATTCACTCGAGAGTACCCCTTTTCGATAAAACCGGACAAAAAGCTCACGGTGAGAGACGTGATGAACCTTTATAGAGACCACTACGAAGGAACGGAGTTTGACCTCACAAAAGGAATAGCCGCCGGGCCGTTCGGTTATCCCGATAGATTTTACGGTCCGTACGATGGACAGGGCGACGTTGGCGACCCTTCCCGTGAGCTGGGAGGGGCCTGGGAAAGGCCGATTTCGGTAACATACTGTGGATACACTTACGTCTGTCAGGGAAGGGACTGGCTTCCCGATCAGCTGGGAGGATTGATGTGGATAGGGCTCGACAAACCGGCCGACACCTGTTTCATCCCATTCTATGCAGGAGTAAACGCCCTCCCGTATTCCTTGCAGGTCTGTGATACCTCAAAGTTCAGCAGGGACAGCGCATGGTGGGCTTTCAACTTCGTTTCGAACTGGGCAGGCCTGAAATACAGTTATATGCATGAAGATATCAAATTGATGCAAGAAAAGTACGAAACGCTTTCCCTGAGTCGTCTTCAAGAAGTTGAGTCGTATGTTGCCGGGATCATTTCTACCAGGCCGGAGAAAGCCGTAAAATATCTGACGGAGTTCTGCGCGGGCAATTTCGATGAAATCGTCAAGGCGTGGTGGGCTTTTTCCGAGTACCTGATAGTTAGATACAACGATGGATTCATAAATGAAAAAGGGAAGATGGCTCAGCCTGTCGGGTATCCTCAAGACTGGTTGGATCGCACGGACTGGTCTGAAGGACCTACTTCTTACGAGAAGGGGAACAAATAGAGACTGTGCTTGTGGAGAGCGGGAAGAGCGGTTCTGGCGCGTTGCGCCCAAGTTCCTCGTTCCGACGCTGCGCGTCCAGGTTCTTGGTAAAAGACTCGAGAGGAAGAGAGAGGAGAGAAAACCCGTCCTTTCCTCCTTCCCGTCATGCCGGACCTGATCCGGCATCTCCGTCCTTAGAGAGAGCGGAACCAGAGGTGAGAGGGTAGAGGTGTGAGGCGAGAAGAGCGTGATTTTGATTTTCTTACCTCTGACCTCTCCCCCTCTTACCTCTGTTTAGAGACGAACGAGAAGAACGAGATCCCATATAGGATCCCTGAATAGGAGCATTTCAGGACAGGCTCCACGGGCACACCACGGGATGACAACTCCCTTCCCGTCATTCTGAGCTTGACTCAAAATCACGGTTTTCTAAGGAGTGGATCCCGGGTCGGAGCCAGGGATGACAATATAGAAGCACTACGGGATGACAGGATGGGCGTGGCGTCTCGCTCTTACCAACAACCTACCACGCCAGTCCTACCACCGCCGCTCCTATATATGTGTCCGCGGCGCCGTAATAGAGGATCAGTCTATTTCCTACCACCACTGCGCCCTCTATGAAGATAACGTTCGGCACCTGTCCCAGCTTTTCCCAGGACAGTTCCGGTTCCATAAGCGGCACATCGGTTCTCTTGAGAAGGTTTCTTGGATTGTCTATGGCGAACAGAGCTGCCCCCGGCCTGTATATAGTGGAAAAGTCGGCGCTGTTGTAGATGAGCAGGATACCTTCCTCTGTTATCAGCGGCGCCGGCCCCGGTTCTACAAGCCTGCTGTCGAACTTGTCCTGCCTCGGCTCCAGCACGGGCCTGGGATAGACGGTCCAGTTTTTCAGATCCTTCGAATAGGCCAGTTTTATAGACGAGTCGCCGAAATACATATAATAGTTTCCGTTTATCTTTGCAGGCACGATCGCCCCTGACTTCGACCATGTATCGTTGCTGAAAACCGGCCCCAGTTTCTCCCAGGTCGCAAGGTCGTGAGACGTCGCGATACAGAGTCTGGCCTTTCCTCCGTCGTAGCCCGTGTAAGTCATTATATACAGATCATCTACCCTGACTATTCGCGGATCCTCACAGCCGCCGGGCAGTTCGTAGGTTTCGGTCGGCTCAATCGCCGGTGAGGCCTCTCTGGTGAAATCGAAGCCGTCGCTCGAAGTGGCCTTGCCTATGCGCGATGTCCCGTTCCACCTGCCGACACCGGACCAATCCTCCGATCTGTAGAACATATGCACGATTGAATCGACTACTATCGCCGTCGGGTTGAAGACGGCCTTGCTCTCCCAGCCTATACCCTGTGGCATCAGAAGGGGCAGATCCGAGTATCTTTCGACTCTGTAAAGGTCGTCGAACCTGATCGAGACCCCAAGCGCAGCCACGCACAGGAGCATCGCCACCAGAGTCAAAAAAACCTTCAAAACATCACCTCCCGATCCAGTCGAAGACTTTCTCTTTTTCTATCGTGGCCAGCGCTATGTGATTATCTGCCGCGCCGTAATAGATATAGTATTTGCCTTCGTGCTCGACCATGGCGTCGGAAAAGACCACGTTTGGAACGCCGCCGAAGACCTCCCACTCCTCTTCCGGTTCGAGGATAGGTTCTTGCGAACGCTTAAGAACTTTGCGCGGATTTTCCAGATCGAGCAACATGAAACCGAGTCTGTACGTCGGCCGGGGTGTGTTTTCCACACCGTGGTAAAGCACGAGCCAGCCGAACTCCGTCTTTATTGGCGGAGCGCCTACGCCTATCTTGAGGTTGTCCCAGCCGTCTTTTCTTGGCCCGGCAATAGACACGAAGTCGGTCCACTTTCTTAAATCCTCCGAAAATGCGAGATACATGTCTGGTTCTATTCTGTGGAACATAACGTACCTTTCGGCGATCTTTTCTGGAAATAGCGCGGCGTCTTTGTTGTCCACGTCCGGTATTATCACACCGTGCCTTTCCCATTGAAAGAAGTTCTCCGTCGAAGCCATGGAAATCCTGACCCCTCGTGGAGAGTAGGCCGTGTACTGCATATAGATCCGGCCCTCCAGTTCCGTCAGCCTGGGATCTTCCACGCCGTAAAGCTCCCACTGGCTGGCCGGTGTGAAGACGGGGTTTTCCATCCTGTTGAAGCGAACCCCGTCGGTCGATACGGCGTATCCCATCCTTGAGACCATGTCCTCGCCCTGGGCCCTGTACATCATGTGAAACAGCCCCTTGCGCTTTATCACGGCGCAGTTGAAGACGAACCTCGATTCCCAGTGGTGATGAGAAATCGGCGAAAGCAGAGGATTAAGCGGGTGTCTTTCGAGTTTCAGCACAATCATCACTCCCTATTTCAATGACATAGATATTCCCTGCAGGAAGTATTTTCTGAATACCAGAAATATAATGACCATCGGCATAGTTTGCAGGACCGAGCCGGCCAGCACTGGCCCGAGGTAGCTGCCGTACTGCATGTTGAAGCTGGCCAATAAAACCGATAGCGGCATCTTCGAGTAATCGCTCACGATTATCAACGGCCACATAAAATTGTCCCATATACCGATGAAGGTGAAAAGCCCCACTATCGAGGCGGTGGAACTGGTGAGGGGAACCAGCACCCTGGCGATTATCCAGAGATCGTTGGCCCCGTCCATCTTCGCCGCCTCCAGATACTCGCCTGGAACGGCCCGGAAGGACTGGGTGAACATGAAGACGCCCCAGGCTGAAACGAGCGAAGGCAAGACGACGGCCGTCCTTGTGTCTATCAAACCCAGATTCTTTATGAGCACGTACAGCGGCACAACGAACATGAAGCCGGGGAAGATCATCTGGAAGATTATGAAGTTGAAGATCATGTTCCTCCCCTTGAACTGCAGCCTGGACAGGGCGAATCCCACCAGCGCCGATGTCACCAGTACTCCCAGCGTAACGGTAACCGAGATGAGTATAGAGTTTCCCAGGGCCAGCATGAAGGGACGATCCATCTGGTCGGCGGCCTGCAGAATGAACCTGTAATGCTCCAGCGTGAGCCTGCTGGGCAGAAACTGTCCGTAGATCTCGTTCGCCGGCTTGAAAGAGGCAAGCACCATCCATATATAGGGATAGATCCAGAGGATCGAGGCAACAAAGAGAAATACATAAAGCGCTATCTGCCAGAATTTCTTCATGCCAGTTCCACCTCCCTCTCGACCAACTTTCTGGTCAGGAGTACGCAGCCGTAGCTCAGTAGCGCCACAACGATCGCGAGCGAGGAGGCGTACCCCGGATTGATCTTCTGGAAGGCTGTCGAGTAGATCAACATCTGGAAAGTGTAAGTCGTTCTCATAGGACCCCCGCCGGTTATCAGGAAGGGCTCGGTGAATATCCCGAAGGTGAGGGTTAACGAGAGTACCAGAACCATCACTATCGAAGGATTCAGGAGCGGAACGGTGATCTTGAAGAACTTCGTCCACTTCCCCGCTCCGTCCAGCTCGGCGGCCTCGTACAGAGACTGGGGAATAGCCTGCAGCCCCGAGAAGAAGATCAACCCGTAGTAGCCTATGAACTTCCATGTGACCATAATGGCGATCGAGAGCGTTGCCAGTTGCGGGCTGCTGAACCAGGGGATCGTAACGCCGAAGAGGGCTCTCGTCAGATCGTTCAACGGCCCGTTCACCGCGAAGAGTTTCTGGAAGATAATCGAGTACGATACACCGGAAGACACGTTGGCAACGAGAAAGGCCAGTATGAAAAACGTTCTGAAGAGTTTCACCCTTTTCAGGCCCAGCGCGAAGAGCAGCGAGAAACTTATCACTATGGGGATGAAGTAAAGCATGAAATTGAAGGTGTTTATAAAGACTCTCCAGAACAGCTCGTCCTGAAAAAGCTTTATGAAATTGTCGAACCAGATGAACCTTCGGGGCGTAAGAAAATTCCATTTCGACAGCGCCAGTATTATCAGCCAGACGAAGGGGTAGCCCCAGAAGATCGCCGTATAGACCAGATACATCCCCGAGAGCGACCAGCCCTTTATCGCCTCGACCGTTTTCAGTCTTTTCTTCACTGCCAATCACCCGCTAATGATAGAATCAGAACAGCTCCTTCCTCACCCTGCTGGACGAATCGCTCAGAGCGCTCAACGGATCGGATTTTCCGTACATTATCGTCTCAATCAGGAACGTCGTCATTATATCCTGAACCTCTACGGTCTTGGTGGTCAGCGCAGGCGGCACCGCATAGGCCACGTGGCTCGCGTAGGCCGCGAAGTAGGGATTGCCGTCCATATACTCTTTGAAGATCGGGTTAGTCAGCAGGTCCTCCCTGGCGGGCGGTAGATTGGTGGTCTCCATCCATCTGCGGTCCTTCTCTATGTCTGAATAGACCCACTTTATGAACTTCCAGGCGGCCTCCTTGTGCTTGGAGGTAGCGAACATCACCAGACCCTTGGTATCGGCGAAGGTGTAGATCGGTTCATCGGCCGGATAACTGTCGGGAACGGGCGGCGGTGTTATTACTATATCGTCGAAAACGTCGGGGAAGAGGCTTTTAGCCTGGTTGATCTCCCAGGGACCGAAGATGCCGCCGAGCACGACCCCCGTGTAGAAGGGATTGGAACCGAGATCGACGGCCGTCCAGTTGTTGCGGAACATTTTGTCTATGAAGCCGACCACTTCCTTGCCTGCATCGTTGTTGAAGAGCGCTCTGGCCTTCTCGACATCGAGGTACGGCTTCCCGCCGCTGGCCGCGTAGTAGTACGTGATGAAGTCGAACCAGCGGTCGTACCAGTTCCTTCCCATCACGACGAGGGTCCCGAACCTCTCGTTCGGTATGGAATACTTAGAACTGATTTCGTATATCTCTGAATATGTTCTGGGTGGCTTGTCGTAACCCAGTTCCCTGAGTATGTCCATTCTCCACCACATCATTATGGGGTTGGAGTAGATCGGAAAGACATAGTAATTCTTTCCAAACTTCCACTTCTCGACGATAGGTCTCATCTTTCTCGCATCCACCAGATCCCAGAAATCCGGAAATGAATCCAGCGGCACGAGTACGTCGGCCTCTATAAGCTGGGCCGCAAAGCCCGAGAAGATATTGGTGGAAATGTCCGGTATCCTGCCCGAAGCTATTGCCGTCAAAATAGCTTCCTCGGAGCTCCCGGCAGCGGGTATCGTTGACCACTTGATCTGGATATCGGGGTTGTTGGCGTTCCACTCGGCGACGGTCTCTTTCCAGAACTTCTCCTGAAGCGGATTGGGGGCGGTCCAGAATACCAACTCGACACCGATCGCGGCGATCGAAAGGCAGACAATCAACATCAAGAAAATGCTCTTCTTCACTGTAATTACCTCCTTTACACGGTTGTACTCTCACGTCTTACGAACTCGGTGAATAGCGATATCTTCATCGGGTGTGGCTCGCTGTTCATCAAGAGATTCAGAAGCCTCCTCGCTGCCGCCACGCCCATTTCTCGCTTGAATATCTTGAAGGTCGTAAGGGCCGGCGATGACACGGCCGCGTTCACTATGTCGTCGAAACCCATGACAGATACATCTTCCGGTATCCCTATATTACGCGCCTTTAACTCCTCCATCGCCCTTATCGCGGCCGTGTCGTTACAGCCGAAGACGGCGTCGGGGAGTCCGTATCTCGAAAGCATCAGATCTATGATCGCTCCCATGTTGTCGTTGTCCTCGTCGTACTCGAAGGATCTGGGCAGATAACCGGCCGATTCCATGGCCGCGACGTATCCGTCGTAACGATCCTTGAAGCCGAAGTGCGAGAGCGGACCGTGGATGTTCACTATCCTTTTCAATCCGCCCGAGAGGAGCTTCTTTATACCGTAAACGGCCCCGTCGTAGCCATCGGAGACTATGCAATCGACTTTCACCCCGGCCAGATATTGATCGACCAGCACGACCGGTTTTCCAGTAGCCTTGCTCTTTTTAACGTTCTCCTCGTTTATCTCTCCTCCCACAAGAAGGTACCCGTCAAGATCCCCCGGGAACTCCTCAACCGTGAAGAGACTGTAATTCATATTGTTGGCTTCACAGAACTCCTGAATCCCTTTGAATACTATGGTGTAAAACTGGTCGGAACTGTCCCGGAGAATTTTAGAGACCTTTTTTCCTGCAAGAACGCCTATATCGAAATCCAGTTTTTTGCTGGCCAGGTAACTCGCGACCCTGGAAGGCCTGTATTCGAGTTCGTCAACCGCGCTAACAACCTTCTCTCTGGCTTTTTTCGAGACATACCCGCTACCGTTCAAGACTCTGGAGACAGTGGCCGTGGAGACTCCCGCAAGTTTTGCCACATCTGAAAGCTTGGCCGCCATGAGAAAACACTCCTTTTATGTAAACGCTTACATCTCTAAAAGTACTATACCCTCTGAAAGCGATGATATTCATGTTCAAATATCAGATATAATAGGATCTCAAGACATATCAAATGTCATTAAACCAATTAATCTCATCATATCTATAATTATCATAAGTTTAAGTGCTAATTTAATCTTGTATATATACAAAATACGTAAAACAATGTGCAAAAATGAAATAATTGCTCATGAATACTTTTTTTCTCCTACCATGTTCGATTACTGTCATTATTCGTCTTAGATCAACGTACCAGAATAATTCTATAATCACTGTGATATGTAAGCGTTTTCATACGATCACAGGGAGGTGTTTACATGAAAAAGCTCTTCGTTCTTTTCTTCATAGTTGTTTCAGTGTTTCTGGCGGCCGGGACTGTGAAGATTCCAGTCTCCGTCAACTCTTTCACGGGCGAGGCGATACCTGTTTCTCTAGGTCTCAGCGCTCTCCTCGACATGATCGGAGTCGATTTCGATGCCAACTGGGATTCGCTGAGAGTGATTCAGGACGGAAAGGAGATTCCTTACCAGATCGACGACACGGATCTTACGGGGAGGCTTTCATCGGGAGACACTTTCTCCTTCCTCATAACGGGACCGGCCGAGATAGTCGTGAGCGACGACTTCGATATCCAGGCCCCGGCTTACGAGGCGGTGGGAAGTGTAGTAGAGGAGGACGGTAACTGGCTGGTCGAAGTGGGCGATATAAGGGCCACGGTGAACGCCAAAGGACTAGTGAGAGTGACCGGCTTCGGCGCCGTTGAAGGAACGATCGTCGATGAAATAGGTATCGCAAGGGTTTCTGGCTGGGTAGGCTCTACCTTCTATGTTGACGGTCAATACGGCAGACACGAGGAGAAGACCTCAGGGGACTTCCAGGTCATCGGGGTCGAGGTTTTACCGGCCGGACCTGTGGGTGTAACCGTTGTCAGCACGCTCGATGGGAAGCCCTTCCTCGGATTGACTCAGAAGATCATCACCACGATCTTCAACAACGGCGACATTATCTCCCGCAACACCTTCGAGTTCGGCACCTACACCGATCTAATGAAACTGCAGATTATGGCGACCAGACCGCTCACCGACATCGCCGAAGATACGGTGCACACACTTCCGGTCTTCAGAAGACTTCTCTGGGCCGATCAACTGAACATAACCCCTCTCGAGTACTGGTTGGAGAGAAACGCTATCATGTACACCGGCAATAAACCGTACATAGTCTTCCCCGCCGTCGATTCAATGAGGCCTCTCTGGTGGGGCGCAACGTACATCTTCGCCTCTCAGGAGAGCTGGAGGGCCAACTATTCGCCGTCTCTCAAGACGGGCATTGCCGAGATAAATATGTGGGTGCCTCCAATAACCGCCAACTACCAGGAATGGATGGGCGGACCGACATGGGTGTACGAGAGCCGGGAGTTCCGCGACGGACTCTTCGAGTGGATGCCCGGTGAGATTGACGCCTTCGAAAGCACGAAGGGCGCCGTCTCCTCCAAGTGGGAAGATTACGTGGCGCATTTCGTGGCCGGCGATGTTTACGTCTTCCAGAAAGTCTATTCGGTCTATAACGCCGATTCGATCGCCGATTCCATCGAGTTCGTCGAATTGAAGAAGGCGGAGATACAGTCCCTGGTATTTGGAAAATAGAGACCTCTATTCATCTAAAACGGTTTAAGGGCGAGCTTTGCTCGCCCTCACTCTTGAAAGGGGGAATATTTATGAAAAAAATTCTGGCCTTGTTCATCATAGTGCTGCCCGTTGCGCTCGCAGGAATAAACGTGGAGCTAGATCTGGGCCATCTCGAATTTCTGAGAGATGAGTTCGATATAGAAGGGAGCGTAGAGGCCGGCTACTGGATCTACGCCGACCGGCAGCCCGATGGATCTTACAGACACGCACAGGCCCCGGGGGAGGGAGTAACCTGCGTGGACGACGTGGCCAGAGCCGCCATACTCTACCTGAGACTCTTCGAGAAATCGGCCGAAGAGTCTCATTATCTCAAGGCCCGGGAAGCCCTGGACTTCCTTCTGGCCATGCAAGATGTGGACGGCGACTTCTTCAATTTCATCTTCGCGGACGGGAAGATAAACCGTAACGGCCCCACCTCGCGCAAAGGCGGCAACTGGTGGACTGCTCGCGGGCTCTGGGCGTTATCGACGGGTGCTTGGGTGCTGAGTCAGAGAGACCCTTCCTACTCCATGGAGTTGGCCAGGGCTTCGCATAAGGCCTTCAGAGTTTTACTCAACTACGAAAGAGATGGCCTGATCCAGGGATACACTGACATCTCATCGGTAGCGCTCCTTGGCGCGGTCGAGCTTTACAGAATCTCCAACGACCTCGAAGTGCTTAACTTCATAAAACGCTGTTCCGGTTCTCTTAGATCGAAACTGATCACCGATAATGACTCGATCTTCAGAGGTCTGGTGGACGAGAACGCTCCGCAGGAGAACGTCCCTCACTGGCACGGCTGGGGCTCCAGACAGCTCGAAGCGCTCGCGATGACCGCGCTGGCGCTGGAAGATGATGAAATGCTCGGGCTAGCGGCCGACGCCTTCAAAGACGGCGCCATGCTTCTGCTCAGCGCCGGTCCGGTGTATTCTCTGAGCGGTTTCGTCCAGCTCTTCCCTCAGATCGCCTATGCTGCAGAGGCGGCCATTTCGACCGGCTACACGCTCTTCTCCATTACGAATGACCGCGAGATCGCGACGATCACCGCGCTTCTGGGGAGCTGGTTCATCGGTCTCAACTCACTTGGCCAGTCCATGATCGGACCGAACGGGGAGGGGTACGACGGTATGGAATTCTCCCACATAAACAGAAATGCCGGCGCCGAATCGACGATATCCATGCTGCTTTCGCTGGAAAGACTTTCGAGATTGCCTGACGAGTACGAAAAGTACTTCTCCGGCACGATCGAGTTGCTTACACCGGCGAAGGTGATAGAGGCCGAAGCGATGAGGACCGGCCTCTCCGAAGTCGATACATTTCAGGGCACAGAGATCTCGGGAAACGCCGCTCTGAAGGTAAGTGGCGTCTTCAGTCTGAGGGAGAGCGTCGCGCTGCCTCCGGTACCTTATTCGGCCTTCGCCGGGGTCGGCAATGTTCAGACCGGCCCCGTCTCTTTCACACTCCGCCTGGGGGAGTCGAGATCTGAAGTGACCCTTTCCATCGCCCGGAATTCGATCTTCAAAGTTGGTGGCATCACCGGCACAGGTCAGGATTCGACGCTCACGCTGGGGGGAAAGGTCGGGTCGGGAAGCTTCGATCTCGATCAGCTGGTGTTTCTACCCGACTTGATCGCCCTGTACATACCGGAGAGCGACGAAACACTGGTCTTGAATCACAGGGCCGTTCCCGGATACGAAGAGGGAATGACCGCGCTGCCGGGGAGAATCGTATCTACCGAGAGAAAGATCGTTCAGGTGCCGACCGTGGCCGTTGATTTGATCGAGAATCTCGACCAGGTACACCTAGATCTGAGGGCGCTCTTCGACAACGACGGTCTGGCAACGGCCGATGAAAGGAAAAGCTCGAATTTCGACAACCCGCAGGGCATCTTCGGTGCCTCTTATCCCGCGCAGGAATTGGAAAAGAGCCTCATCGACGGCAGGCTGGAGATCTCCGGCGTAGAATTTGCGATTACGACGAAGGGAAGGGACAACATGCGCCTGACCGGCCAGGCCGTTACCTTCGTTCCGGAGGTTTTCAGCCGGATCTGCATACTGGGTTCGGCCAACCACGGCGATTACACGGGACAGGCGATGCTGGTTTACGAGGATGGAACCACACAGAACATCTCTGTCTCCTTCTCCGACTGGTGCGGCGGCCCCTCGATGGGCGAGGATATAGCCTTCACTTTTCCCTCCAGATACGACAACACCGGAAACATAGAGAGAATAAAATGCATGCTTTACTACCGGTGCATCGAAACTCTCGACAGACCACTCAAAACCATAGTCTTTCCGCAGATCCCTAACGTCCATATATTCGCGATAACGCTCAGAAGGAAGTGATCTCTCCGCGCAAGAATAAGCGGGCCGTAAGGCCCGCTTTCTTGTATCAACTATAGTTCGCAACACGATAAGTTTCAATTTTTGTGTGGAATCATAATGGCTTTTTTGTACGATATTTCTGAGTAATCAAATTGGATTCACTCGCTTCTATTGCTATTCAAATTTTGTATTAATCAGCATTCTACATTTATCGCTTTTCATTAAAGTGCTCTCAACAGTTATGTGTCTGGAGTCGATTTTAACGGCCGCCGACAACATGGCTATCATGGGGTCTAGACACCATCCATCGCAGGGGTTCGCCCCGCCCATCTTCTTGGAAAGCGCGCAGAGTTTGCATGAAGTCGCTGTGGCGACATAGCCCTCCCCTGTTTTCTCCACCTCCCAGTTCGCACAGCCGTAGATCTCCGAAAGCTTGTAAAAGACATCTTCTACGTTCTCTATGCCCAGCTGTTGATTCATGTATGGAGCCGTCTGGGCCTGCCTATCTTTTCTTCTCTCGACTATCGCCTCCAGCGCCTTCAATCTGTCGTACGTGTTGACGGCCTCCGCCACCGATGCCGCGTATGTGTTCTGAAGTATTGCGAGTCTTTTTTCGATTTCCACTTTTCTCCTCTCCTCTTTGTTGTTTTAACGTTCGTTAGTAAAGTGTATGTAGTAAAACTGCATCTTTATATTTTGGCTTACGTTCAGTGTGATTGCGGATCGGGAATTGAACCGTCCACACCGCGCAGAACGATGGCGATCTCTTCCCGGATCTCCTCCTCTGGCAAGTATCTGTTTTTCACGACTATGTTCTCGATCAGCGTTTCCATGAGATGCACCAGAGTCCGCACAACCGCCGTGTCGTTTTCGGTGTTCTTCAGATGAGGCTGCAGGATCTTGTAATGCCTGGGCAGTATGGTCTTTTCCCATTCATCCATGAGGTTCATCAATTCATCGTCGCCGTCGAAGGTGAGATAGACTTTTATCCCTAGCCGGTAAACCTGCTTATCGTAGTTGTTCAGGGCGTTCAGGTCGTTGATGAACTTGGTGTAGAAATCCACGATGCCGGAGGTTTTCAGGTGAGAAGCCTGCTTCTTTATAATGCTGAAGAACTCCTTTTTGATTATTTCATCGAACAACTCTTTTTTGTTCTTGTAGTAATAATAGATCATCGGTAGAGAACATCCCACATCGTTGGCGATGTTGCGTATCGTCGTTCCGTGATAACCGTTTCTGTTGAAATGCTCAACCGCCACTTCCTTGATTCTCTCTTTTAAATCCTTCTCCGCCATCGCACGCACCTTTATATTTAACGTTCGTTAGTATTCTATCACGCCTTATTTTATATTTCAAGGGCAATGATTTATATGATTCTTTGCAGAATGAAAAGCGGGAAGAGCGGGGTCCCGTATAGGAGCATTACGGGATGACAGTCTTACTCCTTTCCCGTCATTCTGAGCTTGACTCAGAATCACGTGCGCCCGGCATGGTACACAACTATAGGGTGAAAGACCCGAATGTGGGGAGTCAAAGAAGCATTAGCCAGAGGCAAGGGTGTCACTG
>Ga0208824_1000157_pt1 | contig 78502 bp, 54 predicted proteins | sample AD_JPNTR3_MetaG_FD_184447 | JGI IMG/M metagenome (GOLD analysis project Ga0208824, IMG submission 184447) | Active sludge microbial communities of municipal wastewater-treating anaerobic digesters from Japan - AD_JPNTR3_MetaG (SPAdes) (version 2) | ecosystem: Engineered > Bioreactor > Anaerobic...
CCCGGCCGTATCGCACCCCTATTCAGTTCGTGCGGGAGATTCGGGGAAAACAAGAAAAATCAAGACGCCCATCTGTTTTTATCCTCCTTAAATCAAATTACGGCCTCTCTCGCCTCAGACCCGGAAATCCAGAACTCTTCCCAATCTCGGCAGACTCCTTAGCAGACTCCTTGTTTGTTCCCTTCTATTTTTCGATGTCTTTTCAAAGCAGCCGTTTCGCCCCTCATTATACCCAACCAACCCCCTCCGGCAAGCCGGTTCCCCAATTTTTCGCTTAATTTTTCACCCAAAACCAAAAACCCTACCCGTTTCCTCTCCAACCTCGCCGCCCCCGGCGGTGGCAGGTAAGGCAAGAACCATGACCAGAAAAAGAACTCTCAGAAAATGTGCGAAAGATTATTGACAGTCCCAAAAAATTCTATGCACCATCAAATAATATGACTTTTTCAAATAGCATAAGATATCTTAACGATATCTATCATCGTAAACAGATCTCCTCATCATTCTGTTGTTTTGTTTTTTTATCTAGGATCGTATAAGAAAGATTTAAAAATAATTCAAACGAATAAATTGCAAGCAACAGAGAAAATACTCCTATAAATAGTCTTTTTGAAGCGATTACGGAATCTATCTCTGTCATGGATGGGGAGATTCTTAAAAACATCCCCGCTAAATTGACTATGGCAATACATATTCCATAAACAAAAAATATACTGGTCCATACTTTTATCCAGTGAGGGGCAACATTTTTAATACAGTTATTCCAAAACCATTTATTTCTCTGACGTAAATATTTTGTTAAATGGATTCTTGCGATTACTGATATAACCAATGTAGTGTTTAAGCCCACTAAAATTTCATCGGAGGGAATATTGATGTTAAACATAAGTAAAAGATGACATATGAAACTTATCATAAAACACGTAGACGATATTAATAACAAAAGAAACATACAATTATTCTTCCAAGATATAACTATTTTCATCTTTGTGATTTTTGCGTATTTTTCCACAGCAATATATTATTGAAAATGCAACTGCATATAAAGACATCAAATGACCCAAAAAACTTTGAATACCTCCTCCTATGACACCTTCTTTATTATCTATCGGTGGATTCCCGAAATGCTTCTTAAGAATAATAAATACCAAACCGCCTAATGCATACATAATCAAAAATCCAGTAAGCGCTGATAACCACCTTGGGCAAACTGCGAATAATTCTTTTCTAAACTCCTCCATGTTACGTCTATCACGGATTCGTCTTGAGATGATAATAGATATATAAATTAAAAAAGCAGCGCCCACATTCAAGGTTGTTATTAATGCCTTAGGTGGACGATAAACGTGAAATATCGCAAAAATATGCAATAGTGCACTTATAATAAATCCTATGACTGAAATAACTATCAACAACTTCATAAACCTCCAATAGTAAAACCTTATTTTGTCATTCCCATGCATGAATTACCTTGAAACTAAAGCGTTTTAATTCTGATTAAAATGCGACTCTTGAAATAGAATATTTTGAAACACATAAAGGATTACATAACATTTTTTCTGTAAATTCTCTTTTCGTTCTCGTTCTCTTCTTCCGTATCCATTGTCACATAGCGTTTGCCGGCAATCCAGTCTTCGCCAATCTCCATTTCGACCGCACGGACCAGCCGCGAAGACAGCGCCGGCCGATTCCCGCACCATACCGCCGGCCGGTTCAATCACACACAATAACATCAAAACCTGACCGCCTATATCAGCAGTATATTTTCGGATCGTCGCTGCCGCCATCCCCTTGCCTTTGTTCCATTTTGACGGCTAAGATTCCTGACCATATCGCACCCATATTCAGTTCTTGCGGAAAATTCGGGGAAAACAGGAAAAATCAAGACGGCCATCTGTTTTTAATCCTCCTTAAATCAAATTACGGCCTCTCTCGCCTCAGACCCGGAAATCCAGAACTCTTCCCAATCTCGGCAGACTCCTTAGCAGACTCCTTGTTTGTTCCCTTCTATTTTTCGATGTCTTTTCAAAGCAGCCGTTTCGCCGCTATTATACCCAACCTCAACCCCCTCCGGCAAGCCGTTCCCCCAATTTTTCGCTTACTTTTTACACAATTTTTTGCTCCACCCCCAAAACCCTACCCCTTCCCTCTCCAACCCCGCCGTCCCCCCCAATAAAGGATGGTTGGGGAGATGGCTTTAGGTGTTTTCTCCTTGCCAAAGAACAAAATGTTAAGTGCCGATGGATAGGTGGGGTGTGTGAGGTTTACTATTTTATTAAACTGTTCTCATATTCAAGACGAACGTACATAATATTTTCGCCGAAGTCGCTCATTTTATCTGAAATCTTCCGAGTATAAATCAGATGGAAGTTTCCCTGCCTGTCCGATTTGATATCCCAAAGTGTTCTTCTTGTATCGATGAATTCATCGTTTACAATAATGCATGGTTCACTCCACTTTCTATTTAGAAAGCTACTCACTAGAATTCCTTTTCTGCTTTCACGCCAAAATACACACATATTGCCATTAATATCTTGCATAAGTAAGGGATTACCGACAAATGAGCTAATTTTTTCCGTGTCGCCCCAAGTTCCATTAAATTTGCAGATGGCAAACAATCCCGACCCTAATTGATCGTCGTTTCCTAATGACCATGCGATAGCAATATTTTCGTCATTTGCCTGAATGGCAGGTTTGCCACAAGGGGAGCTATAATTTCCTTTTTCTTTGTATATCAGTTCCGGTTTAGACCATTTTGAGGATTTGAGATCAAAAAATGAGTACTCAATCCTTTCATGTGACGGCATATATTCTTTATGCCATGTTCCCACAAAATGATATTTACTATCAACCAAGACGGCTTGGCTGATCGCCACTACCGCATTTGTCCCATAATTTACAGGCCATTTGTGGTATGCAATCTCATTGACATCCTTTATTTCCGCCAGAAAAGGCCAGTTGGTAAAGCCCGCATGTCCGCCTGAAATAACAGTTCCTATTACAGCCAGGGGATCCCATTTTGCTTGATCACAAGTACCCAGAAGCAAATAATGGCCCTCTTTATCGGACAATGGAAGCAATTTTCCGCCTGTTTTGCAACGTTCGTTTGAGAAAATTTTCTCTGGGGGGATTGTTATGGTAGTAGCCGGATTTCCTAAGTCAATTTTCGCTTCATCAATTTCATAGAGGGAAATGACAGTCCGAAATCTTTTATTGTTTGAGGTAGGCTCATTTACTATCGTATATAATCGTAGTTTATGTTGTTCTGAAAATATCCCGGTTTTAGTCCCAAATGGCACCTTCTTGCCTGCGGAGTTCCATCCATTAGAAATCTTGGAAAACAAAAAAAGTTCATTTTGTCTCATTGCATTTAAAACAATATAAACATTATCATCCGTAGAGTAAATTTCTGCTTCGGCCCATGTATCAAGAGGAATTCCTGTTTTCAAGATATTTTTTTCAGTAATAACATATTCTCCGCCTTTCACGACGCCAGACATATTTATGGTCAATACGACAACTGTCAAGTTAAATAATGTTTTTACCCTTATCATTATAAACTTCTCCTAAAACTTAAGGACATCTTCCAACCCAATTTTTGCCTTGGTTAGCCAAATCGTTAATATTCGGATTTCTATTGTATAAATCTTCCCATTCTCGAGTTGTTCTGTCAGCTTCATTAAATTCTTGTAGGTGTTGGGCAGGATCATCCGGTGTTGCGCCAACGATACTGGCAGGTACGTGCCCCAAAGTCCCCGGCCATCTATACCCCTGATCATAATGTGAGTAAGAATCCTGCCACTCATGCATATGTTCCTCAAATGCCCTCGGGTCTTGGTTTCTAATTGCATCTCTTAAATCATGTGCAATTTCATCTCTGCTCCTAAAATGTCGCCCTGTTCCTGTAATAGGATTCCAAGGAGATCCCCAGAAATCATTGTCTAACCGACCATAATCAAAAGGATCTCCTGAACCTGGTCCGCCACCAAGATCTCCTAAACGTCTATGGTCTCCCGTCCCCCATAATCCCCATGGGTCAATCCAATTGATAGGATCCCGCCGGGGATACCATGACCACCGGATTATCTACCCCCGGCCCATAGATGTATTTACGTATCAAAGAGCCGCTGCTGTTATATACAATTTTTGAATCACTTGCTATATTTGCCTATTAAATAGATATTCATCTTTCCAAATAAACATATATAACGTTCATTATATGAGGGTCTGTTGAGTCCATTTTTCTGCTGGAATAAACGATATGAAAATTCCCGTCTTTATCTGATTTTATATCCCAAGGTACATTTTTTGTGCCTATATTATTATCATTTACTATAAGGCAAGGCGTACTCCATTGATTCCCCTCCTTAACGCTTAATAATATTCCTTTGTTGTCCTCACGCCATAATACACAAGAGTTACCGTCCTTGTTTTCTGTAAGCAGAGGTTGATCAAAAAGTGAGGACAATTTCTTTACGGTGTTCCATTTTTCATTTGATTTTTCACAAATGAATATTCCCGAACCCAATCGATCATCGTTCCGTAAGGCCCATGCAATTACTATCTGACCATTATTGGTCTGAATCACAGGATAACCGAAGAAAGAGGTTTTGGAGGAACCTTCATATACTGTCTGCGGCTTATTCCAGTTTTTTTCTCGACATTAAAATTTGCATACACGACCTTTTTTTTGGAAGGCATATATATCTTATATTTTATTCCAACCAGATGACAAACTCCTTCTGTCAAATCGAGTTGATCGAATTTTACAGTCTCAGTTGTTTTCATCTTCTCCGGCCACACATAATATGATCCGGTCGACTCCTCACTCAATTCCATTAGAAAAGGATATATTGCAAAGCCACCATGCCCCCCTGAAACAATATTACCCAGAATACTTAAAGGATCATACCTTATTTTAGTATATGCACCCGTTAGTAAATAGGTTTTTGGTTTTTCGATCAGAGGGATCAATTCCATGTATTCATTCTGATATGCTTTTTCAGGAATTAAACGCACAATCTTGTCAGGATGTGACAAATTCCATAGATCCTCTTTATATCGATAAAATGAGATTTCTGTATTAGATATTTTATTTGACCCAATCTCTGTTGACACAGTATATAAAACGCAATTTTCTTCTTCTGAGAATAGGCCTGCGCGGGTATGCCGTGATAGTTCCTTTCTGGTTGAATTCCAGTGTCCGGATTTCCGATAGAATAATTGGAGTTTTTGGGGCCATTGTTCATTCAGAATAACAATGACCTCCTCTTTGTCCATGGGAAGTATCTGAAGGGTATATAAAACCGCTTGAACATCAGAACACAAGACATCTTTTGTTTTTATTATATATGAATTATCCGCCAGAGTAATGCTATACATATAGACGATTGAGACAATAATCATGGGTTTAAATATACTTGTTTTCACTAAACAAATCCTCCTGCTTTATATGGAACATAAAATATTAAGGGCATTTTCCTGTCCACTTTCCTTCCTCATTAGCTAAATCATTAATTCCTGGATTCTGATTCCATAAATCTTCCCACTCTTGCGTTGTTCTAGATGCTTCATTATATGCTTGTAGGTTTTTAGTGGGGTTATCCGGGCTGGCTCCTAATATACTGTGTGGTATATGTCCCAAAGTCCACGGCCATCGGTACCCTTGATCGTAATGCGAATAGGAATCCTGCCATTCATGCATATGTTGTTCAAATGCTTTTGCGTCTTGTTCGCGAATCGCCCTGCGTAGATCCTGAGCAATTTTCGGTCTGCTCCTGAAATGTCTGCCTGATCCTGTTATAGGATTCCATGGAGACGTCCACCAGTCTTGATCAAGTTTATTATAATCAAATTGACCAGATCCAAAACCGCTGTGATCATTCCACAATCCCCACGGATCAATCCAGTTGATGGGATTATTCCCGCAGTAGGCATACAGGTTCATCCCGTCGATGTATCCGGCCGGGTCGGGCTGTAATCCCGGAAGCAGTAATAATAGATTTCGGTCATCAAGTCCCACTGACTGCACCCCTTTCTTTGCTCTATTTTGGCGGCTAAGATTCCTGACCATATCGCACCCATATTCAGTTCTTGCGGGAAGTTCGGGGAAAATCAGGGAAACGCAAGACGCCCATCTGTTTTTATCCTCCTTAAAATCAATTCACAGCATCTCTCGCCTCAGCCCCGGAAATTCGGTGCACGTCCAAAGGTTGGCAAAACTCCTTATTTGTTCCCTTCTATTTTTCGATGTCTTTCCAAAGCAGCCGTTTCGCCCCTCATTATACCCAACCAACCCCCTCCGGCAAGCCATTCGCCCATTTTCTGCTTATTTTTTGCCAAAACCCCAAACCCGACCCGCTTCCTCTCCAACCCCGCCGCCAAACCCCCACCCTCGTAGCCGCCTATACTGTCATAACCCGTGCAGGCGGCCGTCCAGTTGTTTTGGTGCAGTTTTGCAAAACGCCCTTAGATTTCCCTCCCGCCTCCTGCCCCCTATATCATACCTGGATGAACTGGAGCAAGAACAGCCCCTTGCCCAGCCAGGCCGGCTCGGATAAACTGATTGCAGCGGAACCTCATGAACCTTCAACCGCAGACAGAATTAGGGACAAGTTCACACATTGAAGAAGACGGGATAAATGCCTTTATCGCCAATTGCGGCAATTCGACTGTAAAAAAAGGCAATGTTTATGAATAAGACAATAGGTTCTTTAATGCTGTTAGCGGTCATTGTATCCGGATGCAGAAGAACTCTCCCTGAAATCGGGTTGACAAGAGAGCACGTTCTCCGCATAAAAAAGTCGGAAGTAAGCGAAATTAAAATACTTACGGCGGCTTTTACGCCCGGAGGCATGCCTTACCATTACTGGTTTTCGGTTACCGATCCTGAAAAGATCAGCACAATTATCGACTGTATCCGGGATTCCCAACAAACAGAGAAAGATGAAATATCGGATGCCGACTTAAAGAAGAACAGCAAATTGCTTGTTTTCCAGACTCGAAAAGCAAGTTATTCGACAAGAATTGCATGGAACGATAATTTTGTTTACGGGACATGGGACACCTTGTCGATTGAAGACTGGTTGTGGAAGTCGTCGGCGTTAAGAGACTATTTTAGAAAATGGAATCTCATTGAAGCCGTCGCCGCCGCCGATCCGAAATGGCCTGATCCGCAATGGATGAAAACATCGACGCCCGATTCAAACTCATTCTTTCCCCCTTTGGACTTTCAAAAAATTGAGTAAGACACTCCACTGTAAACGATAAAAAATGAGGAAAGTGTCGGCTGGATGGCTGGTATTTGCAAGAATAGATTGGGCTGTTCCCCCGGCAGGGTCTATTTGAGAGGGCTTTTGGCAAGTGATGAGTTCCTTTGCAATATTTCTGTCGGCCGGAAGAGAACTTTGGCTATATTAAAAAGTTTGATAATCACCAAACATTTCCTTGATTTCAAAATCATATATGGTATAATACCCGCTTGAATGACGAAGGAGCAGACATCCGGCCCAAAGGAGCCGCAAGGTATAAGAATTAAAGGAATCAAAATGGGCAGCAGAAGGAGCACAACCCGACAAACCCCATCCGCCTCAAACCCCCTCTGTTTGCCCCATTGTTTCCGGCTTTTCCCCTCCACTTCCTCTCCATTGCCCCCTCTCAGCCCTTTTCAACTGGCTCAAAAATGCGCGCCGGCGTCTCCGCAGGTCCAAAATCCGGCTTTAAAATGCGCACGGCCGTCTTCAAGTGGCTTTAAAATGCGCGCCGCCTGCGCGCCGCGGTGCGCAAATTTCCCCCAAAACCCCATTTTCAGCCCAAAAACCCATAAAACAAAGAAAATATCTTTTTTCGCACTCAAGCCCTTCGGCCCCAATGCCGAAATCTTACTATGTTTGCGTGGAGATTTTTGGCAGGAGAAATCAGTTGGCAACAGGTCGCAATCAGCGTGCGCTGGCGGTGATACGGGCTCTTCGCCGCAGACAGCGCCGTCAAAATCAGCAGATAGAAATCCTCTGTAAGGATATGGTCGGCGCCCACGGTCAGTTCGCCCAGAAATTGTCCCGCCTGACCTTCGTAGCCGGCTTTTATGAAACGATGCTCGGCTGCGGCAGTTTGGAAACCCTCCTGGATAAGGCAGCCCTGACAATTCAATCCCGCATCAGCGGGGCCAGGGTCGCCATTTTCCTCCTCGAAAAGCATGGCTTTGATATTCACATTGCCCCCTCTCCTGAAAACGTCCTGCCCATTAACCGCGAAGACTTCCAGCGATGGTTCACGACCCAGACGGTGGGGAATATTGCTTCCGCCGGCCAGGTTTGCACCAAGCAGCACCTGCTGACGCTCGGTATGCAGGCGCCGCCCGCCTTGCTGAAGCAGGTTTCCATGATGGCCCTTCCGCTGGGGGTGCTCGGCTGTGCTGTGGGGTTTGTGTTGGTTTGGCGCTCGGCCCAGGAACCGATTCAGGGCGAGCAGATGGACTCGCTGTCGGCCGCCGCTGCCGGCCTCAGGGCGGCTATTCTTGCCCATCGAGACCCCGCCGAACTCAAACCCAACTGCATGAACTGTTAACCCCCTAAAATTTTAAGAAAGCTCTGCAAGAATTGCACTGTTGAGTACTTTCATCACCTTTGAGTCTGCTGTTTATTTTGATATTCATTCATTCGGAAGTGTCGGTCGGAAAAGTTCAGATATTGCTGCCAGTCATAGGGGGTCTGGCCGTGGCCCCCGGTTCGGTTGTGGAAGCCGATATAGTCCCCAACGGGAGTGTTCACCGCAGGCCATTCGTCCACACCCAGGCCGGTTTTACCGAATAGTTTATATACCGGCTCGGCATATTTTGCGGCCAGAAATGAACCGTACGGATCCCCCCAGTAGTCTTCAGCCGCAACGGCAATATAGACCGGCCTGGGGGCATGCAGGGCGATCAGTTCATGCCAGTCAACAGGCAGGGCATTGACATTGTCATTGTATTTTTTAAAATTTCCGCAGAACCAGTGGGGAAACCTGCTGTTGACGGCTTTGACTGTCTCGCCGAAACCGCGGCGGACCAGAACGGCACCTCCGCAGCCGGACTCTCCCGAGAATGTGACGGCAAATCGTGTATCCTGGGCACCGGCCCAGATGGCGGCCTTGCCGAATCGCGAGAAGCCGTGCAGGCAGACTTTTTCGGCATCCATGTCCGGGTCGGTCTGTACATAATCCATAGCACGGCTCAACCCCCATGCCCATGCGCCGATGGCTCCCCATTCGTCTGGTTTCGGCTCCTTTTGGCCGGGGGGTGCAAAAAAGGCACGAATGCTGTCTGTGTAACGGTCGGGGCTGTCCGCCTGAATCTGGGTAAGTTTACAGATGATTATTCCGTATCCGCGGTCCAGGATCTCCGGCAGGACACTGCCCCACTCTGCCAGCATGTACATCGGCACAGGCCTGCTTTGTTTGGGCAGGGTGATGTCTATCTGCATTGAAGGCCCGGCTTCTGTGTCATCAAAATAAAGCACTACTTTTTTTGAGATTGCCCTGCCATTGAGGGCGTTAGGGTCTGCGGCCGTCAGTTTCCATGTCATTTTTTCCGGCCGGCCGGCCATGGTGCGTCCGTAAACTTCTGTCTGAAAGAGGGCCAAAAGTTCCGGACGTCGTTTTTCCATCCACATGGAGGCATCTGTGACTTTTTCTCCGCTCTGCATCACCAGCGGATCGGGCAGTGTAAAGGCGGGGACTTTGGATTCATCGTATAATGCCTGGGGGTAATTGGGCGGCAGGGGCGGCTCTGCTGCAAGCAATAGGCATTTTGCAAAGAGAATCCATAAGACAAAAAACGGTCTGCCGGCAAGAATGTTTTTCATGGGTTGGCTCCTACCTGGCTTTCAAGTTTTTATTTGCTTCAAGCAATTTTGTCAGTCAAGGCGGCGTATCGGTTTCACTATACCCGTGCAAGACTGTTTTGACAATCTCCATCGGTACATTGAGTTTCCCTGCGTTTATTCCATTTTTCGTCTGCGTTTTTGTGAGGGCGGGGCTGTCGGCAGGGGCGCGTTTTAATGAGCCCGATGGATTTGGCGGTATTTGTGGGGGAGCATTCCGGTGAGGTCAAGAAAGGCCCGCCGCATATTGGAAGCATAGTGAAATCCTGAACGAAGAGCAATGGCCTCAATAGACAAGTTGGTTTCGATGAGCAAGGTCTTGGCAATTTCAATATGGACACGGACTATTTCCTCGTGAATTGAACGTCCGAGGGCCTTTTGAAACTTCATCTGCAGTGCCCGTTTGCTGATGCAGAGCTGGTCGGCAATTTCCTCCACCTGGAGCGGCTGGGCGGCGTGAGCGCGGATGTACTTAAGGGCTTTGATGATGTCTTCATCTTCCAGGGCATATATATCGGTCGAGGCGCGTTCATGCACTCCTGAGGGCTGGATGCGTATCCATTGACCGCGGAGCTGCTGGCGGCCAGAGATGAGTTCCTCCATCAGGAGGGCCGCGTCATAGCCGGCTTTTTTGAAGTTGAAGGCGATGCTCGAGAGGGGCGGGGTGCACAAATTGCAGAGGGCCTGGTCATCATCGATCCCCAGGAGGGCGATTTCCTCCGGAATCCGCAAGCCGGCTTCGGCGGCAACATTGCTCAGATGACAGGCGAGGATGTCATTGCTGGCCAAGATGGCGATGGGCTTTGGCAGATGCTGGAGCCAGTCGATTAGGGGCTGCTGGCCTTTTTGCAGGATGGTATCAATCCAGAGTTTGGCTAGGGGGACTGCGTCGCCCTTAATGGGTTGAGGACTGCTCTGAAAAGTGTGAAGAGTGCCGCCGTCCTTTTCGACATAACGACGGAATGATTCCATTCGCTCCAGCGACCAGCGGGCCTCGGTAAGGCCGAAAAAAGCAAAATTGGTAAACTTTTTATTTTTAAAATATTCAAAGGCCGTTTGGGCAATCTGGTCGGGGTCTGCACTGATAAAGGGGAGTGAAAAGAGGGCTTGAATGGACGAAAAAGCGATAATTGGCATCCCTATTTTAAGAATTTGTTGGGCCTTTGTCGAGGTTTGGATGTTGGCGAAGGCGCCCTGACAGCCGCGTTCTTTCAGGAAAAGGAGAGATTCTGGAGAAGAATCAGCCCAAATAATCAGTTCCCAGTCGCCTTTGTCGCGGATGTATTCAGTGATACCAGCCATGATGCCCTGGGTGTTTGGGGTAATGTTGCTGTGAGCAAAGGCGATTTTGACTTTTGGTTTCATAAGGCGGTAAACGGCTTCGACTTTTGCGCAAAATAAGTGTTCGACGAACAAAATATATCGAAATCCGGTTTAAAAGTCAATAGGCAGACTGACAATTCCAGAGAGAATTATTCCTGAAAAGATGGGCAAAAGATAGCAGTGGGGTTTTATCTCTATGAAAAATAAGCCGTTGCGCAAAATTGTCTTTTTTTAAGCGCGAGATTGCCTTGTAGGGTTTTGCATAAAAATTGACAATAGATGAGCGGGAGGTGTGGGAAAGTGGGAAATTGGATGTGAAAGGGGAATGATAATGAAGAAAAGAGCATTTACCCTGATTGAATTGCTGGTTGTGATTGCTATTCTCGCTTTGCTGCTGTCGATTTTGCTGCCTGGGCTGAAAGCGGCTAAGGACATAGCCAAGCGGACGGTTTGTGCTTCCCGGCTGCGTCAGGTTGGCGTGGCGATGCGGTCGTATTCGCACTCGTATCCAAATCTGCCGGATGCGGTCGATACCAACGGCAAGGCGGAGTCCGGTCATAGTTATGCTGTCTATCGTGGGGATAAACCCGAATGGATTGGACCGGGCGGAAAACCGATTCCCCTCCGCTGGGCGAAACTCTATGAGAGCGGCTTTCTGGACGAGCCCAAGATTTTTTATTGTCCGGGCAATCGTCTGGAACTGTACCAGTTTGAATCGTACAACCAGCCGCCGCCCTGGGGGACGCTGCCTCAGGATTTTAACACGCGAAATGGGAGTAATCAGTGGGTCCGTATTGGATATACTTATTTTCCCATTGCACGAAACCCGGTGATGTCTTCATCTATCTATGCACCGGCGGCGTTTCCCAAAAAGTTTACCGACCTGCATCCGTCGCTGCCGTATGCCACCGATGTGCTGTGGGGGAGGAAGAATCTCAGCCACCAGCGTATGCAAGATGCCGGTTCGGAATTTAAGGCATCGAACAATTATTCCGTCAATGCTCTTTTTGCGGATGCCCATGTGAGCAACTGCAAAGATCCGGAGGTATTCAGCGATCCGGTATGGGACCGCTTTGACCAAGGACAGGTTGATTATAATGAATACTATTTCAGGGTGTTCCGTCTGATTGGGGGACGGTAAGACGGTTGTGTTGGGGATACAATTTTTGTTTTAGGGATTTGCGCAAGAGATTTTACATATGATTCCGGTTGCCGTCATTGGAACAGAGGGGTATGCGTTTCAACAGCTCGAGAGGATTTTCTTTTTAAATCATTACTTTCAGGTGGTTGGGGTCTGCAGCGAACCGAATCGGCGGGAAAAAGGGTACCAGTTTTGTGTCGAGCGGAAAATTGATGTTTTTGAGGATGTTAAAGGGCTTCTGGAGGCGGTTCGTTCCAAAGCCAAGGCGGTTTTCATCTTTACCGGCATTGACAGCCATTATCAATATGCACGACAGTGTCTGGAAAATGGATTTGAGGTCTTTCTTGAGAAACCGCCGGTGCCGACGATTCAGCAGATAGATGATTTGATTGCACTGGAGTCGCAAACGGGCAGGCGGGTAGCGGTACTGTTTCAGTATTTGTACAGCGGCATTGTCCAGACACTGAAACGGCGGATTGTTTCGGGGGAGTTTGGGCAGGTTCGGCGGGTTCGTTCGCTGGCGGCCTGGCAGCGTCCGGATGCTTATTTTCGAAGAAATCACTGGTGCGGGACGGTGCGGACTTTCGGAGGGGAATGGGTGCTGGACGGAACGCTGAACAATCCGCAGGCACATGTGCTGAGTAATTCGCTGTACCTGGCGGGCTCTGAGATGGACCAGATGGCCTATCCGCTGGTGGTGGAGGCCGAGCTGTACCGTGTTCATGAGATCGAATCGGAAGATACAAGCAGCATGCGGATTGTTTGCGAAAACGGGTGTGTGCTCATTCATAATACGACCCTGTGTTCGACGTCGGAGGTGCGAAGCGAAACGGTAGTGGAATGCGAACGGGCGACAATTACCTACCGCAATTTCAATCAGGCCCAAATTGTTTTCAAGGACGGGCGGCAGACGGAGTTTCTGGAGGAGGCAGAGGACCCTCGTATGGGGATGCTGAAGGATGTGGCGGCCTGCTTTGAGAGCGGCCGTGCATATAAGGTTCCGCTGGTGCTGTGCCGTCCGTTTACGCTGTGTGTGAACGGCGCATTTGATTCGAGCGGTCAGCCAGCGGATATTGATCCGGCTCACGTTGTCAAGAGTCGTCATAACGGGATGCCGATCACGCTGATCAAGGATATTGTGCCGATTATGCAGCGGGCTCATGCGAGTTCCCAGCTGCTTTCAGAAATTCAGGTGCCCTGGGCGCGTCGGGGACGTCCGATTGTAATGAAAGAATATTCGAGCTTTCCTGGTCCACGTGTTTCCTGGGAGAGCTGAAATCTGCTGAGCAGAAGAGCATTTCGTTCCGCACACCGTCTGCAAAGAAGAGGGTGTTTTCGTCCCAATGCCGGGTTGATGCGCAGCGAAGAAATAGTGCAGTTTAGTTTGAAGAGCCGGCAGGGAAAGATTAAAATAGAAAGGGATTTTGTCGAATGCGTACCATTGGAGCGGCGGAAGCGGTTATGAACCAAGCGACCTCATTTGGGGGGCAAACTCTTCAAAGGTTTTGTATTCTTTGTATCGGGTGGCTTCTGTATGGAGGTGTTTGCTGGGCAGCGGCTGATTCAGCGGGATTGAAGACGGACATTGTCTATGGTCAGGCGGGCGGCGAGAACCTGCTTTTGGATGTTTGTGTTCCGCCGGGAGAAGGGCCTTTTGGTGCGGTACTCTATGTACACGGCGGCGGCTGGAGCGGCGGCGATAAGAAAGATGACCGCGGCGAACTGCTGGAGGTTTTTTCGGAGGCCGGCTGGGTCTGGTTTTCCATAAATTATCGGCTGGCGCCGGCGCATCGGTGGCCGGCTTGTCTGGAGGATGTGCAGACGGCGATTCGCTGGGTCAAGCAGCATGCCGCTGAGTTTAAGGCAGATCCGAATCGGATTGTGCTGGCGGGCTATTCAGCCGGGGGTCATCTGGCGTGTTCGGCGGCGATTTGGGCACAGGAGGATACGCGCGTGCAGGGGGTGATTGGGCTGGCGCCGCCGGTGGATTTGGCGGCGGACTGTCAGCGGCGAGGGGGATTGAGCCCATCGCTGCAGAACCTGCTGAATCGCGGAAAGGAAATGGATGAGGAGGCGATAGGTCTTTTAAAGAAGATTTCTCCGATATGGGGTGTTCGGGCGGGTCTTCCGCCGTTTCTGCTGATTCATGGGACAGCCGATAAGAGTGTGCCCTATCAGCAGTCGCTGGACCTGCGGTCGGCTTTGTGCCGCTGCGGCGTGCCCTGCAAGCTGATTACCATTGAAGGAGCCGGCCATCGGCTGACAGAGTGGGAGCGGTATGAGCCGCAGTGGAAGCAGCGAATGGCCGATTGGCTGGCAGCGCTTTTCGACCCGATGCGTACTCGTCCGCTAAAGCGGCTTACCGTCAGTGCGGATGGAGGCGCCGATTATTCTTCTGTTCAGGCCGCGATTGATGCGGTGCCGGCAGAAAATGATGAACCGGTTGAGATTTTTATTAAGCCGGGCACCTATCAGGAGCGTGTGATTGTGCCGGAGGGCAAACGATTTATTCGAATGGTTGGCCAGGATGCGCAGACCACGATTCTTACCTATCATTTGTATGCCGGCATTCGGGATGAAAACGGCAAAGAAATCGGCACCTTTGCTACTCCTTCGGTGACTATCCGTGCTGATGATTTTACGGCGGAAAATCTGACCTTTGAGAACAGTGCCGGAGCGGTGGGCCAGGCGGTGGCAACGGCAGTATTCGGTGACCGCTGCATCTTTCGCCGGTGCCGTTTTTTGGGTTGGCAGGATACGCTGCTGGACCATCGCGGACGGCATTATTATGAGGATTGCTATATCGCGGGTCATTGCGATTTCATTTTCGGCAGCGGGACGGCATTTTTTGAGCGATGTCAGATTCATTGTCTGGAAGCCAGCTATATTACGGCTGCTTCTACGCCGGAGGAGCAGCGGTGGGGATATGTGTTTTCCAATTGCCGTATTACCGGCCAGCCGCAAGGCCGCCAAAAGACCTATCTGGGCCGTCCCTGGAGAGACTATGCAAATGTGATTTTTCTGAATACGGAGATGGAGGATATTATTCATCCGGCGGGCTGGCACAATTGGAATCAGCCCCACCGGGAAAAAACGGCTCGGTATGCTGAGTATCAGAGCCGTGGACCTGGCGCCAATCCGTCAGGTCGGGTTGCCTGGGCACGGCAGCTTCGTGATGAAGAGGCGCGGCAGATTACCGTTGCCGTGGTTTTGGGTGGTGAAGACGGCTGGGACCCGACGGTTAAGCAAGAATGGCCTGTTGACAAAATTTCGGATTGTCAGAGGGATTTGGTGCTTCGATACCATCAGCCGGCACAGGTTTGGACGGAAGCCCTGCCTGTCGGCAATGGGCGGCTGGGGGCGATGGTTTTCGGCGGGACACAGCAGGAACATCTTCAATTTAATGAGGATACTCTTTGGAATGGAGGGCCTCATTTCTATCATCGGCCGGGGGCCGTGAAGTATTTGCCTGAAATCCGGCGGCTGCTGGCAGAGGGCAAACAGAAAGAGGCCGAGGAACTGGCCAACAGGGAGTTTATAAGTGTGCCGCTTCGGCAGAAGTCCTATCAGCCGTTCGGGGATTTGATTTTGAAGTTTGACGGTCACCAGAATGCGGCGGATTATCAGCGGATGCTGGATTTGAATACAGCGACGGTACAGATAAAATACCGTATCGGCGAGGTTACGTATGAGCGGACGTATTTCAGCAGTTATCCGGAGCAGGTTTTAGCAGGCCGTATCACATCAGACCGTCCGTGGGAGGTTTCTTTTACAGCGGCTCTGCAAAGTCCGCATGAGGAGATTCATATTCGCCCCGCAGGGGAGGGGCAACTTGAAATGACAGGGCGGGTAAAGGACGGCCAGCTCCGTTTTGCGGCCCGTTTGAGGATATGGGCAGACGGGGGAACGGTGAGGGCTGCCGACGATGGAACCATAACGGTTGAGCGGGCGGATACGGCTTTTTTTGTGCTGGCCGGCAGCACGAGTTTCAAGAATTTTCAGGATATCAGCGGCGAGCCGGAGGCCCGGTGTGCACAGACCCTCCAGGCCGTATCGGGAAAAACATTTTCTGCGCTTTTATCGGCTCATCAGGCGGACTATCGAAATCTGTTCGGTCGGGTTCATCTGGACCTGGGCCGCAGTGCCTCCGCTGACTTGCCCACCGATGAGCGGCTCAAAGACCCGCAGACGGATCCTGCCCTGGCGGCCCTGTATTTTCAGTATGGACGGTTTCTGCTGATTTCCAGTTCTCGTCCCGGCTCTCAGCCGGCCAATCTGCAGGGGTTGTGGAATGACCAGCTGAATCCGCCGTGGGGAAGCAAGTACACGGTGAATATTAATACGGAAATGAATTACTGGCCGGCGGAGGTCTGCTATTTGCCGGAATGTCATCAGCCGCTGTTTGATTTGATAGAGGATTGTGTGATTAGCGGCCGGCTGACTGCGCAGGCCCATTATGGGGCGAGGGGTTGGGTGCTGCATCACAATACAGATTTATGGCGGGGAACGGCGCCTATCAATGCGGCCGACCATGGAATTTGGGTGACTGGAGGGGCGTGGCTGTGTCATCATCTGTGGGAACATTTTCTGTTTACGCAGGATCGGCAGTTTCTTCGTGAGCGGGCTTATCCGGTGATGAAGGAAGCATCTTTATTTTTTGTTGATTTTTTGACGGAAGACCCTCGCACGGGTTTTTTGATCAGTACGCCTTCCAATTCGCCGGAGCATGGGGGGCTGGTTGCCGGGCCGACGATGGATCACCAAATCATCCGCTCGCTGTTTGAGGCAACGGCTCAGGCGGCGGAACTTTTGGAAGTCGATGCGGAACTAGCTGCTCAGCTTCGGACGCTGAAAGGGCGGATTGCCCCCAATCAGATAGGCCAATACGGGCAGCTTCAGGAATGGCTGGAGGATAAAGATAAGCCGCGGGATACGCATCGGCATTGCTCTCATCTGTGGGGAGTTTTTCCCGGCTGGGATATTACTCCTGCGCAGCCGGAGCTTTTTGAGGCGGCGCGGAAATCGCTTTTGGGACGGGGCGACAGCGGGACCGGCTGGGCCAAGGCGTGGAAGATAAACCTGTGGTGTCGTTTTGGAGACGGCGAGCATGCGCATCGGCTTCTGATAGACATGCTGAAAGATAATACCTACCCGAATTTGCTGGATGCCCACCCGCCGTTTCAGATTGACGGCAATTTCGGCGCCGCCGCGGGGATTGCGGAGATGCTTCTGCAAAGCCATCTGGACCGAATAGACCTGCTGCCGGCTCTGCCAAGTGCATGGCCTTCGGGGTCTGTTCGGGGACTGCGGGCGCGGGGCGGTTATGAGGTGGAAATTGAGTGGAAAAACGGCCAATTACAGCAGGCCAAACTGCGTCCTTCCAGGAAAGGGGTCTGTCGGGTGAGAACGCCCATGGCGACGGCGGTGTTGGTCGGCTGTCGGCAGGTTGATATCCTCAAGCAGGAAAAATCAGTGATTGAATTCGAAGTGGAGCCCTTTCAGCTTTATACTTTGAAGACGCAGACGAGGGCAGAAGATCGGATTGGCGGATAAAAAGGGAGCTTACTTTTCTTTACAGACGAAAGGAACTTTGAATGAAGCGGGATAAATTGTTCGAGTTGCGGCGGATTCTTCTTGCAGGGCTGGCTGTTGTCTTTTGCTGGGGAGGGTCGGTTTCGGCCTTGACCGAGGAAGAGGGCTGGGGGAAAGTGCCGGAGATTTTGGCTCGAATTCAGCCGCCGGTTTTTCCCGACAAGGAGTTTGTGATTACGGATTACGGAGCGGTCGGTGACGAACAGACAGACTGTACTGAGGCATTCCGCAAGGCCGTTGCCGACTGTCATTCCGCCGGCGGCGGCAAAGTGATTGTTCCGGCAGGAATATTCTGCACAGGCCCCATTCACCTCAAAAGCGGCGTGAATCTTCACCTGAAAGAAGGGGCGGTCATCCGATTTTCCAATAATCCAGCCCATTATATGCCGGTGGTTTTTACCCGCTTTGAGGGGACGGAATGTATGAATTACTCGCCGCTGATTTATGCTTTCGAGCAGGAAAATATTGCCATTACCGGCAGCGGTACCCTCGACGGCAACGCTGATGAGGAGCACTGGTGGAACTGGAAAACCACTCAGAAACCAGACGTACAGGCCCTTGTCAAACAAGGGGAGGAAGGGGTGCCTGTGTCCGAGCGGATTTATGGAGAAGGGCACTTTTTGAGGCCGAATATGATTCAGCCCTATCGCTGCCGCAATATTTTGATTGAAGGGGTGACTGTTCGCAACAGCCCGATGTGGCATATTCATCCGGTGCTCAGCCGGAATATCACGGTACGCAATGTCAAAGTCATCGGGCACGGCCCCAATAACGACGGCTGCAATCCGGAGTCCTGCCGGGATGTTCTGATTGAAAACTGTTATTTTGATACGGGAGATGACTGCATTGCCATCAAATCGGGCCGCAACAACGACGGTCGGCGGGTGAATGTGCCCTCGGAGAACATTATTGTCCGCGGCTGTACGATGAAAGACGGCCATGGAGGAGTGGTTCTCGGCAGTGAGATTTCCGGCAGTGCGCACGATGTTTTTGTTGAAGATTGTCTGATGGACAGCCCGAATCTGGACCGCGGGCTTCGGATTAAGACTAATTCCGTTCGGGGCGGCGTGATAGAAAGAATTTTTATGCGGAATGTCATCATGAAGGAGGTTCGCGAAGCCGCTCTGAAGATTGACTTTTATTATGAGGAGGGCGACGGCGGGCCGTTCAAGCCGATTGTACGGGATATTTTTCTGACCAATGTAACCTGCCGCAAAAGCAAATATCCATGGCATCTGCGCGGCTACCCGTCGAGCCCGATTCGGAACGTGGTGCTCAAAGGATGTGTGTTTGAGAATATGGAAGAGGAGGGGGTGGCGGAGGCGGTCGAGTCGTTTTTGATTCTGCTGAAGGAAGATCCTCCCTCCTCGGCCGAACCGTGGTCAGTACGGATTATCCGTTCGGAGATGACACGCAATCCTGAGCCGTGGATGATTGATTTTTCCACTAAGCCGCGGTGGAAATATGCCATAGGGGTGATGATGAAGGCCATCTGGACCGCCGGGATTTTTTATGACAAGGCCGACTATCTGGATTATGTGCAGAAGTATTATGACACACTGATTACCGAAGAAGGGAAGATTCTGACCTATGATGCCGCCACCTACAACCTGGACAATATTAATGCGGGCAAAACACTGATTGATTTGTATTTGCGGAATCCGAAACCCCAATACCGCAAGGCGATAGAGCTGCTGCGGGAACAGCTGCGTACGCAGCCGCGGACATCGGAAGGGGGTTTTTGGCATAAAAAGATTTATCCGCATCAGATGTGGCTGGATGGGCTGTATATGGGAGCGGCGTTTCTGGCGCAGTATGCGGCGGCTTTTGATGAAAAGCCGCTGTTTGATGATGTGGCACTGCAGTTTATTCTGATAGAAAAGCACACGCGAGACCCTAAAACAGGACTGCTTTATCACGGCTGGGATGAATCTCGCGACCAGAAATGGGCTGATCCGGAAACGGGCTGTTCTCCGCATTTTTGGGGGCGCAGTCTGGGCTGGTTTGCGATGGCGCTGGTGGATACGCTGGAGTATTTTCCGCAGGACCATCCGCAGCGGAAGGAGCTGGAGGCGATGTTCCAGCGGCTGATGGCTGCTGTGGTGAAGGTGCAGGACCCCAAGACCGGCGTCTGGTATCAAATTCTCGATAAACCAAACGAAGAAGGCAATTATCTGGAATCCTCCTGCTCGTCTATGTTTGTTTATTCCCTTTTGAAGGGAATTCGCCAAGAGCATCTGCCGGCTGATTTTATGGACGCGGCAGAGAGGGGCTACAAAGGGATTTTTCAGGAATTTGTTGAAGTAACTCCCGATGGGCAGGTGCATCTGCATAAGGGCTGCGTAGTGGCAGGGCTGGGAGGCAGACCCTATCGAGACGGCTCTTTTCAGTATTATGTTAGTGAACCGGTTCGCAGCAACGACCCCAAGGCCGTTGGGCCGTTTATTCTTGCATGTCTGGAATATGAGATGAAAAGCCGGCCGCTGCGCTGAGGTGTTTGTCTGCTTTTCAAGGATGGAAAAAATGTTTTTTGGCGGCTGAAGCTATGCTTTTTAGAAACAGTAAAAATAGGTCTTCGCCGGCTCGAATCCTGGTGTTTTTAAGCAGTTTGCTTGCGGGTTTGCCGGAAGGGTTTTGCGAATATCCCGCCGCTGCTTACAATCCGCCGGAGCGTCTTCTGGCGGAACGGCCCACGATGGAAGGCCATACGGCCAGACCGCTCCGTTATCGGCCCGACGGCGGGGATTTTGTGATTGAAAATGGAGCGGAATATTTCAATCGTCCTCTTTACGGGGGCAACACACCTTTCCGGGCCGATGCCGGTGATAAACCGGAGATTTCCTTGTATCTGCCCGGCCATGGGGGGAACATCCGGATGGGGATTCGACAGGGTAAAACCATTCGCCGGCTGGATGAGGCAGAGCGGCTTATCAGCCGCTATCGGCCGGGTTCGATGGTATATGAAATTGAGGACCCTCTCCTTGGCAAAGGGCGTATGAAACTGACGGCAGCGGCCTTGTATGAGGGTGAGGGAGTGATTCTCAGGGCCGAAATTGAGCAGACTGAAACACCTTGCGAATGGGTGATTGTCTATGGCGGGGTCAACGGGCGACGCGGCCAGCGCGGCGGCGACATCGGCTGTGAAGCAGAGCCGGTAGGGCGGTTTTTTCAGTTTCGGCCTGAGTTTTGCAGGAATAACCAAATCTCGATTCGCCAAAATGTTTTTGTTTTAAAAAGCAAAGTAGGGACACTGGAGGGAGTTTTGCCGACAGGGGCTGTTCTTCTGGAGGCAGACGGCAGACAGTGGGAAACGCTCGAAGGTATGGCGGCTTCAGCCGGACAGGAATTTGAATTGCCGGTGGTGATGGCCAGCGTCCCTTTGCAGACCGGCAAACCCGCCTATTTTCTCCTTCGCCGAATTCAGGAAGGCGAGAAACTGTCGGCCTCTTTGCTCGAACCGCTTTGGGAGAAGACAGAGCAGCAGCGAAGAGACATTGCCGGCCGCATCTCGGCGGATACACCCGATCCCTTCATCAATGCGGCGGCGTCTGCGCTTTGTGTTGCAGCCGATGCCATCTGGGATGAACCGGAGGGGGTTGTGATGCATGGGGCGGTTGCGTGGCGCACGCCGCTGGCGGGCTGGCGCGGGCCGTATGCGAACGACGCATTGGGCTGGCATGAGCGGGCCGAACGCTATCTGACCTACTGGGCCGCGCGGCAGAACACAAAGATGGATTCGGAGGTGAAGATGGGGCCGGATCCGTCGGCGAATCTGGCCCGCAGCCATCCGGTCAAGCAAAGTTGCGGGGATATCGGCGGCAAGCACTACGATATGAATCTGATTTATGTGGATACGCTGTTTCGTCATCTGATGTGGACCGGCGATTGGCAGCTGGCTGAACAGCTCTGGCCTGTGCTTGAGCGGCACTTTGCCTGGGAGCGGCGGCTGTTTCGCCGTCCGTTCGGCCAGGAGGGGCTGCCGCTGTATGAGGCCTATGCTGCTATCTGGGCCAGCGATGACTTGCAGTACAACGGCGGGGGTGTGACCCACGCATCAGCCTATAATTATTTTCACAATCAACGGGCTGCCCAGTTGGCTGGGCGGCTCGGCAAAGACCGTCGCATCTACCAGGAAGAAGCGGAGCTGATTTCCAAGGCCATGCAGAAATATCTATGGCTGGCTGATCGGGGCTGGTATGCGGAATGGAAGGATTATCTGGGGCTTCAGCTGGTTCATCCCAGTGCCGCCTTGTGGACCTTTTATCATTCTATTGACTGCGGCGCGGCTGAGCCGGCGGCGGCCTGGCAGATGAGTCGGTATGTGGATACCCAGATTGCTCCTATTCCCATTCACGGGCCTCAGATTCCAATTGGCCTTTACTATACTCTGCCGACAACGAACTGGATGCCTTATACCTGGTCTACAAACAATGTGGTGATGGCGGAAGTTGCGCATACGGCCTTGGCTTATTGGCAGGCAGGACGGCCCCAAAAGGCCTTTTCTGTATTTAAGGGGTGCATTCTGGACAGTATGTATATGGGGCTTTGTCCGGGCAACTTTGGGATGACGACTTATTTTGATATGGCGCGGGGCGAGGCCCAGCGTGATTTCGGAGATGCTGTGGGTATCTTCAGCCGGGCGCTCATCGAGGGATTGTTCGGTATTCGTCCTGATGCGCTGGAGGGGAACTTGACTATATGCCCGGGCTTTCCTGACGAGTGGGAGTGGGCACGCCTGCGGCACCCGGATATTGTTTTTTCTTATCAGCGAGACGGCCAAACAGAGTCTTATTCCATCCGGCCGCGTTTTCCGTATTCATTCCGCTTGGTTCTGCAGATTCCGGCGCGCGGTGCGGAAGTTGAACGTCTGGCTGTGAACGGCCGTTCGGTTTCCTGGAAGCCGATGGAAGAGTCCGTCGATATTCCGCGGATTGAAATTATTCCTCCGCAGGCCGAAACGTATGCGGTGGAGATTGTCTGGAAAAACTCGCTGTCTGCCCAGGTGAAGACGGCTCCGGTTGCTGCGGCAGCAGGTTCCTGGCAAGCCGAAATTCAGTCCGCCCATTTTCAGCAAGTCTATGACCCGCAAAAGGCCCTGGATGAGGTTCAGCTCAGCAGCCGCCTTATTCAGGGAAAAGCCGTCGGGACAGAGGGACATCGGACGGTTTTTGCCCGGGTTCAGCAGGGGCAGATGAAGTGGCTTGTGCCGATACCCTTTGAAATTCGTCCTGCTTTTGAGATAGTCGGCTCTCCGCGGCAGCGGGAAGGGTCGCTGCGGTTTCGGATTCGGAACAACACTTCTTTGCCGTTTGGGCCGGTGAGCGTTCATATGGGAGAATGGACGCAGAAAACATCCCTTTGGATTGAACCGAATGGGATTTCTGAGGAAATTATTCTTGAAGGGAAGGATGTGCCTTTGGTGCCCGGCTCGAATCGTCTGTCGGCGGAATCGGCAGATGGACGGAGCGTGGAAGGGGTGGTTGTCAATTGGAAGATTTCTTCAAACGAAAGTGAAAAGCTGGAAGCGGCTGCTCTGCAGCAGATTTTTAATGACAAGCTCAGCCGCATCTTCCAAAATGAGTATGTCAGCCCCCGTTCGCCGTTCTGTTCTCTGGCGATTCCCAAACAGGGGATTGGCAGCTGGTGCGATTATACACGGACCTTTGAGGTAAATGACAGCGGTTTGCGCCGGAAGGCCCAGGAGCAGGGCGGACGATTGATTCTGCCTGGGGGAATTGGGTTTGAGATTCCGACGGAAGCAGATGCTGCTAATATCGTTTTTACATCGCAGTGGGATAATTACCCTGCGGAGGTTTCCATCAAACTTTCCGGCCGGGCGCGTCATTTGTATCTCTTGATGGCCGGCTCGACCAATTCGATGCAGAGCCGGATTGACAATGGGGAAGTAGTTGTTTTCTACGAAGACGGCTCCGCTGAGCGATTGGCCTTGCATAATCCGACAACGTGGTGGCCGATTGATCAGGATTATTTTATTGATGATTACGGTTTTCGGCGGCCCGAGCCGATTCCTCCGCGTGTTTATCTGAAAGCAGGGCAAACAGGACTCTACGATATCTCGGAGTTCAAGGGCAAGGGCGGTCAGGTTCCCGGCGGGGCAGCGACGGTTCTGGATATGCCGCTGCGGCCGGATAAAACGCTTCAATCGCTGACAGTGCGGACTCTGACGAATGAGGTAGTCATCGGGCTGATGGGAGCAACGCTCGTTCGCTGAAAAGAGAAAGGATTGCAAGATGAAGAACACAAGGCAGTCAGTCACCGCAAGGTATGTGAAGAATCCGATCTGTTTGGCGATTGTTTGGCTGAGTCTGGTGTTTGCGGCTGCTGCTGCAGAAGGACAATGGCCGCCGGATGTATCCCTGCCGAATCTGCCGTTTCCGATGTCTCCCGTGGTCGAGGTTCAGATACCGCAGCGGCGATTTGTGATAACTGATTTTGGGGCGGTTGGAGACGGTCAAACTAAAAACACAGAGGCCTTTGCGCGGGCTGTAGAGGCCTGTTCGAAAGCCGGCGGCGGGCGGGTGGTTGTTCCTGCGGGTCTGTGGCTGACCGGACCTATTCGGTTTGTTAGCCGGATGGATTTGCATCTTGAGAAAGGAGCTGTGGTTTTATTCAGTCCGGACATAGAGGATTATCCGCTGTCCGAGCGCACTTTTGAAGGCCGGCAGGAGGTTCGCCGGCTCTCCCCGCTGACGGGCGACCATTTGGAGCATATTGCTATTACCGGAGGGGGGATCTTGGACGGTTCGGGACAGGCCTGGCGGCCTGTTAAAAAGGAGAAATTGACGGAACGTCAATGGAAAAATCTGCTTGCTTCCGGCGGCGCAGTGGAGCCGTCAGGCAATATCTGGTGGCCGTCTGAAAAGGCGATGAACGGGCAGAGAATCGTTTCAGAGCTCAAGAAGCGCAATGCGTCTGTGCAGGAGTATGCGGCGGCGGGGGAATATCTCCGTCCGGTGATGGTCTCTCTGGTTAATTGCCGATATGTGCTGTTTGATGGGCCGACCTTTCAGAATTCACCGGCGTGGATGATTCATCCGCTGTTGTGTGAAGAGATGATAATCCGAAACATTCAGGTGCGCAATCCCTGGTGGAGCCAGAATGGCGACGGGCTGGATTTGGAATCCTGCCGCAATATTCTTGTGTATAACTGTACTTTTGATGTGGGCGATGATGCCCTTTGCATGAAATCCGGCCGGGATGAGTATGGCCGACGTCGGGGCAAACCCACAGAAAATGTAATTATCACGGACTGCGTTGTTTATCACGGGCATGGGGGCTTTGTTGTCGGCAGCGAGATGTCGGGCGGGATACGGAATATTCTGGTTCGCCAATGCAGTTTTTTAGGGACGGATGTGGGTCTTCGATTCAAGAGCACACGCGGACGCGGCGGACTTGTGGAAAATATCACGATTCAGGATATTGTGATGACCGATATTGCGACGGATGCAATTCAATTCGATTTGTTTTATTCCAGTTCAGCACCGTCTCCGGAGCAGAGTTTGCTTTTGCCTGCCGTCGCCGTCAGCGAGGAAACACCGCGATTTGAAAGAATTGATATTCATCATGTTGTCTGCCGCGGTGCCCGCAGCGCAATTTATATGCTGGGGCTGCCGGAAATGCCGATTCGGCAGGTCAAAATGAAGGATGTGGTGATTTCCGCCCGCACGGGAGGGACAATCATCAATGCAGAACAGGTGGTTCTTTCTAATGTGTCGATTCTTCCGGAAAAAGGGCCTGCTCTGGCTTTCTATAACAGCCGGGACATCACCCTCGAAGATCCTGTTGTACCTGTCTCTGGAGAGGGCTTTTTAAAATTGGCGGGAGAGAAGACAAAAATGATTCGATTGCTGAATGTTGATCGCTCGCAAACAGCAGATGCGATCCGATATGAACATGGCTGCACGCCGGATGCCCTATGCTGGCAATAAATATCTTTGGGAGATGAAATCTGTGGAACCGATCAGGACAAGGAAGAGCAGACAAAGTGAAATGATTTTAAAAATCCGAACCTTTGGGCTCATTGTGCTGGCAGGTTGGGTTGGTTTCTGTCAGGCCGAGGTGGATTGGCCGACATCGAGAATGACGTCTTATTTATCCAAGGAACCATCCTGGTACAGCAGCGAAGAGGCCCAAACTTATGCCGACAATATTCTCACGTGGCAGGATGCTTATGGCGGCTGGCCGAAAAATGAGAATACGGCTTCTAAGCCCTATGAGGGAGACCGAAAAGATTTGCACGGCACATTTGACAATGGGGCGACTACGGGAGAAATGCGGTTTCTGGCTCGGGTTTATCAGGCCACAGGCCGGGAAGCATATCGGCAGGCCTTTCTGAAGGGTTTTGAGATGATTTTGAAGGCCCAGTATCCTACGGGCGGATGGCCGCAGTACTATCCGCCGCCGGCCAGAAGCTACCATCGCTATATTACCTTTAATGACAATGCCATGGTGCGGGTAATGATGCTGTTGGAGGAGATATCCCAGCAGCCGGCCGTGTATCCGTTTTTGAATGAGCAGCAGCGTCAAGCCGCCAAAGAGGCCTTTGAGCGGGGAGTTGGCTGTATTCTGAAATGCCAGATTCGGGTTCGGGGCGAATTGACCGCCTGGTGTGCTCAGCACGACGAGCGGGACTGCAGCCCGCGTCCTGCCCGAAGTTATGAGCTGGCGTCCCTCAGCGGCGGAGAGAGCGCTGAGATTCTGCGTTTGCTGATGCGGCTGGATGCCCCTTCTCCGGTAGTGGTGCGGGCGATTGTCTGGGGGGCACGCTGGTATGAACGCTCGAAGATTGAAGGAATTCGGCTTACGTGGGTTGACGGTCGAAGGGTGGCTGTGTCCGACCCGCAAGCCCCGCCGCTGTGGGCACGGTTTTATGAAATTGAAACCAACCGTCCGTTCTTTTGCGACCGAGATGGTATTCGAAAATATGATTACAATGAACTGGACCCCGAACGGACAAGAGGGTATGCCTGGTATGGGGATTGGGGAATGACGGTTTTGAAGGATTTTGAAAAGTGGCAGGAACGCTGGAAGGATCGTTTGTCGGCAGCAGACCGAATCCGGGTTGTACTGGCGGGGGACTCCACGGTTTGCGAATTTCAGCCGCCGGATTGGAGACGGGGCTGGGGGCAATACATCGGCGAGTATTTTCTGGATACGGTGGAAATTGCCAATCATGCCCGAAGCGGACGAAGTACGAAGACTTTCCGTAATGAAGGTCTATGGGAGAGGTCTCTCGATGATAAACCGCTCTTTATGCTGATTCAGTTCGGTCATAACGACAATCATGCTCCAGAAAAGCCGGAATCGACCGACCCCGACAGAGACTATGCGGACAATCTGCGATATTTTGTAGACCGGGCACGAGCGATTGGGGCCGTGCCGATCCTGATTACCCCGATGCACCGACGCAAATTTTACCCCAACGGCAAAATGAACGATACCCTTTTGCCCTATGCGGAAGCCATGAAACGAGTGGCTCAGGAAAAACAGGCTGCGCTGGTTGATTTGCATTCCGCCAGCGGGCGGCTGTTTGAGAAGCTCGGCGAGGCCGAATCTTCCAGGTTGTCGGATGATCCCCAGGATAGAACCCATTTCAACGAGCGGGGGGCCCGTCTGATGGCTGAACTGATTATGAAAGAACTGCCTGAAGCAGAACCCTCTATAAAACCCTACGTAAAAAAATAGAGAATAGAGGAGATGGACGATATAAAGAGAACCCTTTTTCTTAACGATAAAAAAGAAAGGATTCCAAGATGAGGGTCATTTCTGGGAAAAAACATGCCTTTACCCTTATTGAGCTGCTGGTTGTGATTGCGGTGATTGCTCTTTTGCTCTCCATTCTGCTTCCGGCACTGAAAAAGGCCACGGCGTATGCCCGAAAAATCGTTTGCCGCTCTAATCTTCATCAAATCAGTGTTGCGATAAACAGTTATGAAGCTCAGACAGGATACAATTTTCGAAAAGTGAAAACGGCGGTTGGGCTTTCGTCTTCGGAACTGGCCAAAACGTGGTTCTGGCAAAACGGCACCTCTGATTATGCCCATGAATGGCAGCCCTTTGCCGTCGGGTTTATGATGGATGCAGGGGCTCTGCCGGATCGCAAGCCCTTCTTTTGTCCAGGTTATACCAATTTGGATTTTGATAAGAACTATCCGCGGGATGCTTCTTCTTTGACGCCTCAGGAAACGGTGGAACTGGAGAGAAGATGGAAAAACGGGACAGGGCCGATGCCGATGTTCTGGGGTGCGTATGTCTGGATTTGGAAGAAGGAGATTCGCGAGGATGTTCGTTCTATCAATAATCTGTCCGCCGGTGCGATGATGTGTGATATGACTGATGGTGCGTGGGAGTTTGCCAAGAAAAGAGATGAGAACCGGCTGGGGAGAATAATGGACACGGTAGGGATTCGACGTCAATATCAGCATGCCAACGTTTTGATGCAGGATTGCAGTGTTGTAAACCCGACGGATGACGATGCGAAACTGATTCGGTGGCTTTGGGATTCTGACGTTTGGGCGGGAACCGGATATTAAAACCCCGTTTTCCATAAGCCTTAATGAATAATGGGACTCTATCGCTTCTTTGAGATTTATTTTGCGCAAAATCGCTTTTTTTTTATCACAATATTGACTTGTTTGGAATATCCCTTTGCGGGACAATAATAAAGAGTATTGTCCCTGCAAGGCAGAGAGGAGAAAGAGATAGAGTCCAAAATTAACGTTTTGATTCGAGGGATTAGGAGTTATGAAAAAAAGGCACGCCTTTACTTTAATTGAACTGCTGGTTGTTATTGCTATTATTGGACTCCTTATGTCGATTATTGTCCCAAGTTTAAGAAAAGCTACCGAGTATGCCCGCAAGATTGTCTGCAAGTCGAATCAGCACCAAATTGGCTTGGTTTTCAGTACTTATGAGTCTGAATGCAATTACAATTTCCGCCTTTTTAAAAGCTATGATTTGATCCCGTCTTCAGATCGGGATAAGCACTGGTTTTGGAGAGGTGGGACGGCTGATTTGGCCCATGAATTGCGGCCGAACGCGATTAAATTTGTTATGAATGCGAATCTGCTGCCGGACAGCGCAGTCCTGTTTTGCCCCGGCGTAAAGAATATGTCCTGTGATATGAACTATCTGCTTAGCGATGTTACAAGCGGCATTATAAGGCCGCGAAATACGGATGATATATATCGGGAACTTGGCAGCACTATCGATGAGAGCCGGAGGCCGCTGTTCTGGGGTACCTATGCGTGGATTTGGAAGAAGGAATTACGGAGAAATCCCGACGGAATTATGAAAGTCAATAACATTTCCGCCGGCGCGATGATGGTGGATATGACCAATGGCCTTTGGAGATATGCTCAGGCGACAGATCCCTCTCGTTTAGGTGCTTTGATGAGAACAGTGGATATCCGGCGCGCCTTTTCTCACGGAAATGTGCTGATGCAGGATTACAGTGTGGCCAATCCGAGTGACCGAGATGAGGAACTCAATCAATGGCTTTGGGATGCTCCTTACTGGGCCGGCAATCCTGCGTACGATTATTGATTGTTTGCCGTCAAGAACACATGGGGGTGTGATAAGAATGTTCGTGTTTTATTTTTACTATATCTCTATTACTTTTTTAGGAGGTCTTTTTCGATGAGAAGCAAATGGGGTATTATCGCATTGATCGGTCTGGGCTTATTCGCAGCGGCTCAGACGGTCTCCGCCGCCATCACCGACCCTAATATTATCACGGGCGTGGTGCGGTACAATTGTATTGAAGGAACCAGTTGCGACACAGAGCCGGTTGTGGTTAACGGCGGGCTCGTCAATGGTGCGTTGGTGTATGTGGACCGCACCTTTGTCTTTGCCGATGCCAACGATTTGGGCGGCATTGATGTGGTGCGCACGGCGGTCGATGACAAGGCCAATCCGTCTTTGCAGATGGATGTAACACTCAGTAAGTCGGGCACCCTGTTTCTGCTGATTGACAACCGAGTTGGGGATAATATTGCAACGGATCCGCCGACTCTGGGGACTGCGATGGGCTGGGTTCTAACGGCTGGATTTGTTCAGACCGGCTATACCGTAGGGGTATTCAATCCTTCGGATTCTTCGACGACCTATCTGACGGCTTTTGCCAAGGATATCCCGGCGGCCGGCACGATTTCCCTGGGTGCGCAGAATGACGGCACCAGTCGGTTGACTTATTTGATTGCTGCTATTCCTGCTGGATGGAATCTGGCGCCGTCCGTTGTTCTGAATGTGCCGGCGAGCGTACAGGTGGCTCCGGGCGAAGCACTTGAAATTGATGCTGCTGTGCTTGATTATGGAATGAATACAACCACCACAGTTCTGTGGGAGAAGGTATCCGGCGGTGAGGTTGTTTTTTCGCCGGACAATACTTCGGAGGATGTGACCGTTTCCTTCCCGGAAGGTGTTGGAGAATACGTCCTGCGGATGATCGTCACAGACGGTGAGGGCACCAGGACCGTCAAGGAAATCAACGTTTCTGTCCAGATTCCGAAATTTGCCCTTCAGGCGACAGACCATTGCGAAATTGGCAATGATTCCAACCAGGGACCCACCTCGTCACGCAAATCCACGATATCCGATGTCAAGAATTATAATGACGGTTCTGCTCAGCGACGCCGTGTATGCTATTACAAGTACAGTATTGCCGACCTCAAACAGGAAGGCAAGGCATTCGCCAATAGTTATCTGATGCTGAATGTGGACAAGGGCAATCTCTATACGACCAGCCACATTTATGTTTATGGTGTGAAAGAAGAGGCGGATGGCTTTACTCTGACGGGTACAACCTGGGCGACGGCGCCAGGTGTTGATAACAATCCGATACCGCCGCTGAATTCAGCGATTACCATTGATACCCTGGACCCCGATGACCTGTCTCCTTTGCTGGCGGCTTTTACTGTTCCTGTCCTGGATGTCTGGCAGGCGACAGAGCCATCCCCGGCACTTGATGAGTTTCTCAATGCGGATACTGATGGAAATATTGTGCTGATGTTCATTACCTATGACCCGGAAAGCTGCGGTTTTGAGATTTGCTCTCCCAGCCACAGTCGAGTTGAGCCAGAAACCAATCTGAAAGGTATTATCCTGCGCGGCAATGTGATGACGCTCACGTGGGCCACTCAACCGGTTCCGGCCAATAATATGAGTGTGAGTATTAATCTGCCTCAGCTGAGCTGGACCAATCCGCCGGCTGTCGGCGAAATTACGTGTGATGTTTTCCTGGGTACTACGGAACCCAATCTGCTGGATCCGGATTACGGTTTGATGACGCTGGCGACCGGTATTTCCGGGAATTCTGTAACACTTCCTGCGGGACTGCTTCAGCCGAATACCACTTATTATTGGGTGGTGGATGTGCATGACAGCATCCGAGGTACTACCAGGGGTTATGTATGGACCTTTAATACGTCAAATGCTGTGCCGAGCGTTGTGCTGGAAAAGCCGTATCAGTATCTGTGGCTGGGCAATGCGGGTGACCCCGCTTCGGCGACTGCGGTCATCAACGCAACGGTTACAGATGATGGAAGACCTGATCCTCCTGGTACGGTTACGCTTCTGTGGGAGCAGATCAGCGGGCCGGTGTCTGTGCCTATTGATCCCGACAACGTAGAAGATATTACGCTGGTTCTGCCTGAGAAGGGTACCTATGTCTTCCGTTTGTCGGCGAGTGATGGTGATTTGACGGGAACGGCCGCTGTGCAGATTTTTGTCGGGGCTGATCCCTGCGAGGCAGCCAAGGCCAAACCGACCTATGTCCGGCTTTCAGCGGATATTAACAATGACTGCTATGTTGATTTGGGCGATTTGGCGGTGTTCGCTGCTCAATGGCTGAACTGCAACGAGAGTATGGATGCACCTTGCCTGTAATGGGCTTCGTTAAAAAAGGGGTTGAATAGCGTTCTGCGGCAGCCGAATAGGGGAAAAATCCTGTTCGGCTGCCTTTTTCAGTTTTCTTTTGTCTTCAGCAGAAATGAACTTTTGTCAGTAAAGGATTGCAATATGGCTCGATGGGGGATTGTCTGGACTGTTTTCTTTTTGGGGATGGGATTGATTTGGGCGTCGGCTGCCGATCCGCTGCCTTCAGTTGGCCAGTCGGTGGACCCGGATGCGGTGGTTCTTTCGTGGACGCCGGATGCGGATGCCCTTCGCTGGGAAGTATATCTCGGAACGGATGCGTCGGCGGTAAGTGGTGCCCGAAAACCAGTTGGGGATGTGGACGGAAGCGGGACAGTGGATATTCTGGACCTTGCTTTTGTTGCGGCTCAATGGCTTGGAGAACCCTCTTTTCCCTGTCCGGATTTGGATTACAGCGGGGTGGTGGATTTGGGAGATGCAGCTGAGCTGAGTCGCGGATGGAACAGTCCGGCCCAAGCGCTGTATGCAGGGGCAACTAAGTCAGCTTCCTTCACTCCGAGTGAGCTGATTCCTAACAAGACCTATTACTGGCGGGTGGATACCGTCCGATGCAGCGGGATTGAAAGGGGAACGGTCTGGAGTTTTAAGACCAAACGGCCGGCATTTCCCGGCGCGGAGGGATTCGGCAAATGGGCCTCCGGCGGGCGAGGCGGAAGTGTCTATCATGTGACCAATCTGAATGATTCGGGCACTGGTTCCTTCCGAGACGCTGTCAGCGGCACAAACCGAACGGTTGTTTTTGATGTCGGCGGGGTGATTCGTATTGGAGAGCGCATTGTTGTCAAGAAAGATATTACAATTGCAGGACAGACCGCCCCCGGCGAAGGCGTGGTTATTTACGGCAACGGCTTGTCTTATACAGATGCCAATCGCTCCATTACCCGCCATATGCGATACCGAATGGGCAAGGTGGGCACCAGCGGGAAAGATGCGGTGACCATTGCCGACGGAACGGACATGATTTTTGATCACTGCTCAATATCATGGGGTCGGGATGAAACCTTTTCCATCAGCGGCGGCTCCGGAGAAGACCCAGGGTATATCACTATTCAGAACTGCATTATTGCGCAGGGTCTCGAAAGCCATTCCTGCGGCGGACTGATTCAGGATTTCAATGGGGTCAGTTTATTCCGCAATCTTTATATTGATAATGATACCCGAAATCCTAAGGTAAAGGGGGTCAATGAATTTATCAATAACGTGGTATATAACTGGGACGATGCCGCCTATATTCTCGGCGATTCAGCCGCGGATTCCTATGCGAATGTGATCCGTAATTATTTTATCAGCGGTCCTAATACCGGTGCGGCGGCCTTTACCCGAGGCAATCTGAATTTTCATCTTTATGCCCTGAACAATTGGCATGATTCCAATAAAAACGGTCTTTTGGATGGGGCCATTCTGGCACAGTCGGCTTACGGCACGGTGGACTGGCAGACGGTGCCCTACGATTATCCGGGAGTCAAAACAATGCTCGGAGCACTGGCGGCCTATAAAGTTGTGCTGTCGCAGGCAGGGGCGTGTTTCCCGCTTCGCGATCGCACGGACAGCCGTTTGATGAAAGAACTGAAGTCGCTGGGAACCAGCGGCCAGCTGATTTCGGATGAAAATAGCTCGCCGATGTATGGGGTGGGGATTCTCGAAAGCGGCATCAATCCAACGGATACAGACCAGGATGGAATGCCGGACTACTGGGAGCAGTCGATTGCGGGTCTGAATGCCTCTGCTGCGGATCACAATGGTGATGCGGACGGCAACGGCTATACCAATCTGGAGGATTACCTGAACTTTTTGGCTGTTCCGCATGCACATGTTCAGAAGAACAGGCCGCGCAAAGTTGATTTGAGGAGATTTACTTCGGGATTTGGTTCCAATGCTGTCTATACGGTTTCTGATGCTGTTCATGGAACAGTCGAACTTCTGGCGGACGGCTATACGGCTCAATTTACGCCGGAACCCCATTTTGTCGGGCCGGCTCGTTTCCGCTTTACTGTGAACGAGGAACAGGTCTTTACCGAAACGGTTCAGCTGCTGGTTTCTGAGTACGGCGGTCATCCCCTGCCTCCCAAGTATCCCTATAACCTGACGCAGGGATTGACGTATAAGTACTATTCAGGGACATTTGAGTATCTGCCTGATTTTTCAGCTTTGACACCGGTTCAGCAGGGAACGATTGAAAACTTCAGCATTGCCGGGGCTGCCGCCGGTGATGCGTTTGCCTATATTTTTGAGGGATTCATTGAAATTCCGGCAGATGGGCTTTACACCTTTTCTCTCAATTCGGATGACGGCAGCAAGTTGTATATTGATGGCGGCATTGTTGTCAGTAACGATGGTGTGCATGGTTCTCAGGAAGCCGAAGGCAATGTATCGCTGCTGGCCGGTTTTCATTCCATTCGGGTGAGTTATTTTGAAAAAGACGGCAGCCAGCAGTTGGCAGTAAGCTGGGCTGGGCCGGGATTTGAGAAGCAGCTGATTTCCAACAGTGTTTTATACCGCGGCGCTGTCGATTCGATTCCTCCGGCGGTTCCCGCAAATTTGTGGGCTGCGGCTTCCAACGGCAGAGTCGTCCTTTCATGGGATGAAAATACCGAGGACGACCTGGCCGGCTATGCTGTCTATCGCACTACGGTCTCGGGCGGCGGCTATGTCCGTCAAAACAGCTCTCTGCTGGATTCATCGGAGTTTATCGATGACAATGTGGTCAACGGAACCCTTTATCATTATGTGATTACGGCGGTCGATGAGTCGTTTAATGAATCGGCCGCAACGGCGGAAGTCTCCGCTCTGCCGATTGATTCTAATGATGTGAGTGTGATTATTCAGGAGCTGACGTGCGGCTTCTGCGGGGTGGAAGGCACGGTGGACAACAATAATGCCGGATTTACCGGTTCTGGTTTTGCTAATGGGGATAATGCGGTCGGCAGCGGGATAAACTGGAGTGTTCAAATTACTCAAGCCGGCCCTTATACGCTTACGTGGCGCTATGCTAACGGCTCGTCGTCGGACCGGCCGGCCAATCTGCTTGTCAACGGTTCCTTGGCTGCAGCGGGCATTTCGTTTCCGGCGACTGGCGGCTGGACGAGCTGGAGTGAGGTTTCACGGGAACTAACGCTGGAGGCAGGCACCTGTCTGATTCGACTGGAACCGACCAAAGCCGACGGGCTGGCCAATGTGGATTTTCTTCTTGTGAGAGGTCCAGCGGTTATTCCTGGTGAATGCTCGCAAGCACCGACAATCACTATCTCCATACCGGCCTGTCAGGGAAAAGCGATTCAGTATAAGACCAATTCAGGGGCCTGGATTTCGGAAACACGGCTGAAAACCCGCAGTGCCGGCCAGTGGAGCGATGACCCCCAGCTCAACACCCTCGATGCAAACAAATCCTGGCTCCAGTTCGACCTTTCCGGCATTGCCGGTACCATCACCAGCGCAACCCTGACGATTTATGCCATCACAGGTGATAAATCCTATGTGGTCAACGGCCTCAACGACGGCGTAGAGGAAACCTGGAGCGCCGACACAATCGACTGGTTCTCCGCGCCGGGCAACGATACAGCCAGCGGTACCGCCCTGAATACAAGCCAAACGGTTTGGCTGTACACGGTCAATCCGACCGTTGCGAACGGCCCTGCATCCGGCGACGTTACTTCCTTTGTCAAGACAGATACGGACGGGCTGGTAACCTTCATTCTCACCCCGGGCGGCACCACCTACCTTTACAATGTACTTGAAGGAAGTTACTACAACCCGGACTATGTCCCCGTCCTCACACTCGAAGGAGAATTTACCCTGTAGCAGCCGCCCGTATCTTCGAACCAGCCGACAGCCAACACCCAACAAATTAAACTAAAAATGGTATTTGAAAGAGACGAGGAAGGACGGGGCTGTGGAACGATAGTCATTGAAATTGCCCTGTGTACGCAAACGGCGGTTATATTTTTTGTCAATAAACCCGAGCAGATTGGTACCATCCAGACCTATGCTCATCTTTTCCTTTTGATAGCGGAGCCCCATATTCAGAAAGATAGCGGAATCATAGGCATCCAAGAACTTCCTGTCAATGGTGCCATGGGTTTTGGCGTAGTGTTCGGCACCCGGAAAACCCCAATAGATGCGTGCGGAGGTATGAAAAGTCCAATGGGGATTGAACAAATAACTGGCCTGAACCTTCGTAATATGGTCGCTCCAGCTGGTCAAATCATCTCCTGAAAACAAATAGGTGCTCATCCCCTCCCGAAGGTCAAAATCGCTGAGTTTGACATAACTGTGGGAGGCACTGAGCTGCCAGTCGTCTTTCTTATAGGTGAACTCCCCCTCCAGACCCCAGGTCTTTTGAAGACCGACATTGGCCGTTGAAACCGAAGCGGCATCCCACGCGATAACATCCAGTTTACTGGTAAAGCCGCTGAGGGCAAACCAGAGATTTTCATCATGCTGGCGCTCCCAGCGAATCTCCCAGTTGTCTAATTCTTCGGCATCGCTGGTTTTTCTTGTTTCAAGCCACCGCAGGCGAGACTCCTCGGCATTCTGCATCCGCACGGACTGCGTGGCAATGAATTTGAGGGTATCTTCGGGGCTAAGGGTATACACAACGGCGGCTCTCGGCGAATAGAGCGCGTCGGTGTAACTGTTTTTGTCCACTCTGCCGCCCAGAAAGAGGGTAACCGAGTCCACCAAATTCCACTGCCACTCCCCCAGTCCTGAATAGGTGGACGTAGTCCATGATTCTTTGTCCCAGTCGAAATTGCTGATGCGCCAGGCATTAAAATTCCCGCCTGACATTGAGTTAAAACTTTCCACAGACAGTTCGGCACCAAGAGCAATCGAATGGCGTTCGTTGGGGGTCCATCGGGCCAGGGCCTTAGCGAAGAATTCATCTTCATCGTGCCGATTGTAATTATTGGAGAAATCACGCCGCATGTAGCGGAAGGTGTCATAACTGAGGGTATATTCAATATTGAAGATGTCGCTGAATTCCTGCAGATATTTGGACACGATGGTAAACTGCTGGTAGCCGGTGCCGGATGGGGCCTGCTGACCGGCGGGCTGCCACCATTCCGGCCCCCACGTCCAGCCGGCGGCTTCCGGGTTGTTGTAGGCTTCAAGAGGATTAATATAATCCAGTCCGCCCCGCGTGAATCGCGCCCAGAAATCAAAGTTGCCGCTGGTATATTGGGTATGGAATTTGAACCGCGGGTTATCAGCCCACGCCTGATTATCTCTGACAACCGAAAACGGAACCGATTTGCCTGGTCTGACCAAATAAGAGTCCCTCCACGAAGTAAACCACTTGCCTGAAACGTAAGGGGCAAGATCCTGAGAGGCACCCTCGTACTTGTCCATTCCAAAGTAGAAGTAGGCCCCGCTGTCTTTGCTGAACTTTCGTCCGTGCTTGATTTCAAACGACCCGAACTCTTCGAGAGCCCCTGCTTTGGTTATGATTTCCGTTCCCTTAAATGTCAGGCCGTTTTCCGTAACAATATTGATTACGCCGGAGATGGCACCAGGACCATAGATGGCCGAGCCGGGTCCCCGGATTACATCAATGTGATGAATATCGGCCATGAGAGGAAGGTCTCGTTCGCTAAGGGCACCGTAATGCCCCCGCTCGTTGAGCACACGTCCATTGACCAGCAGGAGATATTTATCATCCCGGTCGCCGGTAATGCCGCGAATACCAATGTGCGGAAACTCCCAATCCTGAATGCTGTACTGAAGACCGGGCACATAGATTTCCAGCAGTTCATTCAGACTATGGGCTCCGGACTGCCAGATTTGGTCCTGGGAAATGGTGGTGATGGCTGCCGGAGAGATGCGTCGGGCCGATTTGGTCAGCGTTCCTACCGGCAGCACGTCGAGACTCATCAGGTCCACAATAGACATTTCAAAAAGTTCATCGGATTCGGTATATTCTTCAACTTCAGATTCATCCTCAGGAGCATTACCCCACAACTTGATTTGGAGCTGTTCCCTTTCCTGCAGCAGTTTTTCTCGCTGGGCATTCAGCTCATTAAGGGCGGTGGTAACTTCGTCAAGTTTTCGCTGGATGGCTTCACTGTCGCTTTCTGAGGGAGATGCCGGCAGCTCCATTTGGGCCAAAATCAAAACGGAAGCCGTAAAGAAAAACAGCGAACGCAGCCTAAGGAAGATATGCCTGACCATCAATCTTTCTCCTTTTTGCAATACTTCTCAGTCGGCATTTCTCTTTTTCCAACCGAGCATTCGGAAAAGGGGCTGCCACGCTTTAAACAGAAAACCGGTTTCAGACAAAAACACTCAAAAAATGCGGATTTTGCGGTTTTTCGGGGGATTAGGGGATTCGATACGTCCCATAAGGATGCCTTGGCAATCGTTTGCTAACAAGGAACCAACGCTGGAGAATTGTGTATCCAACAAAAGGGGACTTGGTAGTGTTAAGGATTTTGGGCACATTTCCTAAGCGGCGCTCAATCGGGGCATTTACCTGCCTGTCCTAACCGTGGAATGGGATTTTCTGGGTTTGTGGGGAAACGCACAGGGGCGCGCATTTTCGAACCGGCCGGAAACAGCCCGCAGCCGACAGCCAAAAAACAGAGAGAACTGGAGAGACAAAATCCAAGATAAAAGAGAAACGAAGGGCGGATGCGCACAAGGATTATGTCCCAGCCGTAGCGAAAGATTCATAATGATTCCCTGGCATTCACGTTATCCAACCCGGCTCGGCTGGAGTTGATGGCTGCTTCGGCCTGCTCAATCAAGCCCGGCATCACCGGCACGCCGGCATTACCCCGCAATCGCCATCTGCGGCCGAAAGAAGCCCCTTCGCCGCGGCAGTCGCCGAGAATCCCCTTGACGCAAACAAGGAGGAACCGTATAACATCTGGCAAATCGCCCGGACGCGTAGCCGGGCAGGGTCATCCGGAAAATCCTGAACGAAATGAAATGAGACAGGTAAAACAAAATGAACAGCAATCTGATTACCAAAGAACACATTAACGAACTTTTAGAAATTAAGCCGGCAGGAACGCTGGTTACCTCCTTTTATCTGAATGTGGATCCTCGTCATACGAATCCGAGCGCCTACAAAACAGTAACGAACAGCCTGCTGCGGACTAAACTGCGGTCTTTAGAGAAGGAAGACTGGTCTAAAAAACAGCTCGCCGCGGTAAAAGAGGATTTTGAGAAAATTGAATTTGAGGTGACCAATTCTTTTGTGCCCGCAGGAAAAGTGAGGGGCTTAGTCATCATCGCTGATGGAACGCGTGATTTATACCTGGTCTATCGCGTTGCGCAGCCGGTGAAATCCCAGGTAGTAGTCGATCCCAATCCTTATATACGTCCTTTGGTCGCAATCTTAGATGAGTATCATCGGCTCATGCTCGTACTGGTCGATAAGCAGGAAGCACGATTGCTGGAAGTGTACATGGGGGAAGTGTTAGAGCACAGCGCCTATCGTTCCGACATCGAGGGAAAAGTCAGAAAAGGAGGATGGTATGGATTAGAGGAACGCCGGATCGAGCGGAGCATTAAAAACAAAGTCATTCGTCATTATCATACAGTAGCCAATGCCCTGCTGGAACACTTCAGAATGGGGCATTTTGAATATCTCTTCATCGGCATCAAAGCAGAAGATTATTCGCTTTTCTTCCCGCTCCTCCACAGCTATTTGCAGCCGAGGGTAAAAGGACGGTCGAATCTTAGCCCCAAAGACCATATCAATACTATCATTGAAGCAGCCCTCGAAATGGAGAGAAAAATAAACGAAGAAGATGACAGTATGATTTTGGAACGCCTCATAGAGGCCTTGCACAAAGGCGGATTGGCCGCAAAGGGAATCGAGAATGTTTTGCGGGCGATTCCTATGGGGGCCTGTCAGGCCCTGGTGGTCGACGACAACTACCGCGTGCCGGGCTATATCTGCAAAGAGTGTTCTTATCTGGATTTAAAAGCGGGAAATTGCCCCTTCTGCGGCAAGGAAACTCTTTCGGTAGAGGATGTAGTCGAAGAAGCGATGGAAGAGGTCCTTCTCCAGCGGGGAGAAATCAAATACATCACCACCAACCATCCTCGATTAAAGGACATCGAACACATCGGGGCGTTTTTACGCTATAAGATGGAAGGTTAGGAAGGGAACAGCCCCGCTCCGTTGAAAAAGCCGACTTGATACACCCGCTACGATGACACCTGTCGCCGGCGAAGAATCAGCGGACAGCAAAGGGCAAGCAGAAGAGGAAACGCCGGCCGGAGCCGCAGGTGACCGCTCCGCCGGTCGTTGGCAACGGGTCGACGTCCGGATATCTTCAATACCGACCAGGGCAGCCAGTTTACCTCGGAGGCGTTTACGGGGTTGCTGACACAATACGGCGCCGCCATCAGCATGGACAGTGTCGGGCGTGCGTTTGATAACATTATGGTTGAGCGTCTGTGGCGGACAGTCAAGGTTGAAAATGTATATATCCGGGACTCCAAGAACCCTGCCGAGGCACGGTGAGAACGTATCCTATCTTTCGCACATTATTATTGGGTCCAAAAGAAAAGCCCTCGTTCTGGTCGATGGAAGAGTGAAAACGAACCAAACCATTGGAACAGAGAAAGGGCCTATTATGAGTAACAAAGAAGCATCGGTTGAAGCGGGAAAAAACTTGAATGGCGTGATCAAAATTGACGCGGCCCAGATTCATTCGCATCTGGACTCGATGGTTCGCAGCACAGTCGAGGAGACGCTCGACTAACTGCTGGATGCGGAGGTCGGACACTGCGAGCGGAGCAAGCAGCGTGTCAACGGTCGGGCCGGTCATACACACAAAGTTTTCACACGAAGGGGACCGTTAAAACAAATCTCAAGTACAAGATGGGAATGGTCTTGTATGTTTGCTTTGCTTCTTTAATTTTTGCTTTATTCTTCAAACCTCCCTTGACAAAAACCTTCACCTGTGAGATAATAAGAATACTAAAGATGCTCCTTCTGCCGCCTGCGGTTAGCCCTGCCAGGCCTCCCCGGCCTGGTCCTCCTTCTCCGCAGGCGGTTTTTTTATCCCCTTTTCCCGTCTGAAATCCTTTCCAAAAATGCAATTTTTCTGTACAATCCCCCACATTATGGCCCATTACTGTCTGATTGCCTGTAAAGCATTAAAACCTGAAATTGAGTTTCTCCTTGCTGAGCATCCGCCCAAGCACGCGGTTGAACTCCAGTGGATGCCGCAGGGACTCCACAACACCCCTGCAAAACTCCGAAGCCAACTTCAGGACAAACTCGATACACTTTGTTCCTATGACGCTGTCCTCCTTGCCTACGGCTTATGCGGCGGCGGCCTTGCCGGACTGCGATGCCCTCTTCCGCTGGTCATTCCGCGGGCCCACGACTGCATCAGTCTGCTTTTCGGCTCCCGCCGCGTCCACGAGCAATTTGTCAACGCCTATCCCGGAACTTACTTTTACAGCGTCGGCTGGGTCCAGGAAGCCAACATGCCCTGCCGGGAATACGACCAGCGGCTGGCCGACGAATACATCTCCAAATATGGGCCGGACAATGCCGATTATCTTCTCGACATCGAGCACGGCTGGCGAAAAAAATACAAACAGGCCGTCTTTATCGACTGGAACCTTCCCGACAGCAGCCGCGGCCGACAATTCACCAGGGAAGCCGCGGCCTACCTCGGCTGGGATTTTGCCGAAGTCAAAGGCAGCCCTGCGTGGCTTCTGCGACTCCTTCAAGGCGATTGGCACCCCGATGAATTTCTTGTCCTGAAACCGAACCAGCCGCTGCCCGATGATTTCACCGGCTCCTGCACGATGGACTTTCAGCCATGACTATCCAATACTTCCTCGTCTGCTATGTTCCAGCCGCACTTTTTGCACTCATAGCCGTCTCCATCTTAGGTTTGGAGGTGTTCCTGCTGGTCTGTAAAATCCGCCGGCACCGTCCCCCCAAGCTTTTCACTCCCAAACGCATCGCTGTTCTTCATCTTCTTGCGGTTGTCGAACTTGCCTGCCTTGTCTGGGGATACTTCTTTGAACCTTACCGGCTTCAAATCAGCCGCATCACGATTCCAACCCCCCACCTGGCGGCCGTCTCCTTCCGAATCGTTCAGATTTCGGACCTCCACTGCGACAAAAAAGCCCGGCTCGAACCCCGCCTGCCGGAGGAAATCAACCGTCTCCAGCCCGACCTTATCGTGTTTACCGGTGATGCCCTCAACCATCCTTCCGCCCTGCCCCGCCTCCAGCAAACCCTGCGGGCGATGCAGGCAGCCCTCGGCAAATTCGCCGTCCGCGGCAATGTGGACAACCGGCTCGCCAAAGACCTCCCTCTTTTTGAAAATACCGGCTTTGTCGAACTGTCTTTGGACAGCGTTGTCATCGAAAAAAACGGCGAATCCATCGGTTTGTGCGGGATTGATGACGCCTATGGGCCCCGCAGCCGGCAGGCACTTCAATCCCTCCAGCCCGACCGTTTCAATATCCTGCTGTTTCACAAAACCGACCTGGCGGATTATCTCCAGTCAACCCCTGTCGATTTATACCTTTGCGGCCATACGCACGGCGGCCAGATTGCCCTGCCCTTTTATGGAGCATTGATTACCCAGTCGCGCCATCTGAAAAAATATGAAGCCGGCCTCTATCGCAAAGACCAGTTCCTTATTTATGTCAATCGAGGCATCGGCATGACCGGCGGCCGGGCGCCGCGGCTCCGCTTTTTAGCCCCGCCGGAAATCGCCGTCTTTGACATTGTCCCGCAAACTCCGGAATCGCCCGATAACACCGAAAAATCTCCACTAACACAAACCCCGGGAGTCCGCAATTGAATTGGCTTGAATGCATCCTCATCAGCGGAATCGGCATCGGCCTTGCGATGGATGCTTTTGCCGTCTCCATCATCAGCGGCTCCGTCTTCAAACACCTTCCTGTCAGCCGGGGCATCCGAATGGCACTCTTCTTCGGCCTATTTCAGGCCATCATGCCCCTGTTCGGCTCCTGGGCAGGCAAAGGTCTCGAGCCAATCATCAAGCCCTTCGACCATTGGCTGGCCTTCGGGCTGCTGCTGCTTATCGGCGGCAAAATGGCCTTAGCGTCTTTCAAGATAAAAAATGTTGAGGACAAACCCGCCGACCCCTCCAATTTGCTCACCCTCCTTGCCTTAAGCATCGCCACCAGCATCGATGCCTTGGCTGTCGGCCTCACCTTGTACCTGCTTACCCCCCACCTTTTTATCGCTGTACTTATGATCGGTACGATTACCTTTCTAATCTCGCTTGCCGGCTGGGAAATCGGCAGCCGAATCGGCCGATTCTTCGAAAACCGGCTGGAACTGGCCGGCGGTCTCATCCTTATCGGCATTGGTTTGAAAATCCTGCTTGAGCATCTTCTTGCCGGTTAGCGGCCGCACCCGATTTTTCGCTGTTCTCCCTCCGCCGCCGCCTTTATAATCAGCCCATAGTCCCATGGAAAGAAAAACCTATCGCATTCTGGATGCCAACTTTAACCGGGCCAGAGAAGCCCTCCGCACGATGGAGGAGTTCTGCCGGTTTGTACTCGATGATACTGACCTTTCCGCCCGGGCCAAACAAATCCGCCATCATCTCTGCGACCAAATAAAAAATCTGGATGCAGAACTCCTTCTTGCCGCACGCGATTCAGAATCCGATGTAGGCCGCACCCTTGTTATCCCGCAGCCGCAGCAGCGGCAAACCCTTATCGACTGCTTTCTGGCCGCCGCCAAACGCGCCTCCGAAGCACTCCGCGTCCTGGCGGAAGTCAGCCGACTGGTCTGCCCCGCCATCGCCGGGCCCCTCGAACAGGAAAGGTTTGAGATATACACCCTCGAAAAAGAAGTGTTCTGCCGACTGCCTGCCATCCGCTTCCGCCAGGTGCAACTCTATGTTCTGATCCCTGCGGGCGAGGATATGCCCGACAGCCGGACCTTGGAATTAGCCAAACTCTGCCTGGAAGGCGGCGCCGATGCCCTCCAACTTCGCGCAAAAGAGATTTCTGACATCCGTTTTTTCCGGCTGGCCGAACAGTTTGTCGTCCTCTGCAAAACATACAACCGGCTGAGCATCATCAATGACCGTGCCGACATTGCGGCCGCCGCCGGAGCCGATGGAGTTCACCTCGGGCAAGAAGACCTTCCCATCGAAAAGGCCCGAATTTTTTTCTCCAAACCGCCTTTGCTGGGCTTGACTGCCCACAGCGAATCTGAACTCCGCCGGGCCGCTGCTGCCGGAGCCGACTACGTGAGCATCGGCCCCTGTTTTCCAAGCCCTACCAAACCCAATCTGCCTGCCGCAGGGCTTGATTATGTCCGAAAAGCACTGGATATTCTCCAGAGTACCCACACCGCCCATGCTGCCATCGGCGGCATCACCTTCGAAAACGCCCCCCTTCTCCTGAACGCCGGCATACGCACCCTTGCCCTGTCCTCGGCCGTATGCAGCAGCCCAGACCCTCTCAAGACCTGCCGCAAATTCAAAGAAATCTTCCCTCCAAAACCCCCTGAAACCTGCTATCTCGACAAAACCGATACATAAATACTTCTAAAGATTTCCTCCTTTTGAACCGAAACCCTCTCCAACGGGCCCTGCGTCTTTTTGCTTGACATCCTTTGTTTGCACCGGTTATGTATCGGCCATATTCTTGATGAGCAGCCAAGTAAAAGCCGACAGCCAAAAGAGATAAGAAAAAACAATTTTCAGAATGAAACGCGAAGAATGACCAAAACAGCCAAAACAAAAGCACTGGTTATCGTAGAATCGCCTGCCAAGGCCAAAACCATCAATAAATACCTCGGCCCCGATTTTGACGTCGAAGCATCGATGGGACACGTGCGAGACCTGCCCTCGAAGGGTCTGAATATCGACATTGAAAACAATTTCGAACCGACGTATGAAATCACCCCCGGCAAGAGAAAAGTCGTCAGTGCCCTCCGTGCCAAGGCCAAAAAGTGTCAAAAGTTCTATCTGGCTACGGATATGGATCGTGAAGGCGAAGCCATCGCCTGGCATCTCAAAGAAGTGCTCAACCTCAACGACGAAAACACCTACCGCGTCGTTTTCAACGCTATCACCAAAAAAGACATCGAACGGGCCTTTGCCAACCCGGGCAAGATTGACATGGACCGCGTCATGGCCCAGCAGGCCCGCCGGGTGCTCGACCGCATTGTCGGCTATCAAATCAGCCCGCTGCTTTGGAAAAAAGTCGCCCGCGGCCTCAGCGCCGGACGCGTCCAGTCGGTAGCCGTGCGGCTTGTCGTCGAACGGGAACGGCAGATTCGCGCCTTCATCCCGCAGGAATACTGGCTTATCCCGGCCGTCTTCGCCCCGGATTCTGCATCGGTCAGCCCCGAAAGCTGGAAGGCATTTCTGGACTCGGCCAAAGACCCCGAAAAAGGCCGCACCCTGGCCGAACAGGACCAGTGGCTTGACAAACACAGCGCCTTTCGGGCGGAGTTAACCACTGTCAACGGCCAAAAATTCGAGGCCGCCAATCAGGAGCAGGCCCAGGCCGTTTATAAGGCACTCAAAAACGCCCGCTTCGTCGTCCGAAGCATCCAGACCAAACGCATCCAGTCCCGACCCGGCGCCCCTTTCATTACCTCCACCCTTCAGCAGGCCGCCGCCAATCGCCTTGGTTTTCCCGCCCAGCGGACCATGGCTATCGCCCAGCAGCTGTATGAAGGCATCGATCTGGGCTCGATGGGGGCCCTCGGCCTGATTACCTACATGCGAACCGACAGTACCCACCTGTCTCAAGAGGCCGTCGAGGAAGTCCGACACTATATTCGTTCCCAACTCGGCCCCGAGTATCTGCCTGAATCGCCGAATATCTTCGCCGCCCGCAAAGAAGCCCAGCAGGCACACGAGGCCATCCGCCCCACCGACCCCGACCTGACCCCGGATGAACTGGCCCCCTTCCTGACGGATGAACAGTACAAACTTTACGATTTGATTTGGAGACGATTTGTGGCCTGCCAGATGAGCCAGGCCCAGTGGGATACCACCCGAATTGAAATCGAAGCCCAGACGCCGGCAGGTCCCTGTATTTACACCGCCTCCGGGCGCGTCCTCGTCTTTGACGGCTTCACACGCATCTGGTCCACCGGTGTGGAAGAGCCGGCCCTGCCGGCCCTCCAGGAAGGTCAGAGTCTTCAGGTAGTGGACCTAAAACCCGTCCAGCATTTCACCAAGCCCCCGGCCCGATATACCGAGGCGTCTCTCATCAAAACCCTCGAAAAAGAGGGCATTGGACGGCCGAGCACCTATGCGGCTATTATCTCCACCATTCAGGAGCGCAAATACGTCGAGAAAATCAACAAGGCCTTTTACGCCACCCACGTCGGCGAAATCGTCACCGACAAACTCCTTGAGTATTTCCCCCAGATTATGGACATTGCCTTCACCCGCCACATGGAAGAGCAGCTTGACAAAATCGAAGAACAGCATCTCGATTGGATTCAGGTTCTGCAGGAGTTTTATGAGCCCTTCAAAAAATCGCTCGAAGAGGCGGTGCAAAAAATGAAACATGCCAAGGCCGAAACCCAGCCCAGTGAATATACCTGTCCCGAATGCAAAGCCCCGCTTGAATACCGCTTCGGCAAAAACGGACGCTTCCTCAGTTGTTCCCGCTACCCCGACTGCAAATTCGGCTGTCCCTGCGACAAAGACGGGCAGATGATTCAGGACGAGCCCACCGATTACAAATGCCCCGTCTGCGGCAAGCCGCTGGTCAAAAAATCCGGCCGCTACGGCGCCTTTTTCGGCTGCAGCGGATATCCCGACTGCAAAACCATCCTCAAGGCCGACAAGCAAGGCAACCCGCTGCCGCCGGCACCCCCGCCGACTCCTACGGGAATCCATTGCCACAAGTGCAAAGAAGGCCTGCTCGTCGTTCGGCAAAGCAAACGCGGCCCATTTCTGGGCTGCAGCCGGTTCCCGCGATGCCGCACCATCGTCAGCATCAAACTCCTCGACAAACTCAAAGACCTCCAGGAAAAGGGACAGTGGCCCCCCGCCACCCAGGCCCAGGCCGATGAAATCCTCGGGCGGAAAACCGCTTCGGCCGCCTCGAAAAAAAAGAAGTCCGCCGGCTGAGAGTTTCGGGTATAATAAGACCGTACAGAAGCATCAAACAGGACAAAAGCCATGAACAAAAAAGATCTCCCTCGGAATGAATCTTTCGAAACCATCGAGCCCATCGGCAAACGGGTGCTCATTCGAAAAGATGAGGATAAAAAACAAACCAAAGGCGGCATCCAGCTGCCCGACAACATCGAAATCCCGACCATTACAGGCCGGATTGTATCCGTCTCCGCAGAAGTAGAAATGTCCCCCGATATTCCCCTTCAGCAGTATGACAAAGTCCTTTTCAATCCCAAAGGAGCCATTCCGGTGGATTTTGAAGGCGACAATCGCCTTTTTGTCGTCGATGTCGAAAACATCGTAGCCGTCTTCCGCAAATAAAAAAGGGCGGACGACCGGCATCCGCCCTTCTGTCTTCGCCGCTGCTCTTTATTCCAACCAATGTCGGCCAATCTCAGCCAGGTCATGCAGATTCACAGTCCCGTCCGGCTGAATATCCGCCCCGAAACAAAAGTCATTTTCACTGCCGCAGTCCGCTGCCAGCCAGTAATAAGCCAGCATCATCAGGTCATCTATATTGATTGCCCCATCGCCGTTGATATCACCAGCCGCTGAACCGCTGCCGAGCGGCTCTCCGCCGCCCAGAAAGCAGATATCATCCAATTCAACAGCGCTGATCGGGCCGCTGGTGCCCAGAATTTCAAACAGCTGACTTACCTGCGACAAATCCACCTCTTTTCGAATATCCGACATCGGAATTTCCACAACATGCCACTGCCCGTCCCGCACAAAGCCGTACGGATCGCTGCCCGCTGTAAAGGAAATCCACTTTTGCCCGATGTCCTCCACATTGCCGCTCTTCATCCCAATCTGAAACGGCACGGACGAACTGGTTTTCATCGCAAAATGCAGACGGCTTTCAGGATACCGGAAGGCCGTCAGGTTGTATTTGACCGCAGGCGTAAAGGCCGCTCCAAACCAGTTCAAACCGGCCCTCGAGCCCAGCGCAATGCTCGCCGTTCCCTCATAGGGGCTGGAGGTTTTGGGTTCCAGCGTGTTTTCCCACACATAAAATTCACCATCGATGCCGAGGGCAAACTCGCCGGCATCCTTATGGGAAGCCGTTTCGGTAAAGACGCCGAAACTGCCGTTGGCCGGCGTCGGACGCTTCCTGTTGGGTGTCCAGTAAATATTGTCAAGGGAGAGATTCAACGCCGACGAGGGGGCATCTCCTGCCAGCATGAAAATCTGCTTAATCGTGGCAAAATCCACATTAGCAAACCGATTCAGCGGAATCTGCACATGATGCCACGCGCCGTCGCGAACCAGCCCGAACTGTTCGCCGCCCTCCTGCAAGGTAACCCAGCCCTCGCCAGCTGCCGAACTGGCAATCCCAATCCGAAAAGGAGCCGTCGAAGTGGTTTTCAGATAAACATGCAGCGTGCCGTCAGAATAGTTTGTCATATTTCGGTCGCTCAGGCAGAACACCCCCATGCCGAACCAGCTGCCGGCAGCCGCATCAAAGGACATCGCCTCGGTGCCTTCGTAAGGCGTGGTGCTCACCGGCCGCAAATTATTCCACAAATAAATCACCGCATCCGTATCATAGTGCAGATGATTGTCAACGGGGGTTGTTTCGGTATAGACGCCGAAGGTGCCCTGTTCGGCTGTATCGCGTCCGAAATAGCAAACGGTATGCTCATTGCGGGTCAGCCGAATCCAGTCAATATACATCTTGGCCGGCAAGGGGGCCGTAATCTGGGCCGGGTCGGTAATCCCTACAAAATTCCACCCGCCTGCGGCCAGATTCACAATAAGATACATCGGCCGATGAAATTCTTCGAGGGAGGCCGTTTCAACAGAGCTGATGTCAAATGACCAGACGGGTGTCGAATCCAAATAAACCGTCATCAGTGTTGGCGTCCAGACCAGTTTATAAATATGATAGTCGTTGTTCAGATCGACCGGCGACGTATAATCCAGCCCGTAATCCGCATTGTTCCCCTGATAATCCCAGAAGGCGCCCGCGTGAATGCGTCGGTTGACTACTCCGGCCTCGATTGCGCTTTTCATTCCCATCTCAAGGATATCCACTTCCCCGCAGGCAGGCCAGCCGACCTGCCCGATGTTGCTGCCCAGCAGCCAGAATGCCGGCCAAAGCCCGTTGGCCAGATTGGGTACTTTAATGCGGGCTTCGAGCGTGCCGTACTGGAAGGAAAACCGCCCCTGCGTTTTCAGACGTGCGGAAGTAAAGGAATTGCTCCCCTTATAACTCTCCCGCCGGGCTTCAATAACCAGGTTGCCGTTCTCGATATACGCATTGTCCCAACGGGCCGTATCATATTCGAGCTGGCCGTTGCCCCATCCTCCGCCGCCGACATCATAAGTCCAGATGGAGGAATCAATCGTCTCCCCGTCAAACTCGTCCGACCAGATTACCTCCGCCCGGCCGACGCTGAAAACCGCAAAGGAAACAAAAAAAACAGGGAAAAATACCTGAGAAATACGGCGCATTGTCGGCCCCATAACGGCCCCCTTTCAAAAATTGGTTCATCCCCCAACGAATGATTTCCATTCCATCCTATCGCCGGCCGCACGGCCGGCTGGCTTTTTCCATACCCCATACTGCTTGAAGGATGCTCACGCTTTTTTGTACATCTTTTAGCAATCGTTTGCTAACTGCATATACTATAGGAAACGGCCTTCCTCTGTCAAGAAAAATTTTTTTGAATTTAAGGAAATCCCCACCACGTCTTATTTTTTATGGGAGCAGTCCTCTCCTCCAGCCGTTTCTTGTTGACGGCCCTTCCCTGCCTGTCTATACTGTTTCCCTTTAGAAAAAATCAATTTCCCTTTAGTCAGGAACCCAAATAATGAGAAAAAGTAAATCGATGTCGAGCGTATCCTCCAGCCAGCGCTGTCATTTATTCACCAGCGAATCGGTCACCATGGGCCATCCGGACAAAATCGCCGACCAAATCTCCGATGCCGTTCTGGATGCCATGCTGGAACAGGACCCCAACAGCCGCGTCGCCTGCGAAACCCTTGTTTCCACCGGCATGACGCTCATCGCCGGCGAGATTACCTCCAAGGCCGTCGTCGATATCCCCCAACTCGCACGCGATACCATCCGAAAAATCGGCTACACCGACCCCGCCATCGGCTTCGATGCCGACAACTGCGCCATCCTCGTTACCCTCAAACAGCAAAGCCCCGACATTGCCATGGGCGTCGATAGAGGCGGAGCCGGCGACCAGGGATTGATGTTCGGCTATGCCTGCCGGGAAACCGACGTCTATATGCCCCTGCCGATCTATCTGGCCCACGAAATCACCAGCCGACTTGCAAAACTGCGCCAGACCGGCAAAATCAAATGGCTGCGGCCCGACGGCAAAAGCCAGGTCACTGTCGAATACGGCGAAAACAAAAAACCCCAACGCATTCATACCGTCGTCTGCAGCACCCAGCACGATGCCTCCGTCGTGGACAAAAAAACCGATCAAATGTCCAACAAGGCCCGCCAAGAAATCATTAAAGAAGTCATCCTGCCCGTTCTGCCCAAAAACCTGGTTGACAAAAACACCATCTTTCATATCAACCCAACCGGACGATTTGAAATCGGCGGTCCCAAAGGGGATTGCGGCCTGACCGGCAGAAAAATCATCGTCGATACCTACGGCGGACGAGGCAGCCACGGCGGCGGCGCCTTCAGCGGAAAAGACCCCTCCAAGGTGGACCGCTCCGCCAGCTATATGGCCCGCTATATTGCCAAAAATATCGTCGCCGCAGGACTGGCCGACACCTGTGAAATCCAACTCTCTTACGCCATCGGCATCGCCGAACCCATCAGCATCCTGGTCAACACCGAACAAACCGCCAAAATCGACGAAAGCCGGCTCGAAACCCTCGTGCGGAAATTCTTCCCACTGACCCCCAAAGGCATGATCAGCCACTTGAAGCTCCTGCGACCCATCTATGCCGAAACGGCACGAAACGGGCATTTCGGACGAAAACACCCCGACTTCACCTGGGAAAAAACAGATATGGCCGCCAAACTCCGCGAAGCGGCCGGCCTAAGGTGAACTCTGCCATCTTGTCAAAAAGGATAATGGCGGCCGCTCATTCCGCCTCCCATCCCACCGCTATGCCGGAGAGCGGGCGTGCGTTATCCCGCCGCATCGGGGAGAAGTCTGTCAAAAACTCTTCCCAGCAACACCCGATGCGCCCTTTTGCCGACCTGTCCGCTCAGAACCGAACCGTTCTCGGCGCACCTGTAAAAGAAAAGAACGTAGCGGTTGCGTTCTTGAGGTACAGAACCTTGGTATTCTCGTCGTGCTCGCTGTAGCCGATATTGCGGAGAACGGGAATATCGTCCAACACCTTTTTCTTGACTTCAACCCGGTCATCATCAACAACGACAGCGGCAATCCGTATCCATTTGTCATCCGCGCACGCACAGATTTCAACCTTGGGGTTTTTCATCATTTGCTGAAAAACATCCTTCTTCCTGCCGGTCTGAATATAAAGTTTGCCGTCGATCAGATCGATGGCACCGAACGGACGCACACGCGGCTGATCACCGTCCTGGGTGGCAAGGTAGAATGCTCCTGTTTTCTTTACAGCGTCCTGAACAAAAGCATATACTTCCTCAACGGCTTTCATAGAATATCCTCCCATTTTCTGAAAAGATTGCTTTGCTTTTTTGAATTTACCAGATTCAGAATACAACGATTCCGATAATTTGTAAAGCAGGTACACCAAGAAGATTGGGCGGCATGCATCGCAGCCCGGGAACGCCGTCAAATCCCTTTCCGAACAAACACACTGCCCGGCAACTGCTTCACAAGGCCCTTTAACTGCAAGGTAATCACAGCCGAATGAATCTGGGCGGCAGGCAAATCGGCCGCCGCAATGATTTGTTCGATATGACTCGGCTCCTTGCCGAGTACCCGCAAAATACTTTGTTCGCAGTCCGACAGATTCATCTCAGACATATCAAACAGCGGCATCTCCATTTGCTCTGCACATCGTCGGGCATGGTCGCTCACATGGCCTCGCAAACTCTTCCCCACCACCCCCAGTGCATCCATAATCTCCTCCACGCTGTCCGCCAGCCGAGCGCCCTGTTTGAGCAGTTCGTGCGTCCCTTTGCTCGTAGGGCTGTCGATGCGGCCGGGCACGGCCATCACTTCCCGATTGTAGGCAAGAGCCGCCTTGGCGGTAATCAGTGCCCCGCTTCGCGGAGCCGCCTCCACCACAAGAACCCCCATCGACAAGCCGGCGATAATCCGATTCCGCCCGGGAAAATTTTCAGACAGCGGCTCATAGCCCATCGGCAGCTCGCTGAGAACCGCCCCCTGTTCAGAAATCATCTCAAACAATTTTCGGTTTTCCGCAGGAAAGCAGTGGGCCAGCCCGCAGCCCTGCACCGCAATCGTTCGGCCTCTGGCGCTGAGTGCCCCTCGATGGGCGGCACTGTCAATCCCTCTGGCCAGACCGCTGACAATTGTAAGCCCTGCAGAAGCCAGCAGATGAGAAAAACGCTCCGCCTGCTCCACACCGTAATGCGTACAGTGTCGGCTGCCCACCACCGCCAGGGCCAAACTGTCGCTTCGCTGGAGAGTACCTTTGACGTACAAAACCGGCGGCGGATCATCAATCGCCTTCAAAGCCGGCGGATAAGACGGATCCTCCCAGTGCAGAATGCAAACCCCGTGCTCCTCCGCCAGCCCAATCTCCCTTTCGGCATCAAACTGAAGGCGGGTTCGGGCGATGCGCTCAGCCGTGCGGTGCCCAATCCCTTCCACATGACAGAGGTCCGCCGCGGAAGCACCAAAAATGCGGTCAAAACTGCCGAAATGCTCAAGAAGACGCCGGAACAAAACCGGCCCCACCCCTTCCGTCCGAATCAGCCGAAGCCAGTGCTCAATCCCTTCTGAATGTGACAGCCGATTGGTTTCCCTCATCGCCCTTTCCTGTATTTTTCTGTACAGAAACCTTATAGTCCCTGCCGAAAAAAACAAGAAAAAAATAGACGGCCCAAACAATGCGGCGGCTTCGGAAGCAAATCTTCCTCAGATACTGCCAAGCAGCCGGAGCAATCCGTCCAGAATTGTCACAGGATGTGGCGGACAGCCGGGAATATACAAATCAACAGGAATCACGCTATCCACTCCATGATGAACCGGCGACAAACCGATAAAAGGCCCGCCGGAGACGGCACAGGCACCCGCGGCAATGACAATCCGGGGGTCCGCAACGGCTTCATACGTTTTCTGCAGAGCCAGCCGCATATTTTCTGTAACCGGCCCTGTAACCAGCAGGCCGTCGGCATGCCGCGGCGAAGCAGCAAATTGAATGCCGAAACGGCCCAGGTCGAAAACAACGGTGTTCAGCACATTCGTGTCCGCTTCACACGCATTGCAGCCGCCGGCAGAAACCTGACGCAATTTCAAAGAGCGTCCAAACAGTTCTTTTGTCTTTTTGTCGAGCGCCTGGGCCAGTTTCATTTCATCTCCGCTCACAAGCAGATCGGATTTGCTGCCGGCGGCAAGGCGATATTCCCGACTGAATCGTACGGCCTTCGTCGGGCAGACCTGTTCACACTGCCGGCAGAACAGACAGCGCCCCAAATCAATAGTCAGGGCATTTCCTTCCTTGCTCACAGCCCCCGTAGGACAAACCTCAAGGCACTCTCGGCACTCCGCAGAACACAGACCCGGATTGATTGCCGGCCGGCCGCAGTATGGCTCCGGAAGAGCAGGTGCCGTTTTCGGATACGAAATGGTTCTATGTTTCTGCTGGAGTCGGGCCAGACACGCTCTGATCATAATCGCCTCTTACAAATCATGTCCGCAATACGACAAATTAAAACTTTTATTGCACAGCGGGAAATCCGATATTTGCTGCTCCCGCAGCGCCATCGCCAGCCCCATCCAGTTATGAAAGGATGGATCGACAATCTTATAACGGCGGAAGGAACCATCGGCCGCGGTGATCGCCGCATGACAGATTTCTCCCCGCCAGCCCTCCACAAGACTAACGCAGAACAAATTCGTCGCAGGCGGCTTCATCTCCGTTCGAATAGGACCCTCAGGAAAAGACGCCAGCAGGCCGAGGATAAAATCTATCGACTTTTGGATTTCCAGCCATCGCACATAGGCCCGCCCAAACACATCGCCCTTCTCCCACACGGAAACAGCAATTGGAGAAGTTTGATAAATCCCCGTCGGAAAATCAGCCCGGCAATCCATTGCAATCCCGCATGCCCTGGCCGGAACGCCGACCATCCCCAACTCGCGGCAGATGGAGGACTGCACAACGCCGGTATCTTCAAAACGGGCCAGCACAGACGGCGTATTCCACAGCAGATTAACCGCTGTGGATACGTCTTTTTTGGCGGCCGTCAGTCTCTCGGCAAGTGTTTCGGCTGTTTTGGGAGTCAGGTCAAAGCAAACCCCGCCGGGAACCGCCAGCCCTCTGCCGAATCGATTGCCGCACAGAAGAGCACTCATATTCAGAAAATCCCCCCGAATCCTGCCGCAGAAAGAAGACGTCGGCAGATACCCGATATCGCCGGCAAGAGCCCCCAAATCGCCGGTGTGATTGGCCAGCCGTTCCAACTCCAGGGCAATGCCGCGAATGGCCTGTGCCTTCGGAGGCACGCAGCCGCCTGCCAGCGATTCCCGCAGCTGACAGTAAGCCGTCGTATGACCGATGCTCGTATCTCCCGCCACCGTCTGCATAAAAGGCAGGAGCCGTTTTTCCGGCCCGCGGAGAATCGCCTCTTCGATGCCCCGATGCTGATATCCCAGCGAGATTTCAAGATGCAGGACAATTTCGCCATGACACTGAAAGCGAAAATGCCCGGGCTCAATGATGCCCGCATGGACAGGCCCCACGGCAACCTCGTGAACCTCGTGCCCTTCCACCTGAAAATACTTCATAACCGACGGAAGAATCTGCTCCCTCGTCCGGCCCCACACATCCCTTCTGCCGTCAAACGGAGCATGAAAACGAACCGGCTTCAGCCACGGATGGCCCTCTGGAACAACCCCCCATTGCTCCGCAATTTCACGTTCAAACAAATGGGCCTGCGGGCAGTCCGGCGTCAGCGAAGGGTATCGGTCCTGAACATCGCACGACAGGACCGACAGAGTACCCTGGCCATCGTCGGCAAGAACCGCATAAAGACGCACTCCAGCCCCATCCGCCGGCACAGCGAAAAACGAGGCGATTCGCCCGCCGCCCCCGACCGCCGCAATCACGGAATCCCGAAACCGCTCGATCGGAATCACCGGAATCTCGCCAACAGCAAGGGACTGACCATTACGAAAGGAAACGGCATAAGGCGTCTGCATCTCAATTCCCTCCCAGCAGCACAGCCGCCGCATTCAACAATCTCCCCAGCGCCGACGGCACATAAAGACCGAGCATCAGGGCCGCCGCCCCAAGCGCCATCGGAGGAAGAATCGCCAGTGCCGGCTCCGGCCCCCTGTCGGCACGAAGTTCTTTATTTTTCTCGCCTTGAGCCATATGAACAAAAGCGCTCGCCATCCCGATAAAGATAAGGGCAAGAATCCCTAAAAACACAACCCCAAGACCGATTTTTCCCTGTTCAATCATCGACTTGACTATCGTAAACTCACTCAGAAAAAGACCAAACGGCGGAACCCCTGTAATCGCAAGGAAGCCCGCTAACCACAAGACGCCCGTCATCGGTATAGACGTCAGAACTCCGCTCACCCTGGCGGTTGTTTTCGTCTTGTAAAAAGCCAGAATATTGCCCGCCGCCATAAACAGCATCGCCTTCGCAAGGGAGTGATTGACCGCGTGCAGCATCGAGCCGAATACGGCCCCCGCACCCAGCCCTACCCCCAGCGCCATAATCCCGACGTGTTCTACACTCGAATAGGCCAGCATCCGTTTATAATCCGGCTGACCAAGGATAAAAACGGCCGCCCAGCCCATGGAGAGCAGTCCAAACAGCACCAGCAGTTCCTGACAGAATAGAGTCAGTCCGGCCGCCATACACACCTGATAACTCCGAAGAATCCCCAAAAAAGCACAATTCAAAAGCGCCCCGGACAGCAGTGCGGAAATCACGGAAGGCGCTTCACTGTGGGCATCCGGAAGCCACGTATGCAGAGGAGCCAGGCCCATTTTAGTCCCGTACCCCACCAGACAAAGCAGAAACGCCGCCTTAAGCCACGGCGGATTGAGATGCTCGGCCTGACGCAGAAGAACGCTTAACACCATCGTCTTGTCGTCCGACGGGAAGCCGGCCGCCGCAATGACTATAAAAAAATTGCCCAGCAAAGCCAGAGCAATTCCAACTGAACAAATCAGCAGGTATTTCCACGCCGCCTCCAGCGAGCGATGATGACGATGAAAATAAATCAGAGGCGCACTGACAAGGGTAGTCGCCTCCATCGCCACCCACAGCAGCCCCAGGTGCTGGCTGACCGTTACGATAGTCATCGTAGTCAAAAACGCCGGAAGGCACGTGCAAAAAACGGCCTCCGGCGCATTCGTAAAAAGAAATCCTTCTTCGTGATCCTGTTTTTCACTGCCGGATTCCCTCGCCAGATAGCCGAACGCATAAACAGAGCAGGCCAAAAACAGAACACTGGTGATGGTTAAAAACAGAAGACCCGGCTCATCCAGCATCATCCAGCCGTTCAGCAGCGGCCCCGGATTGGTATGCCACGCCAGCAGCGTACCGGCCGTATGGCATCCCGCCGCCGCAATCAGAATCGTACGCCGGACCAGAGCCCCTCCGACAATCAGCGTCAGAACCGCCGAAGCCGCAGGAACAAACAGCAGCACATAAATGATAGTAGTCATGTCCTCAAACTCGACAGTTTATCTGCATCAATATGATCAAATTCACGATTGATATGAAAAATAGCAATCCCCATCACAAAAACAGCCATAAAAGCATCCAGCAGAATCCCCAACTCAATAAGCAGCGGCTGAGTCTCCACCACCGCCGCCCCAAACGCAGAGATGCCGTTTTCCAGAACCAGATAGCCGATGGCCTGCGTAAGTGCTTTCTTCCGGCTGACCGTCAGGAACAGCCCCGTTACAATCGTAAAGAAAGCCGCCGGAACAATCAGCGCAGACATCCCGGCCTCAGGCAGAGGAAGCCGATGCCCAAGCCAGATGCACGAGACAAAGGCCGCCATCCCCAGCGTAATCGAAGTCCCGTAGCCGACAAACGGCTCAATCTCCCGTCGGGTCTTGAGTTCCTTCAGAAGCCGCAGCAGCACCCACGGAAAAACAATCCCCTTCAGGCCGATCAGAACCGCAGAATAAAGACCAAGGTGCAGCGGAATATCCCCCCTGTTCAGCGCCAGCGGCAGCATCCCAAGCACAATCCCCTGAACCGCCGCAACACGGATGCACGCCCCCAGCCGGCTTAACCCCAGCAGGGCCAGATTGGTAAGCACCAGAAAAATCATTATCATATCGACCGTATTATTCATCATCTCACCTGTAAACAAGAACCAGGGCCAAAACAGAAAGCGCTGCCGCACCAATCAGAAGCGGAGGAATGCGCAAAAGCCGGATGCGGGCCATGGAGGATTCGACAATGCCTGTGACCACCGCAAGCAGCCCCATGCAAAGCAAAGCAGCCGCCGTATCCAGACAGAGGAAGCCGCTGTGGATGGGGACGACAACGCCTACCAGGACCAGCCCCAGCAGCCACATCTTCAGGGCGGCGGCATACTGAAGCATCCCCAAATCAAGCCCGCCGTGATCCAGCACCATCGCCTCATGAATCATCGTCAATTCAAGATGGGTCGTCGGGTCATCGACAGGTATCCTGCAGTTCTCCGACAGAAACACAATGACCAGCGCAAATCCGACAAGCACAAAAGCAGGACCTGCCGCCGTCCACAAAGCCGGCTGGAGTGAGGCAGCCATCGGCGTAAGGGAAGCATGGCCTGTGATTTTGGCAACAGCCGCCAGCCCTATCAGCAGCGCCGGCTCACAAAGAGCGGAAAACGCCGCCTCCCGACTGGACCCCATGCCTTCAAAACTGGAGCCGGTATCCAGAGCACTGACAATCATAAAGAACCGAAGAAGTCCCAAAAGATAGACAAACACAAGAAAATCGCCGTCGAAGGCAAACACGGCAGGCAGCCCGCCCATCGGAAGCAGCAAGGCCGCCGTGAGAGTAACCGCCAGACTCACCAGCGGGCCGGCACGAAAAACCCACGATGTCGAAACACTGTAAACCGTACCCTTCCGCAGCAGCTTCCAGATATCATAATACGGCTGAAGCAGGGGCTGACCCGTTCGCCCTGCAAACCACGCCTTAACACGAATGATGATGCCCAGCAGCAGCGGCGCCGCCGTAAGAGTAACAGCAAGGTTCAGGATTTTCAGAAGAATCACCATCTACATCAGTTTCCACATCAAAAGCAGCCACAGAGTTAAAGCAATATAGAATATGTATATCTGAACACGGCCGTGCTGAAGCCATTGCAGTTTCCCGAACAAGGCACAAATCCACCGGTACAAAGGCAAATACAGGTATCGTTCACCCAAATCGGGCGTTTCCGTCTCGAAGGAGGAACGAACGGGGAAAAGGCCTTCAGGCGGCAGAAACTTCTTCCGCGTTTGCAGAAAAACATTGAACAATGCGGTAATGGGCTGGGCAAAGGACGTCGCCGTGTACTGCATCCTCGAATCAGGACGGGCATAGCCGCAGTCCCATGTCACCGATTGTCTGACACAGCGGCTCTTCAGCAGCCGGCAGCGAACGGCCGTCAAACCGAATAAAACAATGGCAAAAACAAGCGAAACAAAAACAAAACCAAGCAGCACGCTCGAAGCACATCCCAGTTCGGCCTCGATTTGCCCCATCGGCAAGGGAGCGATGGCCGCAATCACATAGGCCGCAGACCTGACAACCCACGGAGAAAGCAGACCCAAAAGCACGCACAAGCAAGCCAGCACAGCCATGGACAATTTCATCAAGACCCCTGCCTCATGCGACTCCTGCGCCGCCCCGCTCCGCGGATGCCCCAGGAAGACAATGCCGAACGCCTTCGTGAAGCAAGCCAGCGCCAACCCCCCAATCAGAGCCAGACTGCCGATCACAATCAACGCAAGAACCAGCATCTCAAGTCCATCTCCGCCGTTATTCTTGAAAACTCCCAGGTAAAGGAGAAACTCGCTGGCAAACCCGTTCAGCGGCGGCAGACCCGATATCGCCGCTGCCCCCACCAGAAACGCAGATGCCGTCCACGGCATCCGTTTAATCAGACCCCCAAGTTTATCCAGACACCCGGTTCCGCTGCTGTGCAGAACTGAACCGGCACACAGAAAAAGAAGCCCCTTAAAAACAGCGTGATTGAGTACATGAAACAGACCGCCCGCAAATCCGAGCACCGCCAGGATGGGGGAATGCAGATGAACGCCCAACAAACCGACCCCCAGGCCGATGGTAATGATGCCGATATTCTCAACACTGTGATAGGCCAGAAGACGCTTCAAATCATGCTGGGCCAGCGCAAAAAGCACCCCCAAAATGCCGGAAACCGCCCCTATCATAATCAGCAGCCAGCCCCACCAGGCAGGAGGAGTCCCCAGCAGCATCGCCGCCCTGACCAGACCGTAAATGCCGGTTTTTATCATTACCCCGCTCATCACCGCCGAAACATGACTGGGAGCGGCCGGATGGGCATGGGGAAGCCATACATGCAGCGGCATAAAGCCCGCCTTTGTCCCAAACCCCACAACCGCCAGCAGGAACAGAAGATTGGCCTTGGCCGCAGGAAACATCGGGATTTTGTCGAAATCCAGAGACCCTGTGCCGCTGCTGAGCAGAATAAAGAAAAGAATAAGGAACGCTGTGCCGATATGCATCGCGATAAGATAGCTCAGCCCCGCCTGGCGAACCGCGGGCTTTTCATACTCGAAGCTCACCAGAAAGAAAGAGGCAACCGACATAATTTCCCACGCTATCAGAAACAGCAGACCGTTGCCGGCAGCGACGACCAGCATCATCCCAACCAGAAGCAGCGCGTAAAAAAACCACGGAACGCCAAGATTTTTTCTGCTTTGGTAGGAAGAAAGATACTCAACCCCGTAAACGGCCGCGATAGAAGACAGCCCCAGGATGGGAATCAGGAAAAAAGCAGACAGAGGATCAAGCCGCAGACAAAACGAACCAAACGGCACCGCCCATGCTATTTGTACAGACTCAGCAGCGCCGCTGAAAAGGACCTTAAAAGCAGGAATGATGGCCGCAATACTGCCGGCAGCAGTCCCCAAAACACCGCACAAAGAGGCCAATCCCCCTCTGCGCCCGCAGAAAAGGGAGGCCAAACCGCCAATAAAAATAATAGCAAAACCACCAATAAAAAGGGACATTGAATCTTATACTTTCCATGGGAATAGTTAAAAAATCACGAGTGACTGCTCAAGACCCCCATAACTCTACCCGCGAATCGATTCCCCGGTCAAGAAAAATTTCCCCACCGCCCTCTTTTCCTCAAAATCACGGCAAAATCTCAACTCCCCTCCTCCTCCACATACCGCTTCACCGTCCGCCGGTCCACCCCCGCCACCCGCGCCGCCGCAGCAGCAATCCCCCAAGGCCGAGCAGAAGCATCGCAGCCGGCTCTGGAACAAGAATAAACTCAAAATTGCCGTAAACATCATAGCCCGTATCGTGCAGGTAGATAGAAAACGGCTCTCCATTGCCCCAATTGCCGACAAGATAGTTAAAACCGCTGATTGTCTGAACCGTCGGCAGAGTACCGGAATAATACAGCGCAATATGCGGCTCAGGAACGATTTGGTAACTATAAATGGCTTCGATCAATCCACCTTTAAGAATTGCCGTAGCATTATGGCTTATATCAATCTCATGAATTTCTCCGCCAAGCATATCTAAGTAGCTATCATTAGCAAGGATAATCTGCCAAATCCCTCCTTCTCCCTCTTTAAGCGTTGACGTTCCTTTTATAGTTGCAGAGCTATTTATTGTTAGAGTCAGTTTATCCATACCCCCTTCATTAGCAAACAATATGGACTCACTAGTGTATAAAGTTTTGCTAGAACTATACGTATAAACTTCATACGTATATGCCCACCCCATTGAAGCAAACAAAGAAATAAACAAAATGTACAAATTTGTCTTTTTCATTTTTTGGTCCTTCCGCAATTCGAGTTGATTACACATTTTTTCACCTTTGCAAGTCAACACGGATGTCCTGCATCTGCAATTCAAACAGGCTGTTATAAACCGTATCTATAAAATCTTTCCATGCTCCTGGATCAATCGTTTCCTGAATATCCGGTTCTTCCAGCCAGATCTTTTCAAGGAATTTGACGGCCTCTTCCAAATCTAGAATCTGCTGTGTAATGGATTTTTCTTCTGCCCGTGAAGGTTCGTAAACCGTCTGTACAGACGCGGCCTTCGCACTTTTCATCATCGGCATAGACATCATCAGGACCCCTTCACCGCCGCTTCTTCCGCCCCAGACGGCCATATAACTCTCCCGCCATATATCTTGGCAGGATACCTCATTAACGGTTTTCTTGCTGACCGCATTCTGCTTTATCGCCGCCGCCCCAGCAGCGAAAAATGTTATGATAGGAATTCTGCCAATTAGACATCTCCGAGAGCTCAATCCCCTCAAATACCCCGCTGGCTAATCCTGCAGGGGTGAATGCAAAAATCGTTTCCTTCATCAGCCCCATCACCCCAGAAACTCCCCATTCACTCGGCAGCCAGCGAAAACCATCTGAACTGTCGGCCAGCACCGCCATCCCCGTCCCCTGCCCGCCCAAGACATAACCAATGGCTTGTCCCAGAAAGACTTTGGCTTTGGAGGTTCTCGATAAGGTATTGGCAACATGGAAATCATCTGAAATGCCTTCGATTCCCCATCTTCAACCTTTCACAGATGAATCCTTCCGCTTTTCTTTTCCCTCTCTCCCAGAGCCGAGCCAACCAGAAAGGGATACTCCTTACTTCCTGCTCACCGCAGACCCATCCGCCTCCGATAAACCTTTGGCAATTCAGTTATCAGAAATATCCTATCCGAAAACCGGCCCTTTGTCAATCAAAAACCCATTCTACCGCCGGTTTCACCCCTTCTCCCCCTCCTCCACATAGCGCTTCACCGTCCGCCGGTCCACCCCCGCCACCCGCGCCGCCGCCCCGTAACTGCCGTACCGCTCATACAGAAATCGGCAGTGCCGGCGAACCACCTCCGCCGCCGACATCTCCATGGCACCCCGCGAATCCCACCCCGAAACCCCCGGCTCATAATCCCCATGCAAAATCACCCGCCGTATGCACTGCGCCAGTTCCCGAACATTCCCAGGCCACCCATACCCTCGACCCAGCCGGCGACCAATCACCGCCAGCACCCGACCCGACAACTCCTCATCCGACTCCCCCACAATCTGACCCACAAAATGCCGAACCAGCGACTCCAGCTCCCCCTCATCCTCCTCAATCCGCTCCTTCAGCGACGGCATCTGAATGCAGTCCGCACAAACCCGATAGTAAAAATCATCCCGAAACCGACCCCGACGACGCAACTCCTCCACCGGTTGATTCGTCGCCCCTACCACACGTCCCAAAAACACCTGCTGACGATGGCTGCCCACCGGCCGATACCGACGCTCCTGCAAAACCCGAAGCAGTTTCACCTGAATCGTCGGCCGAATCTCTCCCAACTCATCCAGAAAAATCGTCCCATGCCGGGGACATCGCCCGAACACACCCCCATAATCCGCGATCGCACCCGTAAACGCCCCCTTCGCATGACCAAACAATTCCGACTCCACCAGCGTCGGCGTAAACTCCGCCACATTCACTTCCACCAGCTGCTGCGTAAACGAAATCGAAAAACTGTTCTTCTGAACATCAAACGGAATATACCCCGACCGCCCTATCGCCGCCGCCGCAGCACCCTTCCCGCTGCCTGTCGGACCTTCCAGCAGCGTCGAAAAGTCCTCCATCTTGTCCCACAGATAACGCTCATAACGCCGAAGGTCCTGCGTAAAAACATGATTCCACAAATGCATCCGCAGCCGACGCATGCACCGGCTTGGTCCAATCAGCATCCGGTCAATCAGATAAAACGCACGCCGAAGCTGGTAAAACATCGAAAAACACCGCAGCGATTCCTCTTTCTCAAACCCCCTTCTGGCAAGCTCACCAAGCACTTCGCCGGCAAAGCCCACCGGCAGACTTCGTTCGTCGGCTGTCTTCTGTCCCTCAATCAGCATATCAAAAGACTTTGCCCACTGATGATAAATCACAAACAAAAACACATACTTCATCAACTCCCGGTCGGCCCCTTCAAAATCTTCCAGACGAACCCGACCCGGACGGTCCATATCATGGAGCATCTGACGAGTTAAAAGAGTCTCCCTCTCCAGAACTTCTTCTCTGGATTTTGTAGAATCCATACCCGTAATACGCTGGTCAACCGACTCTCGATCCGGACTAAATGGATTCGAAAAGGTCGCTTCTGTTACCAGTTTCAGGAATTCTCGCTCCTTATTTAGCAGTTTTCGCATATACATTTTATGTATATCATGTATACATTTTTTGTCAAACCCAAAATCGGAATAAATCCGGAACCAGTACCAAAAAATTTCTCTATCCTTTTTGTTGACAATAAGTTGCACCTTTCATCTCCTTCCTGGCACAACCGTTGCAACTTCAGAAGGTATCGTCGTCTTAGAACTCATAAGACATTGAAAACAAACAAGATACATTAAGGAAGAACCCCATGAAGATTCTATTGATTGCCCCCGCATCCGGGGCTTGGCGGCAGGTCGGCAGAAGGAAACTATTCAACGGCAGAACGTTTCGCTTCTCCATGCTCTCTCTTCTAACTCTTGCTGAATTAAGCCCTTACGATTCACAAATCCAGATAATTGATGAGCAGGTGGACAACCTTCCTCCAGATACAGACTTTGATCTGGTCGGCATCACCTGCATGACGGCCACCGCACCCCGCGCCTTCGAACTTGCCGGCCGTTTTCGCTCCCTCGGCATCCCCGTCGTCCTCGGAGGATTCTTTCCTAACCTCAATCCAGAACTGGCTTTACAGCATTGCGATTCCGTCGTCGTCGGCCCTGCTTTCGATGCCTGGCCGCGTCTGCTCAACGACCTCCAGACCGGAAACTTGCAGAAAATCTATTACGGCAACCCCGCCGGCCGTGTCCCCCCAACGCTCCCCAGACACGTCTTAAACAAAAAACATTATTCCACGATAAACGCTGCTTATGCAGCAATGGGGTGTAGAAATCATTGTAAGTTCTGCTCTATCAGCAGTTTATATAAAGGAAACCAGTACGTTCGCCCCATCGAAGATGTCGTCTCAGAAATCGCCTCTTTCCCCTCCCGCTTTTTCATGTTTGTCGATGACAATCTCACCCAAAATCGCGATTACATCCTTAAATTATTGCCCAGATTAACTCCTTTGCATAAAAAATGGATTACCCAGGCCTCCATCGAGATTGCCGATGACCCCGAACTGCTCACCCTGCTCCAGCAGGCTGGCTGCGTCGGCCTGTTCATCGGCTTGGAAACCTTCAATGAATCATCATTAACCCTTACAGAAAAAGGATTTAACGTACCAGGCCGGTACAAGCAGGCCATCGATGCCATTCACAGCCGCGGCATTTTTGTCGAGGCCGGCATCATTTTCGGTTTTGACAATGATGATGTTCATATCTTCTCTTCTACACTGGACTTACTCGAAAAAATCGGAATCGATGCCATCCAGGTCTCCATTTTAACACCCCTGCCCGGCACCCCCCTTTATGAAGAACTCAAACCTCGCCTCATCGATTCAAACTGGGAACATTACGACTATCGCCATGTGGTTTTTCAGCCCCTCCGGATGTCTCCCGCCAAATTACAAGCCGGCACCGACTGGGTCATCCAAAAATACTACTCCCCCTGGAGAATCCTCAAACGCACCGTCCGCTGGCTGACTGCCCCTGGCGGTCTGAGAAATTTTATCTATCCATTCGTTCTGAACTGGGCTTATTTCGGACGCGTTAAGGTCTTTAATATAAAGGGGATACAGCCGGACACCCAACCCAAGCCCATTCCAACGGCCCTTCAGGTTCAGCCGATCTGGTGAAATAAAACGTAAGGATAATGCGGCCGTACCTTACAAAGGAATTACCGATGATGAAACCAAATATGAAACAAACCCTGTTTTCAGTCCCAAAACCGCTCATTCAGCCGATAGAACGCGTCGAGCCCCGCTCGTATCCTCCAGAAACCGAAGCATACTTTACCCACTACGGCCTTGCCTGCAGCCCGGATATTCTGCACTGGTTCGGTTCGTTTCCCTCCGGTTCTTATCAGTTGGCCGCCCATCTTTACCAGCCCCCTCACCCCAAAGCAGCCGTTATTCTGCTGCATGGCTACTTGAATCACACAGGTCAATTCCGGCACATCCTCGCTTATCTTCTCGAAAACGGCTATGCGGCGGCGGTTTTTGATTTGCCCGGCCATGGCCTTTCCACAGGCCAAATGTCCAGGATAGACCATGTTGAGGAGTACACCCATGCCCTCTTGGATTTCCTGACAATTCTCCCATCTCGACTGAATGGCCCCTATCACGCCATCGGCTTCAGTTTGGGAGCGGCCGTCCTCGCCGATGCCCTGCTGACCGGCCAGGCCGACTCCTTCGACCGCGTTGTCTTAGCCGCTCCCCTGATCCGTTGGAACGGCTACCACCCCTCCAAAAATACATACAAAATCTACAGACGCTTCACCGACCGCATCCGAAGGGTCCCCCAGAGGAACTCTTCCGACCAAGAATATCTGCTATTCAACAGAACCCAAGACTACCTTCATGCTTCTTCGGTTTCGCTTTGCTGGGTCAAGGCCCTTTTTGACTGGAATGACAAAATAGAGAAACTGCCGCCAACTGATAAAGAAATCTTTATTCTGCAAGGAGACCGTGACCGAACAGTGGACTGGCGATACAACCTTACCTTATTAACCCAGAAGTTCCCATCCTCCCAACTTCAAATCATCCCCGGCGCTCGCCATGAATTATTTAATGAAGCGCCGCTGTATCGAGAACCAGTTCTCCAGGCTGTCAGAAATTATCTGCAAAAAGGAGCCCCCTCTTTTTCCGCCCAAAATCTATAAAAAATGCTGGATAGAAAGACAAAAGAAATCGACAATACGCAGAAGATGAAAACGCGATCATTAAATCCGAATGCAAACAATCGTCTGAGCCGGTCATTCTTGTGGCACAATGCAACCCAGTTTCTCGGAGCACTGAATGACAACCTTTACCGGTGGCTGATGGTTTTGTTTCTGATTGGGCTGCTCGGCCCGGACAAAGCCGCCCAGATCAGCACCTGGGCGGCAGGGATCTTTGTGCTTCCCTTTCTGCTGTTTACGCCTTATGCAGGCATTCTGGCCGATCGCTTCAGCAAACGGGATATCATTGTGCTGGCAAAAATAGCCGAACTGGCCATCATGCTCCTCGGTCTTTTGATGTTTCTGCTGCAAAGTATCTGGGGATTGTACTTTGTCTTGTTCCTAATGTGTACCCAAAGCGCCTTTTTCGGTCCGTCTAAATACGGGATCATTCCCGAATTGGTACATCCGGAACAATTATCCAAAGCCAACGGTTTTCTGGAGGGGCTGACCTATCTGGCCATCGTTTTGGGTACAGCCGCGGCTCCGATTTTGGCTATCGCGACAAACCGTAATTATCCGCTTGTTGCCGCATCCTGTACAGTCATCGCTGCCATCGGTGTAATAACGAGTCTTCAAATTGAAAAAACACCTGCCAGCGGCAAATCCATGCGTGCTTCCCTTATCATTTTCAACGATGTGCGGCGTACCCTGCAAATCATCCGCGAGGACAGGGCTCTTCTGACAGCGATGGCGGCGGCGGCTTATTTTTTATTTCTGGGCGCTTTTGCCCAAATCAACCTGATCCCTTACGGACAGGAAATCTGCAAAGCCAGCGAAGACCTAAGTGCCTTGCTTTTTGTAACGGCCGCACTGGCAATCGGCATCGGCTCCTACCTGGCTGGGAAGGTATCCGGCCGCTCTATTGAGCTGGGAATTGTGCCTTTGGGTGCCCTTGGAATGGCCATTGCGGCGATCGCTCTCGGCTTAGTTTCGCCCAACACGGCTTCGCCGAACAACTGGAAAGAAATGCTCGCCCAAAACCCGGGCGTTTTCTCACTCAGTTTTCTATTCGGACTCAGTGCCGGCCTGTTTATAGTTCCCATCTATGCCTTCATTCAACTGAGGGCTCCAGCGGCAATCCGCGGCCAGGTTCTGGCTGCCTCCAGTGTCCTCGGCTGGCTCGGTGTTCTGGCCGCCGCCCTGCTGGTTTTCCTCTGCAGTACTTTTCTCCACATCAGTTCCGGCTGGATGTTCCTCTTATTTGGCTTTCTGACCTTGATTTTGGCCATCGGAGCCGTCATCCGGCTGCCTTACTATCTGCTTCGGCTTTTTATCATCCTTCTAACCCGACTGTTTTATCGAATCCGGATTTTCGGAGCCGAACATGTTCCTGCGGACGGTCCCGCTCTTCTGGTATCCAACCACGTCTCCTGGGCTGATGCCGTGCTTCTGCTGGCCGCCCAGCGGCGTCCGATCTGCTTTTTAATGGACAAAACCATTTACCAAAACAAATGGTTCAACTGGCTTTTCCGCCTGGCTAAAGTCATTCCCATTAGTCCTGCTGATTCGCCGGCAGAAATAATGATCGCTATTAAACAGGCCCGCGCCGCCCTGCGGGAGAACATGCTGGTCTGTATCTTTGCAGAAGGCACAATCACCCGTACGGGTCAGCTCAACCGCTTCAAGTCCGGCTTTACAAAAATCACCGAAGGGACAAATGTTCCTGTGATTCCGACCTATCTTGGGGGTGTCTGGGGCAGTATATGGAGCCACTTCTATGGCTTGGTTCTCTCCGTGCGGCCCCAAAAAATTCCTTACCCCGTCCAGATTCATTTCGGCTCACCCCTGCCGGGCAGCGCCACCGCCCGGGAGGTTCAGGACGCCATCATCGAACTTTCCTGCGAATACTTTGAATCCCAAAAAACAAAACGGCTCAGTTTAGGCGAAACATTTATCCGGTCAGCCCGCAAACACTGGCACCGGCCCTTTCTCAGCGACACCTCCGGCAAACGGATGACCTGGGGTCAAGGATTAATTGCCGCCGCAGCCCTGAGCAAAAAACTCCAGCGCCGCACCGCCGGTCAAAAATACATCGGCATCTTCCTGCCCCCGTCCGCAGGCGGAGCCCTGGCCAATCTGGCCGCTGCGCTGCTGAACAAACCGGCGGTCAATCTTTCCTATGCGGCTTCTCAAACAGAGCGGCAGGCCATGATTGAACAAACTCAAATCCAAACCATCCTCACCAGCCGGGACTTTCTCGAAAAACTGAATCTGACACCTGAAGCCCTGCCGGGGGCGGTCTTTCTGGAAGAGCTTTTTGCCGAGCTGACCTTTGCCGATAAATGCCGTGCCTGGCTGAAAGCACGCTGGATGCCGCGACGCCGGCTGGCCCATGCGAAGAACTTCTGCGCGGATGAGCCGGCAGTCATTCTGTTTACGTCGGGCAGCTCGGGGCAGCCCAAAGGAGTCCTTTTGAGCCATCACAATATTCTGTCCAACCTCGAAGGGGCTCTGATGGTTTTCCGCTTCTATCCCACTGACAAACTTTGCGCCATTCTTCCTTTTTTCCACTCGTTCGGCCTCACGTGCACACTGTGGCTTCCGGTTGCCGCCGGCGTGCCGGTGTGCTTTGTTTCCAATCCGCTCGATGCCAGGGCTGTCGGCCAGACTGTTCACAGCGAAAAAGCCACCCTCTTGTTCGCAACCCCTACCTTTCTGCTTCATTATTTCAGGCGATGTGAGCCGGAGGATTTCAAAACACTTCGTTTTATCATCACCGGAGCAGAAAAACTCAAACGGGAACTAATAGATGAATTTGAGAAAAAATTCGGCATTCGTCCCTGCGAGGGGTATGGGACAACCGAATGCGCTCCGCTGATCGCCATCAATGTGCCGGATGTGGAAATCGCCGGCGTCCGCCAGATAGGCACCAAAGAAGGCACGGCCGGCCGGCCGCTCCCCGGCATTGCTGTCAAAGTCCTCCACCCGGATACCGGTCAAGCCGTCCCTCTCGGTTCCCCCGGCCTGCTCTGGGTCAAAGGCCCCAATGTAATGAAGGGTTATCTGAATCTGCCGGAAAAAACCGCCGAGGTGCTTCAAAACGGCTGGTACAACACCGGCGACATTGTCACCATTGACGCAGACGGCTTTATCACCATTACCGACCGGCTCAGCCGATTCAGCAAAATCGGCGGAGAAATGGTTTCTCATCTGCTGATTGAAGAAACCTGTATGAAACAAATGAATCTGAAAGAACCGGCGGTGGCTGTCATCGGACTTCCTGATGAAAAAAAAGGAGAACAGCTCATTCTCTTTTATGTGAAAGACAAAGTGAATCCCGAAGAACTCTATAAAAAACTGGCCGAAAGCGGTTTGCCCAAACTGTATCTGCCCAAACGCGAAAACATGCTCGGCATCGATGAAATTCCTTATTTGGGTTCGGGCAAAGTGGATATTCTCAAACTGCGCCGGCTTGTTCAAGAATACAAGGACAAGGATTCTGCGTCCGAGAAAACTTCTGAATAAGGAGTCTGGCAATGAACTCGGTTTTTCTGCCTGCCCTTGCCTTTCTTTTGTTCCTCTTCGGTCCTCTGGCTTTTGTCCTGGTTCTGATTGCCTTTCACAAAATCCATTGCCTGCAGCAGCAGTTTCAATACAGGCCGCTGCCCCCTCAGGAACAGCCCCCTTCGCCGGAGCTGTCTGCCGCCAAACCGACGGAACAGCCCCTGCCTTCTTCTTTCCGCCCTTCTGCAGCACCGAAATATCCGCCGATGGAGCCGGCCGCCAAGGAAATCCCGATGCCTTTTCCGTCAGCAAAGCCGGTTTCATCCCCCCTGCCTCCTATCAGCCGTACAGAAAAATCCGAACTTAAAGCGGAAACCTTTCTGCCCTGGCAGGAACCGCTCGAAGAGCGAATCGGTACCCGATGGATTCTCATTGCCGGCATTATCACTATCCTGTTCGGGGCCGGCTTCTTTTTAAAATACGCCTATGACCACAACTGGCTGGCCCCCTGGCTGCGGGTAGGGCTGATTGCCGCCGGAGCGGCAGTATCGCTGCTTGTCGGCGAGTTAACCCGCCGACAGGGATATGAGACAGCCGCCAAAGGCACAACGGCCCTTGGATTTGCGCTCTTCTATGCCGCCATTTTTGCGGCCTTCCGCCTTTATGATTTAATCGGAACCGCTCCGGCCTACGCGCTGGCCGTAATCATTACCGCTGCCGCGATGACCTATGCCGTTATTCTTGATGAAGTTCTGATTGCATTCCTGTCGCTTTTCGGCGGCTATCTGACTCCAATTCTGCTTTCCACCGGACAAAACCTGCCCAATCCGCTTTTTTCCTATGTGCTCATTCTCGGCCTGGGTGCCATGGGCTGTGCATTTCTGCGGAATTGGCGGGCTGTTTCTATTGCCGCATTCATCGGAACTTATCTGCTCTACACGGCCTGGTTTGAAAAGTTTTACATGCCGGCGGCTGTACTTCATGGAACCCTGCACCCTCACTTGTTTACTGCTATCGGCTGGCTGAGCGTATTCTTCCTGCTGTACCTGCTGATGCCGCTGACCAACGGTCTGCTTCGGAAAACCCTCACTCACCCGGAAGAGGTGTGGATCACATCTGTCAACGGCCTGATTGGTGTCTATTTTCTCGCCCGGATTCTTCATCCGTCTTTCCGAACAGCAATGGCGTGCGGCTGTGCAGCCATCAGCGGCATTTATTTCATTCTGATGCTTCTGGTCCGCCTGCGATGCCCGCAGGACCAGCCGGTACAAAGGTCGCTGCTTCTTATGTCGCTGGCCTTTCTGACAGCGGCCTTCCCTTTCTATTTCCAGATGCGGGCACTCACAGCGGCATGGGCCATTGAAGGAACTGTTTTGGCCGGCGCCGGAATCTTCTATCGAAGCCGCTGGACGCAAGCAGTCGGCCTGGCTGCCTCCGCCCTCAGCATCGTCCTGCTCTTTCACCAACTGCCTATGCACACAGGCACTTTTCGTCTGGCCTTCAATCCGGACTTCGGCATCTGGATTTTTGTCTGCATGGCTCTTCTGGGCCAGCATTTGCTGTACCGATTAAGCCCTCAGCAGTCATCGCCTGCCCAACCCCCTTATCAGCGGTATTCTGTACTGCGTTTTCCTGACGGTTTTCTACCTTGGTTTGCTGCTGGAATGGCATGCTCATTGCCGCTGGAATCTGGCCGAAGACCCCCACGGCGGTCCTTTGTTTGTCCAGGCAATCATCCTTCTGACCGCCCTGCTGATGATTCTGCTTCTGCTGCGTCCGCTTTGTCCAAACAGCTCGCTATGCAGGCTGTATGCGTTCCTCATTTCCTCCGCCGGAACTATCTATACCGCCGCAAGCATGGGGCACCTGTACAATCAGGCATTCCGAATCTTTTTCAACAGCGGCTTCGGAATCTGCTGTCTGTTTACCGCGGCCTTATTCGCCGGTGCAGCCCTCCTTAAAGCACACAATCGGTATCCCCTCGAAACAGAACTCCCGGCCGCTCTTTATGCCGTCGCAGGCGTGATTCTCTTCTGGCTGCTTCTGAGCAAGCAGATTTACTTATACTGGGACTTCCAAAATCGCTTCGCAAGCCCTGTGCCCCACTGGAAACTGAAAGCAAGCATGTATATATCCCTTCTCTGGGCAATTTATGGGGCGGTTCTGCTGGGCATCGGCTTCTGGAAGAAATGGGCCGTGCTTCGCTACCTGGCGCTGGCATTATTGGGTCTGCTGCTGGCCAAAATCTTTATCTGGGACTTAAGCACCCTCAAAATCGAATATCGCATCGCCGTCTATCTGGGTTCCGGAGCGGTCTTTATAGCCATTTCCTATCTGTATCAGTTCGCCAGGAAAAGAAACTTTTTCCGAATGTTTGAAACAGAGGCACCTTTGACTTCAGAGCATACAAAATGAAAAAACAGGGGTAAGCCCTCAAACCCAATCCAAAACTCAGCTCATAAATCCATTTGCGGAGTCAGGTTTGCCGTCGTCGCTGTCATAGATCATCTCGTCCGCCATCTCTTCACGGATCTGGATTCGCTCAATCGATTCAGCCCGCTTGGTATGGCTGTCCACGGAAACAAGAATCGCGCTGAGCCGCACATCGCCGGCGGCCAGTTCAAAGGGATAAGGCATTTGGGTTCGAAACGCCCGAATCACACACTCGCTTTTACGGCCCAGCACTGAGTCGTGAGCACCGGTCATCCCAATATCCGTAATATAGGCCGTTCCTTGCGGCAAAATCCGCTCATCCGCCGTCACCACATGGGTATGAGTACCGAACACACAGCTCACCTTGCCGTCCAGATAATATCCCATCGCCGCCTTCTCGCTGGTGGCTTCTGCATGCATCTCCACAAAAATTATCTCGGCCTGCTGCTGAAGACGAGGCAGCAGGGAGTCAATTTTGGCATAGGGACAGTCCGCCGGCTTCATAAAAATCCGTCCAATCAGCGCGGCAATTCCTACCCGCACTCCTTTGGAGGTCTGATAGACGGCAAAATCTTTTCCCGCCGCCGCCGGCGACAGATTGGCTGGACGGACAATATTGCCCCCGATTTCCAGAATCGGCACAATTTCTTTTTTCCGATAGCAGTGATCGCCCAGCGTAATCAGATGCACTCCATACCGCCCGAGTTTTTCATAAATCTGAGGGGTTAGACCTGAGCCGCCCGCGGCATTCTCTGCATTGGCAATAACCGCATCAATCTGATGCTGACGAACCAGAACAGGCAGCTGAGAGGACAAAATACGCCGACCGGGGCGACCCACAATATCGCCGATACAAAGAACCCTGATCTTCACAGCACATTCCCTTCCTTTAAACCGCTTCCGCAAAGGCGGTTTTGTTGTCCGCCCCGCTCAGCGGGCATACTCAATGCACCGCACTTCCCGCAGCAGCGTTACTTTGATTTCGCCGGGATACGTCATCTCTTCTTCGATTTTCTTGGCAATATCCCGGGCGGTCTTCAGCGCCGCCTCATCGCTCACCTGATTGGCATCGACAATCACCCGAACTTCACGGCCGGCCTGAATCGCATAACAACCTTCTACGCCTTCAAAGCTGCGTGCAATTTCTTCGAGTTTTTCCAGCCGTTTGATATAGCGCTCCAGGGTCTCCCGGCGTGCCCCCGGGCGAGAGGCACTGATGGCATCCGCCGCCGCAATCAGCGGAGTATAAGGATTGTCCGCCGGCACATCGCCATGATGGGCCTCGACAGCATTGAGGACAATGGAGGATTCCTTAAACCGCCGCAGGTAGTTGGCCCCAATGGCCGGATGGCCGCCTTCAATCTCGCGGTCCATCGCCTTGCCGATGTCATGCAAAAGCCCCGCACGTTTAGCCAGCGAACCATCCAGACCCAGCTCGTCTGCCATCACCTGCGCCAGAAAGGCCACTTCGACACTATGGCGAAGCACATTCTGGCCATAGCTGGTTCGGTAATGGAGGGCGCCGAGCATTCCAATAATTTTATTATTCAGACCCCTTACATCCACTTCTTCGGCGGCCTCCTTGCCGAGCTGAATCACACGCTGATGCACATCCTTCTTGGTCTGGGCCACAATTTCTTCGATTCGGGTGGGGTGAATCCGTCCATCCTGAATCAGCCGTTCCATGCTCAGACGGGCCACTTCGCGGCGAATAGGATTAAAACCGCTGACCACAATTACCCCTGGGGTATCATCCACAATTACATCTACACCAGTGGCTTTCTCGAAAGCCCGGATATTTCGACCTTCCCGTCCAATAATCCGACCTTTCATCTCATCATTCGGAATATCCACCATCGACACGCTTACCTCGCAGGTCTGCTCGGCTGCGTATCGCTGAATGGCCAGATTGATAATCTCTTTGGCTTTTTCTTCGGCCTGCTCTTCCGCCTGAGCCACTTTCCGTCCAATCAGCTCGCTCATCTCTTTTTCACACTCCTCTTCGAGCTGCTCGAGCAGGAGTGCCTTTGCCTCTTCTACACCGATACCGGCGATTTTGAGCAACTGATTTTTCCTCTGAACAATCAGGGCAGACAGTTCTCGATTTTTGGTATCCACTGTCTCGATTTTCCGCTGCAACTCCTGCTCCAGATTTTTCAGCTGTTCATCCCGCTTTTCGATCTGCTCCTGCTGGCGCTCGAGCGTATCCTTTATTTTTTCCAGCTGAAGTTCCTGTTTCTGGATTTGAGCTTCTTTGGCTGCAACTTCATTGGAAAACTCCTCCTTTTTTCGGATAATCTCGCTTGCAGCATCCAGGCGGGCTTCTTTGATGATGGTTTCGGCTTCCCGTTTGGCGGTTTCAAGCCGAATTTGAATATCCTTTTGGGCTTCTTTGAGCCGGATTTTGGCGATGGTCAATCCAATGACCAAAGAGATTCCAAGACCAATTGCTCCCCCAATCAAAATGCCAATCACCCAAGCGGCGGCATTGATGTTCATTAACAATTCCATAGTTCTTGCCTTTCAAGGTTACCAATTTATCTTCTATTTTGGCGCACTCTCAAAGCGGCACCTTGAAAAGGGAGAACTTCAGAAGGTACAAAATAGGAAAGCAGTGGATATTAAACAGCCAAAAAGTTCGTCAGACAATCCCTCTTTCTCCGCTTAGAACAACCCAAGCGGTTAAAGTCAGTCCAAACAATCTTTTTTCTGTCCAGATTCTCATCGTTGGCCGGCATCCTGCCTGCCTTGTTCCTTTTCGTTCTGTCTATCCACAAATTCCAAATTCGTCCCATTCACCGCTTCAGCCGGATTTTGGACTTGGCGAACCTAAAATTGCGTGGCGCCTTTCGCCCTACCAGCGGATGACGGTGTTCATGAAGCTCTACAAACCTCTCATCAAGCTGCCGATTTCGATTATGCCCCTCTTTATTCAGGTATATTTTATGTACTTCACTGCAAAAACTCTCTTCCACTTAAATCATAGTCTATATCGTTCTTGTCGGTCAAGGAAAAACCTTCTCTTTAACCGGTAAAAGTTTAGTCCCTCGTCTTTTATAAACTGATACGAGAAAACTTGGGGCAGGGTCAAAAAACGATTTCACTTTTAACGATAAAAAAACGGATTTATCGGACCTGTCATTTTTTACATTACCAAAAATCTGTTGAAATGGAAAAAAATCAGGTTTTTAAGAGAAGAACGTTAAACCGCTGCTCCTTTCGTCCGATGTACCAATGACTGGAAACCGCTGTCCAGCCGTATCTGAATATTTACGGCCTTCGGGCTGACAACAGGATCACAAACGATGAAGAAAAAAGATGTCCTGACTACCGGGGAAGTAGCCAAATTGTGTAATGTCGCCCCGCGCACCGTCACGAAATGGTTTGATTCCGGCCAGTTAAAGGGATACCGGATACCTGGGTCTCGTGACCGCCGCATCCCAACCAGCGAGCTGATTCGCTTTATGAAAGCCAATAATATGCCCACTGACGCCCTTGAAAAAGGGCAAATGAGGGTCTTGATTATCGACTCCTGCCCGGAAAAAAGCCGGCAATTTGCCGAAGCACTCCAAATGAAGGGGAGTTTCGAGGTCTGCTGTGCCCATAATAGTTTTGATGCCGGCCTGCTTGCCGAAAAATTCAAACCGCAAGTCATCTTAATGAATCTGATGTCTAATGCCGTGAATGCTCAGCAGTTGTGCACTTATGTCACCCAGCACCAGGACCTTCAATATACCAAACTGATTGCCATCGCATCAGGGCTGAATGAAAACGAGGTTGCCGCCCTCCGGAAAAAAGGATTTGATGCCGTCCTCACCGATCCAACGGATGTTGAGCGGGCTGTCAAACTCATTCAGGACTGCTGCTCTGTGGTCTATTGAAAGCAGCCGAATAAACCAAATCCTGTCGTCAGATTCAGGATCAGTTCAGTCCGCAATTCTTAACCCCAAGTCGGCGAGCATCTGCTTATCCTCCGGCACGGAACGGCCTGCTGTGGCCAGATAATTTCCGCTGATAATACTGGAGCAGCCGGCACGAAAAATCCAGCTTTGCATATCACGGAGATTGAAAACCCGGCCGCCGGCAACCTTCAAATCCGCCTCAGGCAGCAAAAAACGATAGAGGGCAATAATCCGGAGAATTTCCTTAGGCGGCAGAGGAGGACTGCTTCCCAGCGGGGTGCCTGGAATCGGATGAAGAAAATTCATCGGCACCGTATCCACCCCCAGAGTCCGCAGTTCCAAGGCCAACTCCACCCGGTCTTCGTCCGTTTCGCCCAGCCCGAATATTCCCCCGCCGCACACCCTCAGCCCGGCTTTCAAGGCGGCCTGAATTGTCTTCACCCGCTCCTGATAATGATGAGTTTTGACAATGTTCGGAAAATACCGACGGGAAGTTTCGAGATTGTGATTGTAGCGTACTGCTCCCGCAGAGGCCAGCTGCCGCATCTGGGCTTCCTCCAAAATTCCCAGTGCGGCACAGACTGGAATGCCTATGTTCCGGCGAATTTGCTCAACAAGCCCCAGCAAATGCTCGAACTCTGCGGGCGCAGGGGAACGGCCGCTGTAAACAATCCCGAAAGAAGAGACTCCGCTGGACCTGGCTTCCGCAGCGGCCGACAAGATCTTCTCATCGCTCAAGAGGCGAGGGGTTTTATCTACGGATGTATTATAGTGAAGCGACTGGGCACAAAAGGCACAGTCTTGACCGCACCCTCCCAGCCGGCCGGGGACGATTGAACACAATCGCACACTGTCGCCAAAGAAATGACGCCGAATCCGGTCAGCCCAGTACAGCATATCTTCAAAGTCTTCCTTAGCCGCTGCCGCCAGAGCCAGCCCCTGCCGACGGTTCAGCTGAGTACCCGACAGAACACTATCCGCGCACGATTCAATCACCTGATTCATTCCAAACTCTCTCCAAATATTCTTCGAGAGGTACAGCCCATCGTCGGAAGTCTTCTGCCGACAACGTCATTGTACCCCACTTCGGACTTCGACGCTTGCAGCACCGGCGATACAAATCCGCTTCAACAGCAAAAAAGACATACTTCCTGCCGTCCAGCCCAAAAACTTCCAGACCATCGCTATCGACATCCGCCTGTTTCAGACGAAAAACAAATACAAAAACAGCCCTGCAGGGCGAATAGTGTCTGGCAAACATTTTCTGCCATTGCTCCAACGCCTGCAAATCCAGCGATGTTGTCCAGCCGTCGAGCCCCCGTCGTCCGGCCAGGGAAAATCCGCCGAAGGTGCGGCCTTTCACCTCCGCCAAAATCGCCTGGGCACGATCCAGCCCAAGCAAATAATCAAATCGCTTCAACGGCGATTCCGAATGACAGCGCTGCCCCTGCCGAATCGGACGATATGCTATCCTCCGTTCGGACAGCCACGCCTCAAAAGCCGCCTCATAGGCGTTCGGGCCTTCCGGCTGAAGTTTTGCCCCGTTCATACTCATGATCCCTCTGCGAGTCAAACATACTCCATCTGCCGGAAAAATACAATTGACAAACAAACCTCTTTTTTCGATAGGTGATTATAAACGATTTTGCACTCATTGAGTGACATTTTGAGCCAATAATTCAAAGAGATTCTCGTTTCTATGATTATATCGGAATTCCATTTCTTTCAAGTACAAAGGAAACTTTTCCTTCGAGACGCCATGAAACTTGGCCAGCCGCTGTTTGGCACGCCGTTTCGCTCCAAAATGCCGAATACAGGCACTTTACAGGCGGCTCCACGACCTCGTTTGCCCTTGCGTCGGCCGCAGCCACGGCCGGCAATTTACGGATGAAATTTTCAGTCTCAACTTATGAAAGAAGCCATATTTAGCGGCCGACGAATATTGGCACCGTGCGGGGATATCGAACTTAAGGAACCGCCATTCGTGACTGCCCCTAGTTTCCGCAAACCGTTGGAGTTTTTGTGGTCCGTAAAAATACTGAAAAGATGGTTTGCATATTATCTATCTTTTCACTCGCATTCGTATATATGACAGAACTACCCATAAAAGACCATAAGGAATAATTCCCAAGGCCGTAGTAAATAGAACATCAAGAGGACTTGGACAAAATGAACTAATAGTACTTGCAGAGAGATATAATAAGGGGAAAAAAATAGCTGTGATCCATCTGTGCCATCCTTCCCAAAGTCCCCAATACTGGGAGGGCCCATAGAAAGTAAAAACTGACCACATAATGAGAAGAACTAAGCCCAAACTCAATCCTAAAATAAACTTCTTAATTGCTAAATGCATAGACCAACCATTCCATTTATTTCAATATCAAATATTAGAGTGCCTTTTAGTTCGCAACGATTACGCAACATTTTTTCTGTAAATTCTCTTTTTGTTTGGATTGACGTTTTTATCCACGTTCTCCTTTTCCGCATTCATGGTCAGGTACCGTTTTCCGGCGATCCAGTCTTCGCTGATCTCCATTTCAATGGCACTAACCAGCCGCAGCAGGGACGCTGGGTTTGGG
>Ga0208824_1000159_pt1 | contig 77885 bp, 67 predicted proteins | sample AD_JPNTR3_MetaG_FD_184447 | JGI IMG/M metagenome (GOLD analysis project Ga0208824, IMG submission 184447) | Active sludge microbial communities of municipal wastewater-treating anaerobic digesters from Japan - AD_JPNTR3_MetaG (SPAdes) (version 2) | ecosystem: Engineered > Bioreactor > Anaerobic...
GGCATGGTCCTGCCCTCACACCGGGCCCTGGGCTTAACCAACAACCTCCTCATCTATTTGTTACGCTCTGTCGGACCAGCCGTGGGGGGGGAGGAATTCTGGGGCGAGTCGGTGACTAACCACGTCCACATGCAGCGGGCCTCCCTCGCCATGGAGGGAGTTTTCGAGACGGGGATCTAGCTCGAGATCATGCCCGCCGTGGCCTATGCGGAGGAGAGGTCCGCCCCCGGCCGGGTCAGCGCCGTCGTGGGGTACTTTTCCGGCATCGACAAGCCCCACGACGTCTGCCTCCCTCCCGTCTACGAGGAGCTGATGACGGAGATCTACGGGCGGCAGAACAGAAAGCGCGCCCTCCGGGAGGGGATTGCTCCCCTGCCCGAGGGGGGCCATACGTGCCTGGCCCACACCTACATCGCCGGGGCGGGGGTCCTGAGGGTGTCCGTCTTCGAGGCCGGGCGGGACGCGGCGGAACAGGTGTCCGCCCTGGTGAGGACATACGAGGAGGCCGGCGCCGAGGTCTTCCAGGTCTTCCTCCCCCTGGACAAGGCCTACAGCGGCGCCCTGACGGAGGCCCTCAACGGTCAGGGCTTCTTCTTCGGGGCCGTCATGCACCGCTGGTTCGACGCCGACGGCCTCCTGCTGCAGAAGCTCCCTCGCCCCACGGACTACGACGGCATCCACCTCTACTCCGACTTCGCCCAAAGGCTTTTGGCCTTCATCATCGAGGATCGAAGGAGGGTGACATAGCACTTAATTCGTAACCTCCGGAATGTTGTTGGAAAAATTACCATAGAGCTTGTTTTCGACCCCCGGTTTCGGAGCCGCCATGGGCGCAAATCAAAACGGCAACCAACCGTCACCCAGGAATCTGACCTGGCGTCTCCTGGTCTTGTTCTTGATCCTGGCGGGGGTCATCGTTTCCTTGGGGTACCTCTACTACGATCGGCAGAGGGAGGATCTCGTCCAAAGGGTCTTTCAGGAACTGGCCGCCGTCGCCGACCTCAAGGTGGGTCAGATCGTCCACTGGGCCAAGGAGCGGCGGGGTGACGCCGAGGTCATCATGAGGAGGCCTTTCTTTGTCAGCCGGCTCCATGAGTACCTAAAGACGGGGGGGATGTCGAAGCACCTGGGGGTGGAAATTATCGGGGACCTGGAGGTGATCCGACAGCAGTACGGCTATCGGGAGATCCTGGTCCTGGACGGGGCCCTGCGCCCCGTTCTCTCCCTGGCGGGGTTCAAGGGGTCGGTTTGCGAACCGATTTTATCCGCCGCCCGTCGGGCCTTGCGGGAGGGAAAGGCGGTCTTTACGGACCTTCACGCGGGTGAGGCTGGCGGGGAGATCCACATCGGTATCGCCGCGCCCCTTTATCTTGGGACCGGGCGGAAGACCCGGGCGGTTGGGGTCTGCGTCCTGCTGACGGACCCCCACGATTTCCTCTACCCCCTGATCCAGAGTTGGCCCACGCCGAGTGCCACCGCCGAAAGCCTTCTCGTGGCGCCGGGGGATCGGGAGGGCGTCTTCCTCAACGAGCTGCGGCACCGGAAGGGGACGGCCCTGAGGCTCCGCTTCCCCGTCGATGAAGAGAGTCTCCCCGCCGCCATGGCCGTGCGGGGCGTGACGGGAAATGTCATGGGACGGGATTACCGGGGCGAAGAAGTGTTCGCCGTCATCAGGGAGGTGCCCGGTTTCCCTTGGCGTCTCGTCGCCAAGATCGACCGGGAAGAGGTCTTTCGGGACGTCCGTGCCCGGGCCGGCCTCCTGACCGCCGTCGTGGTGGTCCTCATCCTCGCCGTCGGGGTGGCTCTCGGCCTCTTCCAGTCGCGGCAGCAGCGGGAGTTCTTCCGGCGGCAGTACGAAGGGGAACTCGAGCGCCGGGCCCTCACGAGGCATTTCGAGTACCTGACCAAATACGCCAACGACGTGATCCTCATGATGGACGAACAGTGGCGGATCGTCGAGGCCAACGAACGGGTCCGGGACTTCTACGATTACAGCCCGGCGGATCTTGTCGGACAGAGGGTGACGGTCCTCCGGCCGCCGGAGACCATTCCGGGGATGACTGAACAGGCGGCGCGCATCGAGAAGGAGGGCGGGGTCATCTACGAGACGACCCACCTCCGGAGAGACGGGACGACCTTCCCCGTCGAGGTCAGCGCCCGGGTGATCACCGTGGAGGGGAGGCGGTTCTTCCAGGCCATCGTCCGGGACATCACGGAGCGCCGCCGGGTTGAGGAGGCCCTGCGGGAGAGCGAGACGCGTTTCCGTCTCCTCTTCGAGCACATGGGGGACGCCGCGGCGGTCTACGAGGCCGTGGACGACGGCGAGGATTTCGTCTTCGTCGATTTCAACCGGGCGGCGGAGCGGATCGAGAAGATCGACCGGCGGGAGCTCCTGGGAAAGAGGGTGACGGAGGTCTTCCCCGGAGTCCGGGAGTTCGGCCTCTTCGCCGTGTTGCAGCGGGTCTGGAGGACGGGCGTCCCCGAGGACCACGAGGATTCCTTTTACCGCGATGAGAGGATCGCCGGGTGGCGGCGGAACCGTGTCTACAAGCTCTCCAGCGGCGAGGTGGTGGCCGTCTACGAGGACGTGACGGCGAGGAAGGAGGCCGAGATCGAGCTTTGCCGCCTCAACGAGGAGCTGGAGGAACGGGTCCGGCGCCGTACGGAGGAACTGGAGGCGGCTAACCGGGAGCTCGAGGCCTTCAGCTACTCCGTCTCCCACGACCTCCGGGCGCCGTTGCGTACTATCGACGGCTTCGCAGAGGCCTTCCTGGAGGACTACGGCCCAACCCTCGACGACGAGGGACGGAGCCTCCTGGAGCGGATACAGGGGGGGGCGAAACACTTGGGGAGGCTCATCGATGACCTTCTCAGGCTCTCCCGGGTGAGTCGGGCGGAATTGACCCACGAGACGGTGGACCTAAGCGGCCTCGTTAAGGCGATCGCCGGTCAGCTGCGGGAGGACGACCCCTCCCGGGAGGTGGAGTTTCTCGTCGCCGACGGTATCAAGGTCCGGGGCGACCGTCACCTGTTGGGCATCGCCGTGACGAATCTCCTCCAGAACGCCTGGAAGTTCACCGCCCTTCGAGCCGCGGCCCGTATCGAGTTCGGGGCGATAGGCGGCGAGGGCGAGAGGGTCCTCTTCGTGCGGGACAACGGCGTCGGTTTCGATCCAGCTTACAAGGACAAACTGTTCAACGCCTTTGTGCGTCTCCACAGGGCCGAGGAATTCCCCGGGACGGGGATAGGCCTGGCGACCGTGAAGAGGATCGTCACCCGCCACGGCGGCCGCGTCTGGGCGGAGGGGGAAAAAGACCGAGGGGCGGCCTTCTATTTCACCCTTCCCTCCTGACGGCGGGACATGGTACTTAATTCGCGACGCCGCGAGATGTCCGAGGGGAAATTCGGTACAAAAGTATCGCGTCCCCGGAGTGGTCGATGTATTATACCCCCGGGCGGCGGGCCGGCGACGTAGGGGACGTGAGGTGGGAGGGGGTATGATGCGTCAAGGAACATGTCCCCGTTTGCCGTCCCGAAAAACGCTAATTTTCAAGACCTGACCCCGGGCGGGGAGGGAGGGAAGATGGGTAAAGTGGCGGCAGTGGCGGCCTTTCTGCTCTGTTTCGTGCCGACGTCGCTCCTCGGGGATGGGGGTAAGTGGATCGACGATCAGTTCTACATCACCGAGGACGGCGTCATCACCAACATACCGACGAGCAGGTCGCGGTTCCTCACGACGGCGAAGATCCGCGTCGCGACGCCGGAGGAGAAGGCCTGGCAGGAGAAGGTGGACAAGGTCATCGCCGAGGTGAGGCGCCTCGACGAGGACATCAAGAAGAGCGGTCTGACCCCCGATCAGTACATGAGCACCAAGTACGTGGGGGTGCCCGACGTCTTCGTCATCGTCACGGCGAAGGAGGGGGGCAGGGATTACACCATCACGGGCCGCCACGCCCGTCTCAAGGGGTACTGCCTCCTCAACGCCGACGGTTCCCTTATCGACAATTTCGAGCGGGATTAGCGATCTGATTGCCCAAGGATCCGTCCCTGAACTCCCGACCTGACGGCGGGGTCATGACCCCCTCAGTCGGGGAGGCGGAAGCCCCTCTCCCTGAAGAGACGCAGGCAGGCGGCGACGATTTGGGGGTCGTAGAGGACGCCCGCCTTGTCCTCGATCTCGGCGAGGGCCGCGTCGATGCCCAGGGCGGCCCGATAGGGGCGGTGGGACGCCATGGATTCCACCACGTCGGCCACGGCGAGGATCCGCGACTCTTCGAGCATCTCCCCGTCCTTCAACCCCTGGGGGTAACCGCTGCCGTCGAGGCGTTCGTGGTGTTCCAGGATCATCCGGGCGATGGGCCAGGGGAAGTCGATGTCCTTGAGGATGTTGTGGCCCGCCTGGGCATGGGTCTTGACCAGGGCGAATTCGACTTTCGTCAGGGTTCTGGGCATCGTCAGGAGCTCGGCGGGGACGGAGATCTTCCCCAGGTCGTGGATCAGGGCGGCCATTCTCAGGCCCTCGACCCTTTCGGCGGGGAGGCCCATCTCCTCGGCGATGGCGCAGGCCAGCACGGCGACGCGCCGCTGGTGCCCCGCCGTGTGGGGGTCCCTCGTCTCCACGGCGGCCACCATGGCCTCCACGGCGGCCATGAGGGCCCGTTTCATCCGCTCCTCGGAGAGCTTCCGCTCCGTAATGTCCTCGTCGAGGCCCTCGTAGTAGAGGATCCGGCCCGTCTCGTCGCGGACGGCGTGCATGGTCAGGGAGATCCAGACGGGGGTCCCGTCCTTGCGGCGCTGCAGGACCTCGTAACCCCTCACCATGCCCTTCTCTTCGATGATCTTGAGGATCTTGGCCCGGTCTTCGGGGTTTACGTAGAGCTGCCGGGTCACGTCGGTGAGGTGCTCCATGAGGTCCTCGGGGCTGTCGTAGCCCAGGATCTGCGCCATGGCCCGGTTGGCCAGAAAGACCCTCCCCTCGGGGGTGGACCGGAAGATCCCCTCCTGGGCGTTCTCGAAGAGGCTGCGGTAGCTCGCCTCGGCCCGACGGAGCTCCTCCATGGCCTCCACCCGCGCCGTGATGTCCGTGTTGGTCCCGTCGTAGTAGAGGACCCGGCCCTTCTCGTCCCGGACGGCACGGGCGTTGATGGATATCCAGAACTTGGAGCCGTCCCGGCGGTAGACCTGGGCCTCGAAGTTGCGCACCTCGCCCCGTTCGTTCAGGAGCCTCTTGAGGAGCTCCCGCCGTTGGGGGTCCACGTAGAGCTGCCGGCCGATGTCGGTCACCTCCGCCATCATCTCCTCCGGGGTGGAGTAGCCGAACATCCGGGCGAAGGCGGGGTTGAGGGACAGGTAGCGCCCTTCCGGCGTGGTCCGGTAGATGCCCTCGGAGATGTTTTCGTAGATGTGGCGGTAGTTGTTCTCGCTCTCCTCCAGGGCCCTCTGGGTCTTCTTGAGTCTTTCGAGGCTGTCGGTCAGCTCGACGTTCAAAGACTCCAGGTCCGCCGTCCTCTTCTCCAGCTTCCGGAACAGGGCGGCGCCGTACCGGCCGTTGACCTCCGGGCCGAGGTCGATCTTCTCCTGTCGGGCCCGGCGTTTCAGGGCCTCGTGCTCGGCGAGCACCTCGGCGACGATCCCCATGAAGGCGTCCGGCTCCTGGGGCTTGATGATGTAGCGGGCCGCCCCGAGGCTCAGGCCGAACTCCTCGTCCTTGGGGTCGGTGAAGGTGGCGGTATAGAAGACGAAGGGGATTTCCCTGAGGGCCTCTTCCTCCTGGCAGCGTCGGCAGAGGGCGAAACCGTCCATGACGGGCATGAGGACGTCGCTGAGGATGATGTCGGGCGGGTCGGCCAGGGCGGAGTGCAGGGCCTCGGCGCCGTTTCGTGCGGCGTTGACTTCGAAGCCGTGGGTCTTGAGAAGGACCTCGAGGAGATAGAGGTTCTGGGCGTTGTCGTCGACGATGAGGGCCTTGGGCATCAGGCGTCACCCCCTCCGACCGGGGGCAGGTGCGCCTCGACCTGGGCCAGGAACGTCTCGGGGTCGATGGGTTTCTCGATGTAACCCGTACACCCCGACGCCAGGGCCTTCTCCCGGTCGCCCGCCATGGCGTAGGACGTCACGGCGACAATGGGGATGGGTGCCGTGCGGGGGTCCTCCCGGAGCCGCCGGGCCACGGTGTAGCCGTCCATGACGGGGAGCTGGATGTCCAGGAGGATGAGATCGGGCCGGACGGCCGCCGCCGTCTCGATGCCCGCCATCCCGTCCGTGGCCGCCGCGACTTCGTAGCCGTTCTTCTCCAGGATGTAGCGGATGAGATAGAGGTTCTGCTCGTTGTCCTCGATGACGAGTATCTTCTTCTTCACGGTGCCGATCCCTCCTTGGGCAGGGCGACCCGGAAGGTCGTTCCTCCCTGCCAGACGCTCTCCACCTCGATGGCGCCGCCCATCAAGTCCACCAGCCTCTTGCAGATCGTCAGGCCGAGGCCCGTGCCCTCGTAACGGCGACTCACACCCGTCTCGACCTGATAGAACGGCTGGAATATTTTTGCAAGGTCCTCGTCCCTGATGCCGATGCCGTCGTCGGCGACGGCGAGGACGTAACGATCCGGGGCGGCCCGGCAGGTCACGGTGACGTGACCGCCCCGCTCGGTGAACTTGAGGGCGTTGCCGAGGAGGTTGATGAGGACCTGCTCCACCCGCCGCCGGTCTCCCGCCATGGCGCCCACCTCGGCGGCGACGTCGAGTCGCAGCTCGATGCCCTTGGCCTGGGCCTGGGGCCGGAAGGTCTGTACCAGTTTTTCCAGGGAGGCGCGCAGTTCGAAGGGCTCGCGGGCGAGAGTGAGCTGGCCCGCCTCGATCTTGGAGATGTCCAGGACGTCGCTGATCAGGGCGAGGAGGTGGGCGGCGCTGGACTTCACCATGCCCAGCTGTTTGGTCTGCTCCTCGTTCAGGGGGCCCACCAGCCCCTGGAGGAGTATCCCCGTGAAGCCGATGATGGAGTTCAGGGGGGTGCGCAGCTCGTGGGACATGGTGGCGAGGAAGGCGGATTTCATCCGGTCCGCCGCCTCGGCCCGCTCCTTGGCGACGGTCAGCTCCCGGTTGACCCGGTCCGGCTCCCGGGTCCGCTGCCGGACCAACTCCTCGAGATCTTCCCGGTAGCGCCGGAGCTCCTCTTCCACCCGGCGGTGGGCGTCACGGATCCGCAGGGCCTCGACGGCGAAGGCGAGGTCCCCCGCCAGTTCCGTCAGGAGGTCGATCTCCCCCTCATCGAAGGCGTCGGGCTCTGAAGAATAGATGTTCAGGGCCCCGTAGGTACCTGCGGGGCCCGACAGGGGGAGGGCGATGGAGGAGGCGAAACCCATCGCCAATGCCCGCTCCCGCCAGGGGGCGTATGTCGGGTCGGTGGGGATGCGGCGGGCGGCGCAGGGGCGTCCCGTGCTGACGGCCGTGCCCGTGGGGCCCCGGCCGTGTTCGTCGTCGCCGGAGGTGACGCGGATCCCCTCCAGGTAGACCCCGTCGTCCCCCGCCGCGGCCACGGGCCTGATGAGGGAAGTCTCTTCGTCCTTGTAGCCCACCCAGGCGAGGCGGTAACCGCCTGTATTCACGAGGATCTCACATATTTCCCTCAGAAGCTCCCCCTCGGTTGGGGCCTTCACGATGGCCTGGTTGCACCGGCCGATCGTCGTCAGGGCCCGGTTGGCCCGGCGCAGTTCCCGTTCCTTCGCCTCCAGGGCCTCCAGGGCCGCCCGCCGCCTCTTCAGGGCGATGACCAAGGCGGTGATGAGGAAGGCCTGGAGGGCGATGACCAGGGCGACGAGGGTCAGCTCCACCTTGTACCGTTCCCAGAGGGAGATTTGCCGGTAGCGGATGACGCTCCCCTCGGGGAGGCGGTCCGCCGGTATGCCGAAGCGTCGCAGCACCCGCCAGTCGTACATGTCCCGGATCTGGGCCTCGACCCTCACGGTGCCCCTCCCCGGGGCCCCCGCCAGCATGTTGAAGGCCGCTTGGGCCGCCGCCTGTCCGTATGCCTCCGCCGAGGTGAGACGCCCCCCGACGATGCCCAGGCCCAGGACGGTGTCGTAGAAACCGAAGATGGGCAGATTCACCTCCGAAGCGATGGCCTTCATGACCTGCACCGTCGTGAGGGGGTCGCCCCGGCGGTCCCTAAGATAGGTGAGCATGAGGACGGCGGCCTTCTTGTCCGTCTTGGCGAACTCCGCCAGGAGCTCGTCGGGGGTGAGACCCTTGAGATAGACCGCCTCGGCGGGCCAGGCCGCCTTCTCCACGGCGGCCCGGGCCTGTTCGAGATAGACCTCGTCGTCTTTCCCGGCGCCGGAGACGACATAGAGGCGCCGGGTCTCGGGGAACAGGGATCTTATCCTCTCCAGGGTCCCGGGGAGGTCCGAGGTGCTCTCCACGAGACCCGCCCCGGGCCGGGAGGCGATTTCGGCCAGGCGGTCCCGGCCGGGGAGGAGGTGCAGGACGGGCACGGCGGGGAAGAGGGTCTCGCCGTGATCGAGGAGGAGGGCGCTGCTCGTCGGCATGACGCCCACGACGAGGTCAAGGGGCAGGTTGCGGTACTTCCTGATGAGGAGGTCCTTGAAGAGACGGAGGTATTCCGGGTCGGCGTAGATGCGGGTGTCGACATACTCGTAGCTGACCCGGACAGACCGATTAGTCAGTTCCTGGAGGTGTTCCACGAAGGCGTTGTTGAGGGTGGTGAACCACTGGGTGACGAAGGGTTGGGCGGTGATGACGAGGATCTGTGCCTGGCGCCCTACCCCCGGGGCGGCGTGGGACCGCCCGGGGGCGACCGCGTAAAGGCACACCCCGAATGCCCAGAGGGCACAGAAGAGCAACAACCTGACGGGTGCCTTCATAGGACTCCCTCGCGGACGTTTTTTCGGATCTGGTTTGCCCTCTTTACGCGCCCCCGTGCCGTGTCTGACACCTTCTATACAGCCTGCCTCATCACCCGTCAACGGTGATGTCGTCGCAACGGCGGGGGAGGGACTTGGCAAAGGGAGGCGGCAAGGTCGGCCTGTGAAAATCAGTCATGACGGGGGAGACCGGAAACCGGCGACCCACATTGGACCTTGATTGTTTATTAGGATTATGCTTTTGGAACTTCGATATGTGTATGGCCGCGGACGGGCGTAGTCATGAAGGGACTCAGGGATAAGGAAAGGGGCGGATCAACGGACCGGCCCCGGACAGGGGACGAAGAGCGGCCGGCGGCGCCCGGTGATCATGGCCCAGGCCGCTGGGACGAGGAGAGGGAGCTGCTCGTGAAGGCCGCGACGATGGCCAGGGTGGGGTTCTGGGAGAAGAACCTCCTGACGGGCGACGATACGTGGTCCCAGGTGACGAGGGAGATCCACGAGGTGGGACCCGACTTCCGGCCCGACATGGCCGCGGGGATCGCCTTCTACAAGGAGGGGGAGGACCGACGACGGATCGAGGAGGCCGTCTCCCGGGCCATCGAGGGGGGCGAACCTTTCGATTTGGAACTCAGGATCGTGACGGCGAAGGGAAACGAGCGCTGGGTGCGCGCCATCGGCGAGGCCGAGCACCGGGAGGGGAAGTGCCTCCGTCTCTTCGGGACCTTTCAGGACATCGACGCCTTCAAGAGGGCCGAGGAGGCCCTCAGGGAGAGCGAGAGGCGTTACCGGGAACTGACGGAGAGCATCGCTGATCTCTTTTTCGGCCTCGATGGGGATCTGCGGGTCCGCTACTGGAACAGGGTGTGCGAGGAGTTGACGGGAAAGGAGGCCGCCGCGGCCCTGGGTGCAGAGGTCGGCGAGGTCTTCCCTGCGGGGGCCGTCTCGGAGGCGGTGAGATCGGCGCTGACCGAGGCCCTCGCTGCGGGGGAACGCCGCTGGATCCCCTGGGAATGGGAGACCCGCAAGGGTCGTCTGCTCTTCGAGGTGACCCTCTATCCCACGCCGGACGGCCTGTCCGTCCTGGGGAGGGACGTCACGTTGCGGCGGCAAATCGAAGAGACCCTCATGGAGAGCGAGGCGAGGTTCCGCGACCTCGTGAACAACGCCCGTGAGAGCATCTTCGTCATCCAGGACGGCCGCATCGCCTTCGTCAACGCCGCGACCTTCGAGGCGGCCACCTATACACCCTCGGAACTGTACGGGAAGCCTTTTCTGTCCTTCATCCATCCCGAGGACCGGGAGCTGGTGAAGGAACGTTACGAGCGGCGTCTCAGGGGTGAGGAGGTCCCCTCCCGCTACACCATTCGCCTCCTCAGGAGGGACGGCGCAGTCCGCTGGATGGCCCTCAACGCCGCCGTGAGCCGCTGGCGTGGGAGGCCCGCCACCCTTTGCTTCATGACGGACATCACAAGGCAGAGGGAAAGGGAAGAGGCCCTCAGGGCGAGCGAGGAGCGTTACCGCCAGCTCTTCGAGAACGTTCAGGAGGGGATACTCGTGGCCACGAGTGAGACGATGGATTTCGCCAATCCCGCCCTGGCCAATCTCTTGGGCTATCCCATAGAAGAACTGACTTCGCGGCCCTTTGTCTCCTTCATCCACCCCGAGGACAGGGCGATGGTCCTGGAACGCCATTTAGCCCGTCTCAGGGGGGAGATGACGACCACGGGTTACGAGTTTCGGATCGTCAGGCCCGACGGCGAGATCCGCTGGGTCTTCATCACCTCCCGTCTCGTCAACTGGGGGGGCAGGCCGGCGACCCTCGCCTTCGTCAGCGACATCACGGAACGAAAGAAGGCCGAGGAGGAGAAAGAGGAACTGGAGAGACGCCTGGAGAGGGCCCAGCGTCTCGAGGCCATCGGGACCCTCGCGGGCGGCGTCGCCCATAACTTCAACAATCTCCTCATGGGGATCCAGGGCTACGCCTCCTTGATGCTCCTCGATCTCGCGCCTACCCATCCCCATTACGAACGCCTCAAAAAGATCGAGGGGCTCGTGAAAAGCGGCGCCGACCTGACGGGTCAGCTCCTCGGCTTCGCCCGGGGCGGCCGCTACGAGGTGAGGGTCATGGATATCGGGGAACTCGTCGCGGAAACGGCCCGCCTCTTCACCCGGACGCGGCGTCAGATCGTCATCGACGTGGAGCGCCCCGCCGATCTTTGGGCCATCAAGGCCGATCGGACCCAGATGGAGCAGGTCTTCATGAACCTCTTCGTCAATGCCTATCAGGCCATGCCGGCGGGTGGGACGATCAGGGTCGCCATGGGAAACGAGAACTTGGCGTCGCCGGAGGCCGAACTCCTCGAGGTGGAGGAGGGGGATTTCGTGCGCATCACCGTCTCCGACACCGGCGTCGGCATGGACGAGAAGACGAAGGAGCGGATCTTCGAGCCCTTCTTCACGACCAAGGCCCGGGGCAGGGGGACGGGCCTGGGCCTGGCGTCCGTCTACGGCATCGTCAAGGGTCACGGCGGGTCCATCGAGGTGGAGAGCAGCCCCGGCGAGGGGACGACCTTCACCATCCTCCTCCCCGCGACGAGGGACCCGGAAAATCGGGGGACCTGATACCCAAATCCCGCCCACCCCGCCGTCACCGAACCATCTTCGGCGAAAACGGCGCATATCGTGTCGGACGATCGCATCAATACGGAACGTACCGAGGGAAACGAGTCACCCGGCGGCGCCGATGACGGTTTACGGACCCGTTCGGAGGGGTATCGGAGTTCCGATACAGGTTAGCTTTATGATATCATTGATGAATCAGCGACTTTAAAAAATTCCTGTCGTGGTGAGGCATCCCGGTTCTTGAGGGCCCGAAAGCCCAGCCGGACAAGGGTTTGCGGATCGCACCCCGGCGGATTCTTGGCCGAAAGGGTGAGAAATGCCCGGACACGATGACCCTTTTGCGCCGAAAATATTCTCAATGAAAACGACGCATTACGAATTAAGTATGGTGTCCCCCAATTAGGCGTAACGGGCGATGAGGAAAACGCCGCCGATCATGATGAGGGAACCGACGAGACGCTCGCCGATCTCCTCCTCCCGAAATAGCCAGGCGCCGTAGAGGACCCCGAAGAGGATGCTCATCCTCTTGACGGCGATCATGTGGGCCACGTTCGTCAGCGCGACGGCCTGGAAATGACAGAGGGCCGAGAGAAAGACGCAGAGACCCAGGGCCTCGCCCGCCGGGAAGCTGCGCCAATTGAGGGTCTTGAAGGTCCTCTTCCCGTCCGTCAAGGGGGCGAGGAGGATCAAGAGGACCGCGAGGATCGTGAAATAGACGGCCCCGAAGAAAAGGGGGTCGGAGTTGATGATGGCGAGCTTGCCCAGGGGGGCCGTGACGGCGTAGATGAGGGAGACGAGGATCATCAGCAAAGAACCCCGCTCCCGGATGACGGCCCGGAACGGCTCGAGGATCCCCTGGCGGCCCTTGGAGAAATGGAGGGTCCAGGTCCCGATGACGATGCAGACGATGCCGGCGGCGGCGCCCCCGCTGACCCTCTCGCCCAGGAAGAGCCAGCCCGTGAAGACGATGAAGACGGGGGTGAAGGAGAGGAAGGGCAGGGTCAGGGAGAGGGGCGAGATCTTGATGGCCCGCATGTAGAGGATGAAGGCGCCCACCTCCAGGGGGAGGGCGCAGGCGACGGCGACCCAGAAGGTCGGGGTAGGGACGGTCAGGGGAATGAAGAGGAAAGAGGCGAGAAACCACGGCAGGGCGTAACCGAGGCGGACCAGGCCCATGACGTAGGCGGGATACTGAGAGAAGAACCTTTTGGTCAAGGCGTCGGCCGTCGCCAGGAAAAAGGCGGAGAGGACGGAGAGGACCAGCCACAACAAGGTCACACCCCCCAGGGATCAGCCGCGGCCACCTTCTCCGGGCAGGGTTTGACAGGCCCAAAGGAAACCGCGACCGCCGTGGCCATCATCCCCGTAAAGCCCCCCCGCCGTGTCGGCCCCTCCTGGAGGATGGATCGCGGGACCTGCACGGTAAAAAACGCCAGGGGAGAAAAACGCCCCCTCACGGGAGGGCGCCTGCGCCGCCCGGGGCGGCGGGTCGGAAAAGGACGGGTTCTCACCTCAGGCACCGGCGTAGCAGGGGGGCGGTGAGGTGCAAAAGGACGATGTTCATGGGGCCAATCTAGCGGCGCCGTGGGGCCGTGTCAAGGCCTTCGGCCCTTTGTATCCAAAATGTTTGACATTTAAGACCCCCTGTGAGAGAGGAAAGTCATATCATCATTTGAAGGGGGACTTATGGAGAAGGGAAAAGACGGCAGCCGTTCCTCCATGTACCAAACCGTCCTGGCCATGGCGAAGAAGGAGATGGACGAGGACGCCGTCGAGATCAGGCGGCTCAAGGAGAGGCTGGCCTATCTCGAGCGCCGCATCGAGAAGGCCAAGGCCGTCTTCGAGGCCGTTGTGGCCCGCCTCGATCTGGAGGAAGGCGCGGGCGAGGAACCGCCCGAGGTGGAGACCAAGGTGGCGCCGCGCATCGTCTTCACGGCCCCGGACACTGGGACGAAGGCGCCTGCGGAGGCGGGGGCCGAGGAGAAACCCAAGGCCTCCGACGGCGATATCACCTTCGAAGAGTACCGCCGCATGATCCAGGAGCATCTCCGCAAACGGATGGAGAAGGAAAAGAGCCAGACCTGAGAAGACCTAAGCGACTGGGATCTCACGGGGCCCCCTGATGGACATCCAGACGAGGGCGTACGGGTACGCCTTACTGTCCGTGGCGCTGTGGTCCACCGTGGCCTCGGCCTTCAAGATCACCCTCCGCCGTCTCCCCTTCGACGTGATGCTCCTCTTCGCCGCCTTCTTTTCGTCCCTTCTGCTCTTTGCCGTCCTGAATCTCCAGGGGAAACTCCCCCTCCTGGTGAAGATGGGCCGCCGGGAATGGCTCAGGTCCTCCCTCCTCGGGTTTCTCAACCCTTTCCTCTACTATCTGATCCTCTTCAAGGCCTACGATCTCCTTCCCGCCCAGGAGGCCCAGGCCCTCAACTATACCTGGCCCATCACGGTGGTCATCCTGTCATCTTTCATCCTGGGGCAGAGGCTGACGGGGCGAAAACTCGCGGGGATCATCGTCGGTTTCGGCGGCGTCCTGACGGTGGCCACCCACGGCGACCCCCTCTCCCTCACCTTTTCCAACATCCCCGGGGCGGCCCTGGCGGTGGGGAGTTCCGTCGTTTGGGCCCTGTTCTGGCTCTACAACGTGAAGGACCCCCGGGACGAGGTCCTCAAGCTCTTCGTCAACTTCTGTTTCGGGACGGTCTTCGTCGGCCTCTTCGCGTTGGTCGGGGGCGCCGAGATCACCCTGGACGCCGTGGGCCTCCTCGGCGCTCTGTACATCGGCGCCTTCGAGATGGGGATCACCTATGTCTTCTGGCTCAAGGCCCTGAGCCTCTCGCGCTCGACGGCCCAGGTGAGCAACCTCGTCTTCCTCTCCCCCTTCCTCTCCCTTTTCTTCATCAGCCGCATCGTCGGGGAGGTCATCCGGCCCTCCACCCTCCTGGGCCTCGCCCTCATCGTGGCGGGGATCCTGATCCAGGGGAGACAAAAAGTCGTTGACTAAAGACGGGTCCTATATTACGAGATCCACTTCGCCCTTCCGGGGCGGGCGATTTTGGGCCATGGCGAAAGGGATCTACATCCATACCTTCGGCTGCCAGATGAACGTCCAGGACTCGGAGAAGATGACGTTCCTCATGGGCGCGGAGGGGTATGAGCCCGTCATTTCGCCCCGGGAGGCGGATCTCGTCATCCTGAACACGTGCAGCATCCGTCAGAAGGCCGTCCAGAAGATCATGAGCCGCCTGGGACGCCTGAGGGACCTCAAGAGGCGGAAACCCACGATGATCATCGCCGTCGGCGGGTGCCTCGCCCAGCAGTGGGGAAAGGAATTTTTAGAAAAGGCGGACCATCTGGACATCGTCTTCGGGACCCACAACATCCACCGGCTCCCCGAAATGGTGAGGAAGGTGAGGGAAGGGGGAGGGAGAGTTTCGGATATCTCCTTTCACGGCTCCGTTCCCTCCCTGAAGATCCAGGCCTCTCCCGAAGAGGGAAAGGTAGGCGCCTACGTGACCATCATGCAGGGTTGCGACAACTTTTGCACCTACTGCGTCGTCCCCCTCCTGAGGGGGCCGGAGGAGAGCCGTCCCCTCGACGAGATCCTGGCGGAGATCCGCTGTCTCGCCGACCGGGGGATAAGGGAGGTCACCCTTTTGGGCCAGAACGTCAATTCCTACGGCCGCAACCTCCCCGGCGGGGCGTCCTTCGCCCGTCTTTTGAGGGAGATCGACGACCTCGGGGTCATGGAGAGGGTCCGTTTCACCACCTCCCACCCGCGGGACCTCTCCGACGAAGTCATAGGGCTCTTCGGCAGGCTCCGCTCCCTCTGCGAGCATATCCACCTCCCCGTCCAATCGGGTTCCGACGCCGTCCTGACCATGATGAACCGGGGTTACACAAGGGACGATTATCTGCGTAAGGTCGAGAAACTGAGGGACGTCTGCCCCGACATCGCCGTCTCTTCGGACATGATCGTGGGTTTCCCCGGGGAGACGGAGAAAGATTTCCTCCAGACCTTGGATCTGATGGAAAAAATCCGGTTTGACAACCTATTTTCCTTCAAGTATTCAGAGCGCGAAGGCACGGTGGCCGTGGGGCTTCCGGGAAAGGTGCCCGAAGAGGAGAAGGCGCGGCGCCTCACGATCCTCCAGGGACTTCAGGACCGTCACGCCCTCGAGCGGAACCGGTCCTGGGAGGGAAGGGAGGTGGAGGTCCTCGTCGAGGGGCCGAGCAAGGGCGACCCCCGGGAGATGACGGGAAGAACCAGGGGCAACAAGATCGTGAATTTCCCCGGCCGGGGGGAGATGAAGGGGCGGCTCGTGAAGACGAGGATCGTCCGGGCCTTTCTCCATTCCCTCCGGGGGGAGCCAGTGGCCGAGGAGTAGGCTATGCTCATCGAGATGAACATCGCGGGGATCACCATCGATCCCATCACCAACACGCCCATCGTGATCCTGAAGGACAAGGAGGAACGGAAGGCCCTCCCCATCTGGATCGGCATCTTCGAGGCCAGCGCCATCGCCTCGCAGCTGGAGAAGATCACCTACGCCCGCCCCATGACCCACGACCTCCTCTACGAGGTCCTGAAGACGACGGAGGTCGTCGTGGAGAAGATCGAGATCAACGACCTGAGGAACAACACCTTCTTCGCGAACATCTATCTCTCCCGGGAAGGCGCCTCTTTCGTCGTCGACGCCCGGCCGAGCGATGCCATCGCCCTGGCCCTGAGGGCGGAGGCCCCCATCTTCGTGGACGAGGCGGTGATCGAGAAGTCCCGGACCGTGGATTTCGGGGAGAAGTCGGAGGACATGGAGAAGCTCAAGGAAGAGAAGCTCAAGGAACTCCTCGAGAGCCTCTCGCCGGAGGATTTCGGCAAGTACAAGATGTGAGGGGACGAAGGGCCTTGGATCTCCTGGCGGAATTCGACGAACACCTTAAAATCGGCAAGGACGCCTCGGCGCACACGCGCCGGGGTTACGGCTCCGACGTGGGGCAGTTTTTGGCCTTTCTCAGGGAAAGGGGCCTTCTGGGGGCCGGCGGGGACGAGGAGGAGGCCGTCAAAGGGGTGGATGTGGCCGTTATCCGGTCTTTCCTGGCGTCCCTGTACCGCCGGGGCGTCAAGAAGACCTCCATCGGCCGTAAACTGGCGGCCCTGAGGGCCTTTTTCAAGTTTCTCCACGACCGGGGACTGGTGGAGGCCGACCCGGCCCGGGCCGTTTCGGGGCCCCGGCAGCAGCCTCATTTGCCGAATCTCCTGTCCGTGGACGAGATCTTCAACGTCCTGGATCTCCCCTTCGCCGACGATCAGAAGGGGAAGCGGGACCGGGCCGTCCTGGAGGTCCTCTACTCGACGGGGATGAGGCTCCATGAGCTGACGGGGATGAACGTCGGGGACGTCCTGTTTTCCGAGGGGATGGTCAGGGTGAGGGGCAAGGGGAGGAAGGAACGCCTGGTCCCCATCGGCGAGGCCGCCCTGAGGGCCCTCTCGCAGTACCTGGAGGCGAGGGGCGTGACGGCGGGTCCCGGGGCCGACGACAACCCCGTCTTTGCGGGTCCCCGGGGGGGCAGGATAAGCGAGAGGACCGTCCAGAGGATCGTCGACCGCCACGCCGCGGCGGGGGGCCTGACGAGGAAGGTCAGCCCCCATGCCCTGCGCCACTCCTTCGCCACCCACCTCCTCGACATGGGGGCGGATCTGAGGAGCATCCAGGAGATGCTCGGTCACGAGAGTCTCAACACGACCCAGCGTTACACCTCCGTGAGCGTGGAGCATCTCCTGACGGTCTACGACCGGGCCCATCCGAGGGCGGGGAAAGGAGACAAGGGGAAATGATGAAGATCCACGGCACCACCATCCTGGCCGTGCGTCACCGGGGCAAGGTCACGGTGGCCGGGGACGGCCAGGTGACCTTCGACGTGACGGTGATGAAACACGGGGCGAGGAAGGTGAGGCGCCTCTACCACAACCAGGTGATCGTGGGTTTCGCGGGGACCACGGCCGACGCCTTCACCCTCTTCGACCGTTTCGACGCCAAACTGGAACAGTACAACGGCAACCTCCTGAGGGCGGCCGTGGAACTGACGAAGGACTGGCGGACGGACAGGGTCCTGCGTCACCTCGAGGCCCTGATGATCGCCGTCAGCAAGGACTACTTCCTCCTCATCTCGGGCAACGGCGACGTCATCGAGTCGGACGACGAGGTCCTCGCCATCGGTTCCGGGGCCCCCTACGCCCTGGCCGCCGCCCGGGCCCTGGTGCGTCACTCCGACCTCTCGGCGTCGGAGATCGCAAGGGAGGCCGTGAAGATCGCTTCCGAGATCTGCATCTACACCAACGACAGGATCGTCGTGGAGGAGCTGGATATCTGAAATGTCTGCCGATTCGTTGACGCCGCGCATGATCGTCGAGAGGCTCGACAAGTACATCATCGGCCAGGACGAGGCGAAGCGGGCCGTCGCCATCGCCCTGCGCAACCGCTGGCGCCGCCAGAACGTCTCCCAGGAACTGGGGGAGGAGATCGCCCCCAAGAACATCATCATGATCGGGCCGACGGGGGTGGGGAAGACGGAGATCGCCAGGCGCCTGGCAAAACTGGACAACTCCCCCTTCCTGAAGGTCGAGGCCTCCAAGTTCACCGAGGTGGGTTACGTGGGCCGCGACGTGGAGTCCATGATCCGCGACCTCGTGGAACTGTCCGTGAACATGGTCAAGGCGGAGGAGCAGGAGAAGGTGAAGGCCAAGGCGGCGGAGCTGGCGGAGGAGAGGCTCCTGGACATCCTCTTGCCGCCGAAGCCCCTGGAGCGGACCGTCGGCGACCTCATGGCGGACCAGAAAACGGTGGACGCCAACGAGGAGGCGACCCTGAGGTCCCACGACACGACCCGGGAGAAGCTGCGCCGCTTCCTCAAGGAAGGTAAACTCGACCACCGGCAGGTGGAGATCGAGGTGGCGGAATCGCGGCCGACGCCCATGATCGAGATCTTCTCCACGGCGGGCGTGGAGGACATGGGGCTCAACATCAAGGAACTCTTCGGCAACATCTTCCCCCATAAGAAGAAGAGGACCAAGGTGAAGGTGCCCGAGGCCCTCGAGATCCTGACCCAGGAGGAGGCCCAGCGCCTCGTGGACATGGACAAGGTGACGAAGACGGCCGTCGCCAGGGTGGAGCAGTCGGGGATCATCTTCCTCGACGAGATCGACAAGATCGTGGGGTCCGACTCGCCCCACGGTCCCGACGTCTCCCGGGAGGGGGTCCAGAGGGACCTTTTGCCCATCGTCGAGGGCTCCACGGTCAACACCCGCTACGGCATGGTGAAGACGGATCACATCCTCTTCATCGCCGCCGGGGCCTTCAGCTTCACCAAGCCCTCGGATCTCATCCCGGAGCTTCAGGGCCGTTTCCCCATCCGGGTGGAGCTGAATTCCCTGGGGAAGGAGGAGTTCATCAGGATCCTCACGGAGCCCCGCAACGCCCTGGTGAAACAGTATATCGAGATGATGGCCACGGAAGGCGTCCGCCTCGTCTTCACCGACGACGCCATCGCCGAGATCGCCGAGATCGCCGCCCTCGTCAACGAGAGGACGGAGAACATCGGCGCCCGCCGCCTCTACACCGTCATGGAGACCCTCCTGGAGGACATCTCCTTCGACGCCCCGGACATGGAGGAGAAGGAGATCACCATCGACGCGGCGTACGTCCGGGAGAAGCTCATGGACATCATCGAGGACGAGGACTTGAGCCGCTACATCCTCTGACGGGAGGCAGGCATGAACGACAATGACGACATGGTAAAGACGTCCGTGGAGAGGGCGGGGATCCTCCTGGAGGCCCTCCCCTACATCAGGAGGTTCTACAACCGCACCATCGTGATCAAATACGGCGGCCACGCCATGGTGGACGACGAGCTGAAGGACATGTTCGCCCGTGACCTGGTGCTGATGAAGTATATCGGCATCAACCCCGTCGTCGTCCACGGCGGGGGGCCCCAGATCGGCGTGACCTTGAAGCGTCTCGGGAAGGAATCGCGTTTCATCCAGGGCATGAGGGTGACGGACGAGGAGACGATGGACATCGTGGAGATGGTCCTGGTGGGCAAGGTCAACAAGGAGATCGTGGGCCTCATCAACCACCACGGCGGCAAGGCCGTGGGCCTCAGCGGCAAGGACGGCGACCTCATCCGGGCGGAGAAGTACTACCTCAGCGAGGAAAAGGCCAAGGACACGCCCCCCGAGATCATCGACATCGGCCTGGTGGGTAAGGTCAAGGCCATCAACGCCAACCTGATCGTTTCCCTCGTCCAGGACGGTTTCATCCCCGTCATCGCCCCCACGGGGGTGGGAGAGCGGGGCGAGACGTATAACATCAACGCCGACGTGGTGGCCGGGGAGGTGGCCGCGGCCCTCGGGGCCGAGAAACTGGTCCTCCTGACGGACGTTCAAGGCGTGTTGGACGACGGCAAGAACCTCATCAACACCATGGACGGCAGGCGGGCCCAGGAACTCATCGAAGGCGGGATCATCGCCGGGGGCATGTTCCCCAAGGTGAAGTGCTGCCTCAAGGCCTTGAGGGGCGGGGTCAACAAGACCCACATCATCGACGGGCGCCTCAAGCATGCCATATTGCTCGAGATGTTCACCGACCGGGGCATAGGCACGGAGATCGTCCTGTGATTGGGGAAAGGGGGACAGGCGGATGACGACGCAAGAGCTCATGGCCCTCGGGGAGAGGGTGATCATGGGGACCTACAGGCGTTTCCCCGTGGTCCTGGCCAGGGGCGAGGGATCGAGGGTCTGGGACACGGAGGGGAAGGAGTATCTCGACTTCGTGGGGGGTATCGCCGTCTGCGCCCTGGGCCACTGTCACCCCGCCGTCGCGGAGGCCGTCTCCCGCCAGGTCTCCCTCCTCTGCCACGTCTCGAACCTCTATCACATCGAGAACCAGATCCTCTACGCCGCCATGCTGATAAAGAGGTCCTTCGCCGATCAGGTGTTTTTCTGCAACAGCGGCGCCGAGGCCAACGAGGCCGCCATCAAACTGGCGCGGAAATACGGGAACGAACGTTTGGGGGGCAGGCACGAGATCATCACCATGAAAGGATCGTTCCACGGCCGTACCCTCGCGACCGTGGCCGCCACGGGTCAGGAGAAGTTCCACAAGGGTTTCCAGCCCCTCCCGGCGGGGTTCCGCTACGTGCCCTTCAACGATCTCGACGCCCTAAAGGAGGCGGTGAACGACAAGACCTGCGCCGTCATGGTGGAACCGATCCAGGCCGAGGGGGGGGTGAACGTGCCCGACGGGGGCTACCTCGCCGGCGTCCGGGCCCTCTGCGACGAGCAGGGGATCCTCATGATCCTGGACGAGGTCCAGACGGGCATGGGGAGGACGGGGACCATGTTCGCCCACGAGTATGAAGGCGTGACCCCCCATATCATGACCCTCGCCAAGGCCCTGGGAAACGGTTTCCCCCTGGGGGCCATGCTGGCCACATCCGACGTGGCCTCGGCCTTCGAGCCGGGCAGCCACGCCTCCACCTTCGGCGGGAATCCCCTGGCCATGGCGGCGGCCCGGGCCACCCTGGAGATCATCGCCGCGGAGGGCTTCCTGGAGGGTGTCAGGGAGAGAAGTTCTTACTTTCTTGAGGGGCTCAGGGAACTGCAGAGGCGCCTCCCCGTCGTCAAAGAGGTCCGGGGCCGGGGGATGCTCCTGGGGGTGGAATTGAACGCCGAGGGGGCCGAGATCATCGATCGCTGCCGGGAGAAGGGACTCCTCATCGCCTCGGCGGGACCGCGGGTCCTGAGGTTCGTGCCCCCCCTGATCGTCACCCGGGGCGAGATGGACCGGGCCCTGGAGATCCTCGGGGAGGTGTTGGCGGCGACATGAAAAGGGACCTGTTGAGCGAATACGACCTGAAGGTCGAGGAGATCGACGGCCTCTTCGCGAGGGCGAAGGAACTCAAGGCCTGGCTGCGGGAGGGCCGCCCTTACCGACCCCTGGCGGGGAAGACCCTCGGCATGATCTTCGAGAAGGCATCGACTCGGACCCGCCTGTCCTTCGAGGTCGGGATGATCCAACTAGGCGGTAACGCCGTGTTTCTTAACCCCCGGGACACGCAGCTCGGGAGGGGAGAGACGGTGGCGGACACGGCCAGGATCATGTCCCGCTATTTGGATATCGTCATGATCAGGACCTTCGCCCAACAGACCGTCGAGGAATTCGCCCGCCACGCCACGATCCCCGTCATCAACGGCCTGACGGATCTCCTCCATCCCTGCCAGATCCTGAGCGACATCTACACCATCTTGGAGCACCGCGGCGATTACCGGGGCCTGAAGATCGCCTACGTGGGCGACGGGAACAACGTGGCCAACTCCTGGATCAACGCGGCGGCCCGTCTCCCCTTCCACCTGACCCTGGCCTGCCCCGAGGGTTACGACCCGGATGCCTTCATCCTCGAACGGGCCTACCGGGAGGCCCCCTGCGGCGTCACCCTCCACCGGGACCCCGCCGAGGCGGTGAAGGGGGCCGATGTCGTCTATACGGACGTCTGGGCCAGCATGGGGAAAGAGGACGAACAGGAGAAACGCGCCCGGGCCTTCCGGGACTACCAGGTCAACGCCGGCCTCGTTGCCCTGGCGTCATCACGGGTGCTGATCATGCACTGCCTGCCCGCCCATCGGGGGGAGGAGATAACCTCGGAGGTCATGGACGGCCCGCGTTCCATCGTGTGGGACCAGGCGGAGAACCGACTCCACGTGCAAAAGGCCATACTCGAGATGCTATTGAAGGAGGATTGAGAGAGATGAAGGGCAAGAAGAAGATGAAGGTCGTCCTCGCCTATTCCGGGGGTCTGGACACGTCGGTCATCGTCAGGTGGCTCATCGAGGCTTACGATTGCGAGGTCATCGCCTTCGCCGCCGACGTGGGCCAGAAGGAAGAGCTGGAGGGACTGAGGGAGCGGGCCCTGGCGACGGGGGCGAGCAAGGTTTACATCGAGGACCTCCGGGAGGAGTTCGCCCGTGATTTCATCTTCCCCGCCCTCAGGGCCAACGCCGTTTACGAGGGCGTTTACCTCATGGGGACTTCCCTGGCCCGCCCCCTTATCGCCAAGAAACAGGTCGAGATCGCCAGGGCCGAGGGGGCCGACGCCGTCTGTCATGGGGCGACGGGCAAAGGAAACGACCAGGTGCGTTTCGAGCTCACCTACATGGCCCTCGATCCCCAGATACGCATCATCTCCGCCTGGAAGGACCCGAAGTGGACCTTCAATTCCCGCCAGTCCATGCTCGATTACGCGGCGAAGCACCGGATACCCGTACCCCTCGTCACGAAGGAGAAACCCTACAGCAGCGACCGCAACTCCCTCCACATCTCCCACGAGGGCGGCATCCTGGAGGACCCCTGGGCGGAGCCGCCGGAGGACATGTTCGTGCTGACCGTGTCGCCCGAGAAGGCGCCGAACAAGCCCACCTACGTGGAGATCGACTTCGAGAGGGGCAACCCCGTGGCCGTCAACGGCCGGAGGATGTCACCGGCGGAGCTCATGGAAGTCATGAACGAGATCGCCGGCAAGAACGGTGTGGGAAGGGTGGATATGGTGGAGAACCGTTTCGTGGGCATGAAGTCCCGGGGCGTTTACGAGACGCCGGGAGGGACGGTCCTGTGGGCGGCCCACCGGGCCGTCGAGTCCATAACCATGGACCGGGAGGTGATGCTCATGAGGGACACCATGATCCCGAAATACGCCCAGCTCGTCTACAACGGGTTCTGGTACTCCCCGGAGATGAAGGCCCTCCAGTGCTTCATCGACGCGACCCAGGAAAACGTCACCGGCACGGCCCGGGTCAAGCTCTACAAGGGCAACTGCATCGTCGTCGGGAGAAAGTCGCCCCAGTCCCTCTACCGGGAGGAATTCGCCACCTTCGAGAAGGACGAGGTCTACAACCAGATGGACGCCACGGGCTTCATCCGCCTCAACGCCCTGCGCCTGAGGATCCAGGCCCTCAGCAGGATGGAGAGGGAGGCGGGGGCCGCCGAGGCCACACCGGAGGGGCCGCGGCCCAAGAGACCGGGTTGCCGCAGGCGCAAGGCTTGAGAAGGGGGTCCTAGGTGGCGAAGGGCAGGAAACTCTGGGCCGGAAGGTTCCGCCAGGAGACGGATGCCATGGTCGAGGCCTTCACCTCGTCCCTGGCCTTCGACCGCCGCCTCTTCCGCCACGATATCAGGGGCAGCATCGCCCACGCGAAGATGCTGGGGCGCTGCGGGATCATCGACGCGAAGGCCCGGAGGGCCATCATCAAGGGTCTCGAGGGGATCCTCAACGACATGGAGGAGGGCCGTTTTGTCTTCCGGCCCGAGGACGAGGACATCCACATGGCCGTCGAGAAGGCCCTCATCGAGCGCATCGGCTCCGACGGGGCCCGCCTGCACACGGGGAGGAGCCGGAACGACCAGGTGGCCCTGGACCTCCGCCTCTACCTCCGGGAGGAGATTGACGAGATCATCGGCCTCCTGAGGGCCCTGCGGGGGACCCTCGTCGAGGTGGCCGGACGGGAGGCGGGGACCGTCATGCCCGGTTACACCCACCTCCAGAGGGCCCAGCCGGTTTTGTTCTCCCATTACCTCCTGGCCTACCACGCCATGTTCGAGAGGGACGAGGGCCGTCTGGCCGACGCCCGGAAGCGGGTCGATGTCATGCCTCTCGGTTCGGGGGCCTTGGCGGGCTCCGGTCTGCCCCTGGACCGCCGGTACACGGCAAGGCTCCTGGGTTTTTCCGCCGTGGCGGACAACAGCATGGACGCCGTCTCCGACCGGGACTTCGTGGCGGAGTTCATCTTTGCCTCCGCCCTCGTCATGGCCCATCTGAGCCGCTTCTGTGAGGACCTGATCCTCTACTCCACGGCGGAGTTCGATTTCATCGAGATCTCCGACGCCTTCACCACCGGCAGCAGCATGATGCCCCAGAAGAAGAACCCCGATGTGGCGGAGCTGATCAGGGGCAAGACGGGACGGGTCTACGGGAACCTCGCGGCCATCCTGACGGTCCTCAAGGGCCTGCCCATGACCTATAACCGGGACCTCCAGGAGGACAAGGAGGCCCTCTTCGACACCGTGGACACCCTCAAGGCCTCTCTGGCCGTCTTCGGGGCGATGATGTCCCACGTCCGGGTGAAGGGCGAGAAGATGGCCGCGGCGGCCGCCGGCGGCTTCTCCGCGGCGACGGACATCGCCGAGTATCTCGTGTCCAAGGGGGTGCCCTTTCGGGAGGCCCACGGGATCGTGGGCAGGATCGTCGCCTACTGCATCGATGAGGGGAAGTCCTTCCCCGACCTCCGTCTCGAGGATTTTCGGCGTTTTCACGATGGCTTCGACGAGGAGGTCCTCTCTCTCCTCACGCCGGAGGCCTCCGTGGCGAGAAAGAGGACCCAGGGTTCCACGGCCCCGTCGGAGGTGGCGAGGCGTATCGAGGACCTCGGGCGAAGGGACAAATGAGGCGTCTGTTCTTTCTCTTCTTAGCTTTAACATTTCTCTGCGGCGCCTTGGCGTGTCTTGCCGCCTGCGGGAAGAAGGGCGATCCCGAACCAAGGTCACGAGAGCCCCTGCGCGGCAACCCCAGCCTCACCCTTCAGAGGAGCCCCGAGGGGATCGTCCTCACCTGGCCGGTCCGGGCGTCGGCGGAGAGGGGGGTCTTCAGGATCGAGAGACGGGAGATCCCCACCGGTGAGGGGGCCTGTGGACGTTGTGTGGATGAGGCGGCCCTGATAGGCGAGATCGCCCCCACGGACAGGCGCTTCTGTTCCGACGGGGCCCTCTGTGTCATGACGGACCGGAAGGTGAGAAGGGGAGGGCGCTACGCCTACAAGGTCCGGTGGTGCCGGGCGGCAGGCGAATGCGAGGACTACACAGCTGAATTACAAAAGGATTACTGAAATTTAGGAAGAGTTATTCATGCATCACTTTAATTATGTCAAGGGGGAACTGTACTGCGAAGAGGTCCCCGTCAGGGAGGTCGCCGAGGCGGTTGGGACACCCTTCTATCTCTACAGCCGCCGGACCCTGACCCACCACTTCCGGGTCTTCGACGGGGCCTTCGCCTCCGTGCCCCATCTCACCTGTTTCGCCGTGAAGGCCAACTCCAACATCGCCATCCTCGCCCTCTTCGCGGCGGAGGGGGGAGGCGCCGACATCGTCTCGGGGGGAGAGCTTTTCCGGGCCCTGAAGGCCGGCGTCGATCCCGCCAAGATCGTCTATTCGGGCGTGGGCAAGAAGGTGGAAGAGATCGATTATGCCCTGTCGGAAGGGATCCTCATGTTCAACATCGAGTCCTTCCAGGAACTCGAGGTCGTCAACGAGCGGGCGGCGAGGCTGGGGAAGAAGGCGGGGATCGCCCTGAGGGTCAACCCCGACGTGGACCCCGAGACCCACCCCTACATCTCCACGGGCCTGAAGGAGAACAAGTTCGGCGTGGATATCGACGCCGCCATAGAGGCGTACAGCAGGGCCGCCCGACTGAAGAATCTCGATATCCGGGGGGTGAGTTGTCACATCGGCTCCCAGCTGACCAAGCTCTCCCCTTTCCTCGACGCCCTGGACCGTCTCAAGATCCTCCTGGGCCGCTTGGAAATGGAGGGGATCGACATCCGTTACCTCGACCTGGGGGGCGGGCTGGGGATCACCTACCGGGACGAGGAGCCTCCCCACCCGTCCCGTTACGCCGAGGCCATCGTGGACGCCGCCCAGGAGTTGCCCGTCACCTTCGTCTTCGAGCCGGGGCGGGTGATCGTGGGAAACGCCGGTATCCTTGTCACCAAGGTCCTGTACACGAAACAGAACGAGGGGAAGAATTTCCTCATCGTCGACGCGGGTATGAACGACCTGGTACGCCCCAGCCTCTATAAGGCCTATCATGCCATTCAGCCCCTGACCCGCCGGAGGAGGAGGACCATCGTGGCCGACGTGGTGGGACCCATCTGCGAGTCCGGGGACTACCTGGCCAAGGAGAGGGAGGTTCCCGATTTCCAGCCGGGAGAGATGCTGGCGGTTATGAGCGCCGGCGCCTACGGTTTCACCATGGCCTCGAACTACAACAGTCGCCCCCGGGTGGCGGAGGTCATGGCCGATGGGAAGGAGTGGTTCGTGATCCGCCGGAGGGAGACCATGAACGATCTCGTGCGGGGGGAGGTCGTGCCGAGGAGCTTGAAAAAGAAAAAAGAATAGTAAATAAGGACGAAAAACCATTGTGGAGGAGGAAGCCATGATCAAGGGAGCCATTGTTGCCATCGTCACCCCCTTCAAAAACGGGCAGATCGACGAGGAGGCGTTGAGGGAGTTGATCGAGTTCCAGATCGCAAACGGCACGGACGGCATCGTCCCCTGCGGGACCACGGGGGAATCGCCCGTCTTGTCCCATGAGGAGCATGACCGGGTGATCGAGATCACCGTGGACGCCGTGAAGAAGAGGGTCCCCGTGATCGCCGGTACGGGTTCCAACAGCACGGAAGAGGCCCTGCGTCTCACGAGGCACGCCTACGAGGTCGGCGCCGATGCCGCCCTCATGGTCTGTCCCTATTACAACCGCCCGACCCAGGAGGGACTCTATCAGCATTACAAGTTCATCGCCGAGAATGTCCCTTTGCCCATCATCATTTACAACATCCCCGGTCGGACGGGTGTGAACCTCCTCCCGGAGACCCTGGCCCGCCTGGCCGAGATACCCAATATCGTGGGCACGAAGGAGGCCTCGGGTTCCCTGAAACAGATGCACGACGTCATCGCCAAATGCGGTCCCGATTTCTCCGTCCTCTCGGGTGACGATTTCTTCACCTACCCCCTCATGTGTCTCGGCGGTCACGGCATCATCTCCGTCATCTCCAACGTGGCCCCGGCGGACATGGCGGCCATGGTGGACGCCTTCGAGGCGGGGGACTATCAGAAGGCCAAAGAGCTCCACTTCAAGATGGTCCCCCTGGTGGACATGCTGTTCATTGAGACCAACCCCGTGCCCGTCAAGGCGGCCCTGGCGATGATGGGCAAGATCGAGTACGAGGTCCGCCTGCCCCTGTGCAAGCTCTCGGCGGGCAACTACGAGAAACTGAAAAAGGCCATGACGGACTACGGCCTCATCAAATAGGCATAAGGGGGTTTTCCTATGATCGGAGCGATAGTCATGGGGGCCGGCGGTCGCATGGGGGGCAGGATCGCGTCGCTGATTTACGCCTCCCAGGACATGACCGTGGCGGCGGCGGTGGAGAAGAAAGGGCACCCGGCCGTCGGGCGGGACCTCGGCGAAGTCCTCGGCCTGGGGAAGAAGGGCGTGACGGTGACGGACGACCTCTCGGCCGTCATCGGCGCCGGTGACGTGATCATCGATTTCACCCACCACGAGGCGTCGGTGGGACATATCCGGGCGGCGGCCGCGGCGGGAAAGCCCATCGTCGTGGGCACGACGGGTTTCACGGCCCAGGAGCAGGAGGAGATCAGGAGGCTGGCCGAGGGCATGCCCTGCGTCGTGGCCCCCAACATGAGCGTGGGGGTGAACCTCCTCTTCAAGGTCCTAGACGACGTGGCGGGGATCCTGGGTGACGACTACGACGTCGAGATCATCGAGGCCCACCACAACCTCAAGAAGGATGCCCCCAGCGGCACGGCCATGAAGATGGCCCAGATAATCGCCGCCCGTCTGAAACGGGACCTCGAGAAGGAGGGCATCTATACCCGGAAGGGCATGATCGGCGAGCGGACGAAGACGGAGATCGGCATCCAGACCATCCGCGGCGGGGACATCGTGGGGGAACACAACGTCATGTTCATCACCAACGGTGAACGCCTCGAGTTCATCCACCGGGCCCACAGCCGGGACAATTTCGCCCGCGGCGCCCTGAGGGCCGCCCGCTGGATTATCGGGAAGGAGAAGGGCCTTTACGACATGCAGGACGTCCTGGGGCTCAGGGGATGATGATCGTCTATCTCGGGATCGGCGCCAACGTCGGCGATCCCCTCGCAGCGTGTGAAAGGGCCGTGGGGGCCATGAGGGAGATACCTCTCATGGAGGTCGTCTCCGTCTCCTCCTGGTACCGCACCTCGCCCGTGGGTGACGAGGGCCAGCCCGATTTCGTCAACGGCGCCGCCGAGATCAAAACGGGTCTCTCTCCCCGGGGTCTCCTGACGATCCTGAAAAACCTGGAGGCCGAGCTGGGCAGGAAGCCCTCTCGGCGTTGGGGCCCCAGGGAGATCGACCTCGACATCCTCCTCTACGGTCAGGAGGTGATCCGGGAAGAGGGCCTGACCATCCCCCACCCGGAGATGCACAGACGCCGCTTCGTTCTGGTGCCCCTGTGCGAAATCGCCCCCTACGTCATCCATCCCGCCTTCGGGGTCTCCGTGAGGGGCCTGCTGGACCGCCTGGATGCGGAGGGTCGGGTGGAAAGAATAGCAAGGGGTGTCAGATGCTGATCCGGGCCATCGTCGCCGCCGTCATCTTCTATATCCTCTACCGGCTGGCCCGTCTCCTCTTCTCCGATTCCGGCCGGGTGACGAGACCACTTTCGGGGGGCAACCCGGCCAGTCTCCAGGGCGAGGACCTGGTGGAGGATCCCCAGTGTCACACCTATATCCCCTTGAGCGCGGCCCACAGCCTCGAGGTGGATGGAAGGACCCTTTACTTCTGCAGCAGGAAGTGTCTGGACGACTATCGGAGGCAAAAAAGATCGAGCCAGGAGGCACCATGAGATTCTTTATCGATACGGCCAGCATCGACGAGATCAAGGAAGGTCTCAAACTGGGCCTGGTGGATGGGGTGACCACCAACCCCACCCTCGTGGCGCGGGAAAAGAGGTCCTTCATGGAGGTGGTGAAAGAGATCCTGAAGCTCGTGGACGGACCCGTGAGCCTGGAGGTCGTCAGCCTCACCGCCGAAGAGATGTTCAAGGAAGGGAAGAGGCTTGCCCGTCTGGGGAAACAGGTGGTCGTTAAGGTCCCCATGACGATGGAGGGCCTGGAGGCGACGCGCCGTCTTTCCGCCGCCGGGATCGCCGTCAACCAGACCCTCGTCTTTTCGCCCCTCCAGGCCCTCCTGGCGGCCAAGGCCGGCGCCGCGTACGTCAGCCCCTTCGTGGGCCGCCTCGACGACGTCGGTCACGACGGCATGGATCTGGTGGAGCAGATCCTCGAGATCTACGAGCGCTACGGTTTCAGCACCGAGGTGATCGTGGCCAGCGTGCGCCATCCCTCCCACGTCCTCAGGGCGGCCCTCATGGGCGCCCACATCGCCACGATCCCCTTCAAGGTCTTGACCCAACTGGTCCGTCACCCCCTCACGGACCAGGGCGTGGCCGCGTTCCTTGCCGATTGGGAGAAGGTGCCGAAGAAGTAATGGCTCTATGATAGAGATCCTGAAGCGGTACTTCGACACCCTTCCCCTCGACCAGGCCCAACGGAGGGTCTTCAACCTCCCCAACGTCATCACCCTGGCGAGGTTGAGCATCATTCCCGTTCTATTCTTTCTTCTCGCGGCGCCCGGTCAGACCTGGAGCCTCGTCATCGCCGTCACCTTCATCCTCGTCTCCTTCACGGACCTCCTCGACGGTTACGTGGCCCGGCGCTACCGGATCGTCACCACCATGGGGAAGTTCCTGGACCCCATCGCGGACAAGCTCGTCCTCAACACCGCCATGATCCTCATGATCCCCATCGGCCGCATCCAGGCCTGGGTCGTGGCCCTGATCGTCATCAGGGATTTTGTCGTGGACGGGATCCGCAGCATCGCCCAGGCGGAGGGTTTTACCATTCCCGCCAGCCGTTTGGGCAAGCAGAAGACCCTCTGCCAGGTGTTCGCCATCTCGGCCCTCATCATCCACTACCCCATCTTCGGGGCCGACGCCCATGCCGTGGGAACGGTGATTCTCTACCTGGCCCTGTTTCTCAGCATCTATTCAGGTATCGACTACCTGGCCAAATTCTACCGCATCATCGTCAGAAAGGAGTCCTAGAGACCGTCCAGATGAGTTGTGACCATGACTACACCCCTTACGACCACCCCGAGATCCTGGGGCGCCTCTTCTACCCTCGTCCCGAGTGGAATCTCCCCCTGACCAACGGCAAGGTCATCCCCCTGAGTATACCGGTGGAGGGAGACGTGAGGCTCGGGGCCTACTTCCACCCCTCGGCCCTTCACCGCCCGACGATCCTCTTCTTTCACGGGAACGGTGAAATCGCCTCGGAGTATCACGACCTGGCCCCCTTTTTCATGGACCGGGGACTCAATTTCCTCCCCGTGGATTACCGGGGTTACGGGCGTTCGGGGGGGAGACCCACCGTCTCGGCGATGATGGCCGATTGCGGCCCCATTCTTGACTTCTGCCGGGAGTGGCTCGCCACGGAAGGCTATACGGGGCCCTTGATAGTCATGGGCAGATCCCTGGGGTCGGCGCCGGCCCTGGAGATCGTTCACCGTTTTCCCGCCTACTGTGACGCCCTTATCATCGAGAGCGGCTTCGCCCACGTGGGACCCCTCTTCTCCCTGTTGGGGATCGACAGCCGCGGTCTTTCCCTGCCCGATGAGGATCTGTTTCGTCACCCTGAGAAGATCCGTTCCTTCAAGAAGCCGACCTTGATCATCCACGCCCAGTTCGACCACATCATCGCCTGTTCCGAGGGGGCGGCCCTCTACGAGGCGAGCGGCGCCGAGGAGAAGCGCTTCCTCAAGATCAAGGGGGCGAACCACAACAACATCTTCGCCCTCGGCATGACCCAGTACATGGACGCCGTCGTGGAACTGGCGGGACTCATCGCCGGCGGTAGCCAAGGCTGAATTGCGACTTTTTTCTATTGACAAAAACGCCCGCATATTATAGTCACGGCCTGACCGAGCAAAAGCGGGCGTAACTCAGCGGTAGAGTGCCACCTTGCCAAGGTGGACGTCGACGGTTCAAATCCGTTCGCCCGCTCCAGGAAGAAACGGCGGCATAGCCAAGTGGCTAAGGCAGCGGTCTGCAAAACCGTTATTCACCGGTTCGAATCCGGTTGCCGCCTCCATCATAAAGAAGCGAGAAGGATTATCCCCCCGGGGAATAATCCTTTTTTTTCATCCGAGGTGCCGACCATGAAGATCTCAGTTTCTCGGGGCTCAAGCGTCGAAACGCAGGCGGACGCCCTGATCTTACCCATTTACGAGGACGAGAAGGAACTTAGGGGCGCCGCCGGGATCCTCGACGAGGCAACGTCGGGGGCCGTCGGGGCCGTCCTGAAGGCGGGGGATTTCAGGGGCAAACGGGGCAAGACGGCGGTCCTCTATCCGGATGTAGGCCTCCGTAGCCGACGTCTCATCCTGACAGGTTTGGGCAAGCGGGGAGAACAGGAGGCGGAGGCCGTCCGGGGCGCCTTCGCCGCGGCGGCCCGGGAGGCCCGGAACCTGCGTCTCTCGACCGTGGCGTGGGAGGCCGAGGAGGGTTTCTTTGACGCCCCCCTGGCGGAGGCGGCAGGGGCGGCCGTCGAAGGGGTGCGTCTGGGCCTCTATACCTTTGACCGTTTCAAGACCCAAAACAAAGAGGAACGGCACGACCTGGAAGGCTTCACCATCACGACGGGCGCGAAGAACCCGCCCAAGGAACTGGTCTCGGCGGTGGAACGGGCCGACGTGATCTGCGACGCCGTTGTCTTCGCCCGCGATCTCGTCTCGACCCCCGCCAATCACCTGACGCCGAGGGACCTCGCCGCGGCGGCAGTCGGCCTCGCCAAGGGCAGGAAGGGCCTCGGCGTCCAGGTCATGGATGAGAAGGAGATGGCGAAACGGGGCATGAACGCCCTTTTGGGGGTAGCCAAGGGAAGCGCCCAACCACCGCGCTTCATCATCCTCAAGTATACAGGCGGAAAGAGGAAGGATCCGCCTGTGGTCCTCGTGGGTAAGGGCCTGACCTTCGACAGCGGCGGTATCTCCCTGAAACCGGCGGAGAAGATGGACGAGATGAAGTCGGACATGGCCGGGGCCGCCGCCGTCATGGGGACTCTCCGGGCCGCCGCCGACCTGTCTTTGCCCCTGAATATCGTGGGTCTCTGCCCGACCACGGAGAACCTCCCGGGCGGAAACGCCCTCAAACCGGGTGACGTCCTCACCTCTCTGGCGGGCAAGACCATCGAGGTCGTTAACACGGACGCCGAGGGCCGTCTCATCCTCGCCGACGCCCTGGCCTATGCCCAGACCCTGAAACCGGCGGCCGTCGTCGACATCGCCACCCTGACGGGGGCCTGTATCGTGGCCCTGGGGGATATCGCCATCGGCATGATGGGCACGGACGAGGGTCTCAAGGGAAAGATGCGGGCGGCCTCCGAGAGGACGGGCGAGAGGGTCTGGGAACTCCCCCTCTGGAGGGAATACGAGGAGCTGATAAAGAGCGACGTCGCCGATGTGAAGAACTCCGCCGGTCGCTACGGGGGGGCCATAACCGCCGCGGCCTTCCTCAAGCAGTTCGTGGGGGACTATCCTTGGGTCCACCTCGACATCGCCGGCCCGGCCTGGCTGACCAAGGACCGACCCTACATCCCCAAGGGGGCCTCGGGCATCGGCGTTCGTCTCTTGGTGGAATTTCTCGCCCTTTTCTCACCCTGAGGTCTCCCCATGGTCCCCCTCCTGACGATCCGCAATCTCAGGACCTGTTTCGAGACGACATGGGGTACCGTCTGGGCCTTGGCAGGCATCGATCTCGAGGTGGAAAAGGGAGAGACCCTGGGGGTGGTGGGTGAGTCGGGGTGCGGCAAGACCGTTTTAGCCCTGTCCATTCTCCGCCTCGTCCCGCGGCCGGCGGGCCGGATCGTCGCGGGGGAGATCGTCTTCGACGGCGTCGATCTCCTGGGCCTCGACGAGGAGGCCATGAGGACCCTCCGGGGCAGGGAGATCTCCATGATCTTCCAGGAACCCATGAACTCCCTGAACCCCGTTTTCACCGTCGGGGACCAGATCGCCGAGGTCTTGACCCTCCACCGGCGGATGGGGGCCAGGGAGGCCGGGGAAATGACCGTGGAACTCTTGGCCCGCGTGGGGATACCCGACGCCCGGAAGCGTGTCCGGGACTACCCCCACCAGCTCAGCGGCGGACAGCGCCAGCGGGTCATGATCGCCATGGCCCTCGCCTGTAGGCCCCGCCTTCTTCTGGCGGACGAGCCGACGACGGCCCTGGATGTGACCGTCCAGGCCCAGATCCTCGCCCTATTGGAGAACCTCCAAGAGGAGACGGGAACGGCCGTCGTCCTCATCACCCACGACCTGGGCGTCGTCGCCCAGACGGCCCGGCGGGTCGCGGTCATGTACGCGGGACAGATCGTCGAGGAAGGGCCCGTGGAGGCCATCTTCTCCCGACCGATGCACCCCTACACGATCGGCCTTTTGTCCTCCATCCCCCCCGTCGACCGCCTCCCGGGAAAAGACGAACGTCTCAAAGGCATCGGGGGTACGGTACCCACTTATTTCTCCGCTGACCTGAAGGGGTGCCGTTTTCTGGAGCGTTGCCCCTGGGCCGACGAAGGCTGCCGCGATTTTCCCCTGGCCCTTTCCCCCTGTGGGGACGGTCATTACGTCCGTTGCCGGAGGGCCCCATAGGTCATGGAGGCATCATCTCTTTTGGAGGTGAGAGACCTGGAGAAGGTCTTCACCGTGACCTCGAACCCCTTCGCGGCGAAAAAGGTCGTCATACGGGCCCTCGACGGCGTGACCATGGAGGTGGCGGAGGGGGAGACGGTGGGCGTCGTGGGTGAGAGCGGCTGTGGAAAAACGACCCTGGGAAGGATCGTGGCCCGTCTGGAAGAGCCCACGGCCGGGGAGGTCCTCTTTCGGGGCCGTGACATCTTCTCCTTCACCAAGGAGGAACTGAAGGCCTATCGGAGGGAGGTGCAGATCGTCTTCCAGGACCCCTTCGCCTCCCTTAACCCACGGAGGACGACGGGCGGGACCATCGAGGAACCCTTGATCGTCCACGGCGTGAAGGACCGGGCCGAGCGGCGGCGGCGGGTCATGGAGGTCATGGACGCCGTGGGCCTGCCGAGAGACGTCCTGGACCGGTATCCCCACGAATTCAGCGGCGGCCAGCGCCAGCGCATCTGCATCGCCCGGGCATTGGTCCTCCAACCTTCCCTCATCGTGGCCGACGAGCCCGTCTCCGCCCTCGATGTCTCCATCCAGGCCCAGATCCTCAACCTCATGAAGGATCTCCAGCGCGCCTTCTCCCTGGCCTATCTCTTCATTTCCCACGATATAGGCGTCGTGCGTTTCATGAGTGACCGGGTCGTGGTCATGTACCTGGGGAAGGTCGTGGAGGCGGCTTCGAACGAAGAGCTCTTTGCCCGGCCCTGCCATCCCTACACGCGGCTCCTCCTCGAGGCGGTGCCCGTCCCTGACCCCCGGAAGCGGAAAAAGACACCCATGGCCGATACTTATCCATCATCGGAACCTTTGCCCGGCGCCGACACGCCCTGTCGTTTCCTCAGCCGCTGCCCCCTGAGGATGGATATCTGCCGGCGTGACGAACCGACCATGAACGAGGTGACACCGGGACATTTCGTTGCCTGTCACCGCGTTCCTTCGTGAAGAAAAAAACTTGATTCGACTTCAGGTATGTGTTAATCGCCTTCGAAAATGGATATCGCCCGTTGCCGTGATACTTTTGGGGAACGGGTCGGAAGCGGCGGTTGCACCTTTTTGCGATGATATTTTGACCATGGCGGTTGGCCCGGGGGGGTCGAGCGGTCATGGTTTTTTTATTATCCTGAAAGGAGGGAAGGAGAATTGGCGGAAGGCAAGGTGAAGTGGTTCAACGAAAAGAAGGGTTTCGGCTTCATCGAGAGTGATGAGGGGGGCGACGTTTTTGTCCATTACACGGCCATCCAGGGGCAGGGCTTCAGGACCCTCGTCCAGGGACAGCGGATCAGTTTCGAGATCGAGGAGGGCAAGAAGGGACCGGCGGCGGCCAAAGTACGTCCCCTCTGATCACGGGCAATCATCTTTGCGAGGCCCCGCACCCCCCCGGGTAGCGGGGCCTCGTGCATTTCACGGGGCCCTTTCCCGCGTCATGGTCCTCATTTCCCTCTCGGCCCAATAACGGATGAGGAAGAAGGCCAGGAGGGTGGAAAAGGGCTGGGCCATCCAGACCCCCGTGAGGCCGAAGAGGCCCTTGAAGAGATAGAGGGCGGGGACGAGAAAAAAAAGGTCTCTTACAAGCATCAGCCACATGGAGGCGACTCCCTTGCCCAGGCCGATGAAGAGGTTGATCCACACCACAGTAGGGCCCACAAGGACGAGGAGGGCCACGTAGAGGCGTAGGGCAGAAACGCCGATCTCTCTCAGGGAGGTATCATCGGTGAACAGGGCGAGGATGGGAACGGCGAAGACCACGATGGCGAGTGAGCTGACACCGGCGAAGACGGCGGAGATGCGGACGGCTACATGGATCGTCTCCTTGAGACGGTCGTATTGGCGGGCCCCGTAATTGAATCCCACCAGGGGCATCACGCCGTGACCGATACCGAAGATGACCATGAGGGCGAGGCCGTTGATCCGAAAACAGATCCCCAGGGCGGCCAGGGCCAGGTGGCCGAACTCGGAGAGGATCATCGTGTAGACCATGATGACCACGCTGACGATGAGGTTCATGAGGACGGAGGGAAAGCCCGTCTGATAGATGGACCGGATGATGTCCGTTTTGGGGATGAGATGGCGCGGCTCGAGGGCGTAACGTGAGGCCCTCTGGAGGATGAAATACGCCGAGAGGAGGCAGGCCGAGACCTGACCGACAATGGCCGAACAGGCGGCACCCACGATCCCCATCCGGGGAAAGGGGCCGATGCCGAAGATCAGCAGGGGGTCCAGGATAAGGCCGGAGACGGCGAAGGTCAAAATGGCGTACATGGAGAGGTTGGGTCTACCTTCCGCCCGGAGGAGGTTGTTGCTCATCATCATGAACATGAGGAAGGGGGCCCCCAAGACGACGACGGACAGATAGGTCGAGGCCAGGGCGAGGGACTCCCCCCGGGCCCCGAAGAGGCGCAACAAATCCCCCCCGGCCGCCGCAACGAGCAAGATCATGGCCAGGCCGCTCGAGGCGGAGAGAAAGACGACTTGGCCCGCCGTTTCCCTGGCCTTGTCCGTCTCTTGGGCGCCGAACATACGCGCGGCGAAGGAACCGGCCCCGACCCCCGTCCCGATCCCGATGGCCGCCATGATCATCTGGATGGGGAAGGTCACGGTGAAGGCGGCGATGGCGTGGGGGCTGACACGGGAGAGCCACAGGGTGTCCATGAGATTGTAGACGGCCATGGAAAGCATGGCGGCCATGGAGGGCCAGCTCATCTTCAGAAGGAGGGGAAGGATCGGCCCCTCTCCGAGATCGAGGTGGGTCTTAGGCATGAACTATGGCTAACACGTTCCTCAAAGGGGGGGCAACGCCTTTTTAGGCGTTGACGGGGGAGTGTCTTTGTGTTGATAGAAACCGGCGGCTTTTCTTGAGGGCCCCGAGGTGGAAAGGATGATACGGATTATGGGCATTTGGAAGGGATGGGCGGTTTTGGCCGTTTTGGCCTTGCTGTACGCCTGCGGTTCTTCCTCGGAGGAGCCCGTCAGGATCAAGGGGGTGGAGACGCCCCCCGTCCAGGGCGCGCCTCCGGGACCGTCAGCGACCCCTCCTGCACCCCTCAAACCCGGGGATATCGTGGCCTCCGTCGACGGGACCAACCTCACCAAGGAGGCCCTGGACCGCGAATGGTCCCAGAAGATGAAGGAGATCCAGGCGAAGGTCCCGAAGGACAAGATAAATCAGGTCTCCGCCAACCTCAGGCGCTCTTTGGTGGACGATTTCATCGTCAGGACCCTGTTGACCAACGAGGTCAACCGGCGGCGGATCACCGTCACGGAGGAGGAGGTGAACGCGGCCATGGAAAGGGTCAAGGAAGGCCTTCCCCGGGGTATGACCATGGAGGAGATGATGAGGAAGGCGGGCCTCACGCCGGCGAAACTGAGGGAAGAGATCGTCCTCGGGATCAAGGTGAACAAGATGGTCGCCGCGGAGGGGAGCCGCAAGCCTGCGCCCACCCCCAAGGAGATCGCCGAGTTCTACCGCAAGAACAAGGAACGGTTCAAGATCTCGGAGACGGTGCGGGTCCGCCATATCCTCGTGGGGGTGGAAAAGGGGGACAATGCCGAGGTGAAGGCCCAAAAGAGGCAGAAGGCGGAAAACATCCGCCGTCAGCTCCTGGAGGGGGCCGATTTCGACAAGCTGGCCCGTCTCTACTCGGACTGTCCGAGCAAGGCCGACGGGGGGGACCTGGGTTACTTCAGCCGGGGTCAGATGGTCAAACCATTCGAGGACGCCGCCTTCCGCCAGGCCAAGAGGGAGATAGGCCCCGTGGTGGAGACGCCGTACGGCTATCACATCATCCAGGTTCTCGAGAAGAAACCCCCCCGGACCCATCCCCTCGACGACGAGGCGAAGGCGAGGATCACGGCCTTCCTCAAGGAACAAAAGCGTTACGAGACCTTCGAGGAGATCATGGACCGCCTGAAGGCCAAAGCCCGCATCACCGTCGCCGACAGGCTCGAATAGGCAAGAAGAACCGCTCGGTATGCCTTTCGCGTCGCTGCTCAGGTGCGGGAGGGCGGGTTATAGCCCCTGAGGGCCGCAAAGACCCGTCTCTCCTCTTCCCTCATCCGCGCCGCGGCAGCCCTGTTCTTACCCTCGTGATCGTATCCCAGGAGATGGAGGAGACCGTGGATAAGGAGGAAGGCGAGCTCATCCTCCCAGGGCGCACCGCATGAGGCGGCATCCCTCGCCGCCGTCTCCACCGACACGACGATGTCGCCCAGGACCTCCGGGTTGAGACCGGAGAATTCCCCCTCGTTCAGGGCGAAGGAAATGACGTTGGTGGCCCGGTCGCGGTTCAGATAGAGGCGGTTAATCTCCCTGATGCCCTCGTCGTCCGTGAGGACGACGCTGATCTCTTTTCCCTTCAGTCCGAGGATCCCCATGATGCGGCCCACGAGGCCCCGGACGCGACGCCCGTCCAGGGGGAGGATCCGCTGTCGGTTCTCTATCCTGATCCTGTTTCTTAAGGGCCCCACGGTCACTTCCGGCGGGAGCGGTCGAGATGGTTGTAGGCCTTGATGACCTCCTGGACGAGGGGGTGTCTCACCACGTCTATCTCGCTGAAATAGACGAATCTAATGCCCCGGGTGTGGCGCAGGATCCCTTCCGCCTCCACGAGTCCCGACTGTTTGTCCGTAGGGAGGTCGATCTGGGTCACGTCCCCCGTGATGACGGCCTTGGATCCGAAACCGAGGCGGGTGAGAAACATCTTCATCTGCTCGGAGGTGGTGTTTTGGGCCTCGTCGAGGATGACGAAGGAGTCGTTCAGGGTGCGGCCCCTCATGAAGGCCAGGGGGGCCACTTCGATGACGCCCTTGGCGATGAGGGCCTGGGCCTTGTCGAAGTCCATCATATCGAAGAGGGCGTCATAGAGGGGGCGGAGATAGGGATTGACCTTCTCGGCCAGGTCGCCGGGGAGAAAACCCAGCCTTTCACCCGCCTCGACGGCCGGCCTCGCCAGGACGATCCTGTTCACCCTCTTCTCCGTGAGGGCCGCGACGGCCATGGCCATGGCCAAATAGGTCTTGCCCGTCCCCGCCGGCCCGATGCCGAAGACCATGTCGGACGATCGGATGGCCTCGATATATTCCTTCTGGGCCACGCTCTTGGGGGTGATGATCCTTTTCTTGGACGAGATGAAGACCTTGTCCAGGAACAGGCTCTCGAGGGCCAACGACCTGTTTTCGCTCAACATCCGATGGGCGTAGTCCACGTCCTGGTGGTAGAGGGGATAGCCCCGGGCGACGATGTCGTAAAGCTGCTCGAGGATGTCCTTGACGAGGCGCACCGCCGGGGCTTCGCCGCTGATGGAGAGGACGTTCCCGCGGACCCCGATCTGGACGCTGTTGAGCTTCTCCAAGAGTCGGAGATTCCGGTCGTGTTCGCCGTATAGGACACGCAGGGGCGAATGGTCGGCGAAGGTGATCTTCTCGGTGCAGGGGCCTTCCGCTTTGTCTTTCAAGGGCTCCGATCCTCGAGGCCGTTGAGGAAAAGGTGGGCAAAGACCTTGGCGTTACCGACCATGTTGTCGATGACGCAGTACTCGTTAGGTTGGTGGGCCGTGTTGTCCGAGCGGGACCAGACGGCGACGGGGTAGGCGCGTCTTCTCAGATAGGCCGCCACGGTCCCGGCGCCGATCCCCCCCGCCCTGGCCTCGAGGCCGTAAACCTCCCGGACGGCCTCCTTGAGGGCCCTTACGACGGGGGCGTCGGCGGCCGTGGGGGGAGGGGCCTGGACCCTCTGGACATGCTCCACCTTGATCGTCACGCCCCATTCCCCCTCGATCCGGTCCGCCTCCCGACGGACGAAGTTCATGACCTCCTCGAGGTCGTACCGGGGGAGGATGCGGCAATCCATGTAGAAGACGTCGTCACCGGGGATGGTATTGACGTTGGGGACATTGGCGTCCTTGCGGGTCGGCTGGAAGGTGCTCCGGGGCGGGTCGAAGAGGGGGTCCTCGACGGGATAACGTCCGTGGAGGCCCCGGTCGAGGGAAACGACGAGGTGGGAGGCGGCGAGGAAGGCGTTGCGCCCCTCGTCGGGCCTGCTCCCGTGGCACTGTTTGCCCTTGGTCTGGAAACGGAGCCAGAGGATGCTCTTTTCGGCGATCTCGATGAGGGTCCCCTCTGGGTTTCCCGAGTCGGGCACGACGATGAGGTCGTCGCGTCCAAAGGGGTTCTCCTTTTGATTCAGGATATAGTCCAGACCGTAGGAGCTGGCCGTCTCCTCATCGGCGACGAAGACGAGGCCGAAGGCCCGCTTCGGTTCCCCTCCCTCGGCCAGGAGGGCCTTCGCGGCGAAGAGGGAAGCGACGAGGTCCTGCTGGTTGTCCTCCACGCCGCGGCCGTATATGCGCCCGTCCCGGACGCGGATTTGGTAAGGGTCGCCTTCCCAGAGGGAAAGCTCCCCGGGGGGGACGATGTCCATGTGGGTGACGATCCAGGTCGTCGGCCCGTCCTTGGGGCCCCGGCGGCAGACGAGGTTTGGTCGCACCCCGCCCTCGGCGCGATCGTCGGGGGCGTCGATGGAAAGGACGGCGTCGAAGGCCATGGTATCCAAGATGCCCTTCAGGACGCGGGCCTTGGCGTATTCCCCCCGGCCGCCGTTATCGGGGGAAATGGCGGGGACGGCCGTCAATTCCCCCTGAAGGGCGATCATCTCCTCGCGGTAGGAATCGATCCTCTCCGCCACTCTCTCGTAGGACTCTCTATCAACCATGTACGTCGGATATCGCGGCGGGAGGGGTTTTGTCAAGAGTCCCTCATCTCGAGGCGTCGCACTTCGCCGAAGGCGTTCCTCAACGAGGGGAGGATCCGTTCGGGGCCGACGACGAGGACGACCATGCCCCGCGGGTTGACCACGGAGGCCGTGGCGGCGGCGATATCTTTCTTGGTCAGGGCCTCGATGCGGCGGCAGTAGAGGTGAAAAAAATCCCTCTCCAGGCCGTTGAATTCGAGGGCCATCTGCCTGTTGACGATCCGGGAAGGGGAGGGGAAGAGGAAGACGAAGCTGTTGACGAGGGCCTTTTTCGCCCACACGATCTCTTCGTCGCGAAAGGATGAAGCACGGGTCTTCTCGAGGATCCCCAGGATCTCCCCGAGGGTCTCCGCCGCCTTATCGGCGGCCGTGAAGGCATAGACGCCGAAGATCCCGTAGTCCCGCCTCGGCCGGTAGTAGCTCCCCGTCGAGTAGGCCAGGCCGCGGTTGGTCCTGATCTCCTGGAAGATCCGGGAACGGAAGCCCCCGCTGCCGATGATGTGGTCGGCCAGCTCGAAGGGGTACGAGGCCCCGTCTCCGCGCGGCGGGGCGTGTTGGGCGGCGATGATCACGGCCTGGGGGCTCTCCTTGACGATGAAATAGAGGGCCGGTTCCGCGGGCCTGGGCGGCGGCGGGGAGGTGACGACTATCCCTTGTGAACCGGGGGCGAGGAGGGATTCGAAGACCTTGATCGCTTCCTCGGTCCCGATGTCCCCCGCGACGGCGATCATCATGTTTTGGGGGAAGAAGAATCGCCGGTGGAAGGCGACGAGATCCTCTCTCTCGACGGCCTTGACGGAGGCCGGGGAGGGCCTTCTGCCCCGGGGATCGGACCCGTACACGAGGCGGTGGAATTCCCAGAAGGCCAGACGCTGCTGGTCGTCCCTTAAACGACGCAGATCTTCCGTCTTGAGGTCCTTGAAGAGACGGAGCCTCTCATCTTCGAATCGCGGTTGCGTCAGGACGGCCCCCAGGATGGCGAAGGATCGCTCCCTATGCTCCCTGAGGGTGGAGAGGGAAAAGACGAAATTGTCCTCCCCCGCCGAGGAATCGAGGATGGTGGCCGTGTTTTCGAGGGCCCTGTCGATCTCCGCGCCCGTCATGGCGGCCGCTCCCCCCGACCGCATGACGCCGGCTAAGATCTCGGCGAGGCCTTCCTTGCCGGGGGGGTCCCACTGGGTCCCGCCCCGGACAAGGACCTGGACCTCGATGAGGGGCAGACGGCGGTCTTCGAGATGATAGAGGACCGCCCCGTTCTTGAGGACCCAACGCCCTGCCCGGGGCACCTCGAAGGGGAGGGGGGGGTAGACGAGATGGTCGGGGTGGGGAAATGCCTTAGCCTTTGAGGCCGCGGGACAGGCCGGGGGAGGGGTGAGGAGGGTAACGATGAGAAGGATGAGGACTACCAACAGACGACGGGGGTTCATCGTTTCTCCCGTTTTTTGATACCGACGGCCACGGTCCTGTTGGCCGCCGTGAGATAGGTCCGGGCCACCCGCATGATGTCCTCAGGTGTCACCTCTTCGATCTTCCCCTCGTAAGCATCCAGGTAGCGATAGTCGCCGATCAGGGCCTCGTAGTAGGAAAGAAGGGAGGCGAGACCCTCATTGGAGGTTTGACGGCGGATGAGGTCGGCCCGGATGTTCGTCTTGACCTTCTTCAGTTCCTCTTCGCCCACGGGTTCCGTTTTGAGACGGTCGAGGACCTCGTAGAGGGCCCGCTCCACCTCCTCGACACCGTGGGGGTGCCGGGGTTGGGCGCCGCAGACGAACAGGTTCGGGTAACGGGACCCGGGCAGACCGTTGACGGCCTCCACCGTGCGGGCCAGGCCGCTCCTCTCCACGAGGTCCCGAAAGAAGCGGGAGGTGCGGCCCTGGGAGAGGAGGGCCTCGATGACGTCGAAGACGTAGTCGTCGGCGTGGGGCACGTTGGGCTTGTGGAAGCCGACGAGCAGATAGGGCTCCGAGTCGATGGGGATCGTCACGCGGCGTTCCACCGTCTGGGGCGGTTCTCGCAGGGCGGAGGCGGTAGGGGGAGGTCTATGCGGCAGGCTCCCGAAATAGGCGGTGACGGTTTTCTTCAGGGCCTCGGGGTCGAAGGAACCGACGACGGCGATGACGGTGTTGGCCGGCGTGTGGGTCCTCAAAAAGAAGTCCCTCACGTCTCTGATGGACAGGGAAGCGATGTCCTCGGCCAGGCCGATGACGGGGCGCCCGTAGGGGTGAAGGGTAAAGGCGGCGCGGTAAAAGGCCTCGTTCAGGAGCGCCTCGGGTTTGGCATCGACCCGCTGGCGTCTCTCTTCGAGAACCACGTCCCGTTCCTGGCGGAACTCCCTGAAGACGGGACGATACATGCGGTCGGACTCGATGCGCGCCCAAAGCTCGAGTCGGTTTTTGGGGAGGCTGACGTGATAGGTCGTCAGGTCCTGGCCCGTCGTGGCGTTGAGGTTTTCCGCACCGTTTTCCTGATAGATCCTGTCGATCTCGTTGGAGACAAAGAGGCGCCGGTGGGCGGCCTCGAGCCTTTTCAGGCGTCCCTCGTAATCGGCGATCCTCTTGGGGTCGGCGTGTCCCCCCTTTGCCCTTTCCTTGTCCAAGGCCTCCAGGGAGGCCTCGATAGCCTTCAGGATGCGTTTCTCCCTCTTGTAGTCCCGCGTGCCGATGGAGGTCGTCCCCTTGAAAAGGAGGTGCTCCAGGAGGTGGGCCGTACCCGTCTTGCCCCGTTCCTCGTCCGCCGCCCCCACGCGGTGACGGATATAGAAGGCGACGGTGGGGGAGGTGTGACGCTCCAGCATGAGGACCCTCAGACCGTTGGGGAGGTCGAAGGCCCGTACCTCCGCCGTGATGCCCCCACCCGCCGTTTCACCAGGGCAGGGGAAGGGGAGGAGGAACGTCGCAAAGAGGAGCCACAGGCCCCAAAGCCAACGAGGGAAAAAGGAAGTTATTGTCCTGCGTTTCTTTCCGCCCATCAGGACTGTTTACCCGCCGCCTCGGCCCGGCGCGCCTTCAAGAGGGCCAAGATCTGAAAGATGGGGCAGGCGATGCCGACGAGGCTGATGAGGATGACGAAGGAAGATGAGAAGAAATGGAGGAGGAACAACTGGGGGTGGTTGAGGGCGTAGGCGGCCAGGAGCTGGTTGATCCCGAGGAACAGAAAGTACAGGGACAAGGCACCGACCGCCGCCATTTTGAGCCACCAGAGGGGCGAACCCATCGAAGACCGACCTCATCGACGTTGATACGACCCTTTACCATCCTTCGGGGAAAGAGACAACGTCCTGATGAGTCCCTTCTCAGGGAGTCTTCGTTATCCCCGCCAAACGCTCCGCCGCCCGGCGTTTACCCGCGAAATCCGTCAGGAGGCGGAAATTCAGGCGCTGCGTCGCCGGGGGACCCGCGGCGATGACGGAGAGGATGGTCGTCGGCGCACTGAGGCCCGAGAGGGTCTCGGCGAGGCGCGCCATCTTGAGACGGTCCTCCACGTCCACCCCCTCTCTGCCCTGGTGATACTTCGCCAGGAGTTCGCCCACCTTGGGGATCTTCAGGTCCCGGGAGCTGGGCCTCGTGACGAGGATGCCGCCGCCGACGTCGGCGAGGCGCTGCCCCGCCTTCAGGATGGCCTCGTTCATGAATAGCTTGGCGGCGTTCACCGTCAGGGAGTCGGGGAGGTAGACGCCGGAGGGCGTGGGGGACGCCAGGGCGGCGGAACCCGCCACCAGGCCCTGAAGGGTTTCGGCGTCGATGCTCATGTCGATAAGCTTGTCCTGGATGTGGGATTTGCCGGCCACGCCGTTGTAGTCCGCCATCGCCGCGGCCGTGCCCATGCAGAGGTCGATATAGCCGCAACGGCAGGCCGAGGAGGCGAAACGCTGAAAGTCGGAAAATCGGTGGACCAAGTCCCTCGTGGCCTGCCACTCGCCGCAGAGGAAGACCCTATCCCAGGGGACGAAGACGTGGTCGAAGATGACGTGGGCGCTCTGGTGCATGCCGTAGGTAACGTTGCCGATGTCTTGGGGTTCCATGGCGGTGAACTTGGCGTTACTGCAAGCCGAATCGTTGACGTGAATCACCCCCTCGGCGTCGCCCGGGACGGCGAAGGCCACGGCGTAGTCCTCGTCCCGGGGACCCAGGGCGGTCGTAGGGACCACGAGGCGTTCGTGGGCCATGGGGGCGCCGGACTGCTGGAGCTTGGCGCCGTTAACAACGATCCCGTCCCGGCGGCGCTCCACGACGCGTAAGAAGAGATCCGGGTCGGCCTGGGCGTGGGGAGGTCGCGAACGGTCTCCCTTGGCGTCGGTGATGTTGCCCGAGACGGCCAGGTCCCTCTCCTGGCACATTTTCATGTAATCGGCGAAGCGGCGGTGGTACTCCGTTCGCCCCCCCGAGGCCCGGTCCACCTCGTAGGTGACGGACCACAGGGCGTTGATCACCGCCCCGGCGACGCACCGGCCGCCGAAGCAACCGCCCGTGTAGCGCATCATGGCCCGCTGGAGCCTCATGCGGGCTAAAAGATCCTCTCGGGAGAGGACGATGTGGAGGAAACGATTGATCTTCCCGCCCGTAAGGTGACTATCTGAGAGGATGAGGTCATGGATCTCTTTGTCGAGGTCCGGCCGGGCGGCCAGGTCGTAAGTCGCCGCCAGGGCGTTCACCGCCGGTCTCAGGGCGGGGTGGTCCCAGTAATCGACGACGGTTTCGCCGTCGATGTAGACGATAGTCTTCATCCGGCCCAGGGACTCTACATAACCCCTTCCGTCCATTGTCACTTCCTCCTCTGTTTACCCCTTCGCCGCTACGTTTCGAGACGACGGCATCGGCGGTTTATCAGGGACCAATATGTGCAGAAAAGATGCCAACCTCTTTGTCGAATATCTCCGCCCCTCTTGCCCCGGCGATTGATCGCCTTGACGATGTTATAAGGACGAATGTCGATATTTCGACTCTACGGCTGCCCGGGGTTTCAGGTCTCGCAGGCGGCGTCGCGCTGGACGGAGATCCCCAGGCGTTTCATGCGGTGGATGAGAGTCGTCCGCTTGAGGCCGAGGAGGGCCGAGGCCCCCGCGGGTCCCCCGATCTTGCCCCGCGTCAACCTCAGGGTATTGAGGATGTGCCTCTTCTCGAGCTCCTTCAGGGGGAGGGGCGTCGTCTCTGCGACGAAGGAGACGGCCTCGGCGAGGTTGTCGGGGAGGCGGATGTCGGGGTCGCCCATGATGACGGCCCTCTCGATGACGTTGGCGAGTTCCCGCACATTGCCCGGCCAGGCGTAGGAGACGAGCCTCTCCATCACCGCCGGCGGTATAACCATGCGGGGACTCTGGTACTGGGCGCAGAAGTGTTCGAGGAAATGACCCGCCAAAAGGGGTATGTCCTCTCTCCTCTCCCTGAGGGGAGGGACACGGAGGGGGAAGACGTTGAGGCGGAAATAGAGGTCGGCCCGGTAGCGCCCCGCGGCTATCTCCCCCTCGAGGTCCTTGTTGGTGGCGGCGATGAGGCGGAAATCGGAATAGAGGGTCTTCGTCCCGCCGACACGCTGGAACTCCTTCTCCTGGAGGATCCTCAACAGGCGGCTCTGTGTCGCCGGGGGCAGTTCCGAGACCTCGTCGAGGAAGATGGTACCCTTGTCGGCCAGCTCGAACCGACCCGGTTTCGTACGCACGGCCCCCGTGAAGGAACCCTTCTCGTGTCCGAAGAGCTCGCTGTCGATGAGGGTCTCGGGGAGGGCCGCGCAGTTCACCCTTATGAAAGGACCGTTCCGGCGGGCGCTTTCGCGGTGGATGGCCCGGGCGATGAGCTCTTTACCCACCCCCGTCTCGCCCTTGATGAGGACCGTGGACCTCGTGGGCGCCACCTTGTGGATGAGATTCTTGAGATCGATCATGGCCTCGCTGGCGCCTATGATCTCGCCCAGGGGGCCGGGATCTTCGTTAACCTCCCGCGGGGGTCGGTATTCCGAAAGGAGACGGGCGTTGAGACCGGCGATCTCTTCGTAGGCCTGGGCCCGGTCGAGGGAGACGGTGATGAGGGAGGCGAGGGCGGAGAGGAGGCGGAGACGGTCCGGGGCCAGATCGATGGTGAAAAAACGGCTGTCCTGGTAGAGGATGCCCGTGACGCGCCGCCCCAAGACAAGGGGGGTGACGATGATCCTCCTCGTCTCCCCGTCGGCGGTCTTGTCCAACTCCCGTTGGACGATCTTGCTCTCCCCTTCCGTCACGGCGAGACGGATGATCTCCCGGATATCCCGGAACTCCGGGTCCGTCAGGTGGTCCCGGGGGAAGTTGCGCGAGGCGGCGATGCGGAAGTCGGGGGAGCGTTTGTCCCGGATGAAGATGGCCGCCCGCTCGGCGCCCGTGAGGCGGGAGATGGAGGTGATGATGTTGGTGAGCATGTGCTCCGTGTTCTTCTGTGATATGAGGGCCTCCCCCATCTCGATGACGACCTCGTATAGCCGGTCTTCCGCCCGGCCCTCCTCACCGTCGATGAGGGATTTCAGATCGGGTGGGAAGGCCGCCTTGGCCGTCCTCTTGAGGAACTCCCAGGCCTTCCCGGCGGCCTCCTCCGCCAAGGACCACTGGTTCGTCTGGAGGTAGAGCCTGGCCAGGTCGATCCTCGCCTTGGCCAGCTCGAGGCGGGCCCCCGTCTTTTCCAGGGACGCCTCGATGGTTTTGAGCTCCTTAATCTTGTCCGCCGGTTTCACATTCTCCTCGAGGTAGCGGATCTTCAGACGCCGGATGATCCCGTAGACGAGGGGATTGAGCTGTTCTTCCCTGAACTCGCTCAGGAAGCGGATCACCGAGTCGAGTTCCACGGGGGAGACGCCCTGGCGGTGGAGGATGAAGCCGGGCTCGAAGATGTGGCAGGCATTTAGGGTATGGTACCAGCTCGACTTGCGGATCCGGTAGAGGACCTGGAAGTGTTTTGCCGCCCGGTCGTAGCGCCCCTCCAGGCATTCGATGTTCGCCAGGCCCACGCCCGCGATGATCTCGGCCATTGGCGTGGCCTCTTTCCGACAGATCTCCATGGCCGCCTCGAAGTAGGCCCGGCTCTCCTTCAAGTGCATCATCTCGATGAGGATGAGACCGGAATTGGCCAGGGAGAAGCAGACGAGGGGCCAGTTCTCGTTTTTCTTGGCCTGGTGGTAGATGCTCTCCGAGATACCCAGGGCCCGCTGGGGCATGCCGAGCTGGGTATAGCACTGGGAGAGATGGAGGGCCGTGATCATGGAAAAGTCGTCGTCGTCCCGTTCTTCCAATTCCCCCAGGGATTCCTCGTAGACCTGAACGGCCCGGGAGAGATCGCCCCGTATGAGGTAGGAGAGACCCCGCAGCTGGAGGGCCCGTCGGCGCAACTCCGGGTCGTCGACGGTGTCCATCATCCGCCAGGCCGTCTCGAAGTGGGTGACGGCCCGTTCGTACTGGAAGCTCATCCAACAGTTCTGGCCGAGGAGGAGTTCCAAGGAAACCTCCGCCCGGACGTCCCCCAGGTGCGAGGCCGTCTTTTGGGCCGCCGTGAGCCAGGGGTGGATCCGTTTCAGATCGGGGTGGAGGAGGGAGAGGGCGGCGCGCCGCTCGAGGGCCGTCATCCAAGTGCCGAAGGTCTCGGGTGAAGGCGTCTCCTCGTCCCGGCTCACGAGTTTCTCCATGAAGGCCAACAGGTGGTCGTAGAGCCTAATGGCCGAGGCGATGCGGTGATTGGCCTCCTCCCTGAGGGCCGCCTTCAGGATGACCTCCCGGTCCGACTCGTCGATCCCCGCCAGGATACAGGTGTGGGCGATCATGAGGAGATTCTCGTCCGTCTCCGGGAGGTGCCTCTGGAGGATCTCCGCGGCCCGGCGATAATAGGCCGTCATCTCCGCCGGCGGCACGAGGGAGACCACCTCCTCCCGGGGAAAGGCCCTCGTCCAGCGATAATGGCCGTCTGCCTCCTTGACCGGCGCGACCCAGCGATGACGCTCGAGGAAGGAAATGACACAGACCAGCTGGGAGGGCTTCACCTCCCTTAAGTCGGCGAACCAATCGATGGAGAATGTGTCCTGGAAAGCGGCGAAACGAAAGAGGGTCGAGCGTTCCGCCGACGAAAGACGCTGGAGATTGGCCGTTTTGACCGCCATCCCATACCTCCTCCCAAAAGATAGGCCCCCCTCGGATACCACCCTCCCCCAGGGGAGTCAAGGAAAAGTGTCGATATATTAACACAAAGACCCTCACAACTGCCCGGGCGGGAAAGGCTTCTTTAGTAAGAAATGTATTCATATCAATGGATTGCCACCTCGGATCCACCTTTTGGGGGTTGGCACCGAAATTGCGCGTTACAAATGGGAGAAGTCAGCACGTCCGGCACCGACCGGGAAAGGGAGGAGGACGGAGATGGATTTTCAACTGAGCGAGGAACACAGGATCTTCAAGGAGACCGTCGCCGCTTTCGCGGCGAAGGAGATCGCCCCCATCGCCGAGGAGATCGACAAAAGAGACGAATGGCCCGAGGGACTCTGGGAGAAACTGGCCTCCCTCGGGATCATGGGGATCACGGTGGATCAGGAGTACGGCGGTGCCGGGGCCGACATCTTGTCGGCGTCCCTCGCCTGCGAGGAGCTGGCCAAGGCCTCGGCGGCCGTGGCCCTCTCGTGGGGGGCCCACGCCAATCTCTGCTGCAACAACCTCAACAGCCACGCCAGTCACGAGCAGAAGAAGAAATATCTACCCCCCCTCTGCTCGGGCGAGCACATCGGAGCCCTCGGTCTCACGGAGCCCGGCGCCGGTTCGGACGCCGTCAGCATCCAGACGACGGCCAGGAGGGAAGGGGACCACTACGTCGTCAATGGCCGGAAGACCTTTATCACCAACGGTCCCATCGCCGACACCATCGTCCTTTACGCCAAGACGGACAAGAACCTGGGTCCCCGGGGGATCACGGCCTTCATCCTCGACACGATGTTCCCGGGGTTTTCCGTCTCCCGGAAGCTGGAGAAGGTGGGTAACCGTGGCTCCATGACGGGCGAGCTCGTCCTGGAGGACTGCATCATCCCGGCGGAGAACGTCATCGGCAAGGAGAACGGCGGGATCGCCGTGATGATGGGCGGCCTCGACGTGGAGAGGGCCTTTTTCGCCACCTACGCCCTCGGCATCGCCGAGGCCGCCTTCGAGGCCTCGGTGAAATACGCCCGGGAGAGGGTCCAATTCGGTAAACCCATCGCCGCCTTCCAGCTCATCCAGCAGAAGGTCGCCGACATGTATACCCTCATCGAGGCCTCGCGCCTCATGTGCTACAAAGCCGCCGTGCTGGCCGAGAGGGCGAAGGGCGGCGGCAAGGGGACGGAGGTCCACAAGATCGCCGCCTCGGCCATCCTCTTCGCGGCGGAGGCGGCCTGTCGCATCTGCGACGAGGCGGTGCAGATCCACGGCGGTTACGGCTACTGCCTCGAGTATCCCGTCCAGCGTTATTGGCGGGACGCGAGGTTGGGGACCATCGGCGCCGGGACATCCGAGATGCGCCGCCTGATCGTGGCCAGGGAGATCTTCAAGATATAGGGGGGTGATCATGGAGAAGAACTATTTCGAGGATTACGGCGTGGGCGAGGTCTTCGTCTCCCCGGGCAGGACCATCACGGAGACGGATATCGTGCTCTTTTCCGCCTTCACGGGCGACTGGCACCAGTTGCACACGAACATCGAGTACGCCGCCAAGACGCCTTTCAAGGAGCGGATCGCCCACGGGATGCTGGGTCTTACCGTGGGGATGGCCCTCCTCTTCAGGCTGGGGCCCCACGTCGTCCTCCCCAAGAGCTTCATCGCCTTCTACGGCATGGAGGGTGTCCGCTTCACGGCCCCCGTGAAGATCGGCGACACCATCCACTGCGAGATGACGATCTGCGGCCTGGAGGAGAAGGACGGCGGGAGGGGTATCATCGAGGCGCACAACGCCGTCAAGAATCAGCGGGGGGAGACGGTGATCGTCTTCACGACGAAGATCATCGCCGGTCGCAGACCCGCCTGATCAAAGGGAAAAGGAGAGGTTCTATGTCAAGAAAAGTCGCAATCGTATCCGTCGCTCAGAGCGCGGGCGCCGAGTCGAAGGACAACTTCTTCGACCAGGCCTACCGGGTCACGAAGGAGGTCCTCGACAAGGCGGGGATAACGAGGGACGAGCTGGGGAGCGTCGTCAGCGCCTCCTCGGACGTCTACCACGGGGGCATCTCCTGCGCCAACGCCTACTATTGGGATCCGACGGGGGCCTTCCTCAAGAACGCCTCCCGCCAGGACGGGGAGTCCCTCTTCGCCCTCATGTACGGGGCCATGCGGATCATGACGGGCCATTTCGACACCGTCCTCGTCATCGGACTGTGCAAGGGGTCGGAAAACCCCGACAACGAAACGTGCACCCTCATGTATTCCGATCCCTTCTATTTGCGGCCCCTCGGTCTGACGGAGACCATGGCCGCCGCCTTCCAGATGAAACAGTACCTGGAGAGATACGGGATCGAAAAGGAGCAGTGCGCCAAGGTCGCCGTCAAGAACCTCGGCAACGCCCTCCTCAACCCCTACGCCCACCGCCGGGGACGCTACAGCGTGGAGGAGGTCCTAAGGTCCGATCTCGTCGTGGATCCCCTCACGGCCCTCCAGTGCGCCCCCAAGTCGGAGGGGATGGTGGCCATGCTCCTCGCCTCGGAGGAGAAGGCCACGAAGATGACGAAAAAACCGGTGTGGATAAAGGGTTTCGCCTCCGCCCTCGACGCCTACATGATCGGTGACCGGGATCTCCTCGACAGCCGCCTCCCCGCGGCCGCCAAGAAGGCCTACGACATGGCGGGGATCAAGGACCCCGCCCGGGAGATCGACCTGGCGGAGATCACGGAACCCTACGCCTTTCAGGAGCTTCTCTGGTACGAGAACCTCGGTTTCTGCGGCGAGGGCGAGGGGGGAAAGCTGATCGACAGGGGTTTCACGGACCGGGACGGGGAGCTGCCCGTCAATCCCTCGGGCGGAGTCCTGGCGAACAACCCCTACGTCTCGAGGGGTCTCCAGCGGGCCGTGGAGGCGTTCCTCCAGATCCGGGGCGAGGCGGGGGAGCACCAGGTCCCGAAACAGGTCAAGACCGCTCTGGCCCACGGAGTCCACGGTTTTGCCGGCCAGTGCCACGCCGTTGCGATCTTGGGAAGTTAGGAGGTGGATTATGGGTAGAGCAGTGGCAATAATCGGCGTCGGTCAGACGCATCACGGCAGGAGGATGGACGTTTCCTACCCCGATCTCGTCCGGGAGGCCGTCGTCCGCGTATTTGAAGACACGGGGCTTTCCCCGGAGGATATCGACGGGGTCGTCTCGGGGACCATGCCCTCCATGATGGAGGGGATCGCCCTGACACACTTCTATTTCGCCGAGGCCATGCAGGCCGTGGGCAAACCCATCCTGAAGACGGAGACGTGCGGTTCCACGGGGGTTTCCATCGCCCACACGGCCTTCTACTGGGTCTCTTCGGGCCTGGCCGACATCGTCCTCGCCGTCGGTCACGAGAAGATGAACGAGGGGAACAGTCAGGCGACCATGACCACCGTCGCCGAACCTTTCTATCAGCGTTATTTCATCTCCGGCGCCCCCGGCGTCTTTTCCATGCAGTCCCAGATGTGGACGGCACGTTACGGTATCTCCGAGGAGAAGATCCGCGACGCGGCGGCCTTTGTTTCCGTCACCCACCACGACGACGCCTTCGACAACCCATACGCCCACGTGAAGGTGAAGGTCTCCATGGACGACGTGAAAAACGCCCGGGTCATCACCTATCCCATCCGTCTCCTGGACGTCTGCCCCAATTCCGACGGCGCCTGCGCCGTCATCTTCGCCTCCGAGGAGGCGGCCAAGAGGATCGGCCGCAAGGCGGCCTGGGTAAAGGGCGTCGGATACCGGGGCGAGGAGTACTTCTTCGGGGACAGCGACAAGGTAGTCTGGGAAAGCGCCATCCAGGCCGCCCGCCAGGCCTACGACCAGGCGGGCATCAAGGACCCCAGGAAGGAGCTCGATGTGGCCGAGGTCTACAACCCCTTCACCTACCAGGAGATGCTCTTCTACGAGTGCTTCGGGTTCTGCGATTTCGGCACCTCCCCGGACCTCGTCTTGAAAGGCACCTTCACCCGCCGGGGCGAGCTCCCCTGCGACCCCTCCGGCGGCGTCCTCTGCACGAACCCCATCGGCGCCACGGGCCTTATCCGGGTGGCCGAGGCGGCGATGCAGGTGACGGGCAGGGCGGGTGACCACCAGATCCCGGGGGCCAAGCTGGCCCTCGCCCACGCCATGGGGGGGGTGGACCAGTTCAACGGGATCATGATCCTGGGATCCAATCTCTAAAGAAACGAGGAGGAATGACCATGTCGAAAGAATACAGAACCCTGAAAACGGAGATTCATCTTCCCTACGAGCTGGCCTACGGTGCCACGTGGACCCGCTTCTTCGAGGGGCTCAAGGAGAAGAAGATATACGGAACCCGCTGCCCCAAGTGCTCCCGGGTCCTCGTGCCCGCCCGGAGCTTCTGCCCCCGCTGCTTCGTCGACACGGACGAGTGGGTCGAGGTAAAGGGGGAGGGGACCCTCGTCGCCTGGTGCTACACCAATTACCGCTACTTCGGGATGCCCACGGAGCCGCCCTTCATCGGGGCCCTCATCCGCCTCGACGGGACGGACGTCAATTTCCTGCACCTCATCGGCGGCTTCGACATCCGGGACTTCGACACCGCCGTGAAGACCGTCAAGAACGGCATGCGCCTGAAGGCCGTCTGGAGCGACGACCGACGGGGCCATATCATGGATATCCGGTACTTCGCTCCGCTGTGAAACTGTCGCGGGCCCCGGGGCGGCCGTGATGCCGTCCTGGGCCCGTACTAAACATCAAGGAGGTGATCGATCAAGAAAAACTATGATAAGGCCGCGTTTCGGACTGAAGTGACTTCAGAACCCAAAGATGAATAGGGGGGACCTGAGCTGGAAAGATATCTACAAGGCGAAGCTCGTTTCGGCGGAAGGGGCGGCGGCGATTGTCAAGTCGGGAGACAGATTTTGGACTCCCCTGTGCCTTGGCCAACCTTCCATGCTGATCATGGATGCCATTGCCGCCAGGAAGGACGAACTGAAGGACGTGGAGTACAACTTTGCCCTCCTCCTTCGGCCGTACAAGATCCTGCAGCCGGAATACAGGGATGTATTCAACCTCGTGCCGGCCTTTTATTCGGCCTTGCCCCATCAGCAGGCCCTGGCGGACAGCGAGTGGGCCAATTTCTGGCCCTGCCAGAGTTCCGACGTCGGGATCAAGATGCCCCACAGGCATCGCCTGTATCCGCGCCGGATGGGTCTGATAACGCAATGCACGCCTCCAGACGAGCACGGTTTCGTCAACCTCGGCCTGGATACCTTCTATACCTACACCCTGATGCAACAGGCCGATTACATCATCTGCGAGGTCAACGACCAGATGCCGAGGACTTACGGGGAAACCAACTTCCACGTATCCATGTTCGATGCCTTCGTGGAGAACTCGAACCCCATACCGGCCCTCCCGACTCCCCAGGCCTCGGAGGTGGAGATCAAGATGGCCGAAAACGTCGTCAGCCTCATCAGGGACCGCGACTGCATCCAGGTGGGTATCGGGGCCGTGCCGGCCATGATCAGCAAGCTACTGGAAAACTCCAATCTCAAGGATCTGGGGATCCATACGGAAATGGCCCCCGCCGGGACCCACAGGCTCGTGGAGAAGGGGATTGTGACCTGTAAGTACAAGAAGGTCAACCCCGGCAAGATCGTTCTCACCTTCACGATGGGGGACAAGGAACTCTACGAGTGGCTGGGTAACAACCCCATGTGCGAGTGGCGCCAGACCTTCTACGCCAACAACATTTCCGTTATCGCCCAGGAAGAGAGGGTCGTGGCCATCAACGGTTCCGTAGAGGTGGATCTCTTCGGACAGATTAATTCCGAGTCCTACGGGATCCGCATGAGAAGCGGCACGGGCGGTCAGCTCGATTTCGTCATCGGCGCCTTCTGGTCCCCCGGCGGCCGCGCCATCAACCTGTTACCCTCGACGGCCATGAAGGGGACGCGCTCGAGGATCGTCCCGACCCTGAGTAACGGGGCCCGCGTGACGGTGCCGCGCCACTATGCGGGCTACGTGGTGACGGAGTACGGTATCGCCGATCTTTACGGGCGCACGGAGCCCGAGCGTGCCGAGGCCCTCATCAAGATCGCCCACCCGAACTTCCGGGAGGATCTGGAGAAGGCCGCCCGGGAGATGGGTTTGATCAAGAAGAAGATCTTTTAGAAAAAAACGCATGGGGTGCCCCTGATGGGGGGCGCCCCATTTTTGGGGTGAGGGACCATGTGGATGGAATTCACGGACGAGCAGCGGATGCTGAGGGAGACGATCCGTCAATTGGCCGAGAAGGAAGTGGCCCCCCTGGCCTACGAGATCGACCGGGACGAGCGTTTCCCCGTGGAGAGTTTCAACAAGCTCAGGGACATGGGCCTGCTGGGGATCACGGTCCCCGCCGATTACGGCGGGGCCGGCGCGGGCTACACGGAGATGTGCATCGTGACGGAGGAGCTTTCCGCCGTCTGCCTCTCCACGGCGGCCGCCTGGGGGACCCACGCCTGTCTCTGCATCGACAACATCCGCCGCAACGGCAACGAGGCCCAACTGGCCAAATACCTGCCCCCCCTCTGCCGGGGGGAGTGGATCGGGGGGTTGGCCATGACGGAACCCTCCGCCGGTTCGGACGTCATGTCCATGCGCCTGAGGGCGGAGCGCCGCGGGGATGCCTACGTCCTCAACGGCACCAAGATCTTCATCTCCAACGGTCCCGTGGGGGACGTCTTCGTCGTCTACGCCAAGACGGCGCCCGAACGGGGGGCCCACGGCGTGACGGCCTTCATCGTCGAGAACGCCTTCCCGGGTTTTCAAAGGGGGAAGAAGTTCGAGAAGATGGGCTGGCGGGGGTCGCCGACGGGCGAGCTCATCTTCGAGGACTGCGTCGTCCCCGCCGAGAACGTCCTGGGCGGGGAAAACCGCGGCGCCCTCGTCCTGATGAGCGGCCTGAACACGGAGCGGGTCTGTCTCGGTGCCATGTCCCTCGGCCTCGCCCGGGGGGCTTACGAATGCGCCCTGAAATACGCCAAGGAGCGCGTCCAGTTCGGGAAGCCCATCGCCTCATTCCAGCTCATCCAGGCCAAGCTCGCCGAGATGGCCATGCTCATCGAGCTTTCGCGCCTCATCACCTACAAGGGGGCGAAGATGGCCGACATGGGTCTCCACAGGGAGATGAACCTCACGGCCTCCTACGCCAAGCTGTTCACCGCCCGGGCCGCCATGAAGATCACCACCGAGGCGGTCCAGGTCCTAGGCGGCTACGGTTACATGAAGGAGTTCCCCGTGGAGCGGATGATGCGCGACGCCAAGCTCCAGCAGATCGGCGGCGGCACCGACGAGGTCCAGATCATGATCATCGCCCGGGAGATCCTGGCCCTCAAGGACCAGGTCTGAAAGGGCTACAGCGACCCGGCAGGGGGTGAAGAAGATGTTCGACGCGACGAAATGCGATTTCTGCGGCGAGTGCCTCGAGAGGTGTCTCTATCTCGATTTTGACCGCGAAGGGGGCGCCGATGCCTTCGAGACCCTCTACCGCCGGGGCGAGGGGGACTGGGTGAAGAAGTGCGTCACCTGTTTCGCCTGCAACGAGTTCTGCGCCAAGGGCGCCCGCCCCTTCGACCTCATCCTCGCCCACCTCCAGAGACGGGGGGATTTCGTTCCCCCTAAGATCGTCTCCCTCCTTTTGGAACGCTTCACCCCCCGGGACGCCTTCCAGGCCCCCCCTATCGATGGCCCGGTCCTGTCCCTGTGCACCATCGAGGGCAATCTGCCCCGCAAGATCGGCGGTGCCCTCTTCGAGGGGATGACGGTCGTCAAGGGTAGACACTTCTTCTGTAACGTCATCTTCCCCCATCTCGGGGACGAAAGGCCCATGCGGGAGGGGCTTGGCCCCCTCGTGGAGCGCTACGCCTCCCTGGGCCGGGACGAGATCGTTTTTCTCCACGACGACTGCTACGCCCTCATGGCGGGGATCGCGCCCCAGTACGGCGTCGAGCTCCCCTTCCGGCCCGTCCACATCTTCGAACACCTGAGGGACCGCCTGGGGGAGTTGAGGGACCGGATCCGGCCCCTGGACATGGCCGTCGCTTACCAGCGGCCCTGTGCCTCCCGCCTCACGCCATGGAAAGAACCCTTCCTCGACGAGATCTTCCGCCTCCTGGGGGTGACGAGGGTCAAGAGGACCTACGACGGGGAAAACGCCCTGTGCTGCGGTCAGGACCTGAAGGGACTCGCCCGGCGGGGTGACAAATTCCCCGCCTACCAGGAGGAGAACGTCCGCGACGCCGCGGCGGCGGGGGCCGAGGCCATGGTCTTCCTCTGCCCCATGTGTCTTGACGCCATCGGCGGGAGGTGTCAGGAGGCGGGCCTCAAGACCTACATGATCACCGACCTCTGCCGTCTGGCCCTGGGAGAGGGATGATCTATCTGGACCACTGCGCCACCACGCCCCTGCGTCCTGAGGTCTGGGAGGCCATGGTCCCCTACCTCCGGGATCGCTTCGGAAACCCCTCGAGCGCCCACGCCTGGGGACGTGCCGCCCGGGAGGCCGTCGAGGCGGCGCGGGAAAAGGTAGCCGCCCTCATCGGCGCCGCCCCGGACGAGATCGTCTTCACGAGCGGCGGAACGGAGGCGGACAACCTGGCGATCCGCGGCACCGTCGCCGCCCGGGGCTCGAGGGGGGGACATGTCGTGACCACCGCCATCGAGCACCACGCCGTTCTCAATACCCTAAGGGGCCTCGAGAAGACCGGTCTGGCCGTTACCTATCTCCCCGTGGACGCCCGTGGTTCCGTCTCCGCCGCCAGTGTCGTCGCGGCCCTGAGGGATGACACCGTCCTGGTCAGCGTCATGCACGGCAACAACGAGATCGGGACGGTCCAGCCCGTGGCGGAGATCGGGGCGGTCCTCCGGGGGCGGGGGATCCTCTTCCACACCGACGCCGTGCAGACGGCCGGCAAGGTCGTCGTCGACGTCGGCGCCCTCAACGTGGACCTCCTGTCCCTCTCGGCCCACAAGATCAACGGCCCGAAGGGCGTGGGGGCCCTCTATATACGCCGGGGGGTGGAGATCTCACCCCTCATCACGGGCGGTCACCAGGAGGGTGGGGTCCGTGGCGGGACGGAGAACGTGGCGGCCATCGTCGGCTTCGGGCGGGCCTGTGACCTGGCGCGGCAAGAGCTGGCGCAGCGCTCAGGGGAGCTGAGGGCCCTGCGGGATCACCTCCTGAGACGGGTCCGCGAGGAATACGCGGGTGTCTCCGTCAACGGCGATCCCGTCGGGGGTCTCCCCCACGTCCTGAGCCTGTCCTTCGGCGGTCTCAAGGCCCAGGAGATCGTCTCCGCCCTCGATCAAGAGGGGATCGCCGTCTCGGCGGGGTCGGCGTGCACGTCGGGCCGGACGGAGATCTCCCATGTCCTGGCGGCCCTCGGGATACCCTCCCGAGACGCTATGGGGACGATCCGCCTCAGTGTCGGCTGGGGGAACACGGGGGAGGAGATGGACAAGGCGGCCCGCGTCCTGGCGGGGGTGATCAAGAAGCTCGAGGTCCTCAGGGACCTGGAGGCGGCCGCCGGCGGCCGCGGGTGTTTCTGACGAAAAGGCAGCGGGGAGAGAGATGAAGACAAGGATCACGGAAATCTTCGGTATCGAGTATCCCATCATCTGCTCGGGGATGAGCTGGATCAGCGTGCCCAGGATGGTGGCGGCCGTCTCCGAGGCGGGGGGGTTGGGGATCCTGGCCACGGGTCCCCTGAGCGTACAGGAGACCAGGGCGGCCGTGAGGGAGGTGCGGGCCTTGACGGACAAGCCCTTCGGGGCCAACTGCGCCCTCATGTTCCCCGGGGCGCGGGAGAACGCCGAGGTCCTCCTCCAGGAGCGGGTCCCCGTCATCAACTTCGCCCTGGGGAAGGGGGACTGGATCGTCAAGAGGGCCCACGAGTACGGCGGCAAGGTCATCGCCACGGTCGTCAACGCCCGCCACGCCCGAAGGGCCCAGGATTACGGTTGCGACGCCGTCATCGCCACGGGCAACGAGGCGGCGGGACACGGCGATGCCGTGACGACCATGGTCCTTATCCCCAGCCTTCGGGATATCCTTTCGATCCCCGTGATCGCCGCCGGCGGTATCGCCGACGGCCGTGGCCTGGCGGCGGCCCTCGCCCTGGGGGCGGACGGGGTGGCCATGGGTACCCGTTTCATGACCACCCGGGAAAGCCCCCTCCACGAGAACTACAAGCGGCTCTCCCTGGAGAAGGACGTGACGGACACGATTTTTTCCCGCCGTTTCGACGGGATATGGTGTCGGGTCATGAAGACGGAGGCGGCCGAGCGGGCCATCAGGCGCGGCCTCGACATACCGGCGGCCTTCTTCAACTCCCGGGAGATCACCAGACAACTCAACCTGCCATTTTTCAAAGTCTTTTTTGCCATTCTGGCCTCGGGGGCCCAGACGGCCGTCCGGATGGCCTATCTGGCCAACGCCTTCAAAAAGATCCGGATGGCGACGGAGAGGGGCGACACGGAGACGGGGGTCCTGCCCGTCGGCCAGTCCATGGGGCTGATCCGCGACGTGCCGACGGTAAAGGAGGTCATGGAGCGGATCGTCGCCGAGGCGAGGCTGGTCCAGGAAGACCTGGCCGGGAAGCTCGCCTGACGATGACGGCGGCCCCTCCTGTCATAGGCGCCGCCTCAGGGATGATCCTTTCCGCGGGACATGGATGGATAAAAAATAGACATCCGGTCTCGATCGCTCGGATATTTTTTATCCCTTTCCCGGTGCCCTCTGGCCCAACCCCCTCTCTATCCTTATTAAATACGCCATGAACATCGGTGGCCCGACCCTTGCAATTCCGAGGGGAAAAGGGGGTGATAGTCATGGTGTCATCGCTGCCGACAACGATGGGGCATTTTTCTTCCCCGGCGGCCCGGGCCTTGGGCCTTGTCCTCGTCGTCGCGTTGTTGGCCTTGCTCTTCCTCGCAGAGGTCCTGTGGTCCTTGCCGGGGTTGGAGTGGGCGGGATTCGTGCGTCTGTTCGCATGGTGTCTTCAAGGTAAAGGGGCCTTGGCGGGGCTGGGAGATGTGGCCTGTCTCGGCGGCATCTTTTCCTGGCCACCCTTGTCCGCCGTCCCGGCAGCCCCCCAGGAGGTGAAAGATCGCCGAGGATTCAAAAAAATGTCGATAGGGGTCTTCGATAACGGTCAAGAGATTCGTTTTCGACCCGTATAGGGCGGCAGGAGATCGGGACCGCCGAAGAAGATGATCCCGTCGGAGTTTTTTACTATCTCGGCGAATTCGGAACTCCAGGCATGGGGGCGGAAGAGGGATTTTTCGTCGACAGGGGCCGTGACGGGGTGAAAGGTAAACCAAGGGATGCCTTTTTCGGCCACGTATCGTTTGGCCGCCTCGTAGTCTGGTACATCCCCGTGACACGCAGGCCCGCGGCGGGGAAAAACCCCTTGTCCCTCAAGGTCTCCAGGGTGCGGATCAAAAACAGGAATATCGCCGGGACAAGACGCAACCTGAATCTCATTTTTCAACCTCCCGCACGCGGTTTCACCCCTCGAGAAATCACCGTCCGACAGGCGACCGCCCGGGGGCACGCCCGAGGTCGTTATCAAATTTTGTGGACGTTCGCCACGTGGTCCGTCCTTTTGTCTCTTTCCTCCGCCCCTGGGCCAGCGGCGGCTCGTGGTTTCTTGGAGGCCGGAAACGCCGTTCCGGCGATTCAATAACAGGTAAACCTGAAGGTATTTTCCAACCTGCCGGCAGGAAGAGGAGAAAATTTCGAGGGGTAAAATTTTTTGTCGATCGCTGAATTCTCAATGATATCAAATGCTTTACCTATGCCGGAGCTCCGGCATACCCCCCTCGGTCGCCTCAGGCATAAGACCGTCCGGGACATCGTTTTGTCAGGTATACCTATAAAGGCACCGATCCGGCTTGACGCGCCTACGCCCCGACGGGATGACGGGATTGACGGGCCCGTCTCTTGAGTTCGGCGTAGGTTTCGTCCGTGAGGTCCGGACCGCGGCAGGGGAGGAGGGTGTTGTTCTGGAAGAGGGGTTCCTCGGCCAGGGGATAGGGCGAGGCGGCGAGGGCCTCTTCCCAGAGGGTCGTCCCGGGGATGGGAGAGTATTCGGCCACGATGGGCCTCGCTCCCAGGGAACGGACGAGATCAATCGTTTCCCTCACCTCCGCCGCCGATTGTCCCGGGAGACCGCAGAGGCAGTAAACACCGATCTCATTACCGTCGTAACCCGCTTCCCTGAGATAGGCCACGGCCCGGGCGAGGTCCTCGGAAGAGGCCTTGCCCCCCGTGTCTCTCTGGCGGCGGCGGTCGGCCGTCTCGAAACCGAGGCGCAGGGTCGCAAAGTTCGCCTCCCGGAGGGCCCGGGCGATCTGCGGCGTTATCTCACGGAGATGGAGGCCGTTGGGGCAATGGAAGAAAAGCCCATCGGGGAGGTTTTTGATCTCTTCCAGGAGGGGGAGGGCCGTCGTCTCGGGGGCGACGAGAAAGGCGTCGTCGTAGACGGAGAAGTGACGGACCTTGAGTCTCTCGGCCCAGTGGCGGATCTCTTTTAAGACCCCCGCCGGATTTCTCCTCCGAAAGAAGGGATAGAGGTGCCGCGAGGCGCAGTAGGTGCAGCCGTAGGGACAGCCCCGGGAGGTGAGGAGGGGGAGCTGGTCGGGATACCCCAAAAGATCCCAGGCGGGGTAGGGGAGGGCGTCGAGATCGGCGGGGTCGAAGGGGAGGCAAACTTGTAAATCGAGGACCTCTCCCAGCAGGAGGTCCAGGTGGTCCTCCACCGGTCCCGGCAGGACGAGATCGGCACCGCAGGTACGGGCGTGGACAGGGCAGAGGGTCGCGTAGACGCCGCCGAGGACGACGGGGACGCCGCCGAAATGGGCCCGGATCTCACTGATGGCCTCCCGGACCCCCGGGTACCAGTAGGTCATGGAAGAGGTGACGAAAACGGCATCGGGTCTCGGTACCCGCCGCAAGAGCTCACGAAAGAAGAGGGGGCTGATCCCGTAACGGGCATAGGGGCGGCCGAGACCCCTAAGAGGTGAGGGGGCGGCCACGGGTGTCCTCGGGAACTTCCCGTGTCCCCCCCACCTCCTGGGGGGGACCTTGACGAAGGGGTCCTTAAGACCCGCCTGGGGCCGGGGGTTGAGACAATCGACGAGTGTCACCTCCACCCCCAGGGCCCTGAGGATCCCCCCCAGCTGGAGGAGTCCCAGGGGCTTCAGCCAGTAATCGTAGGCCGCGAAATCGTGGATCCAGGGATTGACGAGGAGACAACGACGGGTCATGAAGGGGCGATACCAGATCCGGCGCCTTTTGTTAAGTCATCAAACGATACTTTAGCTTATACTGTATAACAACTTGTAATCTAAAAAAATGTAGACAGTATAAAGACCATTGACATATACAGTATAAAAAGTTATCCTCCCTCCCCAGAAAGAGACGGGGGTGAAATGTGGTCGAAGGGGAGATCAGCAGCGTCGAGATTTTAAGGCAAACGGGCCTGTCCCGCGCCACCCTCAACAATTACATCAAGAGGGGTTTCCTCCCCCCGCCCCGGGTGGGGCGCCCGGCGCCGGGGGAGAAAATCAGGGCGACGAAGGTGGGGTATTTCCCCGCCTGGGTCTTGGACCGCCTCGGAGAGATCAAGGCCCTCAAAGGGGCGGGTCTGACGATGGAGGAGATCGCCGCCCACCTGGCGAGTACCGTGCCGACCCCTGCAGTCAGGCGGGAAAAGACGGTAGGGGAGCTGGGCACCGAGGAGGGATGCTCGCGGGAGGGTCCGATACCCGTCTGTGTCCTGGCGGCACGCCTCCAGGAGGGGGAACGGGTCCGCGCGGCCCTCCCGGCGGAGGAGATCATCGCCCTCACGCACGATCTGGAGGGAATCCTCGCGGGGTCCTTCGCCCGCCACGAAGGTACCTGTCTCTACCTGACCACCACCGGGGCGGCGGCCCTGTTCACGGAGGCGCAGAGGGGAAATTATATTGAAAGAACAATTAATTGTGCCTTGGAAATAAAGGAAAGGATGAAGGATCTGGACGGGTTTTGGCGGACCCGTAAGGCCTGGGGCCTGACCCTGGCCCTGAATATGGGTGTCGAGGCGGGGGAGGAGTGGTGCCGAAGGCCCGCCGTCCCCGGGGCGATGCCGACCCTCGCCCCGGGGGAGACCCTCACGCGGGCCGAAGGGATCGCCGCCTGCGGCAAGGACGGGCGGATCCTCGCCACTCGGGGTGTCATCGGCCGCCTGCCGAGACATCTGAGGGATCGCCTCCCCTACGGCCTCAAGACGCCGGGACCGGGAGGGGAGGTCTTCGTGGCGCGTTACTTCTGCCGGGTCATGGACATGGACCTACCGGAGGGGACAAGGGAGCGGGTCCCCACGGAGATCCTCTCCGTGTCCCTGACGGAGCTTTTAAGCCTGGAGGCCCAATAGAAAAGACTTGAACGGCCCGGCGTTTGTTGGTAGCATGCCGCCTCCTGAACGGGGAGGGTTCGGGCCTTATGAGGGCCGTCGTACAGAGGATCCACAGGGCAAAGGTCGAGGTGGCCGGGCGTCTCGTCTCGGAGACGGGAAGGGGCGTCGTCGTCTTTCTCGGCGTCGAGAGGGGAGACTCCGAGGCGGAGGCGGACTACCTCCTCGACAAGATCGTCAACCTCCGGATCTTCGAGGACGAGGCGGGCAAGATGAACCTCTCCCTCGTCGACACGGGTGGGGAGATGATGGTCATCTCCCAGTTCACCCTCCTGGGGGACTGCCGCAAGGGGCGCCGCCCCTCATTCTACCAGGCGGAGGAACCCGGGGTCGCCAAGGGTCTCTATGAGTATTTCATCGCCAGGGCCGCCGAGAGGGTCCGCGGCGTCGCCGCGGGGGAGTTCCAGGCGATGATGACCATCGAGGTGATGAACGACGGCCCCGTCACGATCCTCCTGGACAGCAAGAGGAATTTCTAACGATATGGCGAAGATAGACGTACCGACAAGCGACATCAGGATCGACAAGGACGGGGTCTGGTATTACCGAGGGGCGGAGATGCACCGCCGGGAGATCGTCAACTTCTTCTACGATCATCTGAAGATGGATCCCCAGGGCCGTTATCTCATCGAGCTCCCCGAGGACCGCTGTTATATCCAGGTCGAGGATACGGCCTACGTCGTCCACAGGGTCATGGACGGGCAAGGGGGGGAGAAGGGGCGGTTACGTATCCTCCTTTCCGACGGTTCCGTGGAGCCCCTCGACCCCAAGACCCTCGAGATGAACGAAAAGAACGTCCTCTACTGCCGGGTCCGCAACGGGGCCTTCCCCGCCCGCTTCTCCCGTCCGGCCTATTACCAGCTCGCCGACCACCTCTCCTACGACGACAAGGAGGGGCGTTTCTATCTCGATGACTCCGGGGAGAGACACTACATCAAGAGGAAGAATTGAGGAGGGTTACGATGAACGACGAGATCCGTGACGCCCTGACCTTCGACGACCTGCTCCTGGTGCCGGCCGAGTCCGCCATCCTCCCGCGGGACGTGGACACGACGACGAAGCTCACCAACCGGATCAGCCTGAGCATCCCCATCCTGAGCGCCGCCATGGACACGGTGACGGAATCGACGACGGCCATCTGCATGGCCCGGGAGGGTGGCATAGGCGTCATCCATAGGAACATGAGCATCGAGCGCCAGGCGATCGAGGTGGACAAGGTGAAGAAGTCCGAGAGCGGCATGATCGTCGATCCCATCACCATCGAGCCGGAACAGAAGGTCCGGGACGCCCTCCAGCTCATGACGGAGTACCGTATCTCGGGCGTCCCCGTCGTCAAGGGGAGGCGCCTCGTGGGCATCCTCACCAACCGGGACCTCCGCTTCGAGACCAACCTCGACCAACCCGTCGCCAACGTGATGACGAAGGAGAACCTCATCACCGTCAGCTCCTCCATCACCCTCGAGGAGTCGAAGGCCCTCCTCCATAAGCACCGCATCGAGAAGCTCCTGGTGGTGGACGACGAGTATAACCTCAAGGGCCTGATCACGATCAAGGACATCGAAAAGATCAAGAAATACCCCAACGCCTGCAAGGATTCCCTCGGGAGGCTCCGGGTGGGGGCCGCCGTCGGGATCCTGGACCGGGAAGAGCGGATCCAGGCCCTCCTCAACGCCGGGGTGGACGTGATCGTCATCGACACCTCCCACGGCCACTCCCGGGGGGTCCTCGACGCCATCAGGGACACGAAGCTCAATTTCCCCGCCTGCGAGGTCATCGCCGGCAACGTGGCGACGGCGGAGGGGGCGGAGGCCCTCATCAAGGCCGGGGCCGACGCCGTCAAGGTGGGGGTGGGCCCCGGATCCATCTGCACGACCCGCGTCGTGGCCGGCGTCGGCGTGCCACAGATGACGGCCATCCGCGACGCCTTCCGCGTCGGCCGGAAGTACGACATCCCCGTCATCGCCGACGGGGGCATCAAGTTTTCCGGGGACATCACCAAGGCCCTGGCGGCGGGGGCCCACACGGTCATGATCGGGGGACTCTTCGCCGGTACGGAGGAGAGCCCCGGCGAGACGGTCCTCTACCAGGGGAGGAGCTACAAGGTCTACCGGGGCATGGGTTCCCTCGAGGCCATGAAGATGGGCAGCCGGGACCGTTACTATCAGGACGACATGGAGAGCAGCCTGAAACTCGTGCCGGAGGGCATCGAGGGGCGGGTCCCCTTCCGGGGTTCCCTCTCGGCGAGCATCCACCAGCTTGTCGGCGGTCTGAAGGCGGGGATGGGCTACCTCGGCTGCCGGACCATCGAGGAGATGCACGAGAAGGCCCGCTTCGTCCGGATCACGCCCGCCGGCCTCAGGGAGAGCCATGTCCACGACGTGATCATCACCAAGGAGGCCCCGAACTACTGGCTCGACTGATGAAGCACGCCGACTTCGTCCATCTCCACCTCCACACCCAGTACAGCCTCCTGGACGGCATGATCCGCCTCCAGGACCTCTTCAAGAAGGCGAAGCAGTACCGGATGCCCGCCCTGGCCGTCACGGACCACGGGAACATCTACGGGGCCGTGGACTTTTACCAGCAGGCCCTCAAGGCGGGTATCAAACCCATCATCGGTTGCGAGCTCTACGTCGCCCCGGGGAAGCGGACGGAGAGGAACGGCGCGGCCATCGGCGAGGCGGCGCGCCACCTCGTCGTCCTCGCCAGGAACCAGGAGGGTTACAGGAACCTCATGCGTCTCACGACGGTCGGTTTCCTGGAAGGCTTCTACTACCGGCCCCGGGTAGACCGGGAGATCCTCGGCCAATGCGCCGGGGGCCTCATCGGCATGAGCGCCTGCCTCCACGGCGAGATCCCCGACCTGATCCTCAAGGGTGAAAAAGAGGCCGCCTTGGCCTGCGCCCTTTCCTACCGCGAGATCTTCGGGGCGGACAACTTCTTCCTCGAGATCATGGAAAACGACCTCCCCGAGCAGAAGACGGTCAACGAGGCCCTCATCGAGATCAGCCGCCGCACGGGCATCCCCCTCGTCGCGACCAACGACTGCCACTATCTCGGCCCCGGCGACGCCGAGGCCCACGAGATCCTCCTGTGCATCCAGACGAGCAAGACCGTCAACGACGGCGACCGGATGCGTTTCACGACGGACCAGTTCTACCTCCGCTCCCCCCAGGAGATGGAGGAGCGCTTCTCCTACTGCCCCGAGGCCCTGAGGAACACCGTTCACATCGCCGAGCGGTGCAACCTCACCATGGAATTCGGCCATTACTACCTACCCCACTTCCGGTTGGAAAACGGCAAGACCCTCGACGAGGAGCTGGAGACAAAGGCCCGGGAGGGGCTGGCGCGCCTCCTGCCCGCCATCGAGGCGGCCCGGGGGCCGAAGGTGAGGGAGCGCTACGAGAAGAGGCTCGAGGAGGAGTTGAGGATCATCAAGGAGATGGGGTTCTCGGGGTACTTCCTCATCGTCGCCGATTTCGTCAACTACGCCAAGGGCAGGGGGATACCCGTCGGACCCGGGAGGGGATCGGCGGCGGGGAGCATCGTCGCCTACGCCACGGGGATCACGAATATCGACCCCATCAGATACGGCCTCTTCTTCGAGCGCTTCCTCAACCCGGATCGGGTCAGCATGCCCGATATCGACATCGACTTCTGCCAGGAAGGGCGGGAGGAGGTGATCCGTTACGTCACCGACAAATACGGAACGGATCGTGTGGCCCAGATCATCACCTTCGGTAAGATGCAGGCCCGGGCCGTCATCAGGGACGTGGGGCGGGCCATGGGACTGCCGTACAACGAGGTGGACGCCATCGCCAAGCTGGTGCCCAACAAGCTCGACATCAAGATCGACGAGGCCCTGGAGGCGGAACCGCGCCTGCGGGAAGAGGCGGCGAAGAACGAGAAGATCGCCAAACTCATCGGTTACTCACGGGCCCTGGAAGGTCTCAACCGTCACTCCTCCACCCACGCGGCGGGCGTCGTCATCTCCGACGTCCCCCTCGTCGAGAGGGTCCCCCTGTGCAAGAGCCCCAAGGGCGACGTCGTGACCCAGTTCTCCATGAACGACCTCCAGACGGTGGGTCTGACGAAATTCGACTTCCTCGGCCTCAAGACCCTGACGGTCATCAACAAGACCCTCAGGTTCCTGCGTGAGGAACGGGGGATCAACATCGACATGGACACCCTCCCCCTGGACGACAAGAAGACCTACGAGCTCCTCCAGCGGGGGGAGACGGACGGGGTCTTCCAGCTCGAGAGCTCGGGGATGAAGGATATCCTCGTGGGCATGAAGCCCGACTGCATCGGGGACCTCATCGCCCTCATCGCCCTCTACCGGCCCGGCCCCATGAAGATGGTCCCCGACTTCATCGCCCGCAAGGCGGGCAAGACGCCGATCCACTACGAGATCCCGGAGCTGGAGGAGATCCTGAAGGAGACTTATGGCGTCATCCTGTACCAGGAACAGGTCATGCAGATCGCCGGCCTCGTCGGCGACTACTCCATGGCCGAGGCGGACACCCTCCGGAAGGTGATGAGCAAGAAGAAGACGGAGGAGATGGAGCGGGAGAAACCGAAGTTCCTGGCGGGGGCGAGGAAGAAACGCGTCCCCGAGGCGACGGCCCTCAAGATCTGGGAACAGATGGAGACCTTCGCCGAATATGGTTTCAACAAGTCCCACAGCACGGCCTACGCCATGATCTCCTATCAGACGGCCTACCTGAAGGCCCATTACCCCGTGGAATTCATGGCGGCCCTCCTGACGAGCGAAAAGGACAACCGCGACAAGTTCATCCGCCACATCAGCTCCTGCCGGGACATGGGCATCAAGGTCCTGCCGCCGGACATCAACCTGTCCCAAAGCGACTTTTCCGTGAGCGGGGGGGCGATCCGCTTCGGTCTGGCCGCCGTGAAAAACGTGGGGGAAGGGGCGGTGGAACAGATCATCGCCGTGAGAAGGGAAGGGGGGCCGTTCAAGAGTTTCGAGGACTTCTGCCGCCGTGTCGATCTCCGCAAGGTTAACAAGCGGGTCCTGGAGAGTCTCATCAAGTGCGGGGCCTTCGACTCCCTGGGCTACACGCGCCGCTCCCTCATGGCGGTCTACGAGAAGTTCCTCGACTCCTCGCCCCGACGGCGGGCGGAGAGGATGAGTCTCCAGGCCTCCATCTTCGACGATCTCGGGGGCATTGAGGGGGGCGTCAACGGCGCCGGTGACATCCCCCCCCTGACGGAGTGGGAGCACGGGGAACTTTTGTCCTTCGAGAAGGAAACCATCAGATTCTACATCACCAGCCATCCCCTGCAGCGTTGGCTGGACGTCCTGCCCTTCATCACGACGACCGACACCTCCCGGGTGGGGGAACTGATGGCGGACAAGGAGACCCTGGTGATCGCCGGCGTCGTCGGCGAGATCCTGGAGAAGACCACGAAGAAGAAGGAGACGATGGCCCACGTGGCCCTTGAGGACCTCCATGGATCCGTGGAGATGATCTTCTTGCCCGAGATCTACCGACGGTACTACGACCTCCTCCACGGCGAGGAACCCCTGGTGGTGAAGGGCACCGTCGAGGTCTCCGAGGACGTCGACATCGAGAAGAGCGTGAGGAGGAAGGTGCGGGTCAAGGCCAATGAGGTGCAGCTCCTCGCCGCCTACGTGAGAAACGGGACCCACGGGGCCGTCCGCTTCTACCTCGAATCAGGGGATGTCACCGATGAATTGCTAAATTATATTAAGGAATTATCCGACTCTTCCGAAGGACTACTTGAAGGTTACATCCATCTCCTCAACGGGACAACCGAGACCATCATCCACCTCGGCGCCGATGTCCGCTTCCCTCACGATGTCGTGGAGAGGCACCTCGCGGCGGGGCGCTTCGGACGTCTCACGGCCCGTCTCGATGGACCTCAGCGCTGACTACAAAGAGCGGACCTACCGGCGCCTGACGGCCCCCGAGGGCCTCTTCACCTTCGAGACCCGGGTCAAAGAAACGGACCTCTTCGTCGCCGCCTCCCGGGACCTGAGGCAGAGGGCCCTCGACGCGATCCTCTTCCACCGGCGGCACCTGGAATCCTATATCGCCCTTCACAGAGATTTCCTGACCTCCTTTACCCCTGTGCCCTTCGACCCCCTGGCGCCGGAGATCGCAAGGGTGATGATGAAGGCGGCCGCCGCCGCCGGTGTCGGGCCCATGGCGTCCGTGGCGGGGGCCGTGGCCGAGTTTGTCGGCCGGGACCTCCGTATGGAGGCGGAGGAGGTCATCGTGGAGAACGGGGGAGATATCTATATCGACTGCCGCCGCGGCGTCACGGTGGGGATCTTCGCCGGTAAATCCCCCCTGAGCGGCAGGGTGGCCATCGACATCGAACCCGATCGGATGCCCCTCGGGGTCTGCACATCCTCGGCCACCGTCGGGCCGTCCGTCAGCTTCGGGAAGGCCGACGCCGTCTGCATCCTATCGCCGTCGGCGGCCCTGGCGGACGCCGCCGCCTCGGCCGTGGGCAACGTCGTCCAATCACCCCGGGATGTCAGGGGGGCCCTGGGGCTGGCTCAGGGGATAAAGGGCGTGACGGGGGCCGTGATTGTCATCGGAGAGACCCTGGGGGTCTGGGGAGACGTGGTCCTCCGTCAATAAGTTTACATAACATATCTTATGCGACAATTATTGAGGGGCCTCAGAGGCCTTCCTCTTGGAGCTGGCGGATGAGCTTCGCCTGACGCTCCGTGAGGCGCCGGGGGACCTCCACGTTGATCCGGACGTACTGGTCCCCTTTGAGCTGGCCCTTCAAGGCGGGGACGCCGTAGCCCTTCATCCTGATCTTCGTCCCGTTCTGGGTCCCCGGGGGGACCTTGATCCTCTTCACGGAACCGTCGATGGTGGGCACGTCGATGACGGTCCCCAGGGCGGCCTGACTGAAGGTGATGGTCTTCTCCACATAGATGTCGTTCCCGTCCCGGGCGAAGATGGGATGGGGGACGATGTTGATGTTGAGATAGAGGTCCCCAGGAGGACCGCCGTCGATGCCCGGGGCCCCCTTGCCCGAGAGGCGCAGCTTCTTCCCGGAGCTGATGCCGGGCGGGATCTTGACGCTGATCTCGTCCACCCGGTCCTCCTTCTGGAGGGCGATCTTCTTCTCCGCCCCGAAGACGGACTCCTCCAGGGTTATGGAGAGGTTGTAGTGGAGGTCGTGGCCGGGCCGGGGCGCGGGACCGTAGGCCCCTTCGGGGCCGCCGAAGAGATCGGCGAAGGGATCGAAGGAATACTGCTGCCCACCCCTGGTCTTGCCCCCCATGGTAAAGACCCGGGAGCCCCCCCGACCGCCGAAGGAGAAGCCGAAACTCTTCAGGAGTTCGTTGAGATCGAAGTTGCGGAAGATCTCTTCCTGGGTGTAGGCCCGGCGGAACTGGTCCGTCGAGCCGAAGCGGTCATACTGCTCCCGCTTCTCGGGATCGCTCAGGACGGCGTAGGCCTCGCTGATCTTCTTGAACATCTCCTCCGCCTGGGCCTTGTTGTCCGGGTTGCGGTCGGGATGCCACTTCAAGGCCAGTTTCCGGTAGGCCTTCTTGATATCCTCCGCCGAGGCCTTCTTGTCGACACCGAGTAATTTATAGTAATCATCTGTCATGATTTTCTTTCAGCACCTCCAAAGGTCTTCCTCGGAAGGTAACTTACCCATCAATCACCCGTTGTCAAGACTTCAGATAAAGGAATTCTCTTAAATAACCTATAGTTACGGTTCAATAGAGATTGATGAAGGGGTCTCAGGCCTCCCGGCCCAGGTGGAAGGCCCGGAGGTTCACCTCGGCGGCCTGGGGGGGGAAGGCCTCCTTGATGACCCGCTCCCAGACGGGGATCTCGATGTCGAGCCATCGGGAGAGGGTCCCCAACAGGACGGTGTTCTCCGCCCGGGCATTGCCCGCCTGGCGGGCGAGTTCGAAGGCCTTGACGATCTTCACCTCCGGGAAGGTGGCGGTGAAGAAGGAAAGGATGTCCTTCGGATAGGCCATCTCCCCCAGGTTGACGGCCGGCGGGTTCAGGGCCAGGTCGTTGATGACCACCTTCGCGTCCCTCTTCAGATAGTCGAGGTACCGCAGGGCCTCGAGGCGTTCGAAGGCCAGGAGGATATCCACATTGCCCCGGCGGTCGATGGGGGAATAGACCTTCGCCCCGTAGCGGACATGGCTGGTGACGCACCCGCCCCGCTGGGCCATGCCGTGGACCTCGCTCTTCTTGACGTCGAGACCCGAGGCCATGAAGGCGTGGGACAGGATATCGCTGGCCCTCAGGATACCCTGGCCGCCGACGCCCGCCATGAGGATCCCCCTGACGGGTTGTTGAAGTTCCTGACCGCTATTTTTCTTCTTCCTTTCGGCCATTTCCTAATCCACCTCCACGATGGCGCCCGCCTTGCATACCTGTCGGCACAGGGTGCAACCCGTGCACAACTCAGGGTCGATATAGGCATTCCCGTCCTGTTTCTTCGTGTTCCGGACCACCTCCTCCGGCGGCAGGTCCTGGAAGCTCCGCCAGGAGATGGGAGGGCAGCCCAGGGCGAGGCAGTTCCTGCAACCCGTGCACTTGTTCACGTCCACCCGCAGGGGCTTGAGGACCTCCCGGGGGCGGCGTTTGAAGAGGACGCAGGCGCGGCGGGAGATGACGACGGACGAACCGGGCCTGGCCAGTTCCTCCCTCAAAACCTCTCGGGTGTTCTTGATGTCGTAGGGATCGATTGTCCGGACGCTGTCGATACCGAGGGTGCGGGCCAGGGCGGCCAGGTCGAGCTCCTTGGTCTTTTCGCCCTGGAGGGTGAAGCCGGTGGCGGGGTGCTCCTGCATGCCCGTCATGGCCGTCGTCCGGTTGTCGCAGATGACGATGACGGCCTCCCCCTTGTTGTAGGCCATGTCCAACAGGGGGGTGATGCCGGAGTGGACGAAGGTGGAGTCACCGATGACGCCCACCACCTTCCCCCTGCCCTTCTCGCCCGCGGCCTTGCTCATCCCGTGGGCCATGCCGATGCTCGCCCCCATGCAGATGCAGGAGTGGAGACCGGAGAGGGGCTTCATGAAGGAGAGGGTGTAACAGCCTATGTCACCCGTGACGAAGACCTTCATCCTCCCCAGGACGTAGAAGAGACCGCGGTGGGGACAACCTGGGCAGAGGTTGGGCGGTCGGGGGGGGATGGCGACGGCGGGCGGCGCGATGGTTTCCGCGTCCCGGCCCGTCAGGGCGAGGGCGATGATACCGGGGTCGAACTCGTTGGTGAAGGGGAAGAGCTCCTTCCCCGTGACCTCGATCCCCAGGGCCCGGATCTGTTCCTCCAGGAAGGGGTCGAGCTCCTCCACCACGTAGAGCTTCTTCACCCGCCGGGCGAATTCCCTGATCAGACCTGCCGGCAGGGGATAGACCATGCCGAGCTTCAGGTACGAATAGTCGGGGAAGACATCCTTGGTGTAATTGTAAGGCATGCCCGCCGTGATAATGCCCACATCCGTGTCGTTGATCTCCATGCGATTCTCGGGAAAGGTCTCGGAGAAGGCCCTCAGCTCCCCCATCCTCCGCTCCACCTCGAGGCGGCGCAGGCGGGCCATGGCGGGGACCATGACGTACTTACGGGGGTCGGGGGCCTTCACCTCCGCCTCCGGCGGGGGGACGGGCTCGTTGAGGGTGACGACGGACTTGGAATGGGAGACCCTCGTCGTCATCCGCAGGAAGACGGGGGTGTCGAAACGCTCGCTGATCTCGAAGGCCGCCTTGACGAAGGCCTTGGCCTCGGCGCTGTCGGACGGCTCGAGCATGGGGATCTTGGCGGACCGGGCGTAGTGGCGGTTGTCCTGCTCGTTCTGGGAACTGTGGAGGGAGGGGTCGTCGGCGGTGACGATGACCAGGGCCCCGTTGGTCCCCGTGTAGCTCACCGTGAAGAGGGGATCGGCGGCGACGTTTACCCCCACGTGTTTCATCGTCACCAGGACGCGGGCGCCCGCCAGGGCGGCGCCGATACCCACCTCCAAGGCGACCTTTTCGTTGGGCGACCACTCGGCATAGACGCCGGGGTAGCGGGAAAACTCCTCGAGGATCTCCGTGCTGGGTGTGCCGGGGTAACCGGCCCCGAAACGGGCACCCGCCTCGTAGGCCCCCCGGGCCACGGCTTCATTGCCGGAAAGAAGGGATCTATCCACTCCTGACTCTCCTTGCTTTTTCCTTTCCCCCTCAGGCGAGGCTCGCTATCTTTCGCTGGAGGAATTCCTTCATGTTGGGGTCGACGACCCTCTCGAGGGCCTTGCGGTAGTATTCCAGGGCCTTTGGCCGGTCTTTCATCAGCTCGTGGAGGCGGCCCATGTTGCTAAAGCCGATCCCCTCGAAGGCCTTGCCCGCCCGGAGGCGGAGGGCCTTTTCCTGTTCCTCGAGGGCCGCCTTGTAGTCCTTCTTCATCTCCAGGCAATAGACCAGACCCGTATGGACGAGGAAGGTGATCTCGTCGTCCCCCGCGGAAGACTGGAGATAGGACCTGTAAGCGGCCATGGCCTTGTCGGTCTCCCCCGCCTCGAGGTAGAGGTTGCCGAGGCGGTAGCGGGCCAGGGCGGCGGCATGGGTGCCCGGGTGTTTCTTGACGACCTCCTCGAAGGCGCCGATGTGGGCCTTCGTTTCCTGACCCATGACACGGGCCCTCATCAGCTTGCCGACCGCCCCGTTGTACAGGGCCGTGGCCTGCCCTTCCTCGTAGTGCCGATAGAAAAACCAGGCCGTCACGGCGATGACGACGACGAGGAAGGCCGTGGCGCCGATGATGAACTCTCGGCGTCGCTCCTTAACGAAGTCGAGGGTCTTGAGGAAGAGGACCTGCAGTTTGTCCGGCTCTTTCAGTTCCTGTTTGGGTATTTTGGCCATGGAGACGAAACCTCTCTAAAGGGATCGGATCCCGTTCTTCCAGTCGCCCACGAAGAGCTCCATGAGACGCCACCCCGGGGAGACGACGATGCCCGATTCCCGGCCGGCCTTTTCGCCGTAAGTGAGGCCCTGGGCCATGTTCTCCCCGGCAACGGTGGAAAAAACGGCAAAGGGGCTCGCCTCACCTGTGTGGGTACGGACGCTGATGGGCGTGGGATGGTCGCTGAGGACCATCAGACGGGCGGGACCCAGGGTTGGCAGGGCCCTGAGGACGGTCCCCACCACCTTCTCGTCGAAGTCCTCGATGGCCTTGATCTTGCCTTCCAGGTTCCCCTCGTGGCCCATCTCGTCCGGGGCCTCCACGTGGACGAAGACGAGATCCACCTCCTTGAGGGCGGCCAAGGCCCCTTCGGCCTTGCCGACATAGTTCGTGTCGATGTACCCCGTGGCGCCGGGGACGCGGATAGGGCTTAGACCGGCGTAGACGCCGATGCCGTTGAGGAGATCGACGGCGGAGATCACGGCCCCCTTGAGGCCGAACCGCTCTTCGATGGTCTTCATCCTCGGCGCCCTTCCCTGCCCCCACAACCAGATGGCGTTGGCGGGCCTTTTGCCTTTCTCCAGGCGGGCCAGATTCACGGGGTGAGCCCTCAGGTGACCCTTCGCCTCCTCCATCACCCGGAGGATGAAGCCCGCCCCGTCCCCCCGGGGCAGATAGGCCTTGGTGGGGCGACCGGTGATATCGTGGGGCGGCGTGGCCTCCATGCCTTCGCGACCGTCCCGCCACACGAAGAGATGGCGGTAGCTCACGCCGGGGTAGAACTGATAAACTTCGTTACCCATGGCCTTCTGGAGATCCTCCACGATGAGACGGGCCTCGCCGGTGGTGATGTGGCCGGCCGTGAAGTCTTCCATGACCGGGTCCTCACCGTCGCCCAAGGTGACGAGGTTGCAACGGAAGGCCACGTCCCCGGGCCCCAGGCTCACCCCCATGTTGGCCGCCTCGAGGGGACCCCGACCGGTGTAACATGAGGCGGGATCGTACCCGAGGACGGTCAGGTTGGCCACGTCGCTCCCCGGCTTGAAACCCGCCGGGATGGTGTCGACGAGGCCGACGGTCCCCTCGGCGGCGATACGATCCATGTTGGGTGTCCGCGCCGCCTCGAGGGGGGTCCGCCCCCCGAGGGCCTCGAGGGGGTAATCCGCCATGCCGTCTCCAAGAAGGATGATGTATTTCATGGCCTAAAGCCTCTCGTCTTCGATGCGGATAAGGATCGTCTTGGCCTGGACCACATCCAGACGGTCGATCTCCGTCAAGGCCTCCCGGACGGCCCTCTCCTTGGCCTTGTGGGTCGTCATGACGACGGGTACGGCCCCCATCTTTTTCCTCCCCTTCTGGATGACGGCGGCGATACTGATGTTCTTGTCCCCCAGGATCCCGGAGATCTTGGAGAGGACGCCCGCCCGGTCCGCGGCCATGAAGCGGAAATAGTAATTGGTCTCGACGTCTTCGAAGGGAACGAGATCGATGTCACCGAGTTCGTCCTCCCCCAGGGAGCGGTACGGCACCCTCCCCGTGACGCCCTTCAGGATCTCCCTGGCGATGTCCACGATGTCGCTCACTACGGCGCTGGCCGTGGGTATGGATCCCGCCCCCTGACCGTAGAGGAAGACAGGCCCCGAGGCGCTGCCCGTAATGTGGAAGGCGTTGAAGTTGCTATCGACGTTGGCCAGGAGGTGATCGCGGGGGATCATGGTGGGGTGGATGCGTGCCTCCACCCTGTCGCCCCTCTTGAAGGCCAGGGCCAGGAGCTTGATCCGGTAGCCGAACTCCCCGGCAAACTCGATGTCCTGTTGGCTGATGCCGGCGATCCCCTCCCGGTAGACGTCGTCGATCCGCACCCTTTTCCCGTAGGCGAGGGAGAGGGTGATGGCCAGCTTGTGGGCCGTGTCGATCCCCTCGATGTCGAAGGTCGGGTCCGCCTCGGCGAAACCGAGACGCTGGGCCTCCTTCAGGACCGTTTCGAAGGGCTTGCCCTCGTCGGTCATCTTCGTCAGGATGTAGTTGCACGTCCCGTTCATGATGGCCATGATCGAGTTTATCTCGTTGGCCACCAAGGCCTCCTTGAGGGTCTTGATGATGGGGATGGTCCCACCGACGCTCGCCTCGAAACCGACATCTACCCGCGACTCTTGGGCCGCCCGGAAGATCTCGTCCCCGTAGGTGGCCAGGAGGGCCTTGTTGGCCGTCACCACGTGCTTGCCCCGGCCGATGGCCTCGAGGATGAAGGAACGGGCCGGTTCGTAACCGCCCACCAGTTCGATGACGATATCGATGTCCGGGTCGTTCATGATCGCCGAGACGTCGGACGTCAGAATCCCCGGCGGGACCCGTACGGGTCTTTTTCTCTTCGTGTCCGCATCGGCGATCCTCTTCAAGACCAGGGGGGCGCCGAGGCGTTTCTCGATGAGGGTACCGTATTCCTTCAGGAGGCGCACCACCCCCGTCCCCACCGTTCCGAAACCGATCAAGCCCAGTCCTATGGTCCTCATAAGCCACCTCGCCTCATCCACTCAGGGACGCCGAGTCCGTCTATAACAGAAGATCCCCTTTGTCAAAGCAAAAACCGCCCGTTAACCCACCTTCGCCAGGGCCAGGCGGCCCGACCACCGATGGAGGAGTATCTCCCGCAAGGCCCGATGCTGTGCCTTGTCCAGTCCCGGGTCCTCCCGGGCCAGGGCGAAGGCGTCCTCCCGGGCCGCGTGGAAGACCGCGGCGTCCCTGATCAAGTCGGCGACACGGAAATCGGGCATCCCCCACTGTTTGGTCCCCATGAACTCCCCCGGCCCCCGGATGGCCAGGTCCTCCTCGGCGATACGGAAGCCGTCGTTCGTCTCCGCCATGACCCGAAGGCGGCGGCGCGCCTCCGGGGTGGCCTTCCCGTGGGCGAGGAGGACGCAGGTGGAGGAGATCTCCCCCCGCCCTACCCTGCCCCGGAGCTGGTGCAGCTGGGAGAGGCCGAAACGTTCCGCGTGTTCGATCACCATGAGAGACGCCCGGGGGATGTCGATGCCCACCTCGATCACCGTCGTCGCCACGAGGATGTCCAGGTTCCCTTCCCGAAAGGCCGCCATGGCCTCCTCCTTTTGGCGGCTCTTCATCCGCCCGTGGACGAGGCCGACTCTGGCCCGGGGGAAGACGTCGCGGGCGAGATGCTCGGCCATGCGGGTGGCGTCTTTGAGATCGAGGATTTCCGACTCCTCCACGAGGGGATAGACGATGAAGGCTTGGTGTCCCTTGGCCAGTTCCGAGGCGATGATGTCATAGACCTTCCCCCTCTGGGCCTCGAAGAAGACCATGGTCTTGACGGGCTTCTTGCCGGGGGGCATCTCATCGATCACGGAGAGGTCCAGATCCCCGTAGACCGTCAGGGCCATGGTGCGGGGGATAGGCGTCGCCGTCATGACGAGGATGTCGGGAGAGTAGCCCTTGGCGCGGAGGGA
>Ga0208824_1000160_pt1 | contig 77542 bp, 53 predicted proteins | sample AD_JPNTR3_MetaG_FD_184447 | JGI IMG/M metagenome (GOLD analysis project Ga0208824, IMG submission 184447) | Active sludge microbial communities of municipal wastewater-treating anaerobic digesters from Japan - AD_JPNTR3_MetaG (SPAdes) (version 2) | ecosystem: Engineered > Bioreactor > Anaerobic...
TAATAAAATACGGATTATCACTTTCACTTTATTAATATAAAAATATAAAAAATTTTCTTAATATGCAAAATATCAAAATCGCTTTAATGATTTCGGTAAAAAAAATCATTAAACACAAGAAAAATCATTAAATTGTCAGGAAGAATATCTTAGCTGGTTTGGTGGATTCATCTGAAAAAATATCAGAAAATTTTCTAAAATTCAACTATATGTCTTGTCCTGATATAGGTTTACAAGATAATAAAATATACAGCCCCCCTCTTAGGGGGGTTGGGGGGTGAGTACATGTTATTTCAGGACAATACACCCCCGGTCAAACCTTCTCAATAGTAACAGATTCTGAATCAGCAGTATTACCTGAAGAATCTACTATTCTCACTGTATATGAATGCGGTTCCCTGTCGGTAATTGTTTCCGACCATGTAAATAAATCCGTTGTAAGCTGTGGAGAAAAATCCTGTTCATGCACTGGTTGATTATCCCTGAGTATTACGTATTTCTTCAGGGGTGATGTGAGGGCATAAGCTGTACTCCAGCCAATAACAATTTTTCTGGTATTATTTTCAATCACCTGGTCAGCTTTTACTTCTCCCGGTGGTACAAGTCCGCGGGACGGAAGCTGGAAATAATTTGTCTTTCCGTCCTTCACCTTTGCTGCCATTTTTTCAATTTCAGCACGCTCCTGTTCCGACAGACCATCAGGCAGTATTTGTGCCGCCGAAAAATTCTGTACAAGCTGGCATTCTTCATCGTTGTCGCTGATATGACCGATTCCTATTATCACCAGGTCAACCCCGGGTGTGGTTAGTGCATATTGTATCAGCGGGCGGCTGGGAAGTGTACTGTCGCCCACAGTCATCACAACATCTTCAGGTGTACCCGACCACCGGGCAGGTTTTGTGTACATGGCTCCGTCTGCAAAGACCTTCATCCCTATAACCCCCATATTTTTTGCTTTTGCAAGTGGAATAACGTTATGCTGCATATTGAACATCAGCTTATCGTTTGCATTTATTGCAACAAGCATTGCATCGAGCAGGTCGTATTTGTCGCGCTGAATCATGTACATGTTAACGGAAGGGTCGTGGTGTCCCGAGAAACCGATATGCCGTAGCAGTTTTTCATTTTTCGGATTCAGCCCGGTTAAGTTTGTCCCATTCCGGTAGTCGCGCAATGCTGCCAGGGCACCAATTCTTTCCATATCCGGATTGGTATTTTCTATTCCCTCATAGATAGCATCAACCTCTTCCCTTGTGTTGAGATTATGGAATAGTACCATATCCACGTATGCTCCTTCCGGATAATTACCCAGCCCGTCACCGAACATCTGTGAAAGAGACCTTTTCAGGTCATCTATCGTTTTGCTTCCGGGCTCCCCGTTAGTCCGGTTACTTACGCCGGGCACATCATCACCACCCTTTGCATATCGCAGATGTGTTTTAGTGGTAAGAAAGATTGATTTCCTGAGATATTCGTTATATCCAGCCTCTCCGGGTATCAGTTTCAGAATTTTGAAAGCCTTTCCGAAATTAAGCTGGCTGGGACCATAAAGGTTGGAAGTATCAAAGTAGTTAATTCCGAGGTCAAATGCCTTAAGAATTATCTTAACCGGATCAATGCCTTCCGGTGTCCACTGAAGGGAAGCCTGTCCGCCCAGACCCAGTGTCGTGGCTGCAAAGCCTGTGCGTCCAAGCAAGCGTTTCATTGGTTCCGTTTTACGGGTGCATCCCATAAAAAATCCCGGAACAATTGTCGCTGCTGCTGCCGCCATAGCAGTTTTCTTAACAAACTCGCGACGTCTGATTCTTTTTTGTGGTTTCATTTTGAGATGTTTTTTGTAGATCTGAAATCATTAAATGTCTCTATTGATTTGGTCCATTACCCCATCCCAACCTTCCCCCAAAGGGAAAGGAGTATTTTGTTGTTTCCTTGAGGGCGTGTCAGGCTAGCTTGCCGGGCAGGGAAACACAAAAATAGATTAAATCTTAGTATCAAACAGTTAACATTTATATTATAAACTGATCCAGATATTTTTTCGCCAGAGCCAGTGATTTCTTCCGGTCGTCGAGTGAACCTTCAAAGGCTCTGTCCTCAACCTCAACACAAGCCGGACCGTCATAACCTGTCTCATATAGAGTTGAAATAAATTTTGCCCAGTCGATATCGCCGAGGCCCGGAAGCTTTGGAGTATGGAACTGCAGTGGTGTTGCCATTATTCCCACCTCATCGAGCCTGTCACGGTGCAGCCGGGCATCTTTCAAATGAATATGGAATATTTTGTCTTTGAATTCATATAAAGGTTTAATGTAATCCATCTGCTGCCAAAGCATGTGGGAGGGATCAAAGTTCAATCCGAAGAAGTCACTCTTTATCTCGGAGAACATCCTCCGCCAGATAACAGGTGTGGTTGCCAGGTTGCATCCTCCGGGCCATTCGTCGTAAGTGAAAATCATCGGACAGTTTTCGATGCCCACCTTCACGCCCCTTTCTTCGGCATGTCTGATGATACCGGGCCAGACCTGCCGGAACATCTCAAAATTCCCCTCAACATTCTTTGTCTTATCCCTGCCAATAAATGTGTTCATCCTGTTTACGCCAAGAAGTGCAGCAGCGTCAATAACCTTTTTGATATGGGACGCATAAAAAGCTCTCTTTTCAGGGTCAGGATCAAGCGGATTCGGATAGTATCCCAAGCCGGAAATTTCTACTCCATTCTTGTTAAAATATTCCCTTATCTCTGAAGCACGCTTCTCATCAAGCGCATCAACATCAATGTGAGTAACGCCTGCATAACGCCTTTCGGCCTTTCCTACAGGCCAGCAACATACTTCAATGCATTTATATCCCAGATGAGCGGCATAGTCAACAAGCTCTTCAAGCGGAAGCTCAGGTAAAATAGCACTTACAAATCCGAGTTTCATGATTTCCTCCTTTTTTAAAAATCATTTAAAATTAAACTTTTTTGAAAAAAGGAGAAAATCCTATCTGCTAAAGACAGAAAAAGATTTACCTGTGTCTTAATTAAGATAGAATAAAACCTTGTTTCAGAGTTTAAAAGTCACTCCAAGTACAGCATAATTAAACAGTGCAAAACTATAAACTTCGTCATTGTCTGCACCTCCCTCAAGTATTCTGTATCCGCCTTTAAGAGTTACCTTTTCGTTTACTTTATACTGCAATGCCATAAGCACATCCTCGGCGCGCCCCTGAGGTGCAGCAAGCGCATCACCATAAAGCAACACACCAAGATTATCCTTAACATTCCAGAGCAGTCTGAAGTTCAGAATAGGTACAAATCCGACATTGGTTTTGATACTTTCAATTCCACCTGAACGCAAAGCAATTTTAGCATCGCGTATTTTTGCTGTAAAACCGATACCAAACTCCAGCTTATCCCTCTTAATAATGTCGTATCTGTATGTAAGACGATAAGAGTTGAATTTATAATCTGCCTCTACATCCCTGCCCGACTGGAAAAGAACTCCTTCGAAAATCACATTATCAGTAAAAATACCGGAAGAAACAATAGTCAGAGGTGCATATAGAACAGATATGTCATGTCTGTTACCAAAAGAATGATTTATCCTTATCCTGTAAAATATCTTTTCTTTTGCACTGAGATCATCGCTGAGGGAAAACAATGTACCCGTATTTCCCGGAATACGCACATCATTGTATCCGGTAAAAACTAAACCTGTCTCAATATCAATACCTGTCTGGGCAGATGCGTTTGAGAGAAAAGAATAAACAACAAAAACTGAAATAATCAGAACAATTTTTACTTTTTTCATTTAATTTTAATTTTATATTACTAAAACAAATTATTAAACAGAAAGTTCTTATTTGAATGAAAAAATTAAAAATGCCTCTTCTGGTTATTATACCGGCATTTTTTTGTTCGTGCAGAAAAGAAATACAACTGGTTGAACAATAGACCACTAACGAAATAGTGCTTAAATCAAGCATTAATTATGATAATCCATATATAAGTGTTGATGTCTGGGCTCAGTTTATTAGCGACAAAAATGATACACTTATCAGACCGGCATTCTGGGATGGTGGAAATATCTGGAAAATACGGTTTGCTCCACCCGACTCAGGATCTTTATGGCGGTGGACAACCTTTTCAGAACCGTTTGATAAAGGTCTCAGCAGGAAAACAGGGTATTCCGGTCAACAGCATACTATGTAGGATATGTTGCAAAAGCATTTGATGGCTTTGACTTTGCCGATATGGAAAGGCGCTGGGACCTGACAGATGGCAATAAACCATTACTTGCAAAAGAAGGAGTATTTTATATCTCATACCTCGACAAAGGAGGAACAATAAAAATTAAAAATATGCCTGAGGGTTTACCGTTTTACTGGTTTAACCCTAAAACAGGTGAGACCATAACCGGAGGAGAAACAACTTCTGAAGGCGTTTTTACATCTCCTGACAATAACCCATGGGTGTTGATTGCCGGAAACAAAGTTTTTAATTAAATTATTCCCAGAATCTTAGCTTAGCAGGAAATTCCCCTTCGTTTTTCTGAGGAATGCCTGGGGTACTGCGCCCATCTTCTATGTATTTCTTTAATAGTTCTGTTAATTCTTTAACAATTTCGGGGTACTCAGCCTGAAGGTCTTTCTGTTCTGATGGGTCATCCTTCATATTAAAAAGCTGTACTGGAGGCAGTCCTTCCTCTTCCCTTCCCGGCCGCGGGAAACTCCAGCCTCCCGATCCTGGCGTCATTAAAAGCTTCCAGTCGCCTTTTCTTATTGCAAGATTGCCATTAACCGACTGATGGACTGTTGCTTCTCTTATAATCTTCCTGTATCCGGGTTTAAGCAATGCCGGTAGAAGATTGTAACTGTCTTCAGCCTCATTATCAGCTATTTTATATCCCGTAACAGCCGCAAAAGTCGCATACAAATCATTAAGACATATTGTCTGCCCAACAACATGAGGTTTTCTTATCCTGGCGGGCCAACTCACAAAACATGGTATCCTGTGACCCCCTTCATAAAGGTCGGCTTTGTAGCCTCTGAAAATATAACTTGTCATGTGTCCTTTCGATTTGAGTGTTTTGATATCCGCCCATGGCGCAGTACCATTGTCAGAGGTGAAAACAATAATTGTATTTTCACTTTCACCCGTTCCCTCTATAATATCAAGTAGTTTGCCCACTTCGGCATCAACCATCATTACAAAATCGGCATATGGATTTATGCCTGATTTACCTTTAAATTCATCCGTTGGAAGGATAGGGGTATGAGGCGATGACAGTGCAAGGTAAAGGAAGTAAGGCTGTTTCTCCCGTGCTTTCTCTTCAATGTATTTGCCAGCCCTGCGGAAAAATTCCGGGGTGCATTCAATATGAAAAAAATCACTTCCAGTTGGTCCTTCCCTCCACATCGAACCATCATAACCAGGATTACCATATGAAATATTGTTGCCTGTGGTTATTCTGTCAGGCATTGAGGTAGGCATATCATTTTCCACATAAACATATGGTGGCATATCGAGCGAGGCACTGATTCCAAAGAAATAATCAAACCCTCTTTCGGTGGGACCATCGGTAATAGGTTTCGAAAAATCAACGCTGTCATTGCCTTTTTCGATGTTGTTCCATTTCCATCCCAGATGCCATTTCCCGATACAGGCAGTATTGTAACCAACTTCTCTGAGCATCTGAGCTATTGTTTTTCTGCTTTCAGGAATTAATGCTTCCGAATAACCATTCAGCACTCCGCTTTTCATTTCACTTCTCCAGCTGTATCTTCCAGTAAGTAATCCATATCTTGTAGGGGTACTTACAGCTGAAGATGAATGTGCATCGGTGAAAGTAACTCCCGTCCGGGCTATCCTGTCAATGTTGGGCGTGGGTATTTTTGAATCAGGATTAAGGAAACTTACATCACCATAACCAAGGTCATCGGCCAGGATAAATACAATATTCGGCTTTTCATAATTCTTTTGCCCGCAGGCAGGCAGAAGCAAAATGCATCCTAAACTTGCAATATACAACTCATTTTTCATATTAATTAAAATATTATTTCAACCTTTTTACCAGTATGCCTTACTATCAGTACCCCGCCTTTTTCAAGAGGCTTCCATGAATAGCTTTCAGGCATATCATCAGTGCTCTCTATCAGCTTCGTCCCATCACATGTTACTGAACGGGGCTTTTTAGTAAGCCTTAAAATGTCTTCCGCTTCATCATAAGTACTGTAAATTATTTCTTCAGGTGAATATTGAATTGATCTTACTATTGATGAAGTTTTTAAAAACCTGTCTTTTGACGAAGGAGCAAGTTGAGGCATGGTGCCCATTGCTCTGATATAATGTCTGACATAATCCCCATAACCATCAGTAAGCCATATATCATCACGTATATAACGGTTACGGCCGTCAGGTGCAACTGTATAAGTAGCCCAGTTAAGAGTCCTGACTGCATTTCTCACATAAGAGGTATCGCCTGAGAGAGCAGCAAACATGAGTTCTACCGAGGCCTGCCGCGACGAATGGCTATTTCCCGGAACCCTGTAGGCTGTCTGCTCGTTCATTACCGTAACACCGTATTTTTCATATTCATGGTTGCCAAGTTCCCTGTATGTCCAGTCAATTATGCCTTTCACATCTTCCTTCCAATCAGGAAAGAGAGCCCTGTGCTGAAGTATAAACATTGCAAAGCTGATGGCATTGGTCTGTGTGTCACTCCATCCCGGGACATCTTCAAAAAACGGACCCCATTTATTTGTTTTCAGTGGATATTTCTTCATCCACTCAAGGATTACCGAAAAACTTTTCATGTAGATCTCTTTGTTTGCATCATCCAGTTTTGCAAGTTCCTCAAACAATTGCATGGTGCCTGTCCAGTTGGTTGTATAACAAGCCTCTCCCACCTTCCTGCCAGTTATTCTCCTCTCGAGAAGAGGCGCAATTTCTCCTGTTTTTGCATTCACCCTGAAAGGAAGAGGCGAATGCAGACTGTCTCCTTCCGTCATTTTCCGGGAGAGCGTCAGGGCAATTCTTTTTGCCGCTTCAAGATATTTGCCCTCGCCGGTTATTTTGTAAAGGTTCACAAGTTCATAACCGAAAGTACCTGCTTTATCGGGCTGGGTAAATCCCTTTCCATTTATCATATCACCATCATATTTCCCCGAATGAACTTCAGTATTGTACGGATAAGGAATATATGGCCATTTATCATCAGGTCCGGAAAGAGACCTCTCCAGATAATTGTCAGCCATATATTTCATATTTTCAATGATTTCGGAGTCACCAGTATAAGCATATAGAAGTGCCCATGATGAAAGCGCCATATTGATCTGGTCACCTCCCAGTCCGCGCATATCATGCCAGGGTGCCCACACCTGGTGGTTCATGTAATATTTTAGCCCGTTCGAATCAGTCTCCATATTCTTCCAGAAATTCCATACCAGTAAAATAACTGTATCGTACGATTCACCTTTGTCGGCTGAAAACCATGGTAGAATGGAGCCATCAGACTTATTTATCCTTACCGGGTGATATTGAATTGTGTCGCTGAGCAATAAAGTATCCTGAACCAGCTGCAATTGACTGGATTTTATCCTGCATGAAAAATTTACAATCGTAACAATCATAATTATCGGAAGAACAACTATTAATCCTTTCAATGGGTAAATGTTTCCTGATGAACTGCTCATGGCTTGAGATTTATGTAAAAATAAATTTCTATTTTTATGTGAAGATTTACAATTTTTTTGATACAGCAAAACAAATTTATTCCAAACCGCAAAAAGAAGGATTATGGTTTAAAAAGCAGTCATCTGAAAGATTTTATATCGCAGGGAAATATTCAATTAACAAATCTATTTCAGCCCAATAATCTTGAAAAATGAAAACGTTTTACAAAGCAGGAAGGCTGTCGATGATATATGAGAAGGGTGCTCTGAGATACATTTCCACAGGGCGGAATGAACTTATCAGGATGATATATCCTGCTGTGAGAGACCGGAACTGGGAAACTGTGATTCCACGTATTGTTGAAGAAAAAATCGACCGGTCGAATGATACATTTACAGTGAAAATCAGATGTCTTTATGAAAATGACAGAATAAAATTTGACGCTGAATATATTATTGAAGGGCATAATGATAATACTCTTATCCTGGTGATGAATGGTGAGGCACTCGAGACATTTGAAAAGAACCGGATAGGATTTTGTGTTCTTCACCCGATAGAACCTTATGCAGGTCAGAATTGTCTTATTGAACATACCGATGGCACCATTGAGCAGTCGATTTTTCCCGAGGATATCAGCCCGCATCAGGTTTTCAGAGACATAAAGTCAATGAAATGGGTAAATAAAGGAATAACATGCCAGTTGCAGTTCGAGGGAGACATATTTGAAACAGAGGACCAGCGGAACTGGACTGACAATTCCTACAAAACCTACTCAACACCTCTTTCTTTGCCTCATCCGGTAACAATTGAAAAAGGAACAAGAATTTACCAGAAAGTAGTCTTCAGTGCATCCGGTGTCACAGAAACTTTCGCTGCGAAAGACGATATTATTCACATTGAGCTGGTACCGGAAGAGGCTTATACATTCCCTTCCATAGGAATATGCCGTTCATCTTCGGGCAGGGAGCTTACCCTGAAGGAAATAAAGATGCTGCGTGCCGCAGGTTTCAGCCATTACCGAACCGATATTCATCTTTTTTCACCCGACTGGCCTGTGGCAGCCGACCTTTCGCTGAATGAATCAATTGAGCTTGGATGGCCACTGGAAGTTGCATTGTTTTTTACAGGCGATATAAAACAACAGGCTAGTACGTTTGCAGAGTGGCTTGAATCGAGAAATCCTGATATTGCAAGAATATTACTGTTTCACCGTGATAAGCCTGCGACACCTGATGATATGGCAAAGGAAGTAATAACCATTTTGCGTAAAAAGAACCCTGACATCAGAATTGCCACAGGTACCAATGCAAACTTTGCCCAGCTAAACCGCAATAGGCCGGGTGACACCGGAAACGACTATATCACATATTCAATTCATCCCCAGGAACATGCTTCAGACGATACCACTCTTATTGAAAATCTAAAAGGCCAGGAATATAGTGTCAGAAGTGCAAAAAATTTTGCAGGCAGAAAAGGTGTGGTGGTGTCACCAGTTACTTTAAAAAAAAGATTTAATCCTGGAATTTCATTTATCGAACTTCCATGGGAAGGAGAAGGTGTTCCACCACAGATTGACCTCAGGCAGATGACGCTATTTGGAGCCTGCTGGACTGCCGGGAGCCTTAAATATCTGTGTGAAGCAGATGTTGACAGCATCACATATTTCGAAGCCGTTGGAGAAAGAGGAATCATGCAGGGAGAGAAAGAACCTGAATGGCCGGAGTTTTTCCCCTCAACAAAAGGATTGATTTTTCCAGTATTTCATCTCTTCCGCTACGTTCTACTGCACAACGATTACAACATATTGAAAAGTATAAGTTCTGACCCTCTGTGTGCCGACTGTTTTTCAATGGCAAGTGATGGTGAAGCAAAACTGGTAATGGTAAATTATACCGATTCAGAACAGAATGTTAAACTTGAAGGATTATCGGGGATGTTCCGCATGAGATCTCTTAATCAGACAACTTTAAAAGAAGCTGTCAGCGACTGCCGCTGGACAGGGATAAAAGATGAAAAAATTTACAATTCTGAAAAAATAATAACCCTTCAACCGTACTCCCTAAATTTTATTGAAGGATGGCTGAAGGGCTGATAGGATGACGTCAGGTTACTTTACACCTCAATCAAGTTCCTTGAGCTTGATATTTCGATACCACACCTTCGTTCCATGATTCTGTAACGCAATATAGCCCTCATCGAATTTCCCCCAATCGGGATAATCATTCCATTTACCACTGTTACGAAGCTTGTTCCATTCATCAGAGTACTTTTCGTACTCTACAACAATTTCTCCATTCAGTATCTGAGTCACTTTATTACCATTTACTATCAGCATTGCATGATTCCATTCTCCAACACGCTTATATGGTTTTACACGGGGAGGATACATGGCGTAATTGGCGCCGTTTACCTGCCACTCCTCAAGCTTTTCTGGCCAGCCGTCACTGTCAATTACCTGAAATTCAGGACCGGTCTCATAAGGAAATTTATAAATAGTATCCTCCTCTACCTGATACATTATCCCACTGTTTGCAGCCGGAGTAAGTTTGTATTCCAGACTCAACACAAAATTTTTATACTTGCGCGTTGTTATAATATCCTGACTTTCGGCACCTCCTGTTGTGTTCATTGTAAGTGCCCCGTCTTCAATTGCCCAGCAATCCGGGAACTCTTTCATATTATATCCACGCCATCCATTGGTTGTTTTACCATCAAACAACAACTGCCACCCCTTCTTTGCCTCTTTCTTTGTAAGAGTATTGGGTGGAGCATTTCTGTCAATCTCCGCCAGCAATGCCTGCGGACTACCTGCAGGCTGTTTTGAAGTACATGATATTACTCCGATGACAATCACCGGTAACATAAAAAGACCTATATTTCTCATTTTCATAACCGGGTTTTTTAAGAGTTTAAAATTGAATTACTTTTAATGAACTTTAAAAATACAGATTTGTAAAATTAAATTCAATTTTTTTATAAACAGGATTTTTATAATTTCAATCCATGAAATTATAGATAAAATCTTATACATGAAAATCCTTTACTCCTTCCTCTCTTCGCTTTTTTTAACCTTATTGTCCATTGTACTTCCGGCACAGCAGACCGACTGGACTCACTTCAGAGGTAGCCTGCTAAACGGAATATCGACAGAAAAAAATGTTCCTGTTAAATGGGATGAATCGTCCGGCATCGTCTGGAAAGTACCATCTTTTGGCAGAGGTTGGTCATCTCCTGTGGTTTACGGCAACCAGGTCTGGATAACTTCAGAAACAAATAATGGGAAACAGATGTATGCCCTCTGCTACGACTTCACAACAGGAAAGGAGCTCTACAGAATTAAACTTTTCGAACCTGAAAAAGTCTTTTCAAAACACGAAATAAACACCTATGCCACTCCTACTCCCTGCATTGAAAAAGACTTCGCTTATTTCCATTTCGGAACCTATGGCACAGCATGCGTTAACACCACCAATGGTTCGGTAGTATGGAAACGCACCGATCTTAATTGTGACCATGTTCAGGGACCGGGGTCTTCTCCAATAATATGGAAAAACATGCTTATTTTGCATCTTGAAGGAACTGATGTTCAATTTATTACAGCACTTGATAAAACAACCGGCAAAACAATTTGGCGCACCGAAAGACCCAGGGACCTGATGGATAAGCTCCCACGTATAGGAAAAAAAGCATATATTACACCAATTGTAATTAATGTGAACGGACGTGACCTGCTAATTTCCAACGGATCGGCCGTTTGTATTGCATATGATATTCAGACCGGAACAGAAGTATGGAGAATTGTACAGGGCGAAGATTCAACAATATCAATGCCTTTCAGTGAGAATGGCATTGTCTATTTTTTCACAAGTTTTGTTACAGTGCAAGGAGAAGGCCAGTACTGTGAACTAATGGCAGTAAACCCTGACGGAAAAGGGGATATAGCCGGAACCAACATTATCTGGAGAAAAAAATTTCCTGTTCTTCAATTGCTGACGCCTCTGATAAAAGATGGCTTGATCTACCTTGTCGATACACGAAATACTCTGCAGTGCATCGATGCAGCAACTGGAAATACATTTTACACGTACAGACTCAAAGATAAATACAACGCCTCCCCGGTATATGCCGCAGGGAAAATATATTTTCCGTCGGTAACAGGCGAAACCCTTGTAATAACTGAAGGAAAGGAACTAAATATTCTTTCCAGGAACAGACTGCCCGGTGAAATTTATGCAACTCCGGCTATCCTTAGAAATTCAATCTTAATTAGAACATCTGATTTTCTGTTCAGAATAGGAATTAAATAAAATCTATATTTAACTAAATGTTTAGATATATGAAAAGGATTGCTTTATTAATTATTGTAACAGGTGCTTTGGTTATTTCAACCCTGAATGCTCTCGCAGAAATTAAGCTTCCTGCCATCTTTGGCGATAATATGGTTCTGCAGCAACAGACCAATGCTGCAATATGGGGAAATGCTTCCCCCAATTCAACTGTAACTATTAAAACCTCGTGGAACGGTAAGAGTTATACTGTAAAAGCCGGAACTGACGGTAAATGGAAGACCCGGGTTGCCACTCCTGCAGCAGGTGGGCCTTATACGATCACAATAAGTGATGGGAAACCTCTGGTTATCAGAAATGTGATGATTGGTGAAGTATGGGTTTGCTCTGGTCAGTCGAACATGGAGATGCCGATGAAGGGTTACAGAAACCAGCCGGTGCTTGGTGCAAACGAGTATATTGCAACTTCATCCAATAACTCTATCAGGCTTATTACAGTCCCCCATGCAACGAGCCTGACGCCACTTGATGATTTCAAGGGCCAGTGGAAACTATGTGAACCTGAAAATGTTGCTGAATTCAGCGCTACTGCTTACTTCTTCGGATTGATGCTCAACAAAGCGCTGAACGTACCTGTCGGACTTATCTGTACAAGCTGGGGCGGTACGCGCATTGAGCCATGGATGAGCGAGGAAGGACTCAAACCATTCGAATGGGTAAAACTGCCTGACAAAACAGCAAAAGTTGAAAAACTCTCCCAGCAAACACCAACGGTACTCTTTAATGCAATGGTTAATCCCATTGTGGGTTACGGCATCCGTGGTGCAATATGGTATCAGGGTGAGGCAAACCGCAAGGAGCCTAAAGAGTACCAGAAACTGATGCCCGGTCTGGCTCTCGACTGGAGGAGGGTATGGGGAATAGGAGAATTCCCGATGTACTATGTCCAGATTGCACCATATGATTATGGGGAACAGGGATTCAATTCAGCTTTTCTTCGTGAGGCACAGCTTAAAGCTGCCACTGCAATACCAAATTTCGGAATGGCATGCGTGATGGACACCGGTGAAAAGGATTGTATACATCCTGCAAACAAAAAGGCGGCCGGCGACAGACTGGCATATCTCGCTCTGGCAAAGACATACGGCAAGAAAGGATTTGCCTGCGAAGGCCCTGTGTTGAAAGAGATGAGGGTTGAAGGCAGTCTGGTTTACCTTACTTTCGACAATGCTCCAAACGGACTGACTTCTTTCGGGAAAGAATTGTCATGTTTTGAGGTGGCAGGAGCAAACAGAAGGTTTTTCCCTGCAAAAGCATTTATAACCAACGCCGGAATTACCCTGTTTTCACCCCTGGTGCCCCAGCCCGTTGCCGTCAGATATGCCTTCAAGGATTTTATTGTAGGTGATCTGTTCAATACCGAGGGTCTGCCGGCATCCTCATTCAGAACTGATGACTGGGAACAATAAGAAAGTCATTCAATAGTAATTCTGCAGTAATTCAATAGTAATTCAGTTGAAATTAACAATGAATGAAGCGAAGCAAATAACATTCCATCTTATTTTCCTTGTTTGGTCTATAGCTCTGGTTGCCCAGCCTCCCCTGCAGTATGTCAATCCCCTCATCGGCACAGCCCCTGCCACAACCGAAAGTGCGCGTCGTCATGGCTCAGGAACAGAAGACAAAGGTCAGACCTTCCCCGCTGTGGGACGACCCTTCGGCATGACACAATGGACACCCGAAACACGAACCACCGAAACGAAATGCATGGCTCCATACTACTATAACGATAAATATTTAACAGGCTTCCGTGGAAGCCACTGGATGAGCGGCAGCTGTACACAGGAATACGGTTCTGCCACCATAATGCCCTTCACTTCATCAAAACCAGATACCATAACTGTAAACCCTGTTTCAACATTAAATCATAAATCCGAAACAGTCTCCCCGGCTTATTACCGGATAAACCTCAGCACATTCGGAATAACTGCTGAAATAACCGGCACCACAAGAGCAGGAATGATGCGTTTTACCTTCCCGGGCAAACCGGAAGGATTTATACTCATACGGATGAACAGCGACGAGAAAGAAGGCAAGGTGTGGATAGACAGGGAAAAAAATGAGATAATAGGCTATAACCCGGTTCACAGAATCTATCAGGGATGGGGGAAACCTGCAGGTTTCAGCGGCTGGTTTGTCATCAAAACCGACAAGCCTTTTCAGGAAGTCTCATACCTGAAAAATGAACAGCAGCTTGTAATTAGTGTCGGTGCTGAAAAGACAATAGTGGTTAAGGCAGGCACATCTTTTACAGGCGCTGAAGCCGCCCGTAACAACATGATAAAAGAGATACCGGGCTGGGACTTCGACGCAGTCCGCAGGGAAAGCGAAAACGTCTGGAACCAGACACTCAGTAAAATAATTGTGAGAAATGGTCCCGAAGAAGATAAAATAAAATTCTACACTGCATTATACCACTGCTACATCCTCCCCCGCATCGCCAGCGACGCTGACGGCAGTTATATCTGTTTTTCTTCGGGAGGTAAAATCTGCAAAACAGAGGGTTTCGACTATTACGATGATTTCTCTATGTGGGACACTTACCGGGCTCTGCATCCGCTGATGACTATCATAGAGCCTGAACGGACACGCGACATGGTACGTTCACTTGTATTGAAAGCACAACAGGGAAGCTGGATGCCAATCTTCCCTTTATGGGCAAACTACACCTCCGCAATGATAGGCGACCACGTAAGCACAACCATTGCAAGTGCATACCTCAAGGGGATCACCGGCTTCGATACAGAACAGGCATGGTTCTATATGCGCAAAAATGCTTTTGAAACTCCACCTGACGATGAATATAAAGATGGCAAAGGAAGAAGAGCCCTAAAGAGCTATATCCAGTATGGTTACATTCCCATGGAAGACAGCGTGTGGGATGCATTCCATAAAAATGAACAGGTCTCGAGAACCCTTGAATACGCCTTCGACGATTATGCACTTGCACTGTTTGCAGGTGCTTTAGGAAAAACCGAAGATTCAGCTATACTGATGAAACGGTCAGAAAACTGGAAGAATGTTTTCGACACTGAAACAGGTTTTGTGCGTGGACGCCATGCCGACGGCCGCTGGGTGGAACCTTTTGACCCTTTCAGCAGGGCAAAATACATCTGCGAGGGAACGCCGTTCCATTACACATGGTACGTACCGCATGATGTACCGGGATTGATAAAGGCAATGGGCGGCCAGACACAATTCCTGATGAAACTTGATAAATTCTTCGATGAAGGCCATTACTGGCACGGCAATGAACCAGGGCACCAGATCCCGTTCATGTATGCAATGGCGGGGCGCCCCGATAAAACACAAAAATGGACCCAGACTATCCTTAAGGAAGAGTATGGTACAGGCCCCGGCGGACTTAGCGGAAATGAGGACGCAGGCCAGATGTCGGCATGGCTGGTCTTTGCCATGATGGGCTTCTACCCGGTTAACCCGGCATCAAATGAATATGTAATAACCACACCAGCATTTGATGAAGTGCGTATAGTGGTGCCCGGTAGAAATACCTTTCTTATAAACTGCCTCGACCGCCCATCAGGTAATGCATACATAGCTGCAATGAACAGAAACGGTGCCAGATATTACAACTGGTTCATAACTCATGACGATATCGTGAAAGGGAGCAGATTTACATTTTACCTGACTCAGAAATTTCCTTTCTGATAACACATTCTGTTTTTACAACACAAATTATTAGTGTATGCCAGAGTTCTTGACAAAGAAATTATGTTAATTATTTTCGAAATATGAACATTGCGGTTTTAACAATGGTTATAATAATTAATAAAGCTATTTTCATACTTGCTAATGCTTCTAAAATCATTAAAGTTTCATAATTTTGAACTACCAGCAGAAGCTACAACAGAATATTTTGAAATTTCTGTCAAACCAAAAACCGGGGAATATGAAAAAGATAACATTATTTCTTATTATTGCAGGAATTACTGCCGCATTTTTCTCGTGCAGTAAAGAAAAAGAATCTGAACGCTTCACGTTGTTAACAGCACATATCTGGACAAGCGACAGCCTGCTTGTCAACGGCGTTGATGCAGGAGGGCCAGGGGGCATGCTCGAAAAATTCAAGGGAGATGCTAAATTCGAGAAGGACGGAACGGGATACTTTGGTAAATACAAGGGAACATGGAGGTTTGCCTACGGGGAAGAGAATCTGGTTATTGAATCCGATTCACTGCAGGTTCCTCTCACCGCCAAAATTGTATTGCTTACAACTACAGACCTTAAAATCACAACTGTTTATCCCAATCTTGCAAATCCTCAGAACCCATTTAACATACGAATGACATTCAAACCGAAACAATGAGGTTATTTCTATCTGCGATAATTCTACTTGCGGGTAATATTATTCCGGTACTTAATGCTCAGTCTGTTATAAAAGGCAGAGTCTCTGATAGGGACACCGGAGAACCCCTTGCAGGAGTCTATGTTATTTATGGAAACGGGCTCGGCACCTCAACCGACGAATATGGAAACTATTCATTCAAAACCGATTCCGCAAAAATTACTGTTACCTTTCAATATATAGGATACAAAACTGTAATACGGCAGATCAGCCTCCGCAGGGGTGAGGTTCATAGTGTTGATGTCCAGCTCGAAACCGAAACTCATTCGATAGATCAGATTGTTGTAAGTGCCGACCGGGTTGAACACAAAATTTCGGAAATGATTGTTTCGGTATCGGTTATCAAAGCCGACTTTCTGTCGAGAAACCATATTACCGATGCTACCGAGCTGATAACAAAGACATCTGGCATTGAGGTACTCGACGGTCAGGCTTCCATAAGAGGCGGAAGCGGGTTCAGTTACGGTGTCGGTAGCAGGGTGATGGCGCTTGTTGACGGACTTCCTCTGCTTTCGCCCGATGCCGGAGGCATCAGGTGGCAATACCTGCCGGTTGAAAACCTGTCGCAGGTTGAGATAATAAAAGGAGCATCATCGGTTATGTACGGCTCCTCCGCGCTTAACGGAATAATAAACTTCCGCACTGCCGATGCAAGCAATATACCGGTTACAAAGTTTTTTGCCGAAGCAGGTCTATACTGCAAACCCGGCAACGAAGAATGGAAATGGTGGACAACACCGAGAGTCTTCTCCACAGTTTCTTTTACACACCTGAGAAAGGAAGGCAGCACCGATCTCGGATTTATTGTTAACCTTTTCACAGATAACAGCTACAGAAAATTCAACGACGAAAAACTCGGAAAAGTAAGTCTGAAAGTCAAACACTTCAGCGAAAAAACAGAAGGGCTCAATTACGGAATCAATTTCACCGGAGGTCTCACTGATAAAACTGATTTCCTGCTGTGGGGCAATGCAAAAGATTCAGCTCTTATTCAGGACACTTCAAGTGTATCGTTTCTGCACGGAAGGTTTATGGCGGCCGACCCTTTCATATCATACTCGAAGCAGGAACGTTTCAGGCATGATTTCAGAGCCAGAATACAATCGAACGAAAACCGCTTTCCGGTGAAGGTGAAAAACAACGCACGTACTTTCTCCATTTACTCTGAATACCAGCTATGGTACAAACTTTCAGATTTAGTGAGTATCACTGCAGGAGTATCTGAAACATGGAATAAAATCAATTCTAATTTTTTCGGCGATCATAATGGTATTAACATTGCTGCTTTCGGGCAGGCAGAAATGAAACCGTCGGAAAGGCTTAAACTTGTTGCCGGAGTAAGACTGGAGCAGAACATTCTAGATTCTGATGCCGATAAAATCGTACCAGTTTTCAGAGCCGGGGTAAACTGGCAGGCTGCTGATTATACCTTCATCAGGGCATCATTCGGGCAGGGTTACCGGTTCCCGTCAATAGCCGAGAAACATGCTTCTACAACCCTCGGCTCAGTTACTATCTTCCCCAACCCAACACTGCAGGCCGAATCGGGCTGGAGTTCCGAAGCCGGAATAAAACAGGGCATCCTCATCGGTAAAAACATAACCGGACAGGCCGATCTCTCGTTATTCTTCTCACAGAACAAAAACTTCATAGAGTATCTTTTCGGCGTCTATCCCGACGGACTCGGTTTCAGGGCAGACAACATTGAACAATCGAGGATCTACGGTGCTGAGATTGAGTTTCTGCTTAACCGCTCAACCGGCAGCCTTAACACCACAATGAGCGGAGGATACACTTTTGTTATGCCCATAGACATGAGGGCAGGTGCACCTTCTGGTGAAATTACCTATCTGAAATACAGAAGAAAACATTCATTCAAGCTAAACCTTAATGCTGCATGGAAGAAGCTGGAATCGGAATTTACAGTATATATAAGATCCAGGATCCTCAACATAGATGATGTATTCGTCGATCCGATGACAAGAGAAGCAATACTGCCGGGGTTCTACGACTACTGGCTGACTCATAACACAGGTTATTTTGCAGCAGATCTGAGTCTGGGTTACAACATCAACCGCTGGCTGAAAATATCTATGGCGTTGAAAAACGCTACAAACACCGAGTATATGGGACGTCCGGGCGATATACAGCCACCCAGAAATATCAGCGTGAGATTAACTGGAAAATTGTGATATTTGAAAACATGAAACCCTTTCACATTGGAACTTTGATTCTGGTTTCGCCACTGTTGTTATCCGGATGTGCGGGAGAGCATGGTGAAAAACTTTCAGGTAGGAAACCTAATATTCTGATAGCGATGGGTGACGATATTTCATATCCTCATATGGGGGCATATGGCACTTCATGGATCAAGACACCCGGGTTCGACAGAGTTGCAAAAGAAGGACTTCTTTTTTACAATGCCTACACGCCCAATTCCAAGTCATCGCCTTCAAGAGCATGCTTCCTGACGGGCAGGAACTCATGGCAATTGGAAGAAGCAGCAAACCATGTACCTTACTTTCCGGTAAAATTCAAATCATTTATAGAAGTTCTGGGCGAAAACGGATACTTCACAGGCTATACCGCGAAGGGATGGGCGCCCGGTGTGGCATTGGACAGTACCGGAAAACCAAGAGAACTGACAGGTAAAGCCTATAACGCAAAACAGCTTGTACCACCTGCAAAAGGAATCTCAAACATTGACTACGCCGGAAATTTTGAGGATTTCCTGAATTCAAGGCCTGATAATATGCCTTTCTGTTTCTGGTACGGCTCGAGAGAACCTCATCGCGGTTATGAATATGGCTCAGGAGTAACAAAGGGAGGCAAACGTCTGGAAGATATCCCACGGGTTCCCAGATTCCTTCCCGATAATGAGATTGTTCGAAACGACCTTCTCGATTATGCCTTTGAAATAGAACACTTCGACAGCCATCTCGTTAAGATGCTCGAAATCCTCCGTGAAAGAGGAGAACTCGACAACACTATTGTTATTGTAACCGGTGACAACGGCATGCCTTTCCCGCGTGCCAAAGGGCAGGTTTATGAATATTCCAACCACATCCCTCTTGCTATAATGTGGAAGAAAGGGATCAAAAGGCCCGGAAGAATAGTTTACGACCTCATAAGTTTTATCGACATCGCGCCAACCCTTCTTGAAGTAGCAGGATTAGACCTGGAAAAGTGCGGAATGCAGCCCATTGAAGGGAAAAGCCTTACAAACATCTTCTTCACAAGAAAGAATAAAGTAATTGACAAATCTCGAAATTATATCCTTCTCGGCAAAGAGCGACATGATGTCGGACGGCCTGGCGATGTTGGCTACCCTGTAAGAGCCATAATACAGAACAATTTTCTATATATCAGAAACTTCAGGCCGGGAAGATGGCCAGCAGGAAATCCCGAAACAGGTTACCTCAATTGCGACGGTAGTCCCACAAAATCGTGGATATTGAGCCTCCGCCGCTCAGGCAGTGACCTTAATTACTGGAATCTGTCGTTCGGGCAAAGAGGAGCGGAAGAATTGTACAGAATCGGAATAGATCCCGATTGCGTTGACAACCTGATAAATAACCCCGGCTACAGCTCCGCATGGCAGAAAATGAGAGAAACAATGTTCGAGCTGCTTTCCGAACAACAAGATCCTAGAATACTGGGGAAAGGTGATATTTTCGACAGGTATACCTATGCCGATGAAAAAGTGCGTGACTTCTACAACAGATTCATGAAAGGTGAACTAAATACAAAATCAGCTGGATGGGTGGATTCAACTGATTTCGAAATAAAAAGAAAATAATGAACTAAAATTTTAATTATGAAGAAAAAACTAACTGATAATTTTTTATTCACCGGATTATTTTCTTTAATTCTGCTTCTGGGTTATTCGTGTGGACCAAAAAAAGCAGAGATTACAGGTGTAAATGATTTCAAATCTCTTTCTGCTAATTTCAAAGAGCCGCCTGCAGAATACACCACCGCCCCATTCTTTGTCTGGAACGGTGAGATAACGCAAGCAGAGATTGACAATTTCATGGACGAATTCTACCGCCAGGGCATAAAGCAGGTCTTTGTTCATCCCCGGCCCGGACTTATTACAGAATACCGCTCGGATGAATGGTTTGAATTGTTCAGATATACGGTTGACAGGGGAAAGGAACTCGGTATGAAAGTGTGGATATATGATGAAAACTCATATCCAAGCGGTTTTGCCGGAGGACACGTCCCGGCAAATATGCCCGAATCGTACAACCAGGGACAGGGTCTCAGAATGACCCGTGTTGAAACACTGCCCGACACTGCCGATAAATTCTTTATTATTCTGAAAGAAGAAAATGGAGTGTTCACAGATATCACCAGCTCTTATCAAACAGAGATGGGCAAAACAGGCAAATATTGTCTTTTCAGAAAAACATTCCATAGCCCATCGGAATGGTACGGTGGCTTTTCATATGTTGACCTCCTCTATCCGGGTGTAACTCAGAAATTTATTGAACTTACAATGCAGGGTTACGAAAAAATTGCAGGAGAAGAGTTTGGCAAAACTATTCCAGGAACCTTCACCGATGAACCACATATCCATACATCTGGCGGGATTCGTTATACCCCCGACCTTTTTGATGTATTCCTTAAAATGTGGAACTATGACCTTAAAACAGCCCTGCCATCACTCTTTGAACAAACTGGAGACTGGAAGAAGGTAAGGCATAATTATACCTGCACTTTGCTTCAAATGTTTATCGACCGCTGGGCAAAGCCATGGAAAGAATACTGCGACAGTGCAGGATTGAAATTTACAGGTCACTACTGGGAACATGAATGGCCCAAAATGCATCATGGAGGTGACAATATGGCGATGTACGCATGGCATCAGGTTCCTGGAATAGATATGCTCTTCAACCAGTGGAACGACACCTCTTCAACGGCTCAATTCGGAAATGTACGCTCAGTGAAAGAACTTGCAAGCGCTGCCAACCAGGCAGGGTGGAACAGAAAGCTCAGCGAAACATACGGTGGCTCAGGCTGGGACCTCACATTCACTGAGATGAAACGCAATGGCGACTGGGAGTATGCCCTGGGCGTGAACCTGATGAACCAGCACCTCACATTCTTCACAATGGCAGGTGCAAGAAAATATGACTACCCGCCAACATTCGACTACCATGAACCATGGTGGAACAACTACAAACTCCTGGCCGACCATTACGCAAGACTCTCCCTTGCCCTCTCCTCCGGCAGACAAATCAATGAGATACTTGTAATTGAACCGACTACAACTACATGGATGTATGATTCATATCTAAAACCCGACCCTTACCGTGATGTAATAGGACAAACATTTCAGAAGTTTATTACAAAACTCGAAAAACAACAGGTGGAATATGACCTTGGTTCTGAAAACATTATAAAAGACCTTGGATCGGTGAAAAAGGGAAAATTTGTCGTCGGGAATTGTGCATATAAAACTGTTGTCATACCGCCACTTACAGAAAATCTTAATCTTAAGACATTTACGCTTCTCCGGCAGTTTGTTAAAGAGGGTGGTAAACTACTGCTTTTCTCATCTCCTTCGCTTGTTGATGGCTCCGAAAATGAAGAACTGAAAGAGTTTATAAGTTCGTCATCCAACAATGTGGTTAAATGTGAATCACTTAACGACGAATTGATAAAAACCCACCTTGGAAACAGGGATGTTACGTTCACATCTATCGAAGGAGAAGGATTGTTTCATCATACACGCGTGCTGAAAGATGGTTTAGTGGTTTTCCTTGCAAATTCAAGCCTTGAAACTAGCGCCGCGGGAACCCTTACAGCACCCGGAGTTACTGCTGTTGAACTCAATACAATTGACGGAGAGATAAAAGGTTACCCTGCAGAGAAAAAAGATAAAAAAGTTGAAGCACGTTTCAGTCTGGCCCCTGCAGGCAGTCTTCTGCTGTTCTTCCCATCGCAGGGAATTTCAATTCCCGATGTTGTTCCAGAAAATGTGAATACGGAAAAAGTTATTGAATCTGAAGAAAAAGTGACAGTTACAAGAGATGAACCAAATGCACTGATGATTGATTTCTGCGATCTGGAACTGGAAGGCAAAACAGAGGCTGATATGCATATATATGATGCAGCTGATAAAGTATTCAAGCATTACGGATTTGCATCGGGCAACCCGTGGAATCATTCTGTGCAGTACAAAAAAGCCATTGTCGAAAGAGACACATTCGGCAGCGGTACAGGTTTCAGAGTTACATACAAATTCATCATAAAAAACCTGCAGGATAAGTCAACGCTGCTTGCTGTGGTGGAAAGACCGGAATTATGGAAGGTTACTCTGAACGGAACCGAAATTAGCCCCAACCTCGACAAATGGTGGCTCGACCGTTCATTTAAAGTCTTTAATATAGCCAATATTGTTAAGGAGGGGGAAAACCGGCTTACACTTTCTGTTACACCTATGAAAGTTCACGCCGAGATAGAACCTGTATATATTCTTGGAGATTTTTCTGTTGAACCTGCCAGGAAAGGATGGGTGATAACATCACCAATGAAAGAACTTACTACTGGTCCTTGGGTTAAACAGGGTATGCCGTTTTATTCGTGGGGCGTAACTTATTCGAAAAATTACACCATTGAATCACCCGGAGGCAAATACATTTTAAAGGTGACTGATTGGAAAGGAACTGTTTCAGAAGTTTTTGTCAATGGTAAAAAAGCAGGTATCATTGCCTTTCCTCCTTATGAGGCTGACATTACTCCGTTCATATCTGCGGGAAAAAACAGAATAGAGTTGAAGGTAATCGGCAGTCTGAAGAATCTTCTCGGGCCTCATCATAATAATCCCCCGGCAGGTATTGCCTCGCCATGGAGCTGGAGAAACGTCAGGTCATATCCCCCGGGCAGTGAATACAACCTTAAAGAGTACGGATTATCAGGTGATTTCAATATTGTAAATAGAAATTAGACCGGATAAATTATTTTAATTTTAATGTTCTGTTAATTAATATTTTATAATTCGACTATTGCAGAAACAAAATATTTTTCTACATTTACGGCGCCTGTTCAATTACCGGCAACCTGAAATTATTGAAGTTTGCGGATATAATGAACAGGTTGGTGAACTGAAAATAACCGATAAACTAAAAATTTAATCTATGAAAAAACTGCTTACGCTTTTAATTGCTGTGGTGGTACCCGGTATACTTATTGCCGGTGGTCTTGTGACCAATACCAACCAGAGTGCTGCATGGGTACGTATGCCGTCGAGAAATGCTTCAACATCCATCGATGCAGTAAATTACAACCCCGCAGGACTCATGAAACTTGAAAACGGTTTTCACTTTTCAGTTTCAAATCAGACAATTTTTCAGAAAAGGAAAGTAGAGAACTTTTACAGATGGTTAAATGATACTCTCTTTACCGGAGATGTAAAAGCTCCAATCTTTCCTGGCATCTATGCCGCATATAAGATGGACCGGCTTGCAATATGGGCAGGTTTCAATCCTATTGGCGGAGGGGGTGGTGCAGAATATAAAGAAGGTCTGCCCTCTTTTGAGCTGAGCATTTCCGATCTTGTTCCCGCACTTGCCTCCCAGAATGTTACAGGGTACCGGCTCGATTCCTATCTGAAAGGCTCATCGGTCTATTTCGGAATCCAGGGAGGTGTATCATTCAAGATAAACGACTGGCTCTCTGTAGCTGCAGGATTGCGTTATGTAATTGCAAACAACTCGTATGTAGGCCATCTTAAAGATGTTGAACTCCAGCAGGGTTCAAACTGGGTGAGGGCTGATGCGATTCTGAATGGAATAGCAAGTCAGCTTACCGCCATTACAACTATTCCCACACAACTCAGTCCAATCATTTCGGCAGGTGGAGGCAATTTTACAATTGCCCAGTTAGTAGCCGCCGGACAGATGACAGTCCAGCAACAGCAGGCAATATATGCTGCCCTCGGTGTGGTGGGAGTGCCCTCTTCAAATATTCCGCTCATGACCGTCAATCAGATAAGCGGAACAATTACTGCAGCTTCTCCAACCCTACTTGCAAATGCAGCAAAGTACTCTGCTACAGCCACCGTATTGGGTGATCAGGAAGCTGATGTCAAACAAACAGGCTCAGGAATTTCGCCAATTTTCAGCGTCAACATCTCACCATCAGAAAATCTCAACATCGCTATAAGATATGAGATGAAGACCAGCATGCAGCTCGAGAACAAAACCACCAAGGATTTCCTTGTTGGCTTCACTGAAACAGGAACTCCAATCACAATGTTTCCCGATGGAATTCTCACACCTTCTGATATGCCTGCAATGCTGGCACTCGGACTCGATTATTCAGCTTCCGACAACCTCCGGCTATCGTGTGGCCTGAACTATTTCTTCGATAAAAATGCTGACTATGGCCATAAAATAGACCACGATCTCAAATCAACCACACCGTCAATATTTATTTCAAACAAGGAAATAATTAAACATAACGGTTGGTCTTTAAGTTGCGGCGCTGAATATGGCCTGTCGGAAAAACTTTTGCTTAGTGGAGGTTATTCATTTGCAAACAAGGGTGTCAACGACAAGTACCAGAGCGATCTGACATTCGGACTTGCAACTCATACACTGGGTGCAGGAGGTGCTTATAAGATTACCGAAAATATTCTGCTAAATGCAGGTTTCAGCTACACGTTCTATATGAAAGACCGTGTAAGTATTAACCACATGTCACCCGCCGGAATAATCTTCCAGCCCGATGAAACCTACCATAAGAATGCTATGGTTATAGGCGTAGGTGTTGATTTCAGTTTCTGATTGGTAATAAGTAAACTTTAATAAGTCTTTTCATACCCTGAAGGCGCCAGAAGAAGCAATTTTCTGGCGCCTTTAGATTTTCGCGGTATTTTTGTATTAATTTAAAAAAATCTTTAAAGCTTATCTCTAAAACTTAATACCTCTTTCATTCAGAAGTCTCAGATATTGCTCCTTTCGAGGGGCATCTGACTCACCGAGTCTTTTGTACCACACGCCTGCTCCTATTGAGTCGCCTGCTTCTATGAATGCATTTATTATATTGAAGTAAAGCATACCTTCTATTCCGTAGTTTAGGCTATCGATTTCCTCCAGAAATCGACGGAATACTATTATATTTTCCTCAGGCTTGCCTGCAGAAGTAATCCTGAAAATCTCATCCAGCTTCCTGTTGAGTTCTTCATCCAGCATAATCCCGTAAACCCAGTAACAATTGCCACCGCACTGCTCAACCATATCAATCCACTTTGTTCCAGGTGCCAGAGGAGGGAAAATGAGTTCAAAATGAAGTTTTTCCCCAACCGAATAAAATTTATGCAACTCCGGACAGTATGGGATACCCGAAGCTCTTGTCATTCTCAACCTTGTGCCGTCAGGATAAATAAGATAGGTTCTTTTATCTGTGCAAAAATACCCTCCGGTAATTTTATTCTCTATCGTAAGATATATTATTGTATTCTGCGGGGTTACCTCTATCCTTTTTATCTCAAGGGTCTCATGACTTTTGATTCCATAATTTGGACTTGTATATACCTGTGAGTATATGGTAGTACTGGCAGCAGAAACCAGCATCAAAATAAGCGTAATCGTCTTACCTGGCATTACTGTTTCGTTTAAATGTGAAAGTTAAAAAAATTCCGGATATATAATTATTCAGGGTCAGGGATTAGGGAAAAATGATTAAAAAAAGAAGTCCCCGCTTTGTGTAACGGAGACTTCGTACCGGCGGTGTAAAGAGCTATTTCAGAAAAATCATCGCTCTTTTATCTTGATAAGCAATTAATAAGCAGTATTTTGAGGATCCCAGTTGCACCAACCTGATGTCCAGTTAACGGTTCCGAAAGCACCTCTGAAGGTTACAGTTTCAAAAAACTGATTGTTCAGGTTGGCATTACTGAATGATGCACCGGTAAGATAAAATGCCCCAGCTGCCGGCATAAATGAGGGTGATGTAAGATTTAGCAAATTTGAACCAATAATATCCTGTATGGTTGCATTTGCGACATTACCCCTTGAGGGATTTTCAAAATATGACTGCAGCTCAGCAATTGTATAGGGTGTTGCAGGAGTGCCTGAGGCAACCTCATAATTGGTAGCCATCCCTGCAAGAATGCTCTTCTCAATCTGAAGCACATTATTTGTAGCCATTGTAGGACTGTTCCCTGTGGTACCATCAATAATAAGCCCTTTGGGATAACCGACAAATATTGAATTGTATACACAAAGCTGTGAAGACCTTCTTATATGCATGGCCCTCTTGAACAGATGATTTGCAGGCAGAGAGTTTGTTACTGTATATGGACCTAAAAATGTCACATTGGAGAAAATCGGTTTTGTAACTGGCGTAAGCGTTGAACCATCAGCATCATTGTCTGATTCGAAACCGTTTGAACCCGACTGGTCCGACTGATTTGGATCGCGGATTCCCAGAGCAAACTGTATTTTGCCTTTGTAACCGTTATCCGTATCAAAATCATCATCAAGCCCTCTGAATGCGACAAGATATTTACAATTAACTGTTCCTCCGAACCATTCAAACGAGTCGTCGCCGCTGAACGAAACCTGTACATGGTCAATCACTGTTCCACTTCCTACCGCATATAAAGTCAGTCCGTTAATTTCGCTGTTAGGTGTGGAAGTAAGAGGAATACCCGGAAACTCTATTCTTACATATTTAAGAATTCCTGAATTATCAGAGTCATCATTACCTCCATAGAGAGAGCCGATTCCACCTTCTGCAACGCCAACACCTGTGCCCATATCATGTTTATTGGTCGTTGCCCTGCCGCAAATTACAATTCCACCCCAGTCACCCATCGCACGCTGTCCTACTGGTTTATCGGAAGTAAATACTATCGGTTGTGATGGAGTACCTTCGGCTATTATTTTTGAACCTCTCTCAATAATAAGCGTACCTTTTGTACCAGAAACTCCTTTTATTATTGTTCCAGGCTGTATGGTAATTGTTGCATTATTTTTTACATACACAAAACCTGACAGAAAGTAACGGGCATTTGAATAGAGTGTTATATCGCTTGTAATATCACCGCTGAGAGTTATCTGTTGGCCGTTTGAAGGTATTACTGTAACCTCACATACAGCCTTCAAAGTAGTATCAGATCTGCTGATAGCCGTTATCTCGGCTTGCCCTACAGCCACACCCGTTATAACTCCCTCTGCAACTGTTGCAATGTCTTTATTGGATGTTCTCCAGATAATTCCTTTGTTTGTTGCATCCGGAGGAGTAAATACAACTGTTAGATTAAGGGTAGCACCGACCATAACCTCAGCCGAAGTCCTGCTCAGTTCAATTGCCGTTACTTTAACTTCTTTTTCACATGATACAGCAAACAATGAAATTACAATAAGTGCTGCTGTAAGAAATTTTTTGCTAAAATCAATTTTCATAATTAATTAATTTAAATAGTTACTAATCATCTATTTATATAGTTCTGATCAGAACTTCAGAGATACTCCAATTATAAATGTCCTTCCAGGTATATAATACTTGGTTACCTGGTTTCTGTCAAAGTATTTTATACCTGTATCGGCCCCCCGGGCATATACATTCATGTCGACCGTTGTATTGACATTCTGGACAAATCTCACAGGCTGATTCAGGATATCTTTAATACCTCCCTTAATTTCAATCCTATTCCCTAATGTTTTGCTGAATGTCAGATCTATAACATTTCTCGGCATTTCATAGATATCGGGTATATCTTCCCACTGGTTTGGCGAAGGTCTTCCGACAGCAGTAATACGTTTACCGATAACATTGTACAATAAGCTCATCATCAACCCCTTTTGATTATTCTGATAAAAAAGTCCTGCATTAACAATGTATGGCGACTGTCCTTCAAGAGGTCTGTTTCTGTAGAGCGAACCCTCTTCAAAATGAACTCTGCTCTTAATCAGTGAACCGTTTAGTATTAAATTGAAATCCTCCATTCCAGGTATGAAGGCCAGTGATTTCCTGAGTTCTGCCTCTATTCCTGCACTGTAAGCCGATTTTACGTTCCTGAATGAATACTGGGTAGGGCTGTTTCCAAGTATAACCTGCTCAATAGGATTTAAAAAATCTTTGTAAAAAATCCCGATGCTGAACATTTCTCCGTTTTCAGGATAGAGTTCATATCTAATATCAAAATTATGAATATAGGCTTGCCTGATTTCCGGTTCTCCGTATATTCCTGCATTCAATTCAAAATCAACATAGTAGAAGGGGGCTATCTCCCTGAATTCCGGCCTGTTGATTGTCATCCCGTAGGCTGCCCTTACAAGACTTTTTTCTGAGAAATTATAAGTCAGATTAACTGAAGGGAAAATATTGACTGAATCACGGTCAACATCAACCCTCACAGTTGAACCCTGTTTGTAACTCGAAAGGGTCTGTTTGTTTCTTTCTATTCTTACACCTGAATAGAGGTTTAATCTGGATGTAATCGGAATCCTTGCTGAAGCATAGGCAGCCATTTGAAGGTTTGAAGCAGTATATGAATCAGATAGTGCAGTCATTTCCACCAGTTTAATTCCGTCGGTAAGGTTAATATTCTCATCTCTGAAGATCTCGGTTATTGGCAGAGATGTCTGGCTGAAACCTGAATTGAGACTTCCTTTAGCATAACCAAAATTTCTGGCTCTGAAACTTCTCGATTTACTTTCAAAATAGACCCCCGTTTTGATTTCTGCTTTTCTTCCGTTGAAAACTTCAGGGCTCAGTGTCAGGTTAATTGAGCCGGTTAGAGTGTTTTCATTAAGTTTTATCCACATTCTTGACACTGATGACAGATCTGCATTGTCGCTGAAAAGGAGAATATATTTTGTTGTATCCTGAGGATTTCTTATGTAGCGGTAGCGTTTTGTATCGGGCTCGTTTTTCCCGGCATAAGAATAGCCTGCAATCCATTCGATTTTTGATGAACCGGAATTGTTAAGAGAGTGACTTCCTGCAATCTGCCCGGTATAGATGGAACGGCTCAAGTATCTCAGTTCTTCCAAAAAGATATACCGGCCATCGTTATACCATTCTCTGCCTGTTCTTTCTATGGTACGGGTATATCCAGCCTGGTTAAAAAGATTTCGTATTTCAAACCTGCTTCTTCCTGCCAGAAATGCCCAGTTATTCATAATTGAAACCCGTGCTGAATTAGTATAGCGTTTGTCATTAAACTGGTTGAGATATAAAGGCTGGTCATTTACATAGTCATAAATAGTATAATCGTTTGATTCGATAAAATCTATATTATCCGACCAGCTCCAGCTTATGGCTGTGGTATTTCCGGCCTGGAATTTTCCCTGTCCGAACTTACGGTTAATACCAAGAAGAATTTTTTGATCGGGTAGTGCCATTTTTTCATAAGGCAGCCATATCTTGTTCATCGACCTGCCAATTGTGGTTATCCTTTCTCTGACTGCAGGATTGGTTGCAGCTTCATATTCATTAAGATGTGCCGGCATGCCTTCTGGTAGAGCTCTAATGCCATCATCAAAACCCAGAATATCAGTTGAACTCCCATCGTATTTATAAAATTTCCTGAAAGTTGATCCCTCATTAAAGGCAGTACTGTACGAGAATATTATGTTATTGTTCTCAGGCATATTTCTGGTAGTAATCTTTACAAAACCACCCGAAAAATCGGCTGGAAGTTCAGCTGCCGGTGATTTAATTATCATAATATTCTCTATCATTGAACTGGGTATTATGTCAAATGAAAATGCCCTCACATCAGCTTCTGCACTGGGAGTTGCTGCATTATTTAACCAAACATTGTTATATCTTTCTGATAAACCTCTTACTATAATAAACCTGTCATCCTGAATTGTTATTCCCGGTACTCTTTTTACAACTTCTGAAGCATCCTTATCCAGAGTTTTTGAAATCTGCTGGCCTGAAATACCGATTGTCACAAAGGCGTTTGTTTTGATGTCGCTAATCATGGATAATTCAGTGTTTGTCTTCCTGACAGCTGTAACGGTGACATCCGACAGATTAACAGTATTTTCTTTCAGAACAACTTCTACCTGAGCTGTTTTGTTCTGCTCAACCCTAACTTTTTCGATGGTTTCAGGAAGGTATGAGACATAAGTAATTTTCAGATTATACGAACCCGGTTTAAGATTTATGATTCTGAACCTTCCGTCTGCATCAGTTGTTGTTCCGGTTGTGGTGCCTTCAATAATTACAGTAGCCCCGGGAAGTGCCGAGCCTGAAGAGAGATCTTTTACTATTCCCTCAATTGTACCTGTCTGTCCGTTTATTGCAGCTGTTACTGCACACATAACTGCAAGAAAAATTAACTTTAATGTTTTCATAGTTTTTAATGATGATTTTTCCATTCTTTACACATGGCAAAGTTGGACAATACAAATGGCAGAAGCGGCTACAAACCGGTGAACATTTTGTTAAATTGATATTACAGATCAGACCTGTTTGTAATAATTTTGTAACAGAAAGTCAATATTTTATATGATGAAATAATTTGTTTTTCAGTTAAATTTGCATCGTATCAAACCCGTTGATTATGGATTTAAAAGGGAAGAAGATACTGATTGTGGATGATGAGGAAGACCTCTGTGAAATTCTTCAATATAACCTTCGGAATGAGGGATATATAACTGAGACGGCACATTCGGCTGAGGAAGCTTTGAAAAAACCACTGGGGGAATTTGATCTGATTCTCCTCGATGTTATGATGGGGCAGATTTCAGGTTTTAAACTTGCTGATATGATGAGGAAGGAAATGAACATCGAGACTCCCGTAATTTTTCTGACCGTTAAAAATAGCGAGAATGATATTCTTACCGGATTCAGCCTGGGAGCCGATGACTATATCACAAAACCTTTCTCAATAAATGAGCTCACAGCACGGGTAAAAGCTGTACTTAAAAGGTCGGGAGGTGAAAAGAAGGCGAATGCTCCTGCTATAAAATTTGGTGATTTTGAGCTTGATACAAGTAAAAAAAGGCTGATAATCCACAATAAGAAAATCGAGCTTACAAAGAAAGAATATGAAATCCTCAAGCTGCTTGTTGACAATCCTGGAAAAATATTTTCAAGGGATGAGATTCTGAACCGAGTATGGGGAAAAGAAGTTATTGTTACCGACCGTACCGTGGATGTGAACATAACAAGGCTAAGGGGAAAGCTCGGGAAATATTCATCAAGCATTAAGAACAAATCAGGTTACGGTTATTATTTTGAATGGAATTAATCTGATGCCAACAGATGAACGGAAGGAATAAATTCAGAAACAACCTACTGTTCTTTTATTCAGCAGTATTTATAACTGTTGCATTGATGATTATTTTTTACCTCTATTCGCGTGAAAAAGATTACAGAACCTCGGCACTGAACGATGAATTGCAAAACTTTGCGCTTATTACGTACAATTTTATAGAAGCTAATAATATAAATGAAACCGGAGATTACAGAAAAATTGATTCATTTGTAAAACTTTTCCCGAATAAGAATCTCAGACTGACTATTATTGATACAACTGGAATCGTTCTGTATGACAGTTCAGTTCCTGACTGGAGTCATATGGAAAATCATCTTGGCAGGGCTGAAATAGCAGAATCGAAGCATAAAATTTTCGGAACGGCGGTAAGGAAGTCGGGAACAACCGGTATTGAATATTACTATTTTGCAAAATTCTTTGGTGGCTATTTTGTAAGAACTGCTGTCATTTATGATATTAATCTTGCTAATTTCCTTAAGGCCAGACTATTTTTTTTATTTATCATTCTGGGCTTTTTCATTTTTCTCGGAATAATTCTAATGATTGTAACCAATCGCTTTGCGGAGTCAATAACAAGGCTAAGGGATTTTGCGCTCAACATAAGCAATAATAAACCTTTTGAATCGGAATTTCCAAGAAATGAACTTGGAGTAATCGGTTCTAGGATACTTGAGATATATAATAGTCTGCTCAGGACAAAAAATGATCTGGCAAATGAGAGGGAAAAGCTTTTCAGTCATCTTAACGCACTTAATGAAGGGATTGCATTTTTCTCCGAACAAAGGGAGTTGATATTTTCGAACGATCATTTCAGTTATTATCTGAACCTGATTTCAGGTGAGCTGAGTTTGGTACCGGAGACGTTGTTCAAAATGTCCGAATTTGAGCAGATTAATTCATTTCTTGAACACACTTATTCAGATTTTACTCCTTCTGATGAGCTTCCCAAAACTGAATTTCAGGTAAGCATTAACGGCAGGTTTTTCAGGATTCAGTGTGTGGTATTCAACGACAGGACCTTTGAAATTATAATCAGTGACATTACGAAGACTGAGAAAAACAGGATAATCAAGCAGCAGATGACTTCCAACATAGCCCATGAGCTTAAGACACCTGTTTCCTCCATCAAGGGTTATATTGAGACCATGTATAATGAAGATGGTATGGACATGAAGACAAGGAAATATTTTCTCAAGAAGGCACTGGCGCAAGCTGACAGGCTCAACACGCTCATCAACGACATATCGCTGCTGAATAAAATTGAGGAGGCGGGAAGTTCGTTCCAGCCTGAGAAGGTCAAGGTCAAGAAGATTATAAAGGATGTAACAAATAATTTTAAGTCGGCAATCAAATCAAAAAACATCAAGGTTGAGTCATCAGTTGACGATGATATTGTTGTGAAGGGTGACAAATCGTTAATTCTTTCGGTTTTTCAGAATCTAATGGAAAACTCTGTCAATTATGCGGGTGAGAACATAACCATATGGATAAAGGCATACAGCAGGGACAGGAAGTTCTATTATTTCTCATTTTCCGATAATGGTGTTGGCATTCCTGAGCAGCATTTACCGAGGGTTTTTGAAAGGTTTTACAGGGTTGATTCAGGGCGGTCGAGGAAGAGTGGTGGAACAGGTTTGGGTCTGGCGATAGTAAAGAATGCTATATTGTTGCATCGTGGTGAAATATCTGTAAGGAAGCGTCAGGGTGGAGGGACTGAGTTTCTTTTTACGTTGCCGCGTTATAATTGAGCGGATCTGGTTGGAAATTTATATTTATTTAGTTTTCAGCAAGAAGAATATTGTTTAGTATTCAGGTGTTTCATAAATATATTCAACGTATTAACAATAAAGATTTAACAGGTAAAAGATTTACCAGGTAGTAGAGTTTATTGAATGGGAGTCTTTATCAGATAGAAATTATTTTTATTTGATAACCATTTTTAAATGATAATTTCTTCTATCTGAAAATTTTTATTAAATAATATTTATTCTTATTTTATAAATTTTATTAATTAATATTTTTTATCAAATAGTATATTTTATCATTTAATATTTTTTATTATTTGATATTTTTTATCATTTAGTAATTCTTTCCATTTGATAAAATTTTCTAAATGATAATCATTTCTATTTAATAAAATTTCTTATCCGATAATTTTTACTATTTGATAAAAAACACCCCCTCCAACCTCTTAAAGATTCAACATTATGTTAAAAACTTATAACTCATTTTTCTGAAATTAATCTTACTTTTATACGTGAATCACAACACCCTTTAAAACATATGACTATGAACCCATATTACCGAAAAATGCTGTCCATAATCACAACAGCCCTTATAATTTCCTTACCAGTATTCCCCCAGGTAAAACCACCCCTGACCAGCGGAAACGAAAAAGTACAGCTGTTTGAAAAACACAAAATGATGCAGCAAAACTCACCATACAAAGACCTTGTGTGGCAATACCTCGGACCAACAAACATCAGCGGACGCTGCACCGACGTCGAAGCAATATCCCCACGAGGAAAAAACTATACAATCTGGATAGCCTCCGCTTCAGGCGGAGTATGGAAATCCATAAATGAGGGCACAACCTTTATACCCGTCTTCGACGCCATGCCAACAGCCTCAATAGGTGATATCGCCATCGATCCAAACGACCCCAACGTTGTATGGGTCGGCACCGGCGAGGCAAACATCTTCAGAAGCTCAAACGCCGGATGCGGTGTATTTAAAACTACCGACGGCGGTAAAACATGGTCAAATATGGGACTAGAAAACACCTTCACCATAGGCAGAATACGTATCAACCCCAAAAACTCAAATATTGTTTACGTAGCAGCTACCGGCCACGAATGGACTCCTAACCCTGAAAGAGGCCTCTTCAAAACTACCGACGGCGGTAAAACATGGGATAAAATCCTGTATATCGACCAGAATACCGGAGTATTCGACCTCCTTCTCGACCCAAGAGACCCCGACATAATATATTGTACCACATGGGAACGTATCCGCCTTAAATGGAACGACCCAAGAACATACGAAACGACAAAAAACAACGGCATCTGGAAATCTACAGACGGCGGCAGAAACTGGAAAAAAATAAATGAAGGCCTGCCAGCACCCAACAAAATGGGAAGAATAGGCATCGACCTATGTCTTACAAAACCCGATGTACTTTACGCCCTTGTCGACAATTACGAAGTAGCATACAAAGCCCAGCCCGGCGAACTCGATTCATACGGCAGACCAAGAGCCGACGTAATCAAAGGCGCAACCGTTTACCGGAGCGACAATGCCGGAGGGTCGTGGAAACAGGTGAGCGGCCTTACACCCGACCAGAAAACATATATGGAACGCCATTCAGGCACATACGGCTGGGTATTCGGACAAATTCGTGTTGACCCTCTTGACGAAAACACAGTCTATACCCTCGGAATAAATCTTAATCAATCGACCGACGGAGGTAAAACTTTCCGGCCATTGCGTGGACCTCACGTCGACCACCATGGACTATGGATAGACCCTGAAAACCCAAACTACCTGCTTGACGTTCAGGATGGTGGACTGACTATTTCGTACGATAAAGGAGCTACATGGAAATACCCTATCGAACCCCTCCCGCTTGCTCAATTCTATAACGTAGCATACGACATGAGCACACCATTCAGAGTATTCGGCTCAATACAGGACCACCACAGCTTCTATGCACCTGTCGACCTTTCAAGAGGAAGAGACAGAGTGCCTGCACAGGAATTCAAAAACACCCTTGGAGCCGAAGGAAGTATGCACGCAATAAACCCCGTAGATAACAATACCATTTATGCAAGTTCCTTCTACGGCAGACTGCAACGGGGGAAAATAGATACTTACCCACGCGAAACAAAAAGCCTTCTTCCAAATACTTATCCCGATGAAACACCTTTAAGAGGGGAATGGAACGCTCCAACTTTGATCTCTCCTCATAACCCAAATATCATTTATCACGGAATGCAGTACGTTTTGATGTCTAAAGACGGCGGTGATACCTGGGAGATAATCAGCCCCGACCTGTCGTACAACGACCCCAAAAAACGGGGTGACATAAATTACCAGACAATCTCAGTAATCGATGAATCACCTCTCAGATTCGGACTTATCTATGCAGGTACCGACGACGGCAGAATATGGAGAACAAAGGACGAAGGCAAAACCTGGACAGAAATACGCAACGGAGCAGTACCTCAGAAATTTGTTTCCCGTATTGTTGCTTCAAAATTTAACATCGGAACTGTTTATATGACACAAACAGGCAGAAGGGATGATGATTTTCAGGTCTATATCTGGAAATCAACCGATTTTGGAACTACATGGAAAGATATATCCGGCAATATTCCTCTCGGGCCTGTAAACGTCATAAGGGAAGACCCCGTAAACCCTGACATTCTTTATGTTGGAACCGACTGTGCCGTTTACGTCACCAGGGATGGCGGTAACAGGTGGGATGTACTGGGAACACTACCATATGTTTATGTTCACGACCTGATAATCCATCCCCGCGATAACATGATTGTCATTGCTACACATGGCCGCGGGATGTGGGTAATGGATGCCAACCCTGTCAACGAAAAAGATAAAAGGGCTCGACAGCGGGAGGCAACTGAGCCTGCAGAAGACATGTAATAAAACTATTGTGAGTTTTTGATCAGCATGTAATAGAAACTGATCCCGCGAAGGTAATCTTCAATTTTTGTCCGCTCATTCAACCCGTGTACCCGGGCCATGTCTTCAGCGGTAACTCTGATGGGTGCAAAACGGTAAATGTTATCTGTGATAACCGAAAAGTGGCGGCTATCGGTGGCACTAAGTGTAAGGGTTGGTGCAACATAAGCCTCAGGATAAACCTGCCTGAGGGTTTTGAAAATCACCTGGAAACCCGCTGCATCTGTCGGTGAAAAAGGCGCAGGCTCGTTGATAAAATCTTTCAGCGGCTCAATAATTACACGTGAGTCATCAATAACTTTTCTTATATGCTCAAGAACATCTGCTGAACTCTCACCTGGCAAAATCCTGAAATTCACAACTGCTTCTGCCCTTGTTGGAATAACATTGTCTTTTATTCCGGCCTGAATAATAGTTGGAGCTGTTGTGGTTCTTACAAGTGCATTTCCTGAAGCACTCCCGGAATATATACTCAGAAGCAGAGGTTTGAAAAGCCATTTGTTTGCAAAAATCACTCTTGCAAAAACCGGCATCTCAGGGCCAATATACCGGATGAAATCATTTACCGGTCCGGCAAGACGGGGTTTCATCTGTTTTGCAGCCAGAGCACCAACAGCCTTTGCAATAACAGTAAGGGCTGATTCTTTCTCGGGTGTTGAGGAGTGGCCGCCAGACATCTCTGCAGTCAGTCTTACAGATAGATAGCCTTTTTCCGAAGTGCCCACCAGAGCCACAGGCTCCTTAATCATCGGCACCATCCCGACAGTCACCGCCATACCCTCATCAAGCACATATTCAGCCTTAACGCCTTTCTCCTCCAGATATGCTGCAATAGCCCTGGCTCCTTTCTCACCGCTGATCTCTTCATCGTGACCAAAAGAAAGATATATAGTCCTCTCAGGAACAAATCCCTCTGAGAGAAGTCTTTCCACAGCTTCAAGGATTGATATCATTGCAGCCTTATCATCGAGTGTGCCACGTCCCCAGATGAAAGTGCTATCGTTCAGCCCCGAAAAAGGACCTTTCTCCCACCCTGCAGTATCTCCTGGTGGAACAACATCATAATGAGCCATAAGAATAACCGGCAAAAGTGAAGCATTCCTGCCGTCCCAGCGGTAAAGAAGACTGAATTTATTGAAGACCTCCAGGTGAAGAAGTGAATCAACCAGTGGATATTTTCTTCTGATAAATCCAATGTAACCCTGAAAAGCCGATGTATCTACCGGTAAACCCGGCGCATAGGAAACAGTAGGATATTTAACCGCTTCCGAAAGGTTTAATACACTTTCTGTACCAAACCCAACAGTTGTAACCTCACCGAAGTTTGCCTGAAGTGATTTGAAAAACAGAGCTTTAACTATTAAAATGATGAGCAGCACCGCTACTAACCAGAGAAAAAGACGCAGGACTTTTTTCATATAAGATTATTTAAAAACAATACAAATATCAATATAATTTTTGGGGATTTGAATTCGATAATAATTCGATAGCAATTTAATGGTAATTCGATAGTAATTCAATCGTTCCAGATACGCTTCGCTGTCGGGATCTCCGTGGAATTTATCCCGCAAAGCGTGACTTCGAAACTCGATTGTTCCCGATACGTTTGGCTATCAAAATTTTAGCGGAGTTTATTCCCCAAAGAATTATCTTTATTAATACTCATCCCTCATTCCTCATTCCTCATCCCTCATTCCTCATCCCTCAACTATAGCCATTCCGCTTTGTAGGATTTAGTTTCACATTTTGTGATTCACCCCCCGGCACCATGAGAGGGTGCGACCCCCCGGCACCATGAGAGGGGGCGACCCCGATCTTCTGTGAGGGAGCGACCCCCAGACCCCCTGAGAGGGGGCTAGATTACCACTGATCGCCAAAATATCAGGGGCTGTCTAAAAAGATGTTTATTGGGTAAGCATAATAAAGACATAAAAGCTAAAATATTGTAATTCAATATGTCCCCTCCCAGGGGATTCAGGGGTGAAAATAAAAAAGAGGCTTTTTAGACAGCCCCGATTCGTTTGTAGCAAAACATTACAGACAATCAACAGCGCCGGGACGAAAAGCTTATTTAAGAACGAACCCTTCATTTCCGGCGCAATTGGTAACATAAACCCTGAAACCCTTAAACCCGTAAACCCGTAAACCCTTAAACGCTGAACGCGAAACTCTTTTCATTCATCTAAAAAAATCCTCCGTTCATTTACTTCTATTCTCCATTCGTCAAAAAAATTTGACTCGAATTTTTATTTTTCATAATTTGCATATGTAACTTGCTGTCAAATGATTGTAAAACCACAGGCTTCTTGACCCGAAATTTCGTTCTCCACGATTTTTTGAGCCATCCAGCCTGAAAAAAATACAGTCATGAAAACAAAATTTATTCTTTCAATCGTTCTCACCCTCCCGTTTCGCGGGACTTCGCTTCGCTTCGTGCGCTCTTCGTCTTACTTGAGTCAATAAAACAGATAACTAACATAAATGCAATAATCTGATAAAACCTAACAACAATGAAAACGAAAATTTTTCTTTCGATAATTCTTGTCCTGAGCCCTGCGCTCTGTGCCCTGAGCCAGATCCCGCAGGGATTTAACTACCAGGCCATTGCCCGCGATGCTTCGGGCAATCCCATTACAAACACTGCCATGCAAGTGCGCATCACCATACAGAGTGAACAAACAGGCGGTACAATCTTCTGGCAGGAACTGCATTCATCGGTAACAACCAACGATTTTGGCATGCTTACCCTTGTTGTGGGACAGGGTACCAAAGAGGGAGGCACTGCAGCAACTTTTGCAGATATTGACTGGAGTGTTACACCGAAATACATCAAAACCGAGATAGACTATGGTGGATGGAAAGAGATGGGGGTCTCACAATTGTGGGCAGTGCCTTATTCGATGGCAGCAGAGGAGCTCACGGGTTCTGTTAAAAAATTAACAGTGGCAGGGGAGACAACCAGCATGGAAGAGCCACTATTTGAAGTAAAGAACAAAAACGGACAGACTGTTTTTGCTGTTTACAATGAGGGTGTGAGAGCCTATGTTGGAGACGGAGATGCAAAGGGAGTTAAAGGGGGATTTGCCATAGGCAGTTTTGACACATCAAAAGGCGAAAGGGATTTGTTCGTGGTTTCCACCGACAGCATAAGGGCATATATTTACGACGACCCGTTGAACAAAGGGGTAAAAGGAGGCTTTGCCATAGGTGGGTTTGACAACTCAAAGAAATTGACGAATGATTACCTGCTCGTGAGTCCCGACAGTGTAAGGATATATATAGATAAAGAAACTACAAAAGGCATTAAAAAGGGAGGATTTGCAATAGGAGGCTTTGATGACAGCAAGGCAGGAAAGTCAACATTCTTTGATGTCTCGCCAGATACAAACGACATCATCCTTTCGGAGAACAGAATATTGTGGTACCCGTTGAAGAATGCATTTTTAACGGGTAAAGTAAAGATAGAACATCCCGACAGTGTCGGATTAAACTCCTTTGCCAGCGGCAATGAATCGAAGGCAAAAGGACAATATTCACAGGCACTGGGTTATCAGGCGATAGCAAGGGGTGATTATTCGACGGCCATAGGAAAAAACGCAGTTGCACATAAGATTAACTCATTTGCTTTTGGTGAAAATGCCCATGCAAAAAATGCAGAGAGTTACGCTTTTGGCCGTGGGGCTATTGCAGAAGGCTTCAGGAGTTTTGCATTTGGAAGTGCAGGTGTTGACTCTGCAGGACAGGTAACCGGTGTAGCTTATGCAAAAGGGGACTATTCGTTTGCAATTGGTCAGGGTTCACAAGCTTTAGGAAAAGGTGCGTTTGCCATGGGACTTGCCGACACCGCTAAAGGAGATTATTCTCTGGCAATGGGATATAAAACAAGAGCAAATGGTTTGTATTCAACTGCTTTCGGCAGATATACTACAGCAAGTGGCGAATATTCAACTGCTTTCGGCTATTATACTACAGCAAGTGGTTATAGTTCAACTGCTTTCGGTCTAGAAACTACAGCAAGTAATACAATTTCAACTGCTTTCGGCCAATATACTACAGCAAGTGGCACTTATTCAACTGCTTTCGGTCTAGAAACTACAGCAAGTGGCTTTTCTTCAACTGCTTTCGGCTGGGGTACTATAGCAAGTAGAGATTTATCAACTGCTTTCGGCTATTATACTACAGCAAGTGGTAGTAGATCAACTGCTTTCGGCCATTATACTACAGCAAGTGGCTCTTATTCAACTGCTTTCGGGTATTATACAAAAGCAAATACTTATGCAATGTTAGCATTTGGTAGATTTAATGATACAACGAAAAATCATGGTACCAGTTCCTACTATAACTGGTATGATGATGATCCGATATTTGTTATTGGTAATGGCACAGCCGATATTAACAGAAAAAATGCTTTAACTATTCTAAAAAATGGCAATACAGGTATCGGAACTTCAACTCCGGCATATAAACTTGATGTTAACGGAGAAATAGTTTCACGCAGCGCTAATGCATTTAAATTGAGAAACACATCATATAGTATATTGTTACGCAACGATAATACTGATTTCTGGCTTTTACTTACAGATAAAGATGATCCTGGTGGTACATGGAATTCACTCAGGCCTTTTAGGATTGAATTGTCAACAGGTAACGTGTTCTTTGGGAACGGGGCTCTTACTGTTTTCCATGGCGGAAACACAGGTATTGGAGCCAACCCATCATCTTCATATAAATTATACGTAAATGGCAGTGCTTATGCAACAGGAAGCTGGACAAGTTCAGATATTAAATGGAAGAAGAATATTCAGCCATTGACCGGAGTTCTAAATGATGTATCCAGGCTTCAGCTTGTTTCATATGACTGGAGAACAGAAGAGTTTCCGGATCTTGGCTTCGATAATGACAGGCATATCGGACTTATTGCTCAGGATGTAGAGAAAGTGTTCCCGCTTCTTGTCAGAACAAATGAAGATGGTTCAAAAGCTATAGCATATGACAAATTGAGTGCCGTTCTTGTTGAAGCCATTAAGGAGCAGCAACAGCAAATCGAAGCAGAAAAGGCCAAAAACAAGGAACTTGAAAACGAACTTGTCACCCTCAAAGAACGCCTTTCGGCACTTGAGGCGATGATGGGGAAGGAATAAGGGTTGACGGGTTAACTGGTTGACTGGTTAACGGGTTAACTGGTTTATGGGGTTTTAGGGGTTGAGAGGTTTTTCACACAAAGATCACAAAGGTTGCACATGGGTCAATAATAAGGTGAAACTTATTTATTACCTTTGTCGCATCACTCAAAAAAATATCCCTATGCGCAAAATAACTTCCGTTTTTTCTTTATTAACCATTCTGCTCATAATCAATCCTTTCAACGCCGGCGCTCAATTCGAAAAGAAAAAACTTGCCGGCTCATGGCTCGGAACTCTTGAAATCGGCGCCATCCGTCTGAGAATTGTTTTTAACCTCACCCTTACCCAGACTGACTCCCTCACCGCCACACTCGACAGTCCCGACCAGAACGCGAAAAACATACCTCTTGGAAAGGTTACTGCCACATCCGACAGCCTTAGGATTGAGGCCCCTCTCCTTAACGGCCGCTATGCCGGCAGGATAGTCTCCGATACTACCATCACCGGCACATGGTCACAAAGCGGGCAGACATTCCCGCTCAACATCAGGAAACTGCCTGAGAGGTTCTCACTCACCCGCCCGCAGGAGCCCCAGCCACCCTTCCCCTACCGCACCGAAGAGGTGACCATACCCAACATGAAATTCAACATCTACCTCTCGGGCACACTCACCCTGCCCGAAGGTGAAGGCCCCTTCCCTGCCGCCATCCTCATAACCGGCTCCGGACCCCAGAACCGCGATGAAGCAATTATGGGACATAAACCTTTTCTGGTACTTGCCGATTACCTCACCCGCAACGGCATAGCCGTCCTCCGCTACGACGACCGCGGAGTGGGCAAATCGCAGGGTGTCTACGCCGAAGCCACCACTGCCGACCTCGCAACCGACGCAGAGGCTGCCTTCGAATTCCTTAAAAACCACAAAAACATCAACCCCTCCGCAATAGGATTAATAGGCCATAGCGAAGGCGGACTGATAGCCTGCATAACAGCAGCATCAAATCCCGGAGTGGCATTTATAGTTTCACTTGCCGGACCAGGTGTCAAAGGCGAAGATATTCTCTTCCGCCAGCAGGCAGATATATCAAGACTCTCGGGTGTAAAAGAAGCCACCATAAAACAGAATTCCGAAATAAACCGCAAACTCTATAACATTGTAAAAAAGGAAACTGACGACTTTGCTGCAGAGGAAAAAGTGATGGCCACTTATGCAAAACTCCTGAAAAAACAGAAAAAATCACCTCAGGAGATTGACGACCTGGTTCTGCAGTTACAAAATAGTTTCGGCGCGGCCGCCTATCCATGGTTCAGATATTTTCTCACCGCCGACCCGGCCCAGTTCTGGAAAAAAGTAAAATGCCCTGTGCTTGCCCTCAACGGCGATAAAGACACGCAGATAGCAGCCGATGTCAACCTGCCTGCAATAGAAAATGCCCTGCGCACAGGAGGAAACAATAGTGTAAAGAGTGTTAAATTTCCCGGACTCAACCACCTGTTCCAGCATTGCAAAACAGGACTGCCGGCTGAGTACGGACAGATAGAAGAAACTATGTCGCCCGAAGTTCTCAAAACAATAGCTTCGTGGATCAGAAGTCTGAATTGATCTCAGGTGTCTTTAATTCTCAATCAGAAGTCCTTCTCCTGTGAATTTTGCAATTCAATATACTTCAGATATTTTTCGGCAACACAGATGTCTGCTTCCTGAAAATCAACTCCCGAAAGCTCACGGGGCTCAACCCAGCGGTATGCAATATGCTCACCAAGAACAGGTTCCGTTCCCGACGCTTTGCAAATAAATGGTATCAGCCTTATGTGTTTAAAACCGTAATCATACTCAACCGGCTCAAGCAGCTCACAAACTGCAATATCCAGATCCAGCTCCTCCTTTATCTCCCTGATGATACAATCTTCGTGCGATTCTCCATGCAAGGTCTTCCCACCGGGAAACTCCCATTTGAAAGGATGATCGCTCCTCTCACCCCTCTGCACTATCAGAACCTTTTCATCCTTATTCCTTATTATGGCACAGGTTACATCAGTCATTGTTCCTTAATCAGTTCATCGTACTGGGGAATAACCATCAGATATTCCCATGAATTATTCTCAAAATCAATTTTACATGCATAGTTTATCATACCGTTGGTCACAACCATATAGGGAACCCTGAACCGCATGTTGTAGGTCACAATCTGGTCAAAAACACTTTCATCGAGTACCACATCGTACGATTTGCACTCAACTATCATCACAGGCCTGCCTTCACGGTTATGAACAAGGATGTCGGCTCTCTTCCTCAGCCTGTTCATTGTAAAAGTCACCTCCACCCCAATAAGGCCTGCAGGATAGCCACCTTCCCCGATAAGGTACTTTATGAAGTTCTGCCTTACCCATTCTTCAGGCGTAAGTCTTACATATCTCCTTCTGATATCATCAAATATTTTCTCCTCACCGGGCACTCCGGTTATTTTGAAACTGTACGGCGGCAGATTGAGTTCTTTCAGATACACTTTGCCTTATTATTTTTACAACCACGATGTTTTCACTACATTTATCCCGTAATTAAAAACTACCCTCTCTGAGCGGTTATTTTAACAAATATATTGACTTTTAACAACACAAAACTCAGGCATGAAAACCAAAGATGAAATAGTAACCAACTGGCTCCCCCGCTACACAGGCAAACCCCTTGATAGTTTCGGGAAATATATTCTTCTCACCAATTTCAGTGTTTACATTGAACTGTTTGCCAGATGGCACAATGTTAAAATTGAAGGTAAAGACAGAAACATGCCGAGTGCTACCGCCAACGGCATAACAATAATCAATTTTGGTATGGGAAGTCCGAATGCTGCAACAGTAATGGATCTCCTGAGCGCTATAAAACCTCACGCTGCGTTGTTTCTTGGGAAATGCGGCGGACTGAAGAAAAAGAACAAACTCGGCGATTTCATTCTGCCTATTGCTGCAATCAGAAGCGACGGTACTTCAAACGATTACCTGCCGCAGGAAGTTCCAGCCCTGCCGGCATTCAAAATACAGATAGTGGTATCATCTGTTATTGCCCGCTATAACCTTGATTACTGGACAGGCACCGTCTACACCACCAACCGGAGGGTGTGGGAATATGACGACAGATTCAAAAAATATCTCGTAAAAACCAGGGCTATGGCTATTGACATGGAAACGGCAACTATTTTTACAGTAGGTTTTGCAAATGAAATACCTGTTGGTGCCCTTCTGCTGGTGTCGGACCAGCCTATGATAGCAGCCGGTATTAAAACCGAAGAATCAGATAAACTTGTAACCGAAAAGTATGTTGAGACCCACCTGAGGATAGGCATTGACTCCATGAAGGAAATAAAAGAAAAAAAGCTGTCGGTGAAACACTTAAGATTCTGATTATGAAAGCTGAAAGTCACGAAGAGATATTACAGGATCTGAAAAATAAAATTTACAAACCTGTCTATTTCCTGGCAGGTGACGAGCCCTATTATATAGATTTGATTTCAGATTATATTGAAGAAAAAGTACTCGACGAAAGTGAAAAGGCTTTCAATCAGATCATTATGTATGGTGATGGCGTCACCCCCGATCAGATAATTGATGTTGCCCGCCGTTATCCGATGATGGCTGCTCATCTGGTTGTGATTGTAAAGGAAGCCCAGCTGATCAAAAAGATAGAAGACCTGATGGTCTACGTCCAGAACCCTCAGAAATCAACTATCCTTGTAATTGATTACAAGTACAAAACTCTCGACAAACGGACAAAGTTTTACAAAACCATTGCAGAAACAGGTGTATATTTTGAATCGAACAGGCTGAGGGATTACGAAGTTCCGGCATGGATAGAAAATTATCTTAAGAAAAAAGGTATTAAGGCTGAGCCTGATGCAGGAAGGATGCTTACCGAATACCTTGGCACCGATCTTCATAAAATTATAAATGAACTTGAAAAACTTACAATTACCCTGCCTGAAGACAGACCTGTTATCACTCTCAGTCATATTGAAAAAAACATAGGCATAAGCAAGGATTTCAACAACTTCGAACTACAGAAAGCAATTGGCGAGAAAAATGCCTACAAAGCGGCATTGATCATAAAGTATTTTGAAAGCAATCCAAAAGATAACCCGGTAGTCCTGACCATCGCATCACTCTTCAGCTATTTTTCCAAAATCCTCGCTTACCATTGCCTAACCGATAAATCGAAAAATAATGTCGCAGCAGCATTAGGGATACATCCTTTCTTCGTACGCGAATATGAAACGGCTGCTGCCAATTACAATATGCGTAAAGTTGTTGAGATAATAAGCCTGCTGAGAACCTATGACATGAAGACAAAAGGTTTCGGTGATGCCGGTACGCCGCCTGCAGAACTGCTTAAAGAACTGGTATTCAAAATAATTCATCTTTCCTGAATGAAAAGGGCGATATTTCTTGACCGTGACGGAGTGATTAACCGTAAAGGCGGACCCTATTACATTTACCTCAAGGAAGATTTTGTGCTCAATGAAGGAGTTACTGAAGCACTTAAATATTTCATGCACAAAGGTTTTCTGCTGATTATTATAACCAATCAGGGAGGTATTGCTAAAGGTGTTTATACAGAGGAACAAATGCACGAGGTGCATAATTTCATGAAAGAGCTACTGAAAAAGGATGGCATTGAGATAGCAGGAATATATTATTGTCCTCATCATCCCGATGTTTCGCCCTGCGAATGTCGCAAACCCGGCACCCTGCTCCTCGAAAAAGCAATAAAAGATTTTAATATTGACACTGCATCATCGTGGATGATAGGCGACAGTGAAATTGATATTCAAGCTGCAGAAAAAATGGGAATAAAAGGAGTTCTTATCCCTGAAAACGGAAATATGATGGAGCTGATTGTAAAACCAGGGTTGATTACCTGATTCCCTGAAGAATCTCAGTTCATATCGGGCGACTCAGGAAAGTCGGCCCAGATCCTGTACTTCTTATTAAGACTTTTCAGTACTTTCTTCCATGTATCGGGTCCACGGCTGGTCATAATAACTTCCGGACTTATCCTTGCTATTACCCATGAATTTTCTTTCAGTTCCCTTTTCAGCTGACCTGCTGCCCAGCCCGAATATCCGAGGAAAAACCTTATCTGATGATCTTTAATCTTGTTGAAACTGTACATCTTACGGATGGCTTCAAGGTCACCACTCCAGTAGATGTTATTATAAACATGCACACTTTTAGGAATTGCATCACCCAGTGTATGAATATAATGAAGCGTGTCAGGTGCTACAGGACCTCCCATGCTGAGATAATCCTCACAATTGTCGAAACCCTCAATAGCATCGCATACCCGGAGATCCAGTTTCTTATTTAGAATAAACCCCACCGACCCGTCTTCATTATGCTCGGTCAAAAAAACAATTGTCCGGTTAAAGAATGAGTCAGGTAAAAAAGGCTCTGAAATAAGAACACACCCTTTTTCCGGTATTTTGTCCTCCGGCAATATGCTGAAAAAATCAAAATCGTCCTTCATAATCCTCTGCAATGCCTTCTTATGCAAATTTATAATTAATATTAACCATTATTCAAATAACACAAAAAATGCCAAAATGTTATTTATGAATAATAGTTTTAACAAATTTTTATTATTTCTTCTTTTTCAGCCATTTAACTGTACTGCTTTTTTGACATGCAACGCTCACTGTAAAACCGTCAACGAAAAAATAAGTATGTTAAGTTAAATTTTGAAAAAATTTTCTGTTAAATGATTAACATTTATATCAATAAAATGTTAAAATATAACATTTTAATATTATTTTATTTTTTCTTCAAAAATATTTTAACAGAACCAGGAAACTTATAATAATTTGTGATATTTTTGCCATGTTTTTATGGTATGGAAAGAAGTACATTAAGAATAGAAGGAAACAAAGCTATCCTGTACATCCGCGAGAGGATGTGCGAAACACCTGAGGAACTGCTCACCAGCAGTAAATTCAGGACTGTCCTGGAACTTTGCCTGCGGAAGCTTGAAAAGAACAATTCTCCACTTCTGGGAATCTTTGAAGACAGTAAGGTGACTGACAGGGGAATTGACCGACTTATCAGGACGCTTATTCTGCTTGAAAGGTATAAGTGCGAAATTCTTCCACATATTTCAGAAGACTCGGCAGAATTTATCCGCGACAGGCTTCTGCTTAACAGTTTTGTGGAATACCTGTATGATTTCTGGCGCCATTTCGACAGGTTCATCATAAATGATTCAGAAGGTGACAGACTCGACAAAAGGCCTTACAGAACCTTTAATGAAACAATTGAACATCTGACTCATCTTGTCAGGACAACCTACAGGCACATTCAGGAAAACATCACCGGCAAACATCCGATGGTTTACCGGCAGGTGACGGCAGGCGGGGAGATGGCAGTGATATCCATCCCACAGAAAATTCCATACATCGGAGATATTTACCGCAAACTTGACCACATCCAGATAATCCGCCAGATGCTCATATACCCGCCGCTTGTCCTGCAGCAGCCCATGAACAAAAGGACCGGACACTTCAGAAAGATTGCGGTAAATCCACTGGAACTCTTTCATATCGATAGCAGTGAATACCTCTGTTATCCTGCCATGGTCGGGAAACTTCTCATAATGGTAGTTTTCCATATCTCATTCTTTGAACTGGGATTTTCTCTTTGCAACCTTTTCGAGATAGCTGACGACGAACAGCTTAAAAGAAAACCCGATGCAGTCTATATCTATGGAACCCCTCCGGATGTCCTCAACGGTCTTGCCGATTACCAGACTGTTTTTTACGAAGATGCTGAAAACGGAATATTTGTAGGAGCTGTACCTGCAAAGCCGGAGTTCGGATATTTCGGATACCTGAAGAAAATGATTCTCACCCTGCATAATGCTATCGTCATGAAAGAAAAGAAGATGCCTTTCCACGGGGCACTTGTAAAAATACTTCTGCAGGGTGGAAAAGAAGCAACAGTTCTGATGATCGGAGATACAGGCGCAGGAAAGTCAGAAACTCTCGAAGCCTTCAGGGTTCTCGGCGAGAAGGAAATCAGGCAGCTGATAATAATATCTGACGACATGGGCTCAATAGAATTTGACCGCGACGGCTTCCCTGTTGGCTACGGAACAGAAATCGGAGCCTTTCTCAGGCTCGACGACCTTCAGCCAGGATATGCTTATGGCCACCTCGACAGGTCAATAATAATGAACCCGAGCCAGGTGAACGCAAGAATTATTATACCTGTAACCTCTTATGAAACAGTGATAAGGGGACACAAAATTGATTATATTCTTTACGCTAATAACTACGAAGAAACAGGACCGGACAAACCTATCATTGAACGATTCAACTCTCCCGAAGAAGCTCTGGCTGTATTCCGCGAAGGCAAGGTAATGAGCAAAGGCACCACAACATCGAGCGGTATTGTAAGCTCATACTTTGCCAATATTTTCGGGCCAACTGAATACAAAAACCTGCACGATGAAATAGCCAAAAGATACTTTGAGGTATTTTTCAGAAAAGGTATCTTTGTAGGGCAGATGAGAACAAAGCTCGGTATACCCGGGTGTGAAACATCAGGGCCACATGATGCCGCAACAGAACTGTTGAAAATTATTACAAATTCAGAGGGATGAAAACCTTGCTGAAAAAATAACTCAGAAAAATGTTTATAAAAATTCTGATTATATCATTAATCCTCGTCGCTGCAGCCATAATCTTTCTGGGTGTAAAAATTTTTTTTACACGTAAAGGTAAATTTCCTGAATATCACGTAGGAAGCAACCATGAGATGAGGAAAAGAGGAATCACATGCGCAAAAAGCACCGATATCGGTTATTCTGCTTCCGGAGAGAATGGCTGTGCTGCCTGCAGGCAGGGTATTCTGTAATGCTAATTTTCTTCAGTTATACTTGATTTCAGCGATTCACTCGCCCATGTCCTGAAATACCCTGAAGTATCAGAATAAATAAGAAATGCTTCAAACTCCGGGTGGTTCTCAAGAAACTCTATCGTCTTTTCCAGACCCATCACCATTGTAGCCGTTGCAACAGCATCAGCCACGGCACATTCACTGCTTAATATTGTTGAACTGAGAAGCCTGCTGCGCGCCGGATAACCTGTGTGTGGATCGATAGTATGCGAATATTTTACTCCGTTTTCCTCATAAAATTTCCTGTAATTACCAGATGTTGCAAGTGACCGGTCTTTAAGTTCAATTACTGCCTGAAGGTCAGCGCCTGGTAAAAGATTATTTTCGTATGGCCTGTCAATTCCAATCCTCCAGAGTTTGCCCCCTTTTGTGCCTTTAACCCTTACCTCACCTCCTACTTCAATCAGATAGTTCTTAACTCCCAGCGAATCAAAATACCTGCTGATTACATCCACAGTATACCCCTGGGCTATTGCATTGACATCCAGTATTATTCCGGGATTCTCCTTAACCAGCTTCCCATTTTCAAGCCTCACCTTCCTGTATCCTACCAGTTGCATAAGGCTATCGAGTTTTGTTGTGTCAAACTTTGCCCTTGCTTCCGGTCCAAAACCCCATGCTCTAACCAGTGGACCAACAGTTATATCAAAAGCCCCTCCTGTCAACTCCGATACCTCCTGTGCTAGTTCAAAAACTTCTGTAAAATACCTGTCGGCAACCACATCCTCATTCCTGTTCATCCTCGAAATAACCGATGAACTGTTATAAACCGAAAGCGAATTGTCTATCCGTGTTAAAATATCCGATATACCCCTGTTAACCTTATTTTCTGACACACTCCGTTTTCTTTCGCATATGATACTGAACGAAGTACCCTGGGTTGAACCTTTTATCCTTATAAATGGATCTTTATCCCTGCACGAAAAGAGTACCAGGGAGGATAAGATTATTAGTATTACTAATTTTCTCACTATCAATTATTTATATTTTTTAAAATATAAAGGCTGAAGTCTTTAAAAAACTTTCCTCAACAAAAAAGTGGCATTCGTCAATATATATTCGCCACTTGTCAAAATCATCTTTCAAAATTGCATAAGATATCTGAAATTTGTTATCAGAAAACCCGGTTATCAGAACCGGCATTCGATTTAACATTCCCCTTTCCCCTGTTAAATTGATTGTCCCCGCCGCCAGGCGGGGTTTCTTTTTTATATACCAAAATCGTCAAATGCGATATTTTCTTTCGGAACACCGAGGTCATTCAGCATTTTCAGCACAGCATTGTTCATCTGTGGTGGCCCGCAGAAATAATATTCAATATCTTCGGGTGCCTCATGTTTCGACAGATAATTATCATAAAGCACCTGATGGATAAAGCCTGTATACCCCTTCCAGTTGTCCTCAGGTAAAGGTTCAGAAAGTGCAAGATGGAAACTGAAATTCGGGAAATTCTTTGCAATCTCTTCGAACTCCTCCTGATAGAACACTTCCCTCAGAGAACGTGCACCGTACCAGTATGAGACTTTCCTGGTGGTTTTGAGGGTCTTGAAAAGATGAAAAATATGTGAGCGCAATGGCGCCATACCTGCCCCTCCGCCTATATAAACCATCTCGGCATCGGTATGCTTTATGTGAAATTCACCATAAGGACCCGATATCATCACCTTATCGCCAGGCTTCCTCGAAAAGATATATGTTGAACAGATACCGGGAGGAACATTTTTGAATCGTTTCTTCTCATTGTCCCATGGGGGCGTTGCTATTCTTATGTTAAGTTTTATAACATTCTTCTCGGCCGGGTAATTTGCCATGGAATACGCCCTGAAGGTTTCAGTGGTATTTTTAACTTTCAGATCCCACATCCCGTATTTATCCCAGTCGGCTCTGTATTGTTCGTCGATGTTGAAATCCCTGAAACTTGCCTCATACTTCGGAACATCAATCTGGATATAACCTCCGGGTTCAAACTCCAGTGATTCTCCTTCGGGCAGTTTCACTACAAACTCTTTTATGAATGTGGCAACGTTGCGGTTTGATATCACTTCGCATTCCCATTTCCTTATGCCAAGGACGGCCTCAGGTACTCTAACCACCATATCCTGCCTTACCTTCACCTGGCAACCAAGCCTCCAGTTATTTAGTTGTTCCTTGCGCGTGAAGAAACCGGTTTCTGTTGGAAGTATTGCCCCTCCGCCTGAAAGTACCTGACATTTGCACATTCCACATGTGCCACCACCGCCGCATGCCGACGGCAGGTAAATGCCGTTTGATGAGAGTGTAAAAAGAAGGTTCGAACCGGGCGACACCTCCATCTGTCTGTCGTTAATCTGAAGCTTTACCTTCCCCCTGGGAGTAAGTTTTTCACGGGCATAGATTAGAACTACAACAAGCAGTATGGTTACAAAAAGAAATACCACAATGCTTGAGATAACAGTTCCTGCAGTTGTGAATGCTAAAATCATATCGGCAGAGTGGTTTAGATTAAAGTTTAATTCCCATCATTCCCATAAATGCTATCGCTATCAGCCCTGTAAGTATAAATGTGATACCCAGTCCTTTCAGTGGCCCGGGCACATTGCTGTAACGCAGTTTCTCTCGTATTGCTGCAAGGCATACAATTGCCAGGAACCAACCTATGCCGGAACCAAGTGCAAAGGCTGTTACCTCGCCAATATTATGATATTCACGCTCCTGCATGAAAAGAGATGCTCCAAGTATTGCACAGTTTACAGCAATAAGCGGGAGGAAAATCCCGAGTGAGTTATAAAGTGCCGGACTGAACTTTTCAATTATCATCTCCACAATCTGCACCATTGTGGCAATCACTGCAATGAAAATTATAAAAGAAAGAAAACTCAGGTCAACGTCGGCAAATCCTTTACCAAGCCACGCCAGAGCACCTTTCTTAAGCAGATAATTATAAATAAGATAGTTGACCGGAACAGTTATTACAAGAACGAATGTTACGGCAATCCCCAGTCCTACAGAAGTCTTAACTGTTTTTGAGACAGCAAGATATGAACACATACCAAGAAAGTATGCGAATATCATGTTGTCGATAAAAATGGACTTTATGAAAATATTTAGAAGATTTTCCATATCAGGCCGTTTTTATTTTTTTTCAATAAGACTTTTGTCTCGGCTCCTCTGGAACCAGATGATAAGTCCGACAAGTATAAGAGCCATTGGCGGAAGAATCATCATACCGTTATTCTCATAACCAGCTGAATAGAGTCCCAGTTTTTGTATTACCGGGTATCCCATAATGCTTCCCGAGCCGAGTAATTCTCTGAAAAATGCCACCACGATAAGAATTATTCCGTAGCCTGCACCGTTGCCCACCCCATCGAGAAACGACTGCCATGGCTTGTTGGAGAGGGCAAAAGCTTCGAGACGCCCCATTATGATGCAGTTCGTTATTATCAGCCCCACAAAAATCGAAAGCTGCTTGCTCACATCAAATGCGTAGGCTTTAAGCAACTGATCCACAATTATCACAAGTGTGGCAATAACCACAAGCTGCACTATAATGCGGATCCTGTCAGGGATGTGCGACCTTAATGCTGAAATGACAACATTTGAAACTGCTACTACAACAGTAACCGAAAGTGCCATAACCAGAGCCGGTTTAAGCTTAACCGTTACTGCAAGTGCCGAACATATGCCAAGTACCTGAACCGTGATGGGATTATTCTTCCCGAGCGGCCCGGTTAGCAATTTTATGTTCTTTGCTGAAAAAAGAGGTTCTTTTTCTGTTGCGCTCATATATTATTTTGCATTTTTTCTGAGATAATCTTCATATTTAACAAGGCAATCGTATAGCATGGCTTCAAGGCCCTTGCTGGTTATCGTCCCGCCCGAAATTGCATCAACTCCGTGTGTACTTCCCGATGTAGCATCAGCACCTCCACCCTCAGCCTTTTTACTGCTTGCTTTTACAACCTTTATGGAGACAAACTTTCCTTCCTCAAAAATCTGCTTCCCAATAAACTGCTTCTCAAACCACGGCGTATTGATTTCAGCACCCAATCCGGGTGTCTCACCTTTATGGTCGAACGTTACGCCGTAAACAGTATTCATATCAGGTTTAAGTGAGATATAACCGTAAATTGGCCCCCACAATCCCTTGCCTTCAAGAGGTATAATAGTAATCCTTTCTCCACTCTCCGGGATAGCGATAAAAACCGGAAGGCTCTGCTGCTCAAGAGGTTTTCGCTGCTCATTCCTGAGCTCCACATTGAAAGCATCCTCACCTTCCTTTATATTTCCTTTATAGTCAAGCACAAAGCTTTCAGTGATATATTTGCTGTACAGCTCATCTGCGTTGGAGAAGTCTGCTTGAACATTTATCGATTCAAGAATGCTTTTTTTCTTCTCCAGCTCGAGGTTTCTAGCCTGCCTTGGCTGCAGAAGCGTTGCAGCCAGCGACAATATGGTTGCAACTATCACAACCATCGCCAGTGAGAAAATAAAAATATATCTGTTGCTGAACTCTTTCATTTCGCTCCTGTATTAAGTGAGACCCTGGCTCTTTTGAGCCTTCTTTTAATGTTTGCCTGCACCACATAGTAATCAATAAGGGGTGCAAAAGCATTCATGAGCAGTATCGCCAGCATTACTCCTTCAGGGTAGGCAGGGTTTATAACCCTTATGAATATTGAAAGGAGGCCTATTAAGAACCCGTATATCCATTTTCCTGTTTCAGTTTGAGAGGCTGTAACCGGGTCGGTTGCCATAAAGACTGCGCCGAAAGCGAACCCGCCCATAACCAGATGATAATAGAATGGAAGCTCCATATACTGATTTGCGCCTATCAGATTAAACAGAAGTCCCATCACTATTCCGCCCGCAAAAACACCGGTCATTATCTTCCAGCTTCCGATGCCGGTTATAATCAGTATGGCTGCGCCTATCAGTATCGCTAGCGTTGAAGTCTCCCCCACCGAACCAGGGATAGTACCAATAAACATTTCCTTTAATGAAGGCAGTGCATCTGTTTGATTCTGCATAAGAAGTCCGAGAGGTGTGGCTCCGCTGAAACCATCAACAACGTTCTTGCCTTCTGTCAGACCTTCAATCCATACCCTGTCACCACTCATCCACCCCGGATAACTGAAAAACAGAAAAGCCCTTGCCAGGAGAGCGGGGTTAAACACATTCATGCCCGTTCCGCCAAAAACCTCCTTCCCCAGAATGACTGCAAAGGCCGTGGCAAGAGCAAGCATCCACAGAGGTATGTCAATCGGAACTATAAGCGGTATAAGAAGCCCCGTTACAAGGAACCCTTCATTAATCTCATGTCCTCTTATCTGCGCTGCAATAAATTCAATTCCAAGACCCGTAACGTAAGTGACAATAATCAGTGGCAGCAGTTTTATGAAACCAAACAAGAACATCTGCAGAAAACTTGCTTCCACGCCTGTCGACCTGAAGTGCTGAAACCCTGTGTTCCACATTCCGAACAGCATTGCAGGCACCAGGGCAATAATAACAACTGTCATGGTCCTTTTCAGGTCGATGCTGTCGCGGATATGAGCGCCACGTGAAGTAACAGTGTCCGGAACAAAAAGGAAGGATTCAAATCCTTCAAACACCGAGCGGAGTTTCTCAAATCTCCCGCCTTCCGAAAAATGTGGTTTTAACCTGTCAATCTTCTTACGTAAAGATTTCATTATGTTATCAATGTTAATTGTCAGCTCATTTCTCTTATCATCAGATCAATACCCTGTCGTATAATTGCCTGTATATCAATTTTTGAAGGACACACAAACTCGCACAGGGCAAAATCCTCCTCAGCAACCTCATAGATGCCAAGGTTCTCCATTGCATCAATGTCTTCGGCAATTATTGCTTTGAAGAGCTGCATGGGAAGAATATCCATTGGCACAACTTTTTCATAGAGACCGGTCAGCACAAAAGCCCTTCTCCCTCCATGCATGTTGGTGTCGAGCCTGTACTCTTTTTTTCTGAAAAACGACGAAAGAAACGTCTTCGAAAAACTGTATTTTTTTAAACCAGGCTTTGCCCAGCCAAAAAACTCAAAATATTTTCCTTCGGGTATAACAGTAATCAGGGAGTCGTAGAATCCGAGAAAACCGTCAATGCCAGTGTTTGAGCCGGTAAGGACGTTTCCGCTGATTATTCTAACATCTCCCTCCCTCAATTTTGAACCGGCGATCGCCTTTACTGCGATCCCGCTTCGTACTTTATAATATTGTGGATCTATAACTTCCGAGCCTGCCAGAGCAATGATACGGTCGTGGCAGTACACACCTTCCTCAAAGAGCCTTCCGATAGCTATCACATCCTGCAGGTTCACATACCATACCACCTCACCCTTATTCACCGGGTCGAGGTGATGGATATGTACACCTACATTCCCTGCGGGATGGGGACCTGAAAAATATGTAATCTCGACGTTTGCTGCATTTTTAAGAACCGGTGAAGGTTCGCATGCGCCGTTCAGCACCAGATGAACCTTACCGTCGGTAAGTCGTGCAAGTATATTCAGTCCTGTCTGAAAAAGGTGGGCATTGCTGTTGTCCATAATAAAGTTCATATCGGGTGCCAGAGGGGCTGTATCAAAACCCGATATGAAAACCGACTTGGGAGTATCAGCCGGATTGGCTATTATGTGATAGGGTCGCTGACGAATCACCGGCCATAGTCCCGCAAGTAACAACTTCTGCTTTATCTCATCCCGGGTTGTTTTTGACGGGTCGGCCTTTCCGAAATCCTCATATTCATCACCATCACGCTCTATAACAACCTCAAGAATCCTCCGCTGCTCACCCCTGTTGACAGCCTTAAGAATTCCACTTACAGGCGAAGCAAACCTTATCTCTGGCTTCTTCTTGTCGGTAAATATCGTTGTACCAGCCTTTACCCTGTCACCGGGCTTAAGAGACATCCTGGGAATCAATCCGGGAAAATCAGGTGGCCTTACACCGTAATACTCCGCTGTAAGTTCACCCCCTATAACCGATCTGGCCTTTCCAGATAAATTTATGTCAAAACCTTTTTTTATTTTATATATTCCGGCCATTTGTCCAATTCATTAAAATAGAATGAATAATAACAACTCTTTCAAAATAATGTTTTTAAAAGTGCAAATATAAAACTATTCAGGTACGCTTTTTGGGATTTACCATTAATGATTTATATTTTAGTAGTCCAAAATAAATAAAGATTTGAATTGAAATAATGAGTTATATTATTAAATTTTTAGCTCCTGTTTTAATTTTATTTTCGGTACCGATTAAAATTTCAGCGGCTGATGTTTCATACAACGATAGAATCTTCGACCCGAGAATAAAAACTGTTCAGCTTTATCGTGAAGGATGGAATCTCTCCTATCCGGTTCTGAGACTCAACAGTGACGAAAAACTTGTGCTGCACTTCGACCTGCTGGGTGATAATGCGGAATCGTACTATTATACTTTTATCCATTGCGACAAAGACTGGAATGAATCACAGATATTCACAACTGATTATCTTACAGGTTTCCTTGAAGACCAGATTGAAGATTACAGGCCTTCGTTCAATACAAAAGTTCATTACTACCATTACAGGGTGATGATTCCGAACGAAAGGATAGGCATAAAACTTTCGGGGAACTATATAATAAAGGTATATCCGGCGGGTGAGCCCGGCAAACCTGCCTTCACTAAGAGGTTTATGGTAACGGAGGAATCGGCTGCAATAAGTGCTGCCATACGCAGGCCTCAGCCGGGTGAATTCTACAACACCGGACAGCAGGCTGAAATAAATGTCAGACTTTCAAAGATTACAGTGAGAGACCCTTACAACGACATCTTCACCTTCATCCTGAGAAATGGCAACTTCAACGATGCAAAAGTTAACCTTAAGCCCGATTTTGTTGCAGGTAATGAAGTGAGATACAATTTGTTATCTCGTGAAAATATCTTCTATGCCGGAAATGAGTACCGCCATTTTGATATAAGAAGCATCCGTTATACAGGTGAAAACGTGAGAAAGATTGACTATTTTGAAGGCAGGTATCATGTTTTTCTGGTTCCTTCAGAAAACAGGGAGTTCAAACCCTATTTCTTCATGCAGGATTTTAACGGGAAGTATTACGTAGCTGTTCAGGAGGGACGTGATATGGACACTGAAGCTGATTATGTTTATGTGTATTTCACACTTCCTTCGTACAGCCCGATAGAGGGTGGTGATATCTATGTAACAGGAGCATTCAACAACTGGGCATTTACAAGCGAGAACCGTATGACATACGACCCTGGCAGAGGACAATACCATTGCACCATGCTTCTCAAACAGGGATGGTATAACTACGAGTATATCTATCTGAAGCACGGGGCAACGAGTGCGCCGCCTTCATTCTTCGAAGGCAATCACTACGAAACTGAAAATGATTATCTGATCTTTGTGTATTACCGTAATCCCCGCGACCGTTACGACCGGCTCATTGGTACGCTGATAACCAATTCTTCGAAAAAAGAGATTTTATATTAATGTTTTTTGTGCGTGTCGATGCCATAGAGCATTTCCATGGTATGCCGTAGAGTCTTCAATATTTCTGTCATGTATTCTTCTACTGCTCTCACCGACCCGGGAAGGGTATAAATCAAACACCTGCCTGCCACCCCCGCAATGCCCCGGCTTAGCAGAGCGTTGGGCTTTTCAGCACCATATTTTACTCTTATGTACTCCATTATACCCGGTATCTCTTTTGTAAGAAAAGGCTTTACAGTTTCAACTGTTATATCGCGTTCACCGATGCCAGTGCCGCCTGTTGTAAAGATTATATCAAACCTTTTAACAGCTTCCGCGAGTCTCCTGTGTAGCATATCCCTGTCGTCGGGAAGAACCACCCGCTCAACTTCAAGCTTCCACTTTTCCTGCATGGCAAACTCCCTGAGAATTTCTTCTATCCGCGGACCGCTGCGGTCGTCGTACTCACCGTTGTAGGCCCTGTCGGACAGTGTGATAATTAATATTCTGTATAACTCCGGAAGCATATTTTCAACTAAACTTTTAATTAATATCTACTTGTTTTTTTAGAAGGGCTGTAGATGAGATGTTAAATAAACCTTACCATCACAGTTTCATCTTTTTCGATAATCTTTTGACCCGGTTCCATGAACAACAGTCCGTTTGCATAAGGCATAGCCGTGATGTGAGCCGAGCCGTGGTATTCAACCGGCTCAGCCCTGAAGTCGTCTGTTATTCTCACCGGCACCCATGCGGCACGCTCTGCCGATTTCCTTTCATATTTTGCAGCAAGCTTCATAGGATGGACGGCGGGTTTCCAGTCGGCACCGCACATTTTGTACATAAATGGTTTCACGAGAACCTCAAACTGAACGAAGCACGAGACGGGGTTTCCAGGCAGGGCAAACACCACACCGCCTTGGTGTGTTCCGAAGGTCGTTGGCTTGCCTGGCTGAACTCTCACCTTATCGAAAAGAATTTTTACTCCGGCTCTTTTCAGAACATCCTGCACAAAGTCGTAGTCGCCCATCGAGACGCCTCCGGTAAGTATCACTATGTCGTTCTCGGCAATTGCCCCACTTACCATCTCGTATGTAACATCTTCATCATCAGGTGCAATTCCGTAATACTTTGGCTTTCCTCCCGCTCTTTCTGCCTGCGCAAGAAGCTGCCACGCATTGCTGTTACGGATTTCTGCCGGTTCAGGTTTTTCGTCGGGTTCAACCAGCTCATCCCCTGTGCTGATAACACCTACAAGCGGTTTGCAGCTGACTTCCACAATAACATGTCCGACGGAGGCAAGCACTGCTATATCCTGCGGCCTGATTATCCTGCCTTTCTTAAGGACAATATCTCCCTGCCGTATGTCTTCACCTCTGAATGAGATATTGTTTTTTGGTGTTTTGCCGGTATATCTCACTTTGCCGGGCTCTGCCTCCTGTGAATCTTCTACCATAAACACAAAATCGGCTCCTTCGGGAACGATGGCACCGGTCATGATTTTACAGCATTCGCCCTCTTCAATTTTAAAGAGCGGTGCCTCACCTGCCTTTATCAGACCCTTAACTGCAAGAGTTTTATCGAGGTCGCTTCTGCGGCATGCATAGCCGTCGACGGCCGCGCGGTTGAAAGGCGGGATATCGCGGTCGGCTCTTACATCCTCGGCCAGCACCCGGTTAAGAGAGTCGGCAAAGCTCACAAATTCAGTATCTGCTACCAGGCAGTTACCCATCACAATTTCGTATGCCTCGGAAAAAAGTATCATATTATCGTTTTAATTTCTACAAATTTATCATGTTTGGAGAAACAAGAGCTGAAAAGAGGTCACTATTTATTACTTTTAATTCCTGCTATGAGTATCCATTCTCCGGAAAATGGGAAGAAAGAAAGGTTTTATGTTCTATTATATCAGGCCTCAGCTGGTGGAGAAGAGGTCCAGCCGATGGAATCCGGTGTTTGAAGAGCGTTACAGAAAAATATCCGGCAACCTTTGGGTAATGACAGTGATAACCACCGGAAAGATTTTTGTGGCCGAGAAGCCGGAATGAGCGGGGAATAAAAGGGATTGCAGTGAGGGGACGGCTATCTTAATTGTTTTTTATTTTTGATAAATGTAGATTAATTTTGAGTAAATTTTTTTAATTAATCAGTTAATGTCTGCCGATTTAACCTTTATCACAAACGAGAAAAATCAAAGCCTCAGACAACGATTTGAAGTTCTGATTAAAGACACCCGGTTTTTTGACTGCATTGTAGGGTATTTTTATACAAGCGGATTTTTTTCAATTTACAAATCCCTTGAAAAAACCGAAAAAATAAGAATTCTAATAGGTATAGGAACAGACAGTCACACCGTTGATTTAATAAATATCGGAAATTCAGAAGGTTCCCAGGGTGAATTCCAGTTTTCCCACGCAGGAACAAAACAGGAGTTTCAGGCTTATATTGAAAAAGAATTTGAGAATTCTGAAGATAAACATGATGTTGAGGCTGGAGTTCAGAAGTTTGTTGAATGGATAAGGTCGGGCAAACTGGAAATACGAGCCTATCCTACCCGGAGTCTGCATGCCAAGGTGTATATTATGACATTCAGGGAAGGCGACCGCGATATTGGAAGGGTAATAACCGGTTCAAGCAACTTTACCCAATCGGGTCTGATCGACAACCTTGAATTCAATGTTGAACTTAAAAACCGCTCTGATTATGAATTTGCCAGACAAAAATTTGAAGAATTATGGCAGAACGCCGTTGATGTCAGTGATAATTACATAACAACCGTTGAAGAAAAGACATGGCTCAACCAGAACATTACACCTTATCAGTTATATCTCAAATTTCTTTATGAATACTTCCGCGAAGAGTTAAGTCAGCCCGAAGAAATATACCTGTACGAATATCCTGAGGGTTTTATGAAACTTGAATATCAGGAGCAGGCTGTACTGAATGCCAGAAAGATTCTTGAAGAATACGGCGGGGTGTTTATTTCGGATGTTGTCGGTCTCGGTAAAACATATATTGCTGCCATGCTGGCAAAACAGCTTGACGGAAGAACACTGGTAATAGCACCTCCTGCTCTGCTCCAGAAATCAAATCCCGGTTCGTGGGTAAATGTTCTTGCCGAATTCAATATACCATTTGATTGTGAGTCAATAGGTAAGCTCGATGAAATACTCGATGCGGGAACTGAGAAATACAAAAACATCATTATTGATGAGGCACACCGGTTCAGAACCGAAACCACCCAGAGCTATGAGAAACTTGCCGAAATATGCCGTGGTAAAAGGGTCATCCTTGTAACAGCTACACCTTATAACAATACTCCGCAGGATGTGCTCAGCCAGATCAAACTTTTTCAGAAGACAAAGAAAAGCACAATACCCAATGTGCCCGACCTGGAAAGGTTTTTCAGGTCACTCGAATACCGATTAAACGGACTTGACCGACAGGCCGATTACGAAAAATATTTAAAAATTGTAAAAGAAAATTCAAAGGAAATACGTGAAAAGGTTCTTAAATATTTAATGGTAAGAAGAACCCGTGCCGAAATAACAAAATATTTTGCCGAAGATCTTAAAAGGCAAAAGATAAAGTTTCCGGAGCCGGAGAAACCTGAACCACTTTTTTATGAATTGAACGACCTTGAGGATGAGGTCTTTGATAAAACCATAAAACTGATTACCGGTAATTTTAAGTATGCCCGTTATACCCCGATGCTTTACTTTAAGAGGGAACTGACTCAACCAGAGATTCTTTCCCAGAGAAATATGGGAAAATTCATGAAGATTCTTCTCGTCAAAAGACTGGAAAGCAGTTTCTATGCATTCAGAAAATCTGTTGACAGGTTCCTGCATTCATACGAAATGTTCATCAGAGAATTTGAAAGAGGCAATGTGTATGTCTCAAAAAAATATTCCAGCAAAATTTTCGAACTTCTTGATAATGACGATGACGAAGCAATACAGAAACTAATAGACCAGCAAAAGGCAGAAAGGTATTCTTCGGCCGATTTCAGGGATGATTTTATTGTTGACCTGAAAAATGACTACGAAGTTCTTAAACAAATAAAGAGATTATGGCAGAATATCGGAAGAGACCCGAAACTTCTCAAATTTCTGGATGAATTAAAGAGGAACAAAATATTGAAGGAAAACAAGATAATTGTTTTTACCGAGTCGAAAGAGACCGCCGAATACCTTGTAAAAAACATTAACGAACATCATGACGGTACGGCGCTTCTCTTCACGGGTAGCTCAAGTGATGCAACCCGCGAAAAGGTTATTGAAAATTTTGATGCCCGCGCAAGGCATCCGAAAGATGATTACCGGTTGCTTATATCAACCGAAGTTCTGTCGGAAGGTGTTAACCTGCACCGTGCCAATACAGTGGTGAACTATGATATTCCATGGAACCCGGTTCGTATGATACAGCGGGTGGGACGAATCAACCGTGTCGATACAAAATTTCCCAGGATATACACATTTAATTTTTTCCCTACAAAGCAGTCAAATAACCAGATCAAACTGAAAGAAGTTGCTGAATCAAAGATAAATGCATTCCTGACACTACTGGGCGGAGACGCTGCTTTGCTCACCGAAGGAGAACCTGTAGATTCTCACGAGCTTTTCAACAGGTTGATTTCAAAACAGACCGTTACAGGTGAAGACGAGGCAGAAGAGAGCGAACTGAAATACCTTCAGATAATTAAGGGCATTAGAGACAACGATCCTGACCTGTTTGCGAAAATAAAACACCTGCCGAAAAAAGCACGCACCGCAAAATCTTCAAAAGAATATGAAAATGCACTTCTGACCTACTTCCGGAAAGGAAAACTCGACAAATTCTACTTTGTGGAAGATAAAAATTCACCGCAGGAACTTGACTTCATAATGGCAGCCAAACTGCTCGAAAGCACTCCTGAAGAGGAAAAAAAGAAAATAAACCCTGCATTTTACGATTTACTCGATAAAAACAAGGAAGCCTTCAGAATGGCAACCACCGAAGAGGCTGTTGAACCTATCCGGACAAAAGGCAGCAGAGACAGGGCCGTGAGATTACAAAGAATCCTGCTTGCAGTGAAACAGAATTCAAAACAATTAACCGATGAACAGGAAGATTACCTTAATAAAGTTATCAGACAGCTCGATGAAGGAGGCTTTACCGCCAGAACATTAAAAGACACACTGAAAGCTCTTGAAAATCTAAGAGATGATATTACAAATCCTCTCAAGGTTATTGCGACACTGCAAACAAAGATTCCGGCAAGGTTCCTCGAAAGTCATTATGCCGAACATGGTGCTTCAGGTGAAGGAAAACGGGAAGTAATACTTTCGGTATATTTTAAAAAATAACTCTTATGGATAAAAATCAGGCAACAAGAATCATTCGTGAAACTTTTGAGTCATCCTTCGATCATAACAAATATTTCCGGTTTACAAGGGAACTTTTAAACAACATTGAAGAAGACCCGTTCATATATCAGGGTAATTATATTCCTGATGCATTTAAAGATTACATAACACAATATGAGCGCCTGGGGAAGTACAATATTGGCGAAAACAGGATTGATGTGCTGGTGGTTAACTTAAGGAAAGAGACTTCGGTTGAACGGGCTCGCACCATGCAGAGGAATTTTGTTGCAGGTTATCTTCAGGGAAAATACGGAAGCAAAAAGCGTAAAGATGCTGCAATTGTTGCTTTCGTACCCCCTGACCTCACCGACTGGCGTTTCTCTCTGGTAAAACTGGATTACAGGTTTGAAAAAACAGAAACCGGGCGAATTAAAGTTATTGAAGAATTCACTCCTGCCCGCCGATGGTCGTTCCTGGTAGGAGCAAACGAAAAGAGCCATACTGCTCAGTCACAACTGCTTCCCATACTTGAGAAGGATCAGGTGCAACCAACCCTTGAAGATCTGGAAAAAGCCTTCAGCATTGAAACGGTAAGTGACGAATTCTTCCGTAAATACCGCGACCTGTTCATTCGTACAAAAGCTGAACTGGATAAGATTATCAGAAGAGATGCTAAAATAAAAGCCGATTTTGAGGAAAAAGGGGTAGATTCTGTAAATTTTGCAAAAAAACTGCTCGGGCAGATTGTATTTCTTTATTTCCTGCAGAAAAAAGGTTGGTTCGGTGTCGGGCGTGATAATGAATGGGGTACAGGTACAAAGAATTTTCTGCGCGAACTTTTTGAGAAAAAACATTGCAACTACAGAAATTTCTTTAACGACATTCTCGAACCCCTTTTTTATGAAGCCCTGAGGATTGACCGTAGCCACGACGACGATTTCTACAGCCGGTTCAACTGCAAAATACCATTTCTGAACGGTGGACTTTTCGACCCGGTTGGGAACTACGACTGGGTACACACTGATATTCTGCTGCCCGACGACCTTTTCTCGAACAAGCATAAAACGCCTGAAGGCGATACAGGCGATGGAATACTCGATGTTTTTGACCGCTACAATTTCACGGTTAATGAAGAGGAGCCTCTCGATAAGGAAGTGGCTATCGACCCCGAACTGCTTGGGAAAGCATACGAACGATTCAATGCGATAAGACAGGATAATTTTGATGAGTATATAGAAGCTCTGAAAAAAGGGAAAAAGGAAGAACTGAAATTCAACAGAGATTATGGCGTTTACTATACACCGCGCGAGATAGTGCACTACATGTGCAGGCAAAGCCTTATCCATTACCTGAATACGGAGCTGAAAGAATCTGTACCTCTGGAAGATATTGGGTTTTTCATAAACAATTGCACGTTACTGGTTGATAATGACACGGTTGCTACGGAAAAGCAAAAGAAAATTGAAAACGGAGAGCTTAAATCAAGCATCTACAGTTATAAAATGCCGGAGTCAATCGTTAAGAATGCCGACACGATTGACAGGTTGCTGGCGCATGTTACAGTGTGCGATCCTGCCGTTGGCAGCGGTGCATTTCCTGTGGGACTTATGTACGAAACCGTTCAGGCCCGTCTGGCGCTGAACGCTTACCTCGGAAATGGCAGCCGGACAGCTTACAATTTCAAAAGACATTTTATTGAGGAGTCGCTTTACGGGGTTGACATTGACCCGGGGGCAGTGGAAATTGCAAGGCTGCGCCTCTGGCTGTCGCTTGTGGTTGATGAAGACGATTTCAGAAACATAAAACCCCTGCCAAACCTCGATTATAAAATTGTAAAGGGAGATTCTCTGCTGGGCTATCCATACAAACCCCCAAAACTTGAAGAAATAGAAAAACTCGAAGAAGAACTGGTGAATGAAACCAGACCGTTAATTAAGAATGATTTGCGAAAAAAAATTGACGAAATAATAAAAGAGTTACTCTCGAGGGCAGAGGAAACTCTTGGTTTTAAGCTTGATTTCGATTTTAAAATATTCTTTCCGGCTGTTTTCAGGAATGAGAGTGGTTTTGACATTGTAATTGCCAATCCACCGTATATACAGTTACAGAAAGACGGAGGCAAACTGGCTAAACTGTACCAGAGCCAGAGGTTTGAAACTTTTGCGCGTACTGGCGACATTTACTGCCTTTTTTATGAAAAGGGACTGCAGATACTTAAACAGGGAGGGCATCTTTGTTTTATAACATCAAACAAGTGGATGCGTGCAGGCTATGGTGAGAAACTCCGTAACTTTTTTACACGATTCAATCCGAAATTACTTATAGATCTGGGTCCGGGCATTTTTGCCAATGCTACTGTTGATACAAACATTATACTGATACAGAAGAGCCGGCCTGGTTCTGACAGAGAGAAAACAAATTTTCAGTTACGGGCAGTTACATTAACAAAAGATAATCACGGTGAGATTGAAATAGAAAGGCAATTGTACGAACGTGGTGTTGTACTTGATAAACTTACACACGATGCATGGTTTATAGGCTCAGGTGCCGAACAACGACTGAAAGAAAAAATTGAACGCATAGGCAAGCCGCTGAAAGATTGGGATGTGAATATTTATCGGGGAGTATTAACCGGTCTTAACGAAGCCTTTATCATCACTACCGAAAAGCGTAACGAGATACTTGCCAATTGCAAAGACGAAGCCGAACGCTACCGCACCGAAGCCATTATCAAGCCAATACTTCGAGGCAGAGATATAAAGCGGTATTATTACGAGTGGGCAGGGCTGTGGGTGATAGGCACTTTTCCTGCACTGAATTTAAATATTGAAGATTACCCATCACTCAAAAAATACTTTTTAGAGAACTTTGATATAAAACAATTAGAACAATCGGGCAAAAAATATCCTGAACTTGGCTTTAATGCACGCAAAAAAACAGGTAATAAATGGTTTGAAACGCAAGACCAAATTGCCTACTACCCCGAGTTTGAGAAGGAGAAGGTGGTGTATTCGGAAATTGTTAGGCAGCCACAATTTTATTTTGATATAAAGAATTTTTATGTAGAGGCCACATCATTTTTAATGACTGGCAAGAATGTTAAATACATTTGTGGACTTCTAAATTCTAATCCTGTTACATTCTTTTTTAAGCAATGGTATGCAGGTGGTGGCTTGGGAGAAGAAGGATATAGATATAAAAAAGCGTTTCTCGAGAACTTACCCCTTCCCCCCATCACGCCTTCTAATCAGCCCATTGTATCGCAAATAGAAGCACTGGTGGATAAAATCCTTGCGGCAAAGAAGGAGAACCCGCAGGCAGATACAAAAAATTTAGAAAATGAAATAGACCAGCTTGTTTATAAATTGTATAACTTAACTCCTGAAGAAATAAAAATAATTGAAGGAGGGGAAAATTATGAAGATTAAAAAGGTAATTTTAGAAAATTTTAGATCTTTTTATGGCAAGCATGAAATAAGTTTAGAGAATTTTACTGCTTTTATTGGGAAGAATGACCAGGGTAAATCTTCAATTCTTGAAGCGATTGATATTTTTATCAACGAAGGAAGAGGTGTTGTTAAAATAGAACAAGATGATCTTAATGTTACCGCTAAGAATCAAAATATTGATTCTTTTAAAATAGGAATTGTTTTTTATGATTTTCCTGCCCAAATAATAATTGATGCAGAGAATCAGACTTCACTCAAAGATGAATACTTGTTAAATTCTGAAAGGGATTTGGAAGTTTGGAAAACATTTAAAAATGGTAGAATTAAAGAAACAAGCATAAAATGTAATCATCCGGCTAATGATGATGTTTTGAAAAATCTCCTTAGAAAAAAAGTAAAAGAATTACAAGATATTGTGAAAGAAAAAAATTTACAATGCGATGATAAAAGGAAATCCGCCTTACTAAGAAAAGCTATCAGAGATTCCTATGATAATATTAATTTTCAAGAGATAGAAATTATTGTTGATGCTGAGGACGCAAAACAAATATGGGACCAATTAGTAAATTATTTACCAATATATGCTCTTTTCCATTCAGACAGAAAAAATCAAGATCTAGATTCGGAAGTTCAAGATCCACTAAAAATTTCAATTGATCAAATATTTAAAAGAGATGATATTAAGAGTAAACTCAATGAAATAGCCAAAGAGGTTGAAAGAGAAATTAATAATATCGCACAAAATACTATAAATAAGTTCAAAGAGGTATCCAAACAAAAATCACAAATAAAACCTAATATACCAGAAGTTGCTTCATTGAAATGGAAAGATGTATATAAAAATATCGGTTTCAATACCGATAATGAAGTGCCTTTAAATAAACGAGGCAGTGGTTTTAGACGTTTAATGCTTCTTAGTTTCTTTCTTGCCGAGGTTGAAAAACATAAAAATGATACAAAGGTTCATACAATATATGCAATTGAAGAACCAGAAACATCATTACACCCTGATTTGCAGAAAATTTTATTAGATAGTTTGATGAATTTATCTAACAATGAAAATTATCAGATTATCATAACCACTCACAGTCCGCAATATATTCGAATATTACCAAAAGAAACGATAATATATGTAGAGAAAGGAACTGTAGAAAATTTTAACGACAATGTAATAAATAAAATCATCGAAAATTTGGGGATCTTACCTAATGTTGGTAAAGTAATATGGTGTGTTGAAGGGAGAAATGATATGAATTTTCTAAGAAATATAAATAAAAATATTCCTGAATTAAAATCTATTATTGATATAGAACATTGTATCAATTCTGGTTTGTTGGCATTTAATTTAATGAATGGGGCAAATTGTGGAGATTATATTGATAGATACATCACTAAAAATACAAACGCGATAGAATTTCATCTATATGATAAAGACAAAGATTCAAAATATGAAGAAGATATTGAAAAGGTAAATCAAAGGATAGATGGTTCAGAGGGAATTTTAACAAATAAACGAGAAATAGAAAATTATGTACCAAAAGAATTAATAGAGAATGAGTTTAATATTAAACTCGAAAATATTTCTAATTGGGATGATTTTGATGTGGCTAAAGCAATATCTGAAAAGATAAATATGAAAGAAAATAATATAAAGAATGTTTTGTGTGGTAAATTATCCCAGCAAATAACTAAGGAAAGCTTGGAAAGTATAAATGCATGGGAAGAAGTAGAAGGATGGTTTAATAAAGTTAAAAATATGGTGGATAGGGTAACTAAGACCACAAATTAATAATTACGGAGAGCATATGAAAATGAGCATTTTAAATACTTATTACGAAGGAGAAAAATAAGTACTATGGCTAACATAACCATAAAGTTTAACTATAAGGATTCACCTCACCGTGATTACAAGGGCATTTGTTTTAATGAAGATGGAGCAAAAGCCTTGCTAAGCAATCAGGTAAAAAACAAACTTTTAGACCAACCCCAAAGAGACGAATTATTAAACTATTTTAAAACCTTAGAACAAGACACCGGTTTTCAAAAATCAAAAACACTTTTGATAGATATTCAATCATTGCAAAATCAAAAAGTTGATGTTCAAAATTTCAGAATAGGTGAAGCAGTGGCAGAGGTTATTTTGGAAGAAAATTTTAGTTGTCGTTTTTATTGGAATGAATTGCGTGATGCCCGCAATCCTAAAGGCAATAAAACAGGTGCCGATTTGGTAGGGTTTATTGAAATAGAAGGCAATGTGCTTTTTTTATTTGGCGAAGTAAAAACATCATCAGAACAAAAATCTCCACCGCTGGTTATGACCAATCCTGATGGCATAGAAAACCAATTAAAAGATTTGTACATTGACCAGCAAAAACGACGTATTTTAATAAGCTACATAAAAAGTAAGATTGGTTTGGTTGATAGTGAAAGATTTAAACAAGATTTCGATAATGCCATTAAAAATTATTACAGGCAAAATAGCAAAAATTATTTGCTATATGGTGTTTTGGTAAGAGATACTAACCCTGATGAAAATGATATAAAGCTGAGTTACGAAAAATTAAAAGCAGAAATACTTGAGCCCACTGGATTAAAATTGCTTGCCATTTATTTGCCAATTGCCAAACAGAAATGGTTAACTGTTATAAATGGAGAACAAAATGAAACCAACTGAAAAGTATAATATACTTGAAAAATATTTTCCAAATCTAATTCAGGATATAGGGCATATTATCCAAAAAGGAAAAATTGCCAGCCGATTTACTACACTTGAACTATCTAATGATGAAATCAAAGAAATTTCAAAGGCAAAAGAATTATGTGAATTAAAAATTTTAGAGTTATGGAATAATCAGGAGAGTAAGGAATTTAAAGCTTTATGCTCTGTTTACTTTGATTTGGCTACGATAATATCAAAAGATATTCTTTCAGACGAAGATATTTTTGAAACTATAAAAATTATTGCTTTTGGTTATCTTGGAGAGCATGCTCATTTTGTCAAAGAATATCTTATAAATAAGAACAAAATAGACAACATAGAAATATCTGAAAAATGGAATTTTCGCTTATTGAGACGATGCTTTCAGGTTATTGTGAGTTTGGTTATCAAGCGATCATGGAAAGATATTTCTGAATCTATTAATTTGATTAATCAATTGCGCAATGAACAAAATCAATTCGAAACAGAATATTTAAATCAAGTAAAAGAAGAAAGCCAGCCATATGGAGCTGCTGAAATAATTTCTTTATACCATTTTGCAAAAACCAATGAATTATTAGGACAATATTTATTAGAAGGAAAAGTTGATGGTGCTAACTTTGATATAGAAAATAAAATAAAATATCATTTAAAGATTGCTCGAGAATTTGCTAATGCATCGGGGAATATCCTGCTTGAGCTTTTATATCAATATTTTGAGTCATTTGGGATAAAACTGATAAGAAACACTATTTGGTATACTCTAACGGGTGTTAATCATTGGGTAAGTGAGTTTAACAAGTTTATCACCAAGAGAGAAAATTATCCTATTATTGAATTACTTTATCCTCAAAAAGAATCCATATTAAAAGGTGAATTATTAAACCCCGCTCATCGCTCTATTGTAATCAGCTTGCCTACTTCAAGTGGTAAAACGCTAATTGCTGAATATAAAATTTTACAAGTGCTAAATGAATTTAGAGAGCGAGGTGGTTGGGTTGCCTATATCGTTCCAACTAAGGCTTTGGTAAATCAAATATATATTCGATTAAATCAGGATTTAGGAAGTATTGGTCTAAGAATAGAAAAAGCAAGTGGAGTTGCAGAGATTGATGGTTTTGAATCATATTTAGTAGAAAATAAAGGGGATAACACAGATTTTGATGTTCTTATTACAACTTATGAAAAGTTAAATTTACTTATTCGTCAGGGACTTGGTACAACCGATAGAAGACCACTTGTTCTTACTGTTGTAGATGAAGCTCATAATATTGAAGAAAAACAAAGAGGACTTAACCTTGAGATGTTGTTAGCAACTATAAAAAGTGATTGTGGAGAAGCTAACTTTTTACTTCTAACACCGGATATCCCTAATGCTAAATTAATCGCCGAATGGCTGGGTGGTGAAAGAGGTAAAAATATAAATATCCAATTGGACTGGTGGCAACCCAATGAAAGAGTTGTTGGATCATTACAAGCAGAAGGAAGGGGGAAAAATTTTGATGTTTATCTTCAAACATTAAACACAGTTAAAGGAACCTACCAGATTTCTGAAAAAATACCTTTAGTGAAGGTTGAAAATTCATCATTAAATAAATCGCAAGTTGTTTCTTCGAAAGTAAAGTTCTCATACTTTGTAGCAGAAAAAGTTTTAAATATAAATTCACCTATAGTCGTTTTAGCATCCGGTATCGATGAAACATACCAAATTGCAGAGTATCTTTATAACAATTGTAATCAAAATTTTGAAATTGACAATGATATTGAATTACTAAAAAAGTTTGTTATTTCAGAATTGGGTGATGATTTCCCGCTTGTAAAATATTTAGAAAAGAGAATTGCCATTCATAGCTCAGCAATCCCTGATGAAATTAGGCAGCTTATTGAACTACTAATGGTAGAATGCAAATTGCAGGCACTGGTATCAACTACTACCATTGCACAGGGAATTAATTTCCCAATATCAGCAGTAATTATAGGGTCATATAATTACCCATTTCAAGGTCCAATGCCTACAAGAGATTTTTGGAATCTTGCAGGCAGAGTCGGTCGGGTGGGGCAACAATCTATGGGCTGGGTAGGAATAGTATCCCAAAACGATAAAGACTCAGATAATATTGTTTCCTATGTTCAACAAGCGTCAAAAGATTTGCTTTCGCAGTTAGAAAGCGCTATCGAAATAGCAATGAGTAACCGTGATGAAGATTTTTCAAAATGGCTTTATTTGGATGAAAGATGGTCGGCAATTTTACAATATATTTCTCATTTACGATTACAGATAAACGATTTAAATGAATTTATCAATCATCTGGAAGAAAAATTACAGGCAACACTTGGTTATAGACAAATCTCTGACAATAAGAAAGGATTTTTGATAAACAAGCTACGAGAATATGCTCAAAATTTATCTCTGGAAGATGCTCGCAGAGCAGACTCAACTGGATTTTCAACAGTGTCTGTAAGACAAATGATTGCAAGATTATCACAATCAAATATTTCTCCTAATGACTGGCAAAAAAAGCAACTCTTTTCTGAACAAAATGAAACAATGAAAGAATTAGTAGGTATTATGCTTAAAACATATGAAATCAGAAGGTCCTTAGAAGAAATAAAAGTAGGCGAAAATATTTTAGACCAAAAAAGTATTTCTCGTTTAATTGTCAATTGGGTGAATGGAGAAAATATTTCTCAAATAGCTAATAAATTATTTCCAAATGAACAGAAAACAAAAGCGATTGAAAAAACAACCAAGGCGATTTATAAGGTTATAGCCAATATGGCAAGTTGGGGTATTGCAGCACTCCAAAAAATGCCAACCAGCGGAATTGATTGGGATTATTTATCTGATATTGAAAAGAAAAAAATGATGAATATTCCTGCTTATTTACTATATGGTGTTAATACTGATGAAGGTGTACTGATGCGTAAAGCGAATATACCACGAAGTATTGCAAACCGTTTGGGTGCAATTTTCAAAGAATCAAAAGGTGAGGAAATTTACAATGTAAAAATGGCTATAGTAAATGAGTGGTTAAAAAATCAACCAATTGAAACCTGGAACCAAGCCATACCTTCAAACTCACCTTTAACAGCAGAAGAATTTAAAAAAATTTGGGAGAAATTAAATGGTTAATTTTAGGAATAAAATGGTAATTTTACATTTATTCCCACAATCTGACACAAAAAATTTTTAAGAGGAAATAGATCATTTAGTTTATAAATTGTATGATTTAACGGAAGAAGAAATAAAAATAATTGAAGGAAGATTATAACTATGTGCCCCTCTGTGCCCTCTGTGGTGAGAAATATTAACCACAGAGGACACAGAGAAACACGGAGGATAGCTAATTGCTGATTATTTGAAATAATAGACTTTCTCTATTCTTGCCCTACTCGTTTTACGATTTTTTTAATTTCATCAATAGAAATTAAAGGCAGATAATGTTTTGAATATTCGGTCCCTATTGTTTGAGTTATTAGTATGCCGCGGGTAGTTGAATAACTAACACTCAGCAATGTTACCAGTAAATCCTCAGGAATATCTACCCTGTCCTGTTCATCTTTTTTAAGGATATCCTCAAAATCAATAAATTTATAGTCATATTTTACTGCTGTCCCAAATAACTTTAAGGGTTCTTGTTCTTCAGACTCACAAATGAAATCCACTTCAACCTTAATCGTAAGAATACCTGCAGAATAATCAAAACCTATCTGAAACCCTCTATTAATTCCAATTTTCCGTTCTTCAAGATTTTTTATCCTTAATGATTCTGCAGAATGAATAAATGAAGAGATTATTTCAACCGAATTAATTCCATATTTCAATCCTTTTGCTTCCATATTATGCAGCTTGGGGTTTTGAGGTACTGATTGTCTGTTCTTCATATTTTATTTCTTTCTCAAAAACTGATGCTTCATTCTTCAATTTTAATACACCTGATTGTGTCCCTTGTTCATACTGAAGCAAATTAACAACATGTGCTTGTCTTACATCAAAATTTTCAAAAACAACTGAATAAGATGATTTTATATCTCTTGAAATATATTCGTTCAAATCAAGCAACCTGAAATCCGGAACACGATTTATGGCAAGACATATTTTTACCAGTGTGTCGAGTCGAAAGTTCAGATTTTCCCCGCTTAAAATCTGGGAAATCCTCCCTTTCGATACTCCCAGCAACTTGGCAAGTTCTTTATTGGAAAGTTTCGAAGATTCAATGTACTCAGTCAGGTCGTTAAACACCTTATTCTGAATTATCTCTATCCAGTATTCACTGCTCTTTAATAATTCTTCCCTGGTTATCATATCTATTTACTTTTTAAGTATTCGTTTTTTATTTGCCTGAGTCTTTTTATATCTTTCTTCTGTAATTTTTTTGACGAACCGAAAACAATAATATTCCCGGCATCAACTTTAAAAAGGTAAATACGGTATGGTTTCTTCTTAATCTCATATTCTTTTACATTATCTCCTGCAGGCCGACCTTTAAGTTCTCTGAATTTGGTTTCCGGCAGTCTATTGAGATTAGCAACCGATTCCATTATACCAAAAATTGATCGTAGCTTTGAGTCTTCTTTTCTCCTTTTAAGCAATTCACAAAACTCATCAAACTCACATCTGTTGTCAATTATCAATTTAAAGAAACTAATTCTTCCTTTAATTTGTTCTATTCTTTTTAATACAAATATAGACATAAGTGTTTAGCTATAACTAAACATTAACGTTTTTTAACATTTATTTTTTTATTGATGTCAAAATTCATTATAAGAGTTCTTAATCAATAAATATATTTTCTTACCGGGAAATATAAAATAGTATAACTGAAAAAATTAACAGTTATTTTTATTGACATTAATTTTTAAAAATCAATCCGCCTTTTAAAACAAAATAGAAAGATTCAATCCCTTCGGGGTTGGTGTTTTGACAATTAGATATTGTGCGACCGATCCTGCAAAGTTCCAACACTAATAAACAGTCATGATATGGTCCTAGTTAAGTAATAAAATGGTATGCAAAATGAAATACAATCCCGAAAAACATCACCGTAAATCCATACGGTTAAAAAATTATGATTATTCGAAACCAGGAATCTATTTTGTGACAATATGTACCAAAAACCGTGAATTCCTTTTTGGAGAAATTGTAAATGGTGTTACCGTATTAAACGAGGCGGGAAAAATTGCCCAACAATGTTGGTTAGAAATCCCCGAACATTTTCCAAATACATTTCCTCTGTGGTGAAAAAAATTTAACCACAGAGGACACGGAGGAACACGGAGGGAGAACCTTTTATTCCTGGTAGCTCTTTACAACTTCGATAACCTCCGGCAGGTCCATGCCAATTTTTTTCAGGAATTCGATTTTCGGCACACCGTTCTTGTTCCAGCCTCTCCTCTCGTAAACGGCATCAAGCAGCCTCTCGTACTGCTCCTCGCGGTATTTCCTTAAAGCCTTTATCTTCTCTTCCGTCGACATGCCTTCAGGGTCGATGCCCACCTGCTCCTTCAGCTGCTTGTCGTACCTCTCGGCTCTCGACTCATACTCTTCAACCGTCACCGGACCAGCAGCGCGGTAGGGCTGACGATCGTGGATGCGCAAGCCGTAACCACGCCTTAAATTAAAGACTCTCTGATAATTGTAAACCCTTTCCGAATCCTCAATCAGGCGGTGCTTGTCGAATGGCCTGCCTGTAACGGCTTTATATATTGTTACATAGTTGTCAACATGCCCGGGCACCTTGTGCGGCTCATCGGTAAGAGCGTTGTCCTCTGGCTCCACATCGTTCCATGGCAGCTTGCACAACCCCACCAGACCAAACCATGTGCGGAACATCGGGAAATAATGAAGAGCCTCAGCCTTATCTTCAAAAGTCGGAATCTGGTTATTGACCATATCCATAAAGATTAGCCATGCCTCATCGTGTTGTGGCCCTTTATTTGTCATGGCATAGCCGCCCTGCTGAGCCAGCGACTCCTTCGACATATACTGCGAATACTCGAGTCCTTTGTTCTCCATGGCTATATCGAAAAGCAGCTGCGGATCGCCCCAGCCCTTCTCAATAAACATCTGCTTCATCTTTCTAACCCCAAGCCCCGCAATCTTTCCGAATCCTTCACCGTGGGCAGTCATGTGAAGCAATTCGAGGGCGCGGTCGGCATCTCCGAAATGAACTTCAAAGCCCATCGCCCTCTCTTTTGTGAGAATCCCTCTCTGAAAACACTCCATAATAAACGCCGTAACAGTGCTCCAGGTTATAGTGCAGATGCCATATGTATCGCAATAAAAGTTTGCTTCAATCACGTAAGCCGGGTCGAAAATTGCAGCATTTGCACCCAGCCCTGCAGCATTTTCATATTCTGGTCCATCAACCAGCACCCTGTGACCTTTGTAGGGACCTGTTCTTATCTCGAACCCGTCAACACCCTTGCAGCACGACATGTTACATCCGTACCAGCACCCGTCAAAGACATTCTGTGTAAACTTCTGCTTCCATACATTCGAGTCGATTTTGTATGCATCAGGATGACTGCCATACTGAAAGTTCATCACAGGAAGAAGATCGTGGTCATTCATTATCTCCATCAGATGAGCCGTTCCCACCTGCCTCATGCGCGACTGCTTGTCGTCGAGTTCCTTCATCTCACGGTTAAACCTTCTTCCACGTTCAGTGATTGCTTCAAGATCAACTACATTGTTCAGATTACCCTTCACACCCGGCACCTTGCATACAAGAGCCTTTATCTTTTTATTGCGGAATACGGTGCCAATACCTCCCCTGCCCGCCTGTTTCAGACGTACCTTCTTGCGCCTCGGATCATAAAAACTGAAATTCAGCATTCCAAAAAGTGCATGCTCCGCAGCAATACCTGTGGTAACAACACCTATGTTCTTTTTTTCCTGCTCGCTGTCAGCAAACATATCGGTAAGCTGCTCGGCTAGAAGATGACTGTCGGTTTCAAGGTCAACCACCTCATAAATCTGCACTTTATGATTTATTCCGTCAATATAGATAAGGATGTCCCTGTCAGACTTTCCCTGCATCTCAAGCGCATCAAAACCGGCAAACTTCAGGAACGGCCCGAAAAAGCCTCCAACATTGCTGTCAATCACAAGGTCGGTTGTGGGTGAGATACTCACAACCAGCGACTTTCCTGCACCAGAATACTGGGTAATACCTCCTATCGGACCGGATGATATAATAATCTCATTTTCGGGATCATTCCATTTCGTGTCGGGCTTCGTGGCATCCCACAGAAGCTTCAGCCCATAGCCTCTTCCACCGATAAATTTCTCCTTCATCAGCGGGGGCACATCCTTTTCCTTTATTTCGAGGCTTCCGACATTGATATAGAGTATCTTGTCGGTATAACCCCTCCACAACGGTGTCCATACATAATTCCATTCCTTTATCGGAACAATTTTTTTATCTCTTTCTTCTATGCTCATATTCCGGATTTTAAATTTTTGATCAAATCAATGTACTCACTCCTTTATCCTGATAATAACCTGGTCTCCTCTCCGCCGACAGAGAAGCGGAAAGGATCGTCATTAATCAAAATTAAAAAATGAATAATTATTCAGGAATGATTAATGTCAGTGTTAGAGAGTATACCATATTTACCCTGCAGATATTTGAACAAAAACGCAAGAATGATTGTTAAATTGGACGTAAAAAACAATATTAAACTATGAGCATGTTTTGTAATCAATGCCAGGAGACGGCAAAAAACACAGGCTGCACAATCAGCGGAGTATGTGGTAAAAAGGAAATAACCTCTGATCTTCAGGACCTTCTCGTATATGCATGTCAGGGACTTGCATTTGCAACTACTGAAGCCCGTAAAAGCGGAGTCAAAACGGACACCGAAAGCAGGCATATTGTCAACTCTCTATTTATGACAATCACCAATGCCAACTTCGATGACCGTTCTATAATAAAGGCGGTACAGGATTGTCTGGTTTACAGGGATAGTCTGAAAGAGAGGGTTAACATTCCTTTCCTTCACGAATCGGTTAGATGGAGTGCCTCATCGGAGACTGAGTTTTACGAAAAGGCCAAACAGGTTGGGACATTAACCTATGACACAAATGAAGAGGTAAGATCCCTGAAGCAATATGTCCTATTTGGTATTAAAGGAATGTCTGCGTATGCCGAGCATGCATCCAACCTCGGTTTTGAAGACCCTG